>OIWU01003858.1_pt1 | contig 11193 bp, 7 predicted proteins | sample 1587711 | NCBI WGS metagenome assembly OIWU01 (sample SAMEA3888909, study PRJEB22519) | human gut metagenome | biome: human gut; feature: human-associated habitat; material: faeces | place: Denmark | collected 2010 | reverse complement strand
TGCCACCGAATCGCGAACGGGAGCAGGGGAGGACGCGATTCCGTTAGAGGCGGATGAGATTTTTGTGCGTAAGATATTGATAATCAAAAACACTTGACGGGCGGGAAAAGGCTTATCGTTGACATGCCACGGGCATATCGTGTATCATACACCCGTTTTTACAACCATAAGGAGCATCAATGAAGATTGGCATGATTGGAACATTGGCCGTTGCGTCCCTCGCGGTCGTCGGCTGCGGCAAGGCGGGCGGCGGCGCGGAGGCGGCAAAGCCGGACGCGAAGGCTGCGGCGTCCGCGAAGACGGCGTCCGTCAACAAGGACGAGGTGATGGTCGTCGTGAACGGGAAGAAGCTGACGCGCGGCGAGATCGATGCCGACGTCGAGCTGCTCCTCAAGGCGCGCAAGGACCAGATTCCGCCGGAGCAGATGGATGAGGCGAAGAAGGTGTTCGGCGAGCAGCTGGCTCAGCAGTTCCTCATGAAGACGGCGCTGTTGGACGAGGCGGCGAAGAAGGGCGTGAAGGTTTCGGATGACGAGCGCAAGAAGCAGGAGGCCGACTTCGTCAAGGCGAACGCGGGCCGCCCCGGCGCGCCGAAGTCCTTCGACGAGATCGCCGAGAAGAGCCCGTTCGGCAAGGCGCGCGGCCTCAAGGAGATCGCCGACTCCCTCGTGATCCAAAAGCTCATCGAGCAGGAAGTGACCTCCAAGATCACGGTCGACGCGAAGAAGGTCGACGAGATGGTGAACGACGCCCAGAAGAAGGCGCTGGATGCCGAGGCGAAGATCCGCGTCCTGAAGAAGTCCTTCGACGGCCTCACCGGCGCGGCGCTCACGAACAAGTTCGCCGAGGTGGCGAAGGCCAATTCCGCATGCCCCTCCAAGGCGAAGGGCGGCGACCTCGGCGAGTTCACGCGCGGCCAGATGGTGCCCGAGTTCGACAAGGTCGCCTTCGCGAGCGAGCCGTTCAAGGTCTCCGACCCCGTCAAGACCCAGTTCGGCTGGCACCTGATCATGGTCACGAAGAAGACGCCCGCCGTGGAGGCGAAGGGCGACAAGCCCGCCTCGCCCGAGAAGGTGCAGGCCTCGCACATCCTCCTCGAAGCGCGGCAGGCGCCCTCGAAGGAGCAGGTCGAGCAGGGCATGAAGCGCCAGCAGGAGCAGATGGCGATGCGCGCGTACTTCGAGAAGGTGCGCACGGCGGCGAAGATCGAGGCACCCGGCTATCCGAACCTGCTGCCGAAGCCTGCGGCCAAGCCGGCCGCGAAGAGCGTCGAGTCGAAGCCCGTCGAGGTCAAGCCGGCCGCGAAGAGCGTCGCGTCGAAGCCCGTCGAGGTCAAGCCGGCCGCGAAGGGCGCCGACGCGAAGCCGGCCGCCAAGCCCGCCACGCCCGCACCTGCGGCCAAACCCGCCAAGGCGGAGAAGAAGTAGCATGGCGGTGCGCATCGGCGTCGTCGGCGCGGGCGGCATGGCCGCCTACCACATCCCCGGCTTCCGGGCCGGGGGCGCGGAGGTGGTTGCGCTCGCGGACGTGAACCTCCCCGCCGCGCAGGCCGCGGCGGAGAGGTTCGGCATCGGGAAGGTCTACGCGGACGTCGGCGAGATGCTCGCGCGCGCGGACCTGGACGCGGTGAGCGTGATTACCCCGAACAAGTTCCACAAGCCGCTCGTCCTCCAGGCCCTGAAGGCCGGTAAGCACGTCTTCTGCGAGAAGCCGCCGGCGCTGAACGCCGCCGAGGCCGGGCAGATGGCCGCCGCCGCGCGGAAGGCGGGGCGGACGCTGATGTTCAACTTCAACAACCGCGCGCGCCCCGAGGCGTACGCGATGAAGAAGGCGATCGACGCCGGGAAGGTCGGCGCGATCAACGCCGCCCAGGCCCTCTGGATCCGCCGCACGGGCATTCCGGGCTTCGGCGGCTGGTTCACGACGAAGGCGCTGTCGGGCGGCGGGCCGGTGATCGACCTGCTGCATATGATCGACCTCGCGCTCTACTTCATGGACTACCCGGAGCCCGCCTACGTACTCGCGAACACGTTCGACACCTTCATGGGCGACCGCCGGTTCAAGGGGCCGTGGGGCATCCCGGACCGCGCGAACGGCGTCTGCGACGTCGAGGCCGCCGCGCATGGGTTCGTCACGTTCAGGAACGGGGCCGTCCTCTTCCTCCGCACCGCGTGGGCGGAGATGAACAAGCGCGAGGAGGTGTCCGTCACCTTCCAGGGCACGAAGGCCGGCGGCCTCGTGCGGCGCCTCTTCGGGACGGACGGCGTCGACGAGACGGCCGAGGATGTCTGCGAACTCTACACGCAGACGAAGACCGGTGCGCGCGCCGACCGCACGCTCAAGGTGAAGCCCGACCCGGCGATGGGCCGCGTGCGCGCCGCGAAGAACTTCGTCCTCGCCCTGCGCGGCAAGGAGGCGCCGCTCAACACGCCCGACGAGGCCGTGAAGCTGATGAAGATCATCGACGCGCTCTACGCCTCCGCCGCGCGGAAGGCGCCCGTGCGGGTGAAGTGAAGCCGGAACGGCGAAGTAAAGAGGAGGACGCGGAATGGTCGGTGCGATCTTGATGGCGGCAGCGCTCTTGACGCCGCAGGAGGCGGAACTGAAGGGGCAGCTGCCCGGGATCTTCGCGCGGTCCGCCGCGCAGTACCGCGCGCTCGACGCGGCGGCGACGCCGCTCCGAAAGGGGGAAATGGCCACGCGGAAGGACGGCCCCAGCAGCGACCTCTACGTGCCGCACGGATGGAACGCGAAGACGGGCGCGCTCGACATGCGTTCGGTCTTCTGGTGGACCTCCGGCCACTTCCCCGGCTCGCTCTGGTACCTCTACGAGGCGACGGGCGAGGCGTTCTTCCGCGACCGCGCGCGCGACTGGACGGACCTGCTCGCGCCGAACGCGCAGGTGGACGACAACCACGACGTCGGCTTCATCATGTACTGCTCCTACGGCAACGCGCGGCGCCTCCTGAAGACGACGCAGTACGACGCCCTCCTCCTGGAGACGGCCGCCTCCCTCTCGCGCCGCTTCAACACCGACCTCGGTCTCATCCGCAGCTGGGGGCGGAAGGACGACCGGAAGACCTTCAAGGTCATCCCCGACAACCTGATGAACCTGGAGCTGTTGGAGTTCGCCGCGAAGAACGGCGGCGGGGCGCGCTTCGACGAGATCGCCCGCAGCCACGCGACGCAGACGATGAAGCACCACTTCCGCGCGGACGGCGGCACCTACCACGTCCTCGACTACGACCAGGTGACGAAGCGCGTGAAAAACATCGACCGCGGCCAGGGCGCGAGCTGCGAGACGGCCTGGAGCCGGGGGCAGAGCTGGTCGATCTACGGCTACACGATGATGTACCGCGAGACGCGCGATCCCGCCTACCTCGCCTTCGCGCAGAAGCTCGCCGACTTCGCGATCCGCCATCCTCACATGCCCGCCGACGGCGTGCCCTACTGGGACTACGGCGCGCCGGGCGAGGAGCGCGACACCTCCGCCGCGTCGATCATGGCCTCCGGACTCCTCGAACTCGCGGGCTTCGCCGGTGGCGAAAAGGGCGCCGCCTACCGCGCGTTTGCGGTGAAGCAGCTGCTCGCGCTCGCCTCCCCCGCCTACTTCGCCGCGCCCGGCGCGAACGGGAACTGGCTTCTCCTGCACGGCGTCGGCCACAAGCCCGGCAACAGCGAGATCGACGTGCCGCTCGACTACGGCGACTACTACTTCCTGGAGGCGCTGCTGCGCTTCCGGCGCCTCGTCGGCGCGAACTGAGGTTCTTTCCCAAGGAGAAAACGCGATGAAGACGATGCTGAAGGTTGTTCCGCTGGCCCTCGCGGCGCTGGCCGCCCGGGCCGACACGGCGTTCAAGGCGGGCGAATGGGAGGTGGCCTTCGCGGCCGAAGGGCAGTCCCTCAAGCTGACGCACGCGGCGAGCGGCGCGGAAGTCGTGGGCGAGCTGATGTTCATGGGCCCCGACCGGGCGACGGACGCGAAGGCGGAGGCCAAGCGCGAATGGAAGATCGTGGACGCACGCGACGGCGTGCCGCACCGCCTCGCGCTCGTGGACAGGAACAACGACGCCCAGGGGTATCTCACCTTCCAGTCGAACGGCGCGCAGGTCTCGTTCCTCGTCTACCATCGCACGGCGCTTGCCTACCGGGGCGAACTCTCCTACACGGGCGAGATCAAGTACCGCGAGGACGCCTTCGCGGCCGCGACGTTCCCGCTGCCCGGCGAGCGCGTGCTGCAGCTCGCGAGCGGCGACGCCGACTCGCTCCTGAACGACTCGCTCTTCAGCCCCTCGGCGGACGAGGCCCTGCAGATCCGCGCGGCCAACCTCCGCCTCGTCTCGGGTGGGCGCGGCACGCACGCCTTCGAGGCGGCCGGGCGCATCACCGAGGCCGCCGAGGCCGCGTTCGCGTTCAACGTGGAGCGCGACTACTACAAGAACCGCTGGGTGCCATACTACCGGCCCCTCGACCGCGCGCGCAGCCCCCGGCCGCCGACGGGCTGGATGAGCTGGAACACCTACTTCGACAAGGCGGGCTCAAAGGAAAACCTCGCCGAGGCGCGCCTTGGCACGAAGTACCTCAAGCCGTTCGGCCTTGAATTCTGGTCCATCGAGAGCTGGCAGGAGAACTCGAGCGAGCTGCCCGTCTCGAAGTTCTACAACATGGACCTCGAAACGCACCCCGAGCAGTTCCCCGAGGGCATGAAGTGGCTCGCGGGCGAGATCCGCAAGCTCGGCTTCCGTCCCGGCCTCTGGACCGCGCCGTTCGGCACGGGCAACACGAACTTCTACAAGGCGCACCGGGACTGGTTCCTCCACGACAAGGACGGAAAGCCCATCTCCTGCTGGAACGGCAAGTTCACCCTCGACCCCACGGTCGCGGAGGCGCGCGAGCATCTGCGGAAGATCCACGACATCGCCTCCCACGACTGGGGCTACGAGTTCTTCAAGATCGACGGCATGAGCGGGCGCGGCGCGGGCTACTGCGCGCACCTCTACGAGCGGCCCGACATCCGCGCGCGCTTCAAGGACCCGACGTGCCCGAACCCGTTCGAACTCTGCGTGAAGGCGTTCCGCGACGGCATCGGTCCCGACCGCGTCTTCCTCGCCTGCCAGGGCCATTTCACCGGGGCCGAGGCCGCGTATGCGGACGCCTCGCGGACGGGCGCGGACATCGTCCACCCCAACCAGCCCGTCAAGTGGGCGAACATCCTCCTGCAGGCCCGCTGCACGATCAACCAGATCTTCGCCCACAACATCGTCTTCTGGGCGGACCCCGACTGCATGCTCGTCTCGCAGCAGGCGCTCGCGCGGGAGCAGGCGCAGGTGGAGGCGACGATCGTCTCCCTGCCGGGCCAGCAGATGTTCGCGGGCGACAAGCTCGCCACGCTCGCGCCCGACCGCATCCGGCTCCTCCAGCAGGCGCTCCCGGTCTGCGACGTGCGCCCCGCCTCGCTCTATCCGTACTTCGGCCATCTGCCGATCTGGAACCTCCACCTCTCGCGCCCGTTCGGCGACTGGCACGTCGTCGCGCTCTTCAACTGGGACGACGAGCCCGCCGTCGTCGGCTTCGACTGGGACGAGATCGGCGAGCCGGACGAGCGCGCGTTCGCGTGCTGGGAGTTCTGGACGGAGTCCTGGCAGGGCGTCAACCAGGAGCATTTCGAGATGCAGGTGCCCGCGCGCAGCGTGCGCCTTCTCGCCCTCCAGCCCTACGCGGCGCACCCGCAGTTCCTCACGAGCGACCGCCACATGACGCAGGGCGGCGTGGAGCTGAAGGACCAGCGCTGGGCCGACGACCGCCTGGAGGCGACGGTCGAGGTGATCGGCGGCTTCCCGATGACCGTGCGCTTCTCGGTGCCCGAGAGCTTCGCGTTCAAGGGGCTTGACGCGCCGGCGGGTGTGAAGGCCGAGACGCGCGTCGAGGCGGGCGGCAAGGTCCTCGCCGTCACGCTCGCGGCGGAGAAGACGATCGACGTGAAGCTGGTCCTGCGTTTCTAGGAAAGGAAGGGGAACGACGATGAGGAACGTGCTGATGGCATCCTGCTGCCTCTTCGCCGCGCTTGCGGCGGCGGCGGCGAACGAAACGACGCTTGACGTGCCGGCGGGCAAGACGGTGAAGGTCGAGCCGGGGCGCCTGTTCGAGGGCGGGACGCTCGTGAAGACCGGGGCGGGCTGCCTCGACCTCACGGGGGCTCGGCTTCGGAACGCGGGACTGGAGGTCCGCGAGGGGACGGCGCTCTTCGCCGGCGGCGGCGCGACGGTCGTCACGACGCGCTACCTGAAGTGGCATGTCACGAAGACGCGCCCCGCGAAGGGCGGGCCGCCGGACTACGGGGGCAGCGGCTCGCAGTTCAGCGAGTTTCGTCTCTTCCGGGACGGGAAGATGCTGCCGCGCCCGCCGCGCGCGACGGCGCTCAACGGCCGCCCGGGCTGGCGCGAGGGGCCGCAGATGGGCATCGACGGCGACCTGACGACGAAGTGCTACTTCAATCCGTTCATCGCGGACTTCGGGGAGGAGGTGACGTTCGACGGCTACTCCTTCGCGACGGCGAATGACGCGATCGGGCGCGACCCGATGTCCTGGACGGTCGAGGCGGGCGTCGCGGACGGCTCGGCGGTCAGCTGGCTGTCCATCGGGGCGGTTGAGGGCTTCGAGGCGCCGAAGGCGCGCCATGCGGAGGCGGGGAAGGTCTTCCCCGTGAAGCTGCGCGACGTCGTGCCGCTGAACTACCCGGTAAAGGTGTGCGGGAAGGGGCGGCTCGTCCTCAGGGGTGTCAACGAGACGCTGGAGCGCGTCACCGGCACGGGCCACATCGTCCTCGAAGGGGCCTCCCTCGACGTCGGCCCCGACGCGGCGTTTGCGGGCACCGTCTCCGGCGACGGCGCGGTCGTGTACAAGAAGCGCTGAACGGTCGCGCAGTACGGCGGGCCAGGGGCCTTTCCGCAACCGGACGGCCCGCGCGACGTGGTGTTCTGCATGACCGATCAGGAGAAAATCGCCTGGCGCGACCGCTCTCGGCAACGGGAAGGAGACGCCTCGGGCCGCCTCCACGCCGGGAAATGTGGTATACTCGCCAACATGGAAAAGCTCGCGACCGACATCTACACGTTCGACAACCTTGTCCGATATGGGTTCACCTACATCGACAAGACCGACCGGCTCTGGCCGCTCGTCAACCTGTCGGTCGGCAAGCAGTTTTTCATCGCGCGGCCGCGCCGGTTCGGGAAGTCGCTCACGGTGTCCGTCCTCCAGGCGCTCTTCGAGGGGCGGCGCGACCTCTTCAAGGGGCTCTTCCTCGAGCCGCTCTGGGACTGGTCGAAGAAGTGGCCCGTCCTGCGTCTCGACCTCGGGAGCGTCCAGCCCGACCGCGCCGAGGACCTGGAGGGGCTCTTCACGAACATCCTCGCCGACGAGGCGAAGCGCAACGGCGTCGCGCTGCGGCGGGGCGAGTCCGCGCCAATCACCTTCACGAACCTAATCAACGACCTCGCGGACCAGGCGCCCGACGGGCAGATGGTCCTCCTCGTGGACGAGTACGACAAGCCGCTCCTGAAAAACCTCAACACGCCGGAGGTGATCCCGTTCCGCAACGCGCTCAAGGCGTTCTACTCCGTCGTCAAGACGCTGGAGGGGCGGCAGCGCTTCACGTTCCTCACCGGCATCAGCAAGTTCTCGAAGGTCTCCATCTTCTCCGACCTCAACAATCTCAACGACATGACGATGGAGCGGAGTTGTGCGACGCTCTTCGGCTACACGCCCGAGGAGGTCGTGAAGAACCTGCCGGGGCTCCTCCACCGCTTCGCGGAGGCGAACGGCCTCACGGACGCGCAGGGGCTCGCCGAGATCAAGCGCTGGTACGACGGCTACCTGTTTCACCCGAAGGCCGAGCAGGTGATCAACCCGGTCTCGCTCGGCTGCTGCCTGAAGTCGACGGAGCTGCGCAACTACTGGTCGACGACGGCGATGACGACGTTCCTGATGGACGAGCTGAAGCGCCGGCCGCTCAACTTCGCGAAGGTGGACGTGGACGAGTCGGTGCTGGGTACCTACGAGCCGGACAAGGCCGACTTCACGACGCTCCTCTTCCAGACGGGCTACCTGACGATCCGGGGGTTCCAGCAGCGCGGGGCGGCGCGGCGCTACAGGCTCGACTTCCCGAACCTGGAGGTGGAGAACTCGTTCCTGCGGCAGGTCGTTCCGGCCTACACGGGGCAGGAGGAGAACCGCGCGAACGACATCCAGGCCGACGCGGTGAATGCGCTCTATGACGGCGAGCCGGAGAAGTTCGTCGCGGCGCTGAAGCGGCTCTTCGCGAACATCCCCTACGACCTCACGGATCGGCAGAACGAGCAGATGTGGCAGGCGATCGTCTATGTGGTCCTCAAGATGGTCGGCGTGGACGTCGGCGGCGAGGTGAAGACGAACGAGGGGCGGATCGACATGACGGCGGAGACGCCGGAGCATGGCTACGTGGTCGAGTTCAAGCTCGGCGCGTCGGCGGCAGCGGCGATCGCGCAGATCAAGGCGAACCATTACGCCGACCGCTTCGCCGACAACGGCAAGACGCTCACGCTCGTCGGCCTCGCGTTCTCGAAGGAGAGGCGCACCATCGTCGACGCCGCCGTGGAGGCGGTCGGCTGACACGTCTGCACGCAAAGGAATGACGCATATGATGACGAAAACGCTCCTGCTCGCCGCATCCGCGCTTCTCACGTGCGGCGCGGGCCTCTGCGCCCGCCCCGCCCCCGACGCCTACGCCGCCTTCCGGGCGGAGCTGCGCGCGTTCTACCCCGACCGCTTCCAGGGCGACCCCGTAAAGGATCCGCGCCAGAAGGCGAGCGTCGCGGCCATCGAGAAGGACCTCCGGGCCTTCTGCGCGGCGCGCCCCGGCTACGACGCGCTCGACGTGCGGCGCGAGAGCTACCGGTCCATGCGGCGCCATTTCGTGCCGTTCCTCTTCAAGGAGAGTCCGTTCTACTTCGAGGCGGGCGTGAACGGCGGCTGGGGCGGTCACCGCCCCGCGCGGCTCGTCAACGCGCTCTGCGCGAAGTTCTACAAGGAGAAGGGGCTCGTGCCCGACGCGGCCTTCGCCCGCCAGCGCGCGCGCCAGCGGGCGTGCCTCGCGCTCTGCTGCGGGCCGTTCTGCGACGACATGCACCACGTGCCGCCGTTCCGCACGGTCTTCGCCAAGGGCTTCAAGGGCGTCTACGACGAGGTGGCGGCGGCGCTGGAGACGTGCCCCGCCGACGACCCGAAGGGCCGCAAGGAGCTGGAGACGGCGCTCGTGGGGCTTGAGACGGTCCATGCGCTCCAGCTCGCGTTCGCCGAGGCCGCCGAACGGGCCCTGGCCGGGCCGGACGCGCTCACGCCCGCGCAGGCGGCCAACTTCCGCCGCATCGCGCAGGCGGCGCGGCGCTGCCCCTGGGAGCCGCCGCGCACGTTCTACGAGGGCCTGAACACGCTCTGGTTCGTGCGCGAGATCCTCGGCTACGTCGATGGCGTCAACGGCTTCTCGCTCGGCCGCCCCGACGCCTGCCTGATCGACTTCTACACGCGCGAGCGCGCCGCCGGCACGCTCACGGCGGCGGCGGCGCGGGACCTCGTGGCGAAGTTCCTCCTGACGGCCGAGTGCCACTACGACGGCACGACGCGGGTCGACGACTACACCGACCACGAGATGGAGATCCCGATGTCGCTCGGCGGGTGCGACGCGAAGGGCGCGCCGCTCTACAACGACCTCACCGAGATGTTCCTCGACGCGCACCTCGACGCGGACTGCGTCTACCCGAAGCTCCACTGCCGCATCTCCGCGCGCGCGCCGCAGGCCTACCTGGAGAAGATCGGCGCGATGCTCATGAAGGGCCACGCCGTCTTCACGCTCCTCAACGACGACCGCTACCTCAGGCAGTACACGCGCGACGGCTTCTCGCTCGAAGACGCGGCGAGCTACATCGGGACGGGCTGCTGGAACGGCTACATCGATTCCGTGCAGGACGTCGACGGCGCGAACTACCTCTCGATGATCAAGCTCCTCGATCTGACGATCAACCCCGACCCGGCGACGCTGAAGGCCTGCGCGCTCGAACTCGACCCGCTCGACGGCGCGGCGGACTTCGAGGACCTGCGCGCCATCTACTGGCGGAACTTCGCGCGCTTCCTCGCGTCGGTGACGGACGACTACTCGGCCTACGGCGCGACGGGTGCGCAGGTCTTCCCGCACCCCGTCTACTCGATGTGCCTGCGCGGCTGCGTCGCGTCGCGCCGCGACACGAACGAGGGCGGCTCCCTCTCGCATCCGCGCATCCTCACGCTCGGCTTCATCGGCAACGTGACGGACTCGCTCATGGCGATCAAGAGCGTCTGCTTCGACCGGAAGCTCGCGACCGTGAAGGAGTTCCTCGACGCCGTGCGCGCGAACTGGGCGGGGCCGCGCGGCGAGGCGCTGCGGCGCGCCGCTCTCGCGGCGCCCTCCTGGGGCGACGGCTCGCCCGAGCCGGTCGCGCTCATGGGCTGGCTCATGCGCCAGGCGAACGCCGCGACGGCGGGGAAGGACAACGGCTTCGGCGACGCCTACCGCTATGCCGTCTACACCTACCGCGAGTTCATGTACTGGGGGGCGCAGACGAGGGCGACGCCCGACGGCCGCCGCGACGGCGACCGCCTCGCGCAGGGCTTCAGCCCGAGCGAATACCGCTGCCGGTCGGATGTGGCGACGGTCATGAACGCGATCGGCCAGCTGCCGCACGACTGCCTCTACGCCTCGAACGCGAACCTCACCTTCGACGCCTCGGCGATGGACGCCCGGACCCTCGCGGCGATCCTCAGGGTCTTCTGCCTGAAGGGCTCGCACATGATCCAGCCGAACTGCAACTCGGCGGCGCTCCTCATGGAGGCGCAGCGCCACCCCGAACGCCACCCCAACCTGATCGTGCGTGTCTGCGGCTTCTCGGCGCGCTTCATTTCGCTCTCGAAGCGCTGGCAGGACGAGCTCATCGCCCGCCACCGCCTGAAGTAGGCGGCGCGGCGGGCCGAAGACGGGGGCGCGCCCGCAGGTGTGCGCAGGTCGAACCGGATGTCTGACAGAAGGAGAACGTGAAGATGAAAAAGCTTATGATGTTCGGCGCAGCCGCCCTCCTCGCGTGGGCGGGCGCGGCGGCGGGCGACGCGCCCGTCACGGCGACGACGACG
>OIWU01003851.1_pt1 | contig 11201 bp, 10 predicted proteins | sample 1587711 | NCBI WGS metagenome assembly OIWU01 (sample SAMEA3888909, study PRJEB22519) | human gut metagenome | biome: human gut; feature: human-associated habitat; material: faeces | place: Denmark | collected 2010 | reverse complement strand
AATTATCTCATGAACGAATTGGATTTTCTATCCACCTTCTTATTTGACGCTTACGTTTTGTTTATTAGCGGTGATAAAATTCTGTAAATTTATCCATACGTGTGCTCATATTTAAGAACAGTAAGTCTACCAATGTCATAGCTGCCATAGATTCCACAACAACGACACCACGAGGAACAATAATCGGATCATGTCGTCCTTTGATATTTATATTGATGTTTTCTCCTGTGGTAGAAACCGTTTGTTGGGTTGCAGAAATAGATGGTGTTGGTTTAAATGCAGCTCTTAGAATAATTTCAGAGCCATCACTTAATCCACCTAAAATTCCCCCAGCATTATTGCTATATTTGTGGATTCCTGTGTTATCTACATAAAAGTTGTCATTGTCCTGTGATCCAAGCATAGAAGCTGCATCAAATCCAGCACCAATTTCTACTCCTTTAATTGCGCCGATTGACATGATACCTTTTGCAAGATTTGCATCTAATTTTTCAAATACGGTTTCGCCAATTCCAGCAGGTACACCACTGATAATACATTCAACAATACCACCAGCAGAATCTTTGTTTTCCATTGTAGTGGAAAGAAAATCTTCCGCTTTGGAAGAAGCATCCAAATCAGGCATATAGAGAGGACTTTTAAAGATATTTTCTTTGCTGCAATTATTATAGTTAATTTCGATTGGTCCAATTGACTTGGTATATGCACTTACTTCAATACCGATTGTTTTTAAAATGAGAGAAGCAACGGCACCACCGGCAACACGTGCAATTGTTTCACGCCCAGAGGAGCGTCCGCCACCTCTATAATCTCGAAAACCATATTTCTGGTCAAATGTATAGTCTGCATGACCTGGTCTATAGTAGCTTGCAATTTCACTATAATCTTGTGAACGTTGCGTTTTATTATGAACCATCATTGAAATTGGTGTTCCAGTTGTGCGACCCTCAAAGACACCAGAAAGAATTTCAATTTCATCAGCTTCCTTGCGGGGAGTAGAATATTTAGTGGCTCCCGGCTTTCTTCGATCCATATATGGTTGAATCATACTTTCATTTAAGTAAAGTCCTGCAGGACATCCATCTATTACAACGCCAACACCTTTTCCATGAGATTCGCCCCAAGTGGATACTCTAAAAATTGTACCGTAACTTGACCCTGCCATAATTTCACAACCTTTCTTTTTTAACAAAACAGAATAGAACTGTTATTTTATCTATGTGAGTAACGAGCCAAAGTTTTATGTCTAGTATGGAAAACCATGGCGATTGCCGCGACCACTTGAGAAGTATACACAGCATGTCACATAGTTCTATTATATAAAAAATAAAAAAAGGTTGCAAGAAAAGAAGGACAAAACGGAAAAGACTTCATAAAATATAGTACAGAGAATGAAAAGAGGAATGGATTATGGAGCAGACAAAAGGAGAGCAAGATGTTCTGGTAATTGATGATAATACTATTTATGAAATAGATATGAATTGCATGCGATGCAAAAAGGGAGATTGCATTGAACAAAATAAGAAGTTAAAAAAATATGAGAAAAAACAGTATGATGAATGGATAAATAAAAAAATTTAATATATGTTTTATTTATGAAGTAAGCCAGAAGAAGAGGCTTCCAGCTTACTTCAACCTAAGAACTAGAGAATTTAATCCTATCAGGAAAGTGCCTTACAAAAACAAATGGGCTTTCCTATCTTCAAGGCATACACCTTTAAATACTGTAAAACAGTGATAAGATTATAAGAATGTAGCAAAGGGGTTATGAAAATAACCACTTTGATTTATCTGCAAGCAGGTTTAGCAAAATGAATTTCCATTGCCGCAGCAGCAGAGGATAAGTAAAATCCAGATGATGCAGCTAGAATCATTGTTACCGCAGCCACAGCCAAAGTTGCCAAAGCCATTGTTATTGCCGCAGCAGCTTAGTAAAATTAAAATCCAAATAATCCAAGAGCATCCTCCATCGTTGTTGCATCCGCATCCTGTGTTACAATTTGTTGCTGCTAAATCACTCATATTGAGCCTCCAAAATCTTTTTACAATGACATTCTATGCAGTACTGCTTGGACTCTTTCGTATGGATTTAAAATTTTTTGTTTTTTTATTGGGGACAAGGGCGTTTGCTTGAATACACGGCAGATTATTTGACTGCATATATTATAGAATAGTGGAGTTGGATAGGGAAAAAGGAAGAGGATGTGATTATGTGGAACGGGCTAGAAGATTAATTGGTTTACAAGAAATAGAAGAACAGTCATATACGGGAAAAAAGATTGGAATTGCTCTGTTTGATACTGGAATTGCGGCAGGACATCCAGACTTTCGGGGAGATGGAAAAATTGTAGTATTTAAAGATTTTATTAATGATAAGCAGGGGGCTTATGATGATAATGGACATGGGACACATGTGGCAGGAATTGCTGGGGGGACGGGAATTGCTTCTAGTGGAAAATATCGGGGAATTGCAACTCAGGCACATTTTATTGTAATAAAAATATTGGATTATTTGGGGAATGGAAATATTGATAATGTGTTACAGGGGGTAGATTGGTTAATTAAAAATCAGAAACGATATGGAATAAGAGTAGTAAATATTTCAATTGGTTCGGGAAAAGAAGAGGAAATAGGAGAAGAATCGGAGCTAGTACAGGGCATTAATGCACTTTGGGATGCAGGGATGGTTGTATGTGCAGCAGCGGGGAATAATGGTCCCACACCAGGTAGTATTGGTGCGCCTGGAAATAGTAGGAAACTAATAACGGTGGGGGCATGTGATGATAATGAAGAAATTATTTTAAATGGAAGGACAATGAAAAATTATTCGGGGAGAGGACCGACAAAATGTTGTATTAAAAAGCCAGATTTAGTTGCACCTGGAAGTAATATTATAAGCTGTAGCAGCAATTGGAAATATAAAAGCAATTTTGCATTTTACGGGGGAGGAAATCAATTTTATACAGTAAAAAGTGGTACATCGATGGCAACACCGATCGTGTCAGGAACGGTGGCACTTTTGTTAGAAAAGTATCCTGAAATGAGTAACAGGGAGGTAAAAATCCGATTAAAAAACAGATCAGAAGATATGGGGCTGCCTCATGACAAGCAAGGATGGGGAAGGTTGAATGCAAAGAAACTTCTTTTGGATTGATAGTTAAGAAAGCATTTTTACATTCCTTTACATTCCAATAGGACTAAGGTATAATGGATACATTGTGAACAGCAGTTAGAAGAAATGCATGGATAGAAAAGTGTGCATTTCTACCATTGGATAAGGAGTGCAGATTTACAATGCAAGAAATAGGATTACAGACAAAAGATTATTATTTTGATTTGCCACAGGAACAGATTGCACAGGACCCTTTGGAAGATCGTTCCAGTTCTCGGTTGTTGGTGTTAGATAAAGAAACAGGAGCGCGGGAGCATCATATCTTTAAAGACATCAAAAGTTATTTAAAGCCAGGAGACTGCCTTGTATTGAACAATACGAAGGTAATTCCTGCAAGATTGATAGGAGAAAAAGAGGGAACTGGTGCAAAGGTAGAAATTTTATTACTAAAGCGTAAGGAAAATGATATTTGGGAAACATTGGTAAAACCTGGGAAAAAGGCTCGTCCAGGAGCAAAGATTATATTCGGAGGAGGATTATTGTCCTGCGAAATTTTATCCATTGAAGAAGAAGGAAATCGCTTGATACAATTTTCTTATGATGGAATTTTTGAAGAAATTTTAGATCAACTTGGACAAATGCCATTGCCACCATATATTACACATCAGTTACAGGATAAAAATCGTTATCAGACTGTTTATGCGAAATATGAAGGTTCTGCGGCGGCGCCTACAGCAGGGCTTCATTTTACAAAGGAATTATTGAAAGAAATAGAGGAAATGGGTGTGCGTCTGGCTTATGTGACTTTGCATGTAGGTCTGGGAACGTTTCGACCGGTAAAAGTAGACAATGTGAAGGAACATCATATGCATTCTGAATTTTATCAGGTGGATGCGCAGGCTGCAGAGAAGATTAACCAGACAAAAAAAGAAGGCGGAAGGATTATTTGTGTAGGAACGACCAGTTGCCGTACAATTGAATCTGCGGCAGAGGAAGATGGAACGATGAAGCCTTGTAGCGGGGAGACAGACATTTTTATTTATCCAGGCTATAAATTTAAAGTGTTGGATTGTCTGATTACGAATTTTCATTTGCCAGAGTCTACATTGCTTATGTTAGTTTCTGCCTTGGCTGGACGAGAACATGTATTAGAGGCATATAAAGAAGCCGTTGATATGGGATATAGATTTTTTTCTTTTGGAGATGCTATGTTTATTCATTAATGATTCTTCTAAAAAAAGTAGTGTTTTACATCAAAACTTGTTTACTGGTGTAAGGCACTACTTTTTTTATAGAAAAATTTATTTTATAGAGTTAAAATATTCCATTTTTGGTTTGTTCCTATTACTGTTTATTATGAGAAGAATAGGTAACATAATTATAAGAATGAAGTACATCTTCCGCTTTTAAAAGTGAAGTTTCATCATAAAATTCAATACATAATACGCCGCTGCTATCTTCTCGATTGTGAGAAATTCCAATATTTTTTAAACTAACGTCATGACTGGCAAGAATAGTTGCAATAATAGCAATTTCCCCTTTTTTATCTGTTACATCAATATGTAAATCGTGTGTGCTTGCAATAGCCCCCATTGGTTTTGTAGGAATTGAATCGCGATAAGTTTTGGAATGTTCAAAAAAGGAAGTTATAAAAGCACTATCCTTTTTCTGAATGGCCTCTTTCATATCTGTCATGTATTGAATATAAAGATCAATAAATCGGATAATACTGTCTGGGTTCGTGAGACAAATATTTTCCCACATAACAGGAGAAGAAGAAGCAATTCTTGTAATATCTTTAAAACCACCTGCTGCTAATGCATGCATATGTTCCTTTTCATCATCATGTTCTCGAACCATATTTACCAGTGAGGCCGCTATGATATGTGGAACATGACTGATAGCTGCCACAATATCATCATGAGTATCTGGTTGCAACACAACTGGAATTGCACCAATTCTGGAAACGATGTTTTCCATTGTGTCAATCATGGATTGCGGTGTTTGGCTGGTAGGAGTCAGAATATAAAACGCATTTTCTAACAGTTCGGTTGTAGAATTTTCATATCCGGTTTTTTCAGATCCAGCCATAGGATGTCCACCGACAAAGTTGGCATCCATATGCTGTTCAGCTATAGCCTGGTGAATATTGCCTTTAACGCTTCCAACGTCAGTTAAGATACAGGTCGGTTTCATAATCTGTTTTAACGCAGGAAGGTATGAAATATTACGCAGAACGGGCGCACAGAGAAAGATAATATCACACTCTGGAAATCCATCGGTAAAGGATGTGACAATACGGTTTAGAGTGCCTTCTTCCTGTGCTAAAAGTAAATTTGGATTTGTGTTGTTTGGATTGTAGTTATATGCAAGGAGAGTTGCATTTGGATAGAGTTTTCGCAAGTTTCTGGCGATAGAGCCTCCGATTAGTCCAAATCCAATAAAACCAAATGTCTGTTGTGTCATTTTTATTCTCCTTTCTTTGGTTGTGTGCTTTTTTTCTCTGTGTGTTTCGTATCTGTATTCTTCTTCTTTTTCGTATCTTTCTTTGTACGATCAGGAGAAGTAGTGTCTCCTAGTGATAAATCCGCATTATGTGTGCCTGTGTGGTAACTACAGACGGTTGTAAGTTCCTTTGGTGAAATTACATAAGGGCTGTCAGAAGTAGTAGCTCCTTTTTCATCTTTTTTCAACATAATTTTTGTTACAATGGAACTTGCCGGGCATGAGGAACTGGCAACTTGTCCTGATGTTGTGCAAATATTTACAGACATATGTGTGTCACAGTATTCTGTTGGTATGTGGCCTGCAAAATATTCTTTTTTTACAGTAGAGCCACCGGGTGCACAGTCGCAAACTCCTTTTCTGGCAAGTTTTCCTGATTTTGTACAAATGGTAGCAGTGACAATAGAATCAGGCTTAGAAAATGTTTTGTTCGGTAAATTTGTGTGAAGCCGTTCCATAATCGTGCGCCAAATTATTTTGTGATAGCTTGTATTTGAAAGGCTGGTATTATTGTCATAGCCTGTCCAGATTCCAGCCGTAAAGTATGGTGTATAACCGATAAACCATGCATCAATATTGTCTGAAGTTGTACCTGTCTTTCCTGCTAATGGCATAGATGAATTAGTAAAATGAGCCAGTGTACCGGTTCCAGAATTTACAACATCTTGCATTGCACTGGTGAGCAGATAGGCAGTGGAGTCCTTCATCACTTTTTTTACTTTTGATTTATTCTTTAAGAGAACTTTTCCATCATGGTCCAAAACTTTTGTATACAAAATAGGTTTTTGATAGGTTCCATTGTTTGCAATTGCTGCGTAGGCAGCAGTAGCTTCAAAATTTGTAACACCATAAGTTAATCCACCAAGTGCCGTAGAGAGATTTACATCGTTCGCTGGTAAGGAGGTATCACTTATTAATGTAGTAAAACCTAGTTTATCAAGATAAGCAAGGCTTTTTTCAGGTGTAACATCAGCTAGAGTCTTTACTGTTATAATGTTCATGGAATCCTTTATTGCAGTTCGGATTGTGGTTAAACCACGATATCCACTGCTATACCAGTTTTTGACCGGACGATTCGTTCCAGGATAATTATAAGGTACATCGTCATAAACGGAAGCCAAAGACATATTTTTACTGTCAATAGCTGGCAAATATGCAGATAACACTTTGAAGGTGGAACCAGGCTGGCGAGTAGTAGAAGTGGCACGATTCAGTGTTCGACTGGCAGTTTTTTGACCACGACCACCTACCAATGCTTTTACCTGACCAGTTGATTGATCCATTAAAACAAAGGAAATCTGTGGTTGTAGGGTGAAGGTAAGGGATTCACCCGTAACCTTTGTATGTTTTTTTACCACATAGTTACGATATAGTTTAATATATTTTTTTGCTTCGCTTTTACTAGAAAAAAGCAGAGAAAAAGAAGGATTTCTTGTTCTAAAATAATTTAATAAAGTATTTTCGTCATAGTTATAACAGTTATTATTTTCATCGATTACCGATAAACGATAAGTAAAGGAGTAAGTTGTTCCCGTTGGATAAAGAGAGGCATCGGAAATTACAGAATCACATACTTTTTGCATGCCCTGGTCTTGGGTCGTATAAATACTTAATCCACCGCGATACAAAAGGTTTGTAGCCTGTTTTTCACTATAGCCTAATTCTTTTTGCAAATCGTTCAATACAGAATCAATCACAGCATCTGTAAAATAAGAAGTAACGGTATTACTGATTTTCGTTTTCTTCTTGTTGACTTTTTGGATACGTTTATAAACATTGTCAGCTAGGGCAGTACCATATTCTTTCTGCGTAATCATGGATAGCTCTAACATTTTATCTAATACATTTTTTCGACGCTTTTTGTTATTTTCGGGATAACTAATCGGATTTAAACTGGATGGATTCTTTGTGATTCCTGCAATAACTGCGCACTCGGATAGCGTTAATTCGCTCACATCCTTGTCAAAATAGCGAAGAGAAGCAGATTGAACTCCCAGTGTATTTTGTCCTAAATTGATTGTATTTAAGTAATTCTCTAAAATCACATTTTTGGATGTGGATTTTTCTAGTTTAAGTGCAAGATATTGTTCCTGTACTTTTCTTTGAATCTTTTCTGCCATGGAACGTTCATTACCACCGGAAAATATGACATTTTTCAGTAATTGTTGCGTAATGGTACTGGCACCCTGTCCTAAACTTCCAGAAGAAAATGTTAAAACGCCAGCGCGGGCAATGCCTTTCATATCAATACCATTATGAGTATAAAAACGTTCATCTTCAATTGCAATAAATGCTTGTTGTAATTGGATAGGAATTTGTTCAAGAGAAACAGAAATTCGATTGGCATCAGAACCAACTAATTGATATACTTCATTCCCTTTATTGTCGTATATAGTTGAAACAAAATTTTCAGGTTCAATACTTGTTTCGTCTAAGGAAGGACAGGTGTCGATAATGCCCTGTAACAGACCTTTCATTGTATTGCATGAAATAAAAAATATGCCGATAAGCGAAACTACGCAAAGTCGAAGCAACCAGAATTTAAGTTTTGAATAAAATTTTATGGAAGAAGAGCGTAGTTCCTGTTGCTTTTTTTGGGTATTTCTTTTCGAAAAATTCATTGTAAATCGTCCTTTCCCAATAAACAAATATATTTTATTTTAGTTATGCGCAAATACCGTATTATTATAGCAGACAATTTTGAGATAGTAAAGCAACAATGGATAAAAGTGGCAATCGAGAGAACGTATATTTAAAGGAGAAAAGGTAACTTTTTGAAAGAAAATACCGATATAATGTTAGTAGGGGTAGAAATAGAAAAAAGGGGTGGAAAAATGAATAGGGAATGTAAGGGATTTGAAGTGATTACCCAAGACAATGGTTTAGAGGCGTTAGTCACTTATTTTTTAGAAAGTTTTGATGATGAATATGCAAAATATGGTATCTATGTAGAGAAGGAGATAGATGAACAATTGGTTGAAAAAGAACGTACTGGGGGTTTTGCAGAGGATAGAGAGGTTGCAGAAAGAGTATTGGATATTGTAATACGCAATCAGATTACGCCTTGTGTATTAAATGAAGTTGTGTATGACTTTTTAGATGAAAGAATAGGTGGATAATTACCATAAAGGATGATATAATAATATTTACGAATAAGAATTATGCAGAAGTAGGAAAAGGAAGGGGCTTGATGAAAATAGCCTCTTTTTCTATGTTAAATATAAAGCTAAAGGAGTAAATTATGGAACGATATTCATATAAAATTGTGTACCAGGGAGGAGAGGGAGAAATTGTAGAGAAAAAATCCCGCTTCATTGCGCATGTATTTCCTGTTACAAAAGAGGAGCAGGCATTGGAATACCTTGAAACCTTGAAAAAGCAGTATTGGGATGCCCGACATAACTGTTATGCGTATGTTATTGGGGAAAAACAGCAATTACAGCGTTTCAGTGATGATGGAGAGCCTTCTGGTACCGCTGGAAAACCTATATTAGAGGTTCTTTTAGGGGAGGATATACATAATACGTTGGTTGTTGTTACTAGATATTTTGGCGGAACACTTTTGGGAACTGGAGGATTGGTGCGTGCATATTCAGCAGCAACCAAGACAGGAATTGAAAATTCGGTTGTCACAGACAGATGTAAAGGAAAGAAGATTGAATTAAAAACAGACTACAATGGATTGGGAAAGATTCAATATATTATGGGGGAGATGGATATACCGATTTTGGATACTGTCTATACCGATATGGTTGGAATTATTGCTGTGCTTCCCAATGCATTGTATGATTCTTTCAAAAAGAAATTGACAGAAGCCACAGCAGGAAAAGGTTTGTGGGAGGAAGAGGAGGATGTGGAATATATCCGAATAGAGAAAGAAGTTATATTGGTGCATTAATTAAATGAATTGATTTTGATCTTTTGCATAGATATAATCAATTGTCTGCAAAGAGGAAATGATTTCCTGTTTTTCAAGATTAAGGCTTATGCATAAGTCATCAAGCGTAGAATAATGATCGCGTAATTGTGTGTTGACATAACTTAACAACATAACGGGATCTTTTGGTATTGACATAATAGTATCTCCTTTCTATTTTTTATAGTGTTAGTATAGCATGTATGAAAGAGAATGGCAAAAGGATTTTAAGAAAAATTAATGGGAGAGGTAGAAAATGGATTTATTTGAATATATGAGAACAAATACATTACAAAAGGAAAGTCCACTGGCATCCAGATTAAGACCGAGAACAATTGAGGAAGTGGTTGGACAGGAGCATATTCTGGGAAAAGATAAATTACTGTATCGGGCGATTAAAGCGGATAAATTACAGTCGCTTATTTTTTATGGACCTCCAGGAACAGGAAAGACGACAATAGCCAAGGTGATTGCGAATTCTACAAAGTCAGAATTTTGTCAAATTAATGCAACCTCTGCAGGAAAGAAGGATATGGAGGCAGTGGTGGAAAATGCCAAGCAGACGTTGGGGGCATACGGAAAAAAGACGATCTTGTTTGTTGATGAGATTCATAGATTTAATAAAGGGCAGCAGGATTATTTGTTACCATTTGTAGAGGATGGAACCCTTATTTTAATTGGTGCAACAACGGAAAATCCATATTTTGAAGTCAATGGAGCTTTACTATCCCGTTCCATTATTTTTGAACTGCATGCACTGGAAAAAGAAGATATTAAGAAGCTTTTGGTGCGGGCAGTTACTGATAAGGAAAAAGGAATGGGTGCATATCAGGCAGTCATCGATGAGGATGCACTGGAATTCATGGCAGATGTAGCCAATGGAGATGCAAGGGCAGCCCTTACCGCCATTGAACTTGGAATCTTAACCACACCACGAAGCGAAGACGGACTTATCCATATTACAATCGATGTGGCACAGGAATGTATCCAGAAGCGTGTAGTGAAATATGATAAGGCAGGCGATAATCATTATGATACGATTTCTGCATTTATCAAAAGTATCCGTGGAACAGACCCGGATGCGGCCCTTTATTACCTTGCAAGAATGTTATATGCAGGAGAAGATATCCGTTTCATCGCAAGAAGAATCATGATCAGCGCGGCAGAGGATGTTGGTACAGCAGACCCGATGGCATTGAATGTAGCGGTTTCTGCAGCACAGGCAGTAGAACGCATCGGTATGCCGGAGGCACAGATTATTCTTGCAGAAGCAGTTGCCTATGTGGCAAGTGCCCCAAAGAGTAATGCATCCTATATGGGACTGAATCGCGCGATGGATGTGGTAGAACATATCAAAACGGCACCGATACCAAATCACTTAAAGGATGCACATTACAAATCCGCCGGAAAATTAGGACATGGTCTGGGTTATCTTTATTCCCATGATTACCCGCACCACTATGTCAGACAGCAGTATCTTCCGGATGGGCTGACGGATTCGGTATTTTACGAGCCGACCGACAATGGAAAAGAAAAAGAAATCGCCCAGTGGCTTCACTGGTTAAAAGAAAATGATGAATGATACAGGAGGAAGGAATAAGATGCAGTCTTATCAGGAAATGAGCAAAGAGGAAACGTTGCAGAAGTTGAAAGAGAAATATGACGGTT
>OIWU01003846.1_pt1 | contig 11203 bp, 9 predicted proteins | sample 1587711 | NCBI WGS metagenome assembly OIWU01 (sample SAMEA3888909, study PRJEB22519) | human gut metagenome | biome: human gut; feature: human-associated habitat; material: faeces | place: Denmark | collected 2010 | reverse complement strand
GCGCTTTTGGCTTAGCAGCTGCCGTGCCTCGCTCGCCGTATCGGCACTTAGAATTATGCGGTATTGCCCTATTTACTGCCGCGCCGTGCTTAGATGGGTGGCCACCCACTTGATCAGCATATCCAGTGCCACCATGTTGCGGCCGCCTTCGGGCACGATCAAATCGGCTTTGCGTTTGCTGGGCTCCACAAACTGCTCGTGCATCGGCTTAACGGTGGTCAGGTACTGGTTCACCACGCTGTCCAGCGTGCGGCCGCGCTCCTTAACATCGCGTACAATGCGGCGCAGAATGCGCACATCGGCATCGGTATCCACAAACACTTTCATATCCATCATATCGCACAGCTCCTGGCTGGCAAAAATCAGGATGCCTTCCACAATGATGACCGGGGCCGGGTGTACCGTAATGGTCTTATCGCTGCGGTTGTGGATCGTGTAATCATATACCGGAACCTTCACGCTTTCGCCGCGGCGCAAAGCCTGCAGGTGCTGCACCAGCAGCTCGGTATCAAAGGAATCCGGGTGGTCATAGTTCAGCTTGCAGCGCTCTGCAAAGGGCAGTTCATCGTGGCGCTTGTAGTAGCTGTCGTGGGAGATCAGACGCACCTCGTCCTCCCCGAACCGCTCCTTGAGCCGGTAAGCCAGCGTGGTCTTGCCGCTGCCCGAGCCGCCTGCGATGCCGATGATCAGATTGTTCATGTCCAAAAATCCTCCCGCCTGCCGATTCCGGTAGAAAAACCGGTCAGAATAAGCTATAATAGGTATATTGTTGGGGAACACCCCTGTTTCTCACTGCTTATGATATCACAAATCCACTGTTTTTGACAGAGTAAGAGGAAAATTGATGAAAAAGATTGTTTCGGCCCCGTATATCGACCAGACTGCCCGCTGGGTGAACGGCTGCGAGAGCATCAGCAGCGTGATGCTGCTGCAGGCTGTGGGCATCCCCATTGACCCGGATGTGTTCATTGAGCGCGACCTGCCCCACGCCCCCTACTGGGAACAGGAGGGCAGGCTCTACGGGCCTGACCCGATGTTCGTCTACCCCGGCGACCCCCACGACCACACCGGGTACGGCTGCTATGCCCCCTGCATCGTGCAGGCCTTGCAGAGCGCGCTGGCGCACGAGGGCGCGGCGGACCGGTTCGAGGTGCTGGACGTGAGCGGCGAGACTGCGGCGCAGCTGTGCCGGTTCATTGACGAGGGAATGCCGGTGGTGTTCTGGGCAACGCTGGATTTTACCCCGGTGCCCGAGGAGCGGGATCACTGGCTGCTGGCCGATGGCACCGACTTTGCCTGGAAGTGCCACGAGCACTGCCTGCTGCTGGTGGGCTACGATGAGGAAAACTACTGGTTCAATGACCCGTGGCATGACCACGGGGTCTGCGCCCAGCCCAAGGAGCTGGTGGAGCGCTGCCACGCGGCACAGGACTCCTATGCGGTGACCCTGCGGCGGAAATAAGAAAGGCGGAACATGAAAACAGAGAAACTGAAACAGAACGTCAAGGGCTATGTTCATCAGTTTGAGGACGGCGGCCTGCGGCTGCTGAGAAAGGGGCAGAAGGGTGTGATCCACGCCATCTTCAGCCGCTTTGGCCTGGTGCTGATCCTCCTGCTGCTGCAGGTGGGGCTGCTGTTCAGCATCTTCCGGTGGTTCGGCAACCTGTGGCCCCATTACTTTGGCGGCAGCGTGGTCGTTACATCGGCCATGGTCATCTACCTGCTCAACAGCAAGATGGACAACAGCGCCAAGATCACCTGGATGGTGGTGGTTGCCATTGCGCCGGTGGTGGGCATTCCGATGTTCTTTTATGTCAAAAGCAATTTCGGGCACAACATCCTGCGCAAGCGGCTGCTGGAGCTGGAAGACCAGCTGCGCGGCTGGCTGCCGCAGAGCCAAAAGGCCGTGGAGCAGCTGAAAGCGCTCGAACCCGGCGCAGCCTCGCTGGCAAAGTACCTGTATGGGCGGGGCGGCGGCTTTCCGGTGTACCAGAACACCGCCATGACCTATTTTCCCGGCGGCGAGGCAAAGTTTGAGGAACTGCTGCGCCAGCTGGAAACGGCAGAAGAATATATCTTTGTGGAGTATTTCATCATCGACGAGGGCCTGATGTGGGGCAAGATCCTGGAAGTGCTGGCCCGCAAGGCGCTGCAGGGCGTGGATGTCCGGGTGATGTACGACGGTACCTGTGAGTTTTCCACCCTGCCCCGCAATTACCCCCGGCTGCTGGAGAAGCTGAACATCCAGTGCAAGGTGTTCAGCCCGGTGCAGCCGTTCGTCTCCACTCACTATAATTATCGCGACCACCGGAAAATTCTTGTCATTGACGGGCGGGTCGGTTTTACCGGCGGCGTGAATCTTGCCGATGAGTACATCAACCACATCCAGAAGCATGGCCGCTGGAAGGATGCCGCCGTGATGCTGGAAGGCGAGGCAGTCCGTTCGCTGACGGCTCAGTTTCTGCAGATGTGGGGCATCCTGAAGGAGCCGGAATATGAGCAGTTCCTGACCCGGCCCATTCCGGTGCCGGAAAATGCAAAGGGCGTGGCGGCTCCCTACGGGGACTGTCCGCTGGACGGCGAGCGGGTGGGCGAGATGGTCTATATCGACCTGCTCAACCGGGCCAGGGATTACATCCACATTATGACCCCCTACCTCATTCTGGACGGCGAACTGGAGACCGCCCTGAAATTTGCCGCTGAACGGGGCGTGGATGTCCACCTGATCCTGCCCGGAAAGCCGGACAAGCAGTTCCCCTACGCACTGGCAAAGAGCCACTATTCGGCCCTGCTGGATTCGGGCGTGAAGATCAGCGAGTGGAGCCCTGGTTTTGTCCATGCAAAGGTGTTCGTGGTGGATGGCAGGGAAGCGGTGGTGGGCACTATCAATCTGGACTACCGCAGCCTGTACCATCACTTTGAGGATGCCGTCTGGATGGTGGATGCTCCCTGCATCCGGGACATTGAGCAGGATTTCCAGCACACGCTGGAACAGTGCCGCACGGTGGAAAATACCTCGGCCAGCATCTGGCAGAAGCATTATCTGCTCCGTGCCACCGGAATGCTGCTCAAGGTCATTGCACCGCTGCTGTAACAGCTGAATTACAGAGCAACAGCCCCCTCAGGCTATTTTGACCCGAGGGGGCTGTTGTTTTGTATGATCCTTATCTGGGGTAGCACAGCGCCAGCTTGGAATAAAAATCTTCCAGTGCAAAACGAACATCCAGATCGTGATAGACACGGATGGTTTTGCGGTCAGAAGCTTCAGCATAGGTCAGGCTGGGCAGGAGCACAGGGGCCGGGCGGAGTGTCCAGTGCCCCCGGAATCCATTCTCCAGCAGGACTGCGGCGGTAGTGTTGTCGCCCAAAGTCCAATTGCCCCCGGTGCGCAGAGGAAAGCGGGGATCGTATTCGGAGGGGTACTCGTCCATCAGCTGCTGAAATAGATAGGCTCCCACTTCGCCGCAGGGCCGTACCCGAAGCGCCAATTCGGCAAGGGATACCTCGAATCTGGCGTAGACATCCTGTGGGATCTGCCAGACCGTGACAGCGCTGTCCAACAGGACACGGCAGGCGATGGGGTCTTGCTGAACATTGAATTCCGGTCGTCCGGCGGGATAGGGGCCGCCGCCGTTCCAGAGCACCGTCATGCGGGCCGCGATCTCCGGGGCACGGTTCAGGGCGGCGGCAATGTTTGTCATAGCGCCCTGGGCCGCAATGTACAGGGGAGCCGGGTCATCCCGCAGAGCCTGGATCAGAAACTCGACGGCTTCACAGTCGGGAGCGTCCTCCGGGGAGGCGAGAGGGGCAGTACAACCATGAAGAACAGGAACATCGTCGATGTGCGCGGCGTTCAGCAGGCGGCATACTTCCTGATAGCTGCGTTCCATGCTGTGGGGCGGCAGACCCCTTTGGGTGGTTTTGACCTCGAAATGGGTGGCACAGATACCACGCACATCAAATTGCGGAGTGAGCAGATGGTGCAGGATGGCAAAGTCATCATCGCCTTCGTTTTTTGCATCGGTGTCAATGATGACCCGCACCCGGCAGGCCTCCGGCGGTGCAAATCCCAGCCGCGCAAGAAGTTCAGAGCGTTCCATGTTGTGTTCCCTCAGTTCAGCTTTGCCAGCGCTTCGTTCAGTGCGGCCAGCTTTTCTTCATCGAACATTTTGTTGCTGTAGAATTGCAGATCATTCACCGAAATGCCCCGGGAGCCGGGCTCCTGCTGCACATATTGGGCCAGCTCCGGCAGCAGCTGCTGGATCAGGGCAGCGGACTGAGGAGTGTCCAGCAGGGTGCCGATCTTCATATCAAGACAGAATTCCTTGACTTCCTCCGGGGCGGGCACCAGCACGTCGTGGTTGAAGATGTGGTTCAGGAAGCCGAGTGCCATGCCCTGCCACACTGCGGATTCCGGGTTCTCCGGGTTTTGGGGATTGGCGATGTGGCGGCTGCCGGTGGAGAAGCCGTGGTCGCCGTAAGCAAAGATATGCATCTCATAGGGGATCTTCCGCTCTGCCAGCAGGGTGGCAAACTGCAGGGACTGCGTGGCGGGCACCAGATGGTCGCCCTGAGTGGCAAAAAGGAAGGCAGGGGGAGTCTGGTCATCTACCTGCTGCAGCAGGTCCGGCAGCTCCATGCCCAACGCCTTGCCCGGGATGCTGAACACAGCGTAGCCCAGCAGCATGGCTGCGGGACGGACCCGGCCCATAGTGCCCACCGAGGCGGCAAGATGCCCGCCGGCAGAGAAGCCTACCACGGCGATCTGCTCCGGGTCGATGTGCAGGTCGCCTGCGTTCTGGTGCAGGTAGTCCATGGCCTCCTGCGCCTCGGCAAAGGCATTGGTATAGACCTCCTCCACCGGACAGTTCTGGGAGACACTGTACCGCAGCACAAAGGCATTGTAGCCTGCATTCAGGAAGGCCAGCGCGACAGGATCGGCTTCCCGGTCTGAGCAGAAGGCATAGGCTCCGCCTGGAAAGATCAGGATCGCAGGGCAGCGGTCCAGAGCAGGCATTTCGGTGCAGGGATCCTGCAGGTAGCAGGTCAGCTGGGCATTGTGGGCCCCCATGGGGATCTGAGTGATTTTCATAGGTTGCTCCTTTTTCCTGTAATAAAACGGGCCTTCGTACAGATAACCCCAAAAGGCAGGGGGGTCCCTGTGCGAAAGCCCAAAATCGACTTTGTTATTCTGATATCAATATAGCAGATAGCAGAAACACTGTCAAGGAGATTTACTGGTATTCCTTTTCCATCGAGAAGCCCCGGCCGCTGACTTCGGTCACGCGGCTGACGATGAGGAAACAGGCGGGGTCGATGGAATGGACCAGCTTTTCCAGCCGGGGCAGCTCCCGGTTGGAGATGACGCTGAGCAGCACCTCGCTGGGCTCGCCGGTGTAGCCGCCCTCGCCGTGGAGCACGGTCACGCCGCGGTCGATCTCAGCCAGAATAGCGGCGCGGATCTCATCCGACCGGGTGCTGATGATCTTGACCTCGGTGCGGCTGTCGCCCAGCATCAGCATCTTGTCCATGACGATGGTGTGGGTGATGACCAGCACGATGCCGTAGAGCACCTGCTCCGGCTGGCTGAACGCCGCCTGCACCAGCAGGATGGCGATATCAAAGAGCATCATGGTGATGGACACCGGCCAGCGGAACCATTTCTGCAGCACCAGCGGAGGGATATCCATGCCGCCGGTGGAAGCGCCCGCCCGGATGACCATGCCCAGCGCAACGCCGATGCCCAGACCCGAGAAGATGGTACAGAGGAAGATATCCTCAGTCAGCACCCGGCCGTCCAGCAGCCGCTCAAACAGCGCCAGAAAGGCGGGGCTCAGCACGCTGCTGGCAAGGGTATTCAGTGCGAACTTCTTGCCCAGCACCGCCCAGCCCCACACCAGCATGGACATGTTGAAGAGGAAGAGGAAACCGGAGACGGAGAGCCCCGTCAGCCGCCCGAAGGCCAGCGCGATGCCGGTGGCACCGCCCGTGATGAGCCCGGCGGGCTCCAGAAACAGGGCCACCGCCAGCGAATACAGCGCGTTGCCCAGGATGATAGCCAGACTGTTCAGCAAAAGCTGCTGCCAGCGACGAGTAGATTTCATAGCAGTACCTCCCATACTATCCTTATAATACAGGAAAACTTCAAGAAAATCCACCCGATGCTGTTGCTTCCCATCAGAACAGCGGGATTGATGTGGCTGCCAAGGGCTCCCCCTTTGGGGGAGCTGGCGCGAAGCGCCTGAGAGGGCGAGACCGTTACTCCTCGTCCAGCAACCGCAGGCCCGCCGTATCGGTCACGGGCAGGGAGAACACGATGGCTCCCGCCTTGGGGCCTGCCCCCTGCATGATGGCCTGCATGATCTGGTTTTTCAGGGTGGTGCGGGACACGATGAGCACCAGCTCCTTCTCGTTGACCAGATCCACCCCCATAAAGTGAGCGGCACCCTCCATGCCGGTGCCCTTTGCGTGGATGACGGTGCCGCCGCCAGCTCCGGCGGCGCGGGCTGCGTCCATGATGGAGCCGGTGTGGCCCTGATTGGCAATGACGAGCAGCAGCTCATAGCGGGTATCCTTCAAGGTGCTTTCCTCCTTCAGTGCAAAGGTCTGGTGTTCGGTCAGGAATTGCAGCGCCCGCTTGCCGCCGATGCTGCTGACCGGGATGATGAACGCGATGCCGGTGCCCGGCACATCAATGCGCATTTTGCGGCGCAGGTCTTTTTGCAGGCCGGGCCAGGTCTCGGCGGTGATCATGGCAAAGAGCACGGCCTTTTCGGTCTGCTCCAGCCCCAGGGTGGAAAGGGTCTCCCGCACCGCCGTGCCTGCACCCACCGTGCGCAGGCTGACCGTGATGCCGTGCTCCTCGTAAAGGGCCAGAAAGGCATCGGTGGAGTGGCGGTCGGTGATGGTGACGAGCCAGTATAAAGTATTCACAGCAGGACCTCCTTACAGCTCGATGATGGCATCATCCGGCAGGTCGGCAAAGGCCAGCGCGGCGGCGGGCACAGGCTGTGCCTGGCGGGCCCGGCGCTGCTTGAGCTGGGCCATCAGACCCATGAGCTGCACCGTGATGAGGGGGGTCATGGCGACCATGGCCACCACGCCGAAGGCATCGGTGACGATATTGCCGCCCACAGCCACACAGGCACCCTGTGCCAGCGGCAGCAGGAAGGTGGCCGTCATGGGGCCGGAAGCAACGCCGCCCGCGTCAAAGGCGATGGCGGTGTAGAGCTTGGGCACCACGAAGGAGATGCCAATGGCAAAGGCATAGCCCGGGATGAGGAACCACAGGATGGAGATGCCGGTGAGCACCCGCACCATGGCAAGACCCACCGAGAGGGAAACGCCTGCCGAGAGGGCCGCGCCCATGGTGCTGGCGGAGATGGCACCGTCGGTCACTTCCTCGACCTGCTTGTTCAGTACATAGACGGCGGGCTCGGCCTTGACGATGAAGTAGCCGATGAGCATCCCGATGGGCACCAGCAGCCAGCGGAAGCTCTGGCCTGCCAGCACCTGACCCAGATAATTGCCGGCGGGCATAAAGCCGATGTTTGCGCCTGCGAGGAATAGCACAAGACCGATATAAGTATAGGCAAGGCCCACGCCGATGCGGCCCAGCGTCCTCCGGTCGAGCTTGAGGGCCGCCAGCTGGAACACGCCGAACATGGCGATGATGGGCAGCAGGGAGGTGGCGATCTCCTTGATGTAGGTGGGCAGGCCCTCGTGGAAGAGCTGCCACAGCTCCACGGAATCGCTGACGTTGGGCAGGATGGGCGGAACGTAGGTGCTGTCGCTGGCCTGGAACGCAATGCCCAGAATGAGCACCGCCAGAATGGGGCCGATGGAGCAGAGCGCCACCAGACCAAAGCTGTCGTCCGCGGCATGGCGGTCGGAACGGATGGCGGCCACGCCGACACCCAGCGCCATGATGAAGGGAACGGTGATGGGGCCGGTGGTCACGCCGCCGGAATCAAAGGCCACGGAAAGAAATTCCTTTGGCACAAAGGCGGCCAGCACAAAGATGAGCCCGTAGAACACCACCAGCAGCTTGGGCAGGGCAATGCCCAGCAGCATACGCAGGAAGGCAACCACGAGGAACAGCCCCACGCCTGCCGCCACTGAGAGGATGAGGGTCATGTTGGGGATGGAGGGCACCTGATTGGCCAATACCTGTAAGTCGGGCTCCGAGATGGTGATGAGGAAGCCCAGCAGAAAGCCAACTCCGATGATGAGCGGCACGCTCCGGCTTTTGGTGAGCATTGCGCCCACCCGCTCGCCCATGGGGCTCATGCTCATCTCCGCACCCAGCGTAAAGAACATGATGCCCACAATGATCATAGCCGCGCCCAGCAGGAAGCAGAGCAGGATGCTGGGGGAGACGGGAGCAATGGAGAAGCAGAGCACCAGCACGATGGCCACGATGGGCAGCACCGCCTGAAGCGCTTCCAATAATTTTTCCCGCAGTTTGGATGCCTTGAGAATAATGTCCACCGACCTTTCGAGAAAATATTTCCGCAGTGTACAAAACGTATGCAGATATATGAATAGTATACCGAAAAACGGAAAAAGGGGTCAACTAAGAAACGGTAAAGATGGATAAATAGGCGCAAAATTTACAAATTGGAAATCAAATGGAAACCAATGAGAAATAAAACGCCCGGCGGGACAGACCAGCCGGGCGGGAAAAGCATTATTTGACTTCCTGTTTGCCCAGAACGTCTGAGGTGGGGGTCTGGAAGGTGGGGATGTCGGCGTAGGGATCGGGGGTCGTATCTGCAGGCAGGCTCTTCATATACTTGTCCATGGATTCGGCCACCTGCTTGGCAATGGCCACGGCCTCGACCACGGTACGGGCACCCATAACGGCATCGCCGCCGGCAAACACGCCCTCGCGGGTGGTGCTGCCGTCCTCGCTGACGGTCAGCAGGCCCTTCTGGTTGGTCTCGATGCCGGTGGTGGTCTTGACGAGGTTGCTCTCCGAGCCCTGGCTCACCGAGACGATGACACCGGTGTGGGGGTAGAAGGTCTCGCTGCCCTCTACCTGCACGAACTTGCCCTCTTCGTTCTTGACCGTGTCGCGGCAGATCAGGCCGTTTTCCCGGATCTCCACCGGGGCCTTGCAGAAGCGGAAGCCCACGCCCTCGAGCTTGGCATAGCTGACCTCGTACGCAGAGGCGCTGATGCAGCTTTCGTCCCGGCGGGCATAGCAGGTGACATGGCGGGCACCGTTGCGGATGGCGGTGCGGGCGCAGTCCATGGCGGAGTTGCCCACGCCGATGACGGCCACGTCATCGCCCAGACGGAAGGCCTTGGAGTTTGCCAGATAGTCGATGCCGAAAGCCACGTTGCCAAGGCTCTCGCCCTTGATGTGCATGGCGTTGGCCTTCCACAGACCGGCGCCGATGAACACGCTCTTGTAGCCGTCGCGGAACAGATCGTCGATGGTGATGGTCTTGCCGATGGTGGTGTTGGGCCGCACCTTGATGCCCTTGAGCTCCAGATGGCGGTACTGGAAATCATCCAGCACACTGTCCGGCAGGCGGTAGTTGGGGATGCCGTAGCGCATCACGCCGCCGATCTTGTCACGGGTGTCAAAGATGGTCACATCGTAGCCCCAGCGTGCCAGCAGCACCGCAATGGTCAGGCCCGCCGGGCCGGAACCCACCACAGCCGCCTTCATGCCGTTCTTGGGGGCCGGGCCGGCGGTCATCTTGTTGGCGTAGGTGGTGGAGATGTAGTCCTCGATGATGGAAAAGTGCACCGGGTCGTGGCTGGGCATCCGGTTGCGCACGCAGTGGCCCTCGCACTGGTTCTCGTGGTTGCACACCAGACTGCACACGGTGGTGAGCGGGTTGTTTTCAAACAGCATCTGGCCTGCGGCGTCCATCTGGTTTGCCTTGAGCAGACGGATCACCTCGGGGATGTTGGTGTGGATGGGGCAGCCCTGCTGACACAGCGGCTTTTTGCAGCCGAGGCAGCGGTTGGCTTCGTCCAGAACATGAAGTGCCATGCGTTCCTCCTTGGATCGGCGGGGCCGATTTTCCTTCTTCTTCTCACATGTTGTATCCAACATTGCATTGCTTTAATGATACACCCAATACGGCACGGTTACAAGAGCGGAATTGCTGATTTTTTGCCAGAATTTTTTGTCAATTCGTCAGAAAGATATTTTTTTGACGATATATTTCGCCCATCGGGGCCGGGTTTGCCCGGCACAGGGCCCCAAAGTCGCTGGCCGCTGCCTGTGCCGCCGCCATCCGGGCACCGTCGGGGCCGGTCTGGGCCAGCTTTGCCAACGAGTGAGACACCGGAAGGGACACCTGCCCCAGCAGCGGCAGGGCGTCCTTCCGTGCTCCCAGCAGGTGCAGCGCCGGCGGCAGGGCCGGCACCGTGTCGGCCGTATAGCCCAATGCAGCATCCATGGCAAGGCGGCGCATCCGGGCCCGGGGGTAGCGCACCGTGGTCAGGGCATCCAGCAGCTGCGGCAGACTGGTGCTCTGTCGCACCGCGTGTTCCAACCGGTGTTCCAGCCCTTCGGACACTCCGCGCACCGCTGCAAAAGGCTCCGGCTTTGCGCAGGCTGCCCGCAGCAGTGTCAGCTCACACCGGCCTGCCGCGTCAAAATCCGTATACGCGCCGTTATTTTCCGCCGTTTTATACAGTTCAAACGCCTTTTCCGGCACAAACGGGGCCACGGCCTCGGCTCCGCCCTCGGCCCAGAGAGCCCGCAGAGCACTGGCACTGGCAAATTGCGCGTGGCCGCTCTCCTCCAGCGTCTGCCCGTGGTTGGCCCCCCTGCGGGGCAGCGGCACCGGGGTCATGCCTGCCCGCTGCTCCAGGATGGCGCGGCAGTACTCCACGGCCAGGTTGTTGTTCGGCTGACTCAGCAGCGCCGCCATGGCAGGGTCGGCCCCCACGGCCTGCACTGCCGCCTGCCGGGCTGCCGCAAAGCTGCGCGCCCCGGCGGCCAGCTGCTGCTTCAGTGCCGCGCGGTAGGCCGCACTGTTCAGCACCCGGGCGGTTTCCAGCAGCAGGGCAGCGTCCGGGGTCTCGGCCCCGAACACCAGGGCGTCGCACCCGGTGGCCGCCAGCAGATGCACCCCGGCCCGTGCAAAGGCCTCCGCCCCCGCACAGGCCCAGGGGGCCGGCAAGGCAAACACGAGGTCGGCCCCGCACTCCAGCGCGGCGCGCACCCGCACGCGCT
>OIWU01003845.1_pt1 | contig 11203 bp, 8 predicted proteins | sample 1587711 | NCBI WGS metagenome assembly OIWU01 (sample SAMEA3888909, study PRJEB22519) | human gut metagenome | biome: human gut; feature: human-associated habitat; material: faeces | place: Denmark | collected 2010 | reverse complement strand
TGCGCTGCTGCGGGATGCCGGACGGGCAGTACACCCTCGGCGGACAGGACGTGTTCCTGCATGGCGGCGTAGCGAAGCTCGCAGACGGCACACTCGCAGGCTCCGCGACAAATCTCTATGACTGCATGAGAAAAGCGGTCGAATTTGGCATCCCGAAGGAGCAGGCGATTTTGTCTGCGACGCTCATTCCCGCGCGGGAGATCGGGCGCGAGAAGGAGATCGGCTCCATCGAATCCGGCAAGCTGGCTGACTTCGTTGTTTGCGACGAGGAGCTGAGCCTTGCCAGGGTGTTTATGGGTGGAAAACAGATTTGTGAATAAAGGGAATGCCGCATGAAATATGAGCTTCTACATTTAAAGCAATTTTTTCCGAACCTTGGGACGCAAAGCGGAGATCCGCTTGTTAAGGTATATCTTCCGGATAATTTAACGGAAATGGGACGTGGTGGTGAGCGGCGTCCTTGCCTGATCGTTTGCCCCGGCGGGGCCTATGAGTTTTGCAGTCAGCGGGAGGCCGAGCCGATCGCATTTCACTTCCTGCCGGAAGGATTCAACGTGTTTGTCCTGTTGTACTCTGTTGCACCGCATCACTATCCGGCACAACAGTGCGAGGCGGCAGCCCTGATAGAACTGATCAATCAAAACGCGGATATATGGCACTGTGACACAGGTCGAATTGTGCTTATGGGTTTTTCGGCAGGTGGGCATCTTGCCGCGCAGTACGCAACGTCATATGATTCCAGCACGATTCGTACAGTAATTCCGAACAGCAAGCCGGTGCAAGCGACAGTCCTGGGTTATCCGGTGATCACGGCAGATCCGAAATGGACGCACCAGATCAGTATGACTGCGTTAACAGGAAAAGCGCATTGTTCACCAGAGGACCTTTATCTATTTTCTTGTGAGAAGCACGTTCGTGCAGATACGCCGCCAACCTTTTTATGGCATACTGCGGAAGATGAATGCGTCCCGGTGATGAACAGCCTGCTATATTCGCAAGCACTTGCAGCGAATCATGTTCCGTTTGAGCTCCATGTTTTCCCGCAGGGAGAACACGGGCTTTCAACAAGCGACCGACAAACGATCCACAACGCCGGAGAGGTGCATCAATACGACCACATATGGCTGGATTGTGTCAAGAGCTGGTTGAACGTTACGTTGAAACGCTAAATCCGTGAGTATTCTCGCGGATGCCACTATGCTGCCATATCGTGCGCCACCAGAGCCGCGTAATAGCTGCTCATCGTACTTGGTGCATTGAACAGCGCAGTCAGCAGATATTGCCGGATATTCCGAATCCGCGTTGTGTTCTGCTTCAGGCAGTCCATGACGAAACGGATATGCTCGCTGTTCAGCTTCAGCAGCTTTGACCGCACGACCTCGGCTGGATAGTCGTTGCCTGCAACGCGGATTCGGCTGCGCGTGCTGCAAACTGTCTCCTGCACCAGGTCGACGATTTCGTCAAGCTGCTCCCGGTCAACGTGAGGATCACTTGCCAGAACGTCGTAGTCAATATTCTCCAAGATCAAGTCCCGGTAGCGTTCAAACGATTCCTTCGCTTCCGTTCGCTTCTGCGCGGTAACGTCCGGAAAACCGGAAGGGAAAGGAATCGAATCGGTAATTGATGAGTCTTTACTTTGTCTTTTTCTTTTCTTAGTACTCTTAGTATTTAATTGCATTGGATTTTCCAACGTAGGTTTCTCCAACATAGGCTTTTCCAATGTTGGATTATCCAATGTAGGCAAAGCCTGCGCAGGTTCTTCCGGTGTTGGCTCCGCGTGCGGCTGCTCGTAGATCGTGTAGACGGTTCCGCGCAGGCAGCCGCGCTCATCGCGTTCGCGGCTGCGCTTGATGTAACCGGCACGTTCCAGCTCGCGCACAGCTTCGCGGATGGCGTCGATGCTCTCTTTGTTGATCTGCGCAAGCCCCTGCAGCGTGTAATCCCAATCGTCCGGCAGCGACAGCATCTGCGAGAGGAGTCCTTTGGCCTTGAGAGACAACGTATGGTTGCGAAGATGGTGGTTGGACATGACCGTGTAACCTTTGTTTTTCTCGACACGGAATACAGACATTTTTGTGACCTCCTTCGTCTGGGGTTCAGAATTTAAGAAAAGAAAAAAGCGGCGTTTCAACCCTCTTTTCACGAGAGAGCGAAACGCCGCTTCATTTTGTATCTTGGTTTGTATTTCAATATTTCGTCAGATTGCGAATAGACCGGTACTGCATCTTGTGGTATTGCCGTGCGGCACATCCTGCCGAACCTGTCGGACGTACTGCTCTCGCGCTTTCTGCTCGGGGTGAACAGCTGCATTATCCGCCGCGGGCGCGGCCCAGAGAATACCGTCCAGCCCCAGCCGGAGCGGAAGCAGCACCGTAAACGGAACGAATGCGATCACGTCACGGATGAGCGAGAGCAGCGTCGCCCACACCGCGCTGCCAAGCGCCTGCAGGAAGATGGACGCGGATTTCTGCACCAGCGTAAACAAAATCAGCAGCAGATAGACGCGCAGCGCCCTCGTGCCGAACTCCATGTAGAGCGCCGGGCTCTGGGAGTTCGTGCCGAAAATGCCGATGATCTGCGCTGGGATCGTCTGAAACAGGATCGTCGCGACGACGCCGATGCACAGCACGCTCCGCATCACCATGCCGAGCAACTTTCGCACGCGGTCATACCGCCCCGCGCCATAATTGAAGCCGAAAATCGGCTGGCAGCCGGCGGAGATCCCGACCGCGAGATTTACCGCGATGGTAAAGACTTTCATCACCACGCTGATGATCGCCTGCGGGTCGTTCGCGCCGTACTGGCTCTGTGCGCCGTATTTTGCGAGCATATTCATGGAAACGATCGTGATGATGACAATGGAAAGCTGGGTGAGGAAGCTGGAGAAACCCAATTTCCCGATCTGTCCGATCGCCGGGAGATCCGGCACAAAATCAGACGCCTTCAGCCGGAAGGATCTTGTGCGGAACAGATACCGGAACACGATCAGGAACGAAACGACGTTGCCGATCGTCGTCGCGATCGCGGCGCCTGCCACACCCATGTCCATGGGGAAGATAAAAAGCCAGTCCAAAAAGATATTCAAAAGGCAGCCGCATAACCCGAACGCCATTGCGATCGTGATGAGCGGAAACACAACGGAGGTCGCGGTAATGCCGATCGTGCCGACACTGGAATTTCCAATGAAGATCTGATCGACAATGTTGTAAAGCGCCCCGACCAGCAGCGAAACGGTACACGGCAAGGCAAATTTCATCATTAGCCTGCCAAGCGGGGCTGTGCCGAGTACGGCGTTCTGTTTTTCTTCCATTTTGTTTTCCTCCAGACATAAAAAATCGCGCAAGTCCGTTTGGACTTACGCAAAGCTGCAACACAACAGGAAAATCATAGCACAGACGGCGAAAAAAATCAAAGGGGAATCTGCACAAGTTTTTTATTTTTAAACGGGAACTTGCGCGCCATTCCTGCGTCTGATACTATATAGGCAAATGACAGAAAGAGAGGACGCTTTATGTTCGGCTTCGGTTTTTTTGATTCGGTGTTTCCCGTGCTGTTCACGGTGATGTTTGTGCTGGTTCTGGGCGTGATCATCGTGACGCTCGTGCGTAATGTCAGCCAGTGGCACAAAAACAACAACTCCCCGCGCCTGACCGTGCAGGCTACGGTCGTCTCCAAGCGGATGGAGGTGACGCATCACCATGATGCGAATATGCACACAAGCCACTCGTCCACATGGTATTACGCAACGTTCCAGGTCGAAAGCGGCGACCGGATGGAACTCAGCATCCCGGACCGCGACTACGGCTATCTCGTAGAAGGCGACCGGGGAAGCCTCGCCTTCCAAGGCACCAGATTTTTAAGCTTTTCCCGCGACTGACGATCGATGAAAGATGAAACCAGCCCCACCCTTGTGCAAACGCCTGTTCAGCAGGAGATTCGCGCAAGGGCGGGGCAATCATTTTATCCGTTCAGTGCGGCCAGCAGTTCGACGGCCAGCTTGAGCGCCTGTTCGCGCGTAAGCTTGGACTGCGGATGCAGCATGCCATCGCCGGAGCCGCTCAGAACGCCGAGGCCGGTCAGAAGCGCGACCGGCTGCCGCGCGTAGTCTGCAATCTGCGCTGCGTCGGAATAGGGCAGTTCCGCGCCGTCTGCCGGAACGTCACGGAACAGGGCATAGGCTCTGCCTAGCATGGTCACAGCCTGCTCCCGCGTGAGCAGACCGCGCGGTGAAAAGCTTCCGTTTCCGGTACCGTTCACGATGCCGAGCGTCGCGGCGCTCTGGATATCTGCGTCGTTGGTGTCGGAAAAACGGGCCGTGATCGTGACCGGCGCGCCGCCCGCTGCTTCATAGATGCGCATGACGGTCGAGGCAAATTCAAAACGCGTCATGCTCTGCGTCATATCTGTGCCGTAGATGCACACGGAAATGAGTCCCTGTGCCTCCGCCTGCTGCAGATACGGCTCTGCCCACGAGGAAGTCTTTGCCCAAGGCGCTGTTTTGACGGTCATGCGCGCAATGGAATCCGCGTTTTCCGTCAGCCAATCGCTGTAGCTTTGTTCCCACTGGTGCGACCGGGCCCATGCGGCGGTGTCGCTTTTGAGGAAATAAGAGTGGCTGATCGAGCCGGTGCGCGCGTAGCCCGCGTGATCCATGCGTACGTCCAGCCAGTAATACTGCCCGTCTACAAGCACATAATTCCACTTGTGCTCATAGGTGCTGCCATCGTTGTTGACGAAAACGCCGTCAATGAGGCGGCAGTCATAGCCCAGCCGCGTCAGCAGGACGGTCAGGAGCGCGGCGAAGTGTGCGCAGTTGCCGCAGCGCTTGTACATCATCTCATAGGCAAAGGCGGCAATATAGGCATTGGAATCGTAATCGTAGAGATACATACCGGGCAGGTCGCCGGGCGTGCGTTCAGCCTTGAACTCCGGGCGCAGGATCTGCGCCTGATAGTTCGGGTCGCGCGCCAGCGCATCCGCTGCGGCGGATACCTGCGCTTCGTCGAACCACGTCGTTCCGTCCCAACCGTCGCGGACGCAGTTCCGGATGATCCAGTCATAGACGGCCTGAATTTTTTGCGCGTCGGTTTTCCCGTCGGTTGGAATCTGCTTTAAAAGTTCGTCCGCGAGAGAATCGATGCGGGGGTCTCCGGTGCGGATGGGTTCGTAGCTGTGAATCTGTTCGCCTACGGCCAGCGCCTGCGGAATGCAGCCGAGCAGCAGTGCGGCAGCAAGCAGCAGCGCGGAAATTCGTCTTGCTTTTATCATAATTCGCTCCTTTTCTCCTTTTTTCTTTCCAGTATAGCCCAGCTTCTCCGGAAATGCAAGCGCCGGGCGGCGCAGCGCGCAATTAGCAGTAGCTTTTTTGCGCTGTATCGAATATAATAGGGGCAAGCCGCAGAGACAGAAAGGAGGATCATGGCTTTCGCCATCACAAGCGCCATGCGCCTGCCGGTTCCCCAGAACCAGGCAGGATAACGAGGAGGAACGCGATCGAAGATTCGGCGGATGCGTTCCCGTGCGCCTCCGTGCGCGTGACAAAGTCAGAAATATGCGGGTGACCGCAAAACAAAGGGGCTTTGAACGGAGAATCAGGCAAATTTCTGCGCGTTTGTCCTGTAGCTGATTTTACAGGAGGAACAATTTCATATGTGTGGTATCGTAGGATATGTCGGCACGCAGCAGGCTGCGCCCATTTTGCTGGAGGGTCTGTCGCGGCTGGAATACCGGGGTTATGACTCCGCTGGTATCTGCGTGGAGCAAAATGGCGTTCTAAAGGTCGAAAAGGCCAAGGGCCGGCTCCAGAATCTGATCGCAAAGACGGAAAACGGCGCGCTTCTGCCCGGCACGCTTGGCATCGGCCATACCCGCTGGGCCACCCATGGTGAGCCGAACGACACAAATTCCCACCCGCACGTCTCGCAGAACGGAAAAATCGCCGTCGTGCACAACGGCATCATCGAGAATTATCTGGAACTGCGCGAATTTCTGCAGCAGAAGGGCGTCAAATTCGCCTCACAGACCGACACGGAGGTCGTCGCGCAGCTGATGGAATACTGCATGGGACTGCCGGAGGTTGAGACAGTCTCAGACGCTTTGTACATGGTCCTGCACCGGATCGAGGGCGCGTATGCGCTTGGCATCCTCTGCTCGGACGATCCCGATCATGTCTATGCTGCGCGCAAGGACGCACCGCTGCTCATTGGCTTCGGTGAGGGCGAGAATTTCATCGCCTCCGATGTGACGGCACTTGTCAAGCACACGCGCGACATCGTGTATATGGAGGACGGCGAGGTCGCCATTCTGGGCCGCGACGGCGTGCAGGTCTATAATGCGATGGAACTGCCCATCGAAAAAGAGCACCATCACATCGATTGGGAGATCTCTGCTGCGGAAAAGGGCGGGTATGAGCATTTCATGCTCAAGGAGATCATGGAGGAGCCCGAGGCGCTTCGCCGGGCGATCCTGCCCCGCATCAAAGACGGCACGGTCGGCTTCGATGGCCTGATGCTCGACAGCAGCCGGTACGACTGCATCAAGATCATCGCCTGCGGGTCTTCATATCATGTGGGCATGGTCGGCAAATATAACCTTGAAAAGCTAACGCGCATGCCGGTCGAGGTCATTTTGGCCTCCGAGTTCCGCTATTGCAGTCCGATCGTAAACGAACGGACGCTTGCCATTATTATCAGCCAGTCCGGCGAGACGCTTGACACCATGGCCGCGCTGCGTGAGGCAAAGAGCCTCGGCGCGAGAATTTTGTCTATCGTCAACGTCGTCGGCAGTTCCATTGCCCGCGAATCGGACGACGTGCTCTACACATGGGCCGGGCCAGAGATCGCTGTCGCAACGACCAAGGCATATTCCACGCAGATGGCCGTTCTGGATCTGCTGGCTGTCTATCTCGCTGCGCAGCGCAAAACGATCAGCGCTGAAGAGGCGGGCCGTCTGACTGCGGCCATTGCCGCGCTGCCTGCACAGGTTGAGCAGATTCTGTCCAGCCGCGAGCAGATCCAGTATTACGCTTCGCAGTATTTCAACCACGATTCTGTGTTCTTTATCGGCCGGAATCTGGACTATGCGCTCGGTATGGAGGGGTCCCTGAAACTCAAGGAGATCTCCTATATCCATTCCGAAGCCTATGCTTCGGGCGAACTTAAGCACGGGACGATTTCACTTATTGAGCCGGGCACGCTCGTGATTGCGCTGGGAACCTATGGCCCGTTGTTTGACAAGGCCATGAGCAATGTCATTGAGGTCAAGGCCCGCGGCGCAAGCGTTCTCGCGCTTACAACAGAGAATCGCCGCGAGGATCTTTCCAGCCGCGTTGACGGCGTTCTGACCATCCCGGAGACGGAACTGCCGCTGCTGCCGCTGCTGGGTGTCGTGCCGCTGCAGCTGTTCGCGTACTATGTCGCGCTGCAGCGCGGCTGCGACATCGACAAGCCCCGCAATCTTGCAAAGAGCGTCACCGTTGAATGAACAAACAGCCCCGCCAGGATCCCGGCGGGGCTGTTTTGCCGGCCGGAAAGGGCGGCAGCTTATGCGGGCTGATAGACGGCAAGCAGGAATTCTGTCGTGACGCGGAGCGATTGCACGGCGGCAAGCTTCTTCTGATCCTCTGCGCCTGTTTTGTAATAATAGGGCGTCATGAGAAACAACGCCTGCACGTCCTCGTTTGACGAAAGTGTGATAGTTGTTCGGAGCGCCTGCGTTTGCATCAGGCGGAAGCCCTCGGCGGCAGGCTCGAAAGGCGGGTTTTCATATGGGTGGTCATAGACAGCGGCCTTCAGTTCAATCAGGTGTTTTTCCATCGGTACGACCCGCAGCAGATATCCGCCGGGCTTTAAAACCCGCCGGAACTCCTCAGCCATGAACGGCGAGAAAATATTGACGATCAGGTCCAGGCTTTCCGCCGCCAGCGGCAGCCGCGCGGTGGTTGCCACGCAGAAGATGCCCTCCGGTACCTGCCGCGCCGCACGCTTGACGGCCTCGGCGGAGATATCTGCACCGAGCAGCTGCGGCCGACCGCCCTTTGCAGCGAGTGCGTCGTAGATTGCGCGCGTATACGTCCCTTCTCCGCAGCCTGCGTCGAGTACGCAGGCATCCGGCCCGGCAAGCTGCATGCAGGCTTCGGCCACGGCTCCGATCAGATGGTCATAATAGCCGCGCGATAAAAACGCTGTGCGCGCCGCGACCATGTGCTTGTCGTCGCCATGGCGCTTTCCGGACGCCGAGGGCGGCAGGAGATTGACATAGCCGCTGCGTGCAACGTCAAAGCTGTGACGGTTTTTACAGTGCCAGACTCTTTCCTCCCGTACAAGCGTCTCTCCGCAGACGGGGCAGAGCAGATCAAGCATGGCGAATCCTCCGATCGTGATATTTTTTATATTATACAGCGCCGTGACACACAGCGCAAAGAAAAATTTGGAATCGCGCACGAAACGTGTTGAATTTATGGCGGAATCTGTTATAATTTTCGCAGAGAAGACTGCGCGGAACTTGATTCCGCGCCAGAGCGGAGGAACAGCATGAAAAAGAATCGCGCCCTTTGGGTGATTATCATTGTGATTGTTGTGCTTGCGGCGGCTGCCGCAGGCGGTTGGTACTGGCTTTCGACCAAAGCTGCACGGGCGGAGCAGGCACACAGCACTGTTTATGCACAGTATACGTCCATGACTGCCGCCGTTGACAGTGTCACACTTACGGTAACGGAGGACGGTTCGCCGGTCGGCGAGTATGATTTACAGAAACTCGGTCTGCGCGACGATCTGATGAATAAGGTCACAGCGCAGTTTTCTGAGACGGATCGTATGACAGCTGAGCAGTTTGCCGCGCTCGGCATCCGCGAAAAGCTGAACTGGGCAAAAAACGCCCATCCCGCGCCTTATCCCTGCACCGTCAGCATGGAGCAATTTGACGCGGCAGCAGTTTTGGCCGACCTGCGGAACATGAAGCGCACGGCAGCGGAGAACGCCTACACCACGCTGGAAGACGGTGTTTACACGGTTCATGCCGAGGTTCCCGGAACCGAACTGAACGAGCAAACTGTTCTGGACGGGCTGCGCGCGGCGGTCTCCGTGCTCGGTGTTACGGCGGACGGGCCGCAGGACACGGCGTTTGAACTGACCTCGGTTGACTGCTACAAGCAGCCCGAGATTACGACTGCGACGCTGCGAGACACGCCGGACAGCCTGTTCCGCAAGGCGCTGGCAGAGCTTGAAATCAAGGTGACATTCAACGCAGATACCGCGCAGTATCTGCCGCACGGCGAGGAAACGCTCACAAGCCATGATCTGGCTTCCATCGTGGACATGGAGCCGGATGGAACGGTTACAGTCGATGAGAAGGTTCTGCGTGAAAAGGTTTCCAAGTGGGCAGAAAGCTACAGCAAGAAAGACGCACCGTTTCTGTTTGATTCATGGGTCAAGGGGCTGACAGAGATCGATTTCGTCACCTGCGACTATCAGATCGACGCGCAGAGTTTGGCCGAGCAGATCCGCGCGCAGCTGCTGACGATGCAGTCTGGCACCGTGTCTGCCGAGGCTGTGTGCTACGATAAGGACGGCAAGCCCTTCTCGCTGGGAGACAGCTATATTGAGGTCGATTTTGACAACCAGCAGATGACCTTTATCAAAGACGGCCGTCTGGTCGTCAACACCAACGTCGTGACCGGTGCCCTCAACGGCCACCAGACCCCAACCGGCCTGTACGAGACGCACGGCAAGGAGCACGACGTCTGGCTCAAGGGTGACGATTATCTCGTCTTCGTCAAATACTGGGTCAGCGTGGTCGGCGACATCATCGGCCTGCACGACGCATCGTGGCGGTCGAACTTCGGCGCAAGCTTCTATGTCTACGGCGGCTCCCACGGCTGCGTCAACACGCCGGAGGAGGCCATGGCCATGATCTGGTATCTGGCCGAGGACGGGACGCCCGTTCTCATGCACGGCGTCAACGAGTGGTACGAGCCGGCTAACGGAAACCCGCGCGCGACAAAGGAGCCCGTGCGCGGGACGACCAGCAAGATCAGCGTTCCATCCGGCACGCGCGTGCTCGAACCCGGCAGCAGCCGCATCGAGATTCAGCCGGACGACGTTGTCCCGTTTGAACTGCCGAAGGAGGCAGAGCAGGGGAAGGAAGCTGCTTCAAACACCGAGGCCACAGCCAAGCCGGTATCCTGAATATGACAGACCCCTCCGCAGTGCGGAGGGGTTTTTGTATGTGGGCGCAGCGCGTTATTTCTTTTCAAACTCCTTTGCCACGTCCTTCAGAAGCTGGCGGATGGGCAGGTGCTGCGGACAGACCGTTTCGCATTTGCCGCATTCCAGACAGTCGGACGCCTTTCGTCCGGGCGCGGTGTGGACGGCGCTGTAATAATAATCTGCGGTCCAGTCGTGATAAAGCTGCTTGGTGTTCATAATGGCGAACAGATCCGGAATGGAGATGTGCTGGGGACAGCCATCCGTGCAGTAGCGGCAGGACGTACAGGGGATGAGGTGCTTGCTGCGGAAAATTTCCTGTACCTTTTTCACCGCTGCCAGTTCCCGGTCATCCAGGGGCTTGAAGTCCTGCATGAAAGCCAGGTTGTCCTCCATCTGCCGCAAATCGCTCATGCCGGAGAGGACCATCATGATACCGGGGAAACCGGCTGCAAAGCGGATGGCGTAGCTCGCGCTGCTGCCGCCATGCAGAGCGTCCAGCACCGCCGCGGCGTCCTCCGGCAGATCGGCGAGATTGCCGCCCTTGACCGGCTCCATCACGATGACCGGCTTGCCGTGCTTCCGGCAGACCTCGTAGCACCTGCGGCTCTGCACGGCGGGATCGTCGTAGTCCACATAGTTGAATTGCAGCTGCACGGCCTCGAGCTGCGGGTATTCGGTCAGGATGCGGTCGAGCATCTCCGCGCTGTCGTGGAACGAGATGCCGACGTGGCGCACCTTGCCCTCGGCCTTGAGCGCGAACGCCGTTTCATAGGCGCGGCAGGCCTTGAAATGCTCAAAATTTTTCATGCTCTGCGCGTGCATCAGATAGAAGTCGAAATCGTCCACGCCGCAGGCGGCGAGCTGGCTTTCAAAAAAGGGGCGGATGTCCGCCTCCGTTTTGAAAAAGTTCGCCGTCAGCTTGTTGGTCAGAACATAGTCCTCACGCGGATAGCGGCTCGTCAGGCAGGCATTCAGCGCCGTTTCGCTCCTCCCGTCCA
>OIWU01003838.1_pt1 | contig 11219 bp, 8 predicted proteins | sample 1587711 | NCBI WGS metagenome assembly OIWU01 (sample SAMEA3888909, study PRJEB22519) | human gut metagenome | biome: human gut; feature: human-associated habitat; material: faeces | place: Denmark | collected 2010 | reverse complement strand
GCGGACAGTTCAGTTGCTTTAACTGGTTTATATGGCTATCAAAATGGCATTTAGACTTTTTCTTTAACAGAAGATGGTAAGGCGAAGTTTGGCGCTTCTGGCAATGGGTAGATTTAGATTGATGGTAAGTCAGGTGTTATTCAAAGCGGTAATTATGCGGTTGATAATAATACTGGTATGAAAATAGATTTAACAGATGGTAAAATAGATGCTTACAATTTTAAATTAACTTCAAGTAAAATTACTATTAATTCTGCCGAAGACGCGAAAGATTATTTTACCATTAAGGGCAGTGGGACAATAAAAACTATTTCTTATGATTTTGCTATGATGGAAGGTAAAGCTACCCCAGTTGTGATAAATTATCAAGAAGGCGAAGAAAAAGTTTCTAATAAAACTTTAATTAATATAGGAAATGATAGTTATTATTTATAGACTTTAAATTATAATGAAAGTTCAAACAAAGAGGCTGGATTAAGAATAGATTTATAGAATGGCTCTCTTACAGCATATAGTGGTTTTAATTTGACAGCAATTAATCCATAGGTTAAAGTAAATACTAGTGATGAGATAGATGTTAGTTATCGTGGCATATTAACCTTAGATGCTAAGGCGGGTTAGTATCCTTTAAAATTGGAATTGGGAGATACAACTCCATTTAAATTAAGTTGGGCCGGGTATTTGTTTACTACCAAATTGCAGGCTACTGGTGGGACAATTGGCGGTTGGGAAATTGGAGCCAACAGTCTATCTTCTAATAATATAATTTTAACTACAAAAGATTCAAGCAATGGCAGTGCTATTTCAGTTGGTGTTGTTGAAATGACAAATAAAAAATATACTTCTATACCAGTCGGAGCAAAAGAAGGCAATGATATTCTCATAATTGACTGCGATGAAGAAAAAGTTGCAGAGCTTCGTGAATATACTGAAAATGCATTTGTCGTTAAAAATATAGATAAAAAATCACTTCAATCCACTGGTATACAGAATTGTGATGTTGCTGTCGTGTGTATCGGCGAACAGCTCGACACTTCAATACTTACAACTCTTAATCTTGTATCAATGGGAATTCCACATGTAATTTCAAAAGCCAAAAGTGCTGAACATGGTGAGATTCTTGAAAAACTCGGTGCTGAAGTTGTATATCCGGAACGCGATATGGCTATAAGACTTGCCAACCGTCTCATTACTTCAAGTGTAATCGATTTTGTACAGCTTAGTGAACAGATTAATGTTTCAAAGATGAAAATTCCTGCCAATGCTATCGGAAAAAGTGTAATTGATCTCAATCTGCGTTCACGTTTTAACCTGAATATTATTGCAATTGAAAAAAGCGGTGTTGTTTCCAACACCGTTGACCCTCATTATACTTTCCAGAAAGATGACGTATTATATATATGCGGCGGACGTGACAGTCTCACTCAGTTTTCTGACTGGCTTTACAAATAATATTATTTTCAATCTTTTGTGCTGTTTTACAAAAGCTTTCGAGTTCTTCTTCACTTATATTTTCGCAGAATACTTCGTCAGCCATAGCAAATATATCTATTACATCTTCGGCTTTTTTCCTACCGTTATCTGTAAGTGATATAATAAATGAACGTCTGCACTCTGGATTGCTTTCACGAACAATCAGGCCGGCAGAAACAAGCCGGTCAATTGTTCTTGACATTGTTGTCACATCAAGGAAACATGCATCTGCAAGTTCCCTTTGACTCATCGGTCCCGACAGATATAACTCCCTTAAAATTCTCGGCTGTCCCTGACCGACTGTGAGACCTATTTCTATAAAATACGGTCTTAAAAAATTTCTTCTTGAAAGCTCTATTTTAAATAATATATTTTTGATATCTTCATGTTTCATAAAGTAAAAACCTCTTTTTATATTTAATATCTTGCATCTTCAATACCCAATTGTCTATATCCACATTATTATATAACTTATTTTATTCAAGTTCAAACTGCCCTGTATACAATCTGTAATATCTTCCTTTTTGCTCCAACAGTTCCTCATGGCTTCCACGCTCAATAATTTCACCTTTTTCAAGCACCAGAATTGCCTTGGAATTTCTTACTGTAGAAAGCCTGTGTGCTATTACAAAGACTGTCCTGCCCTCCATAATGGCATCCATGCCTTTTTCGATAAGTCTCTCTGTTCTCGTATCAATTGAACTTGTTGCCTCATCAAGAATAAGTACAGGCGGCTTTGACACAGCGGCTCTTGCAATCGCAAGGAGCTGTCTCTGTCCCTGTGAAAGATTGCTTCCATCTGAATAAAGCATTGTATCGTATCCATCAGGCAGTCTTTTTATAAATGAATCTGCATTAGCAATTATTGCTGCCTGTCTTACTTCTTCATCTGTCGCAAAAAGATTTCCATATCTTATATTATCAGCAATTGTGCCTGTAAAAAGATGTGTATCCTGTATTACCATTGAAAGTGAATGACGTAAATCATCTTTTTTTATCCGCCTTATATCTATTCCGTCATAATAAATTGTTCCTGATGATATTTCATAAAATCTATTAATAAGATTGACAATCGTAGTCTTTCCTGCACCTGTCGAGCCGACAAAAGCAATCTTCTGACCCGGCTTTGCATAAAGCGATATTTTATTAAGTATCGTTTTTTCGGGTGTATATCCAAATACAACATTATCAAAACGTACATCACCCTTTAATTCGACATATTTATATGTGTCATTTTCAGGCACTTTCCATGCAAATATTCCTGTTTTTTCTTCACATTCACTAAATGAATTGTCCTCATTACGTCTGACATTACACAATGTGATATTTCCCTCATCAATCTCAGGTTCTTCATCCATCATGTCAAATATACGCTCAGCACCTGACAATGCCGACAACAGAAAATTTATCTGCTGTGTAAACTGGTTAAGCGGCATGGCAGACTGTCTTACATATACAAGATATGCAGAAAGACTTCCAAGATCCATAATTCCTTTTATTGTAAATATTCCTCCGATGCACGCTGATACTGCATAATTAAGATATGAAAGACTGACTATAACAGGTATCATAAAACCTGCATATGTCAATGCACTTGTTGATTCTTTCCTGAAATTTTCATTTAATCTGCAAAATTCCTCAAAATCTTTTTCTTCATGGTTAAATACTTTTTCCACTTTCTGTCCGGCAGTCATTTCCTGAACAAAACCATTTATTTTACCAAGTTCTTCCTGCTGTCTGTTAAAATATTTTTTACTGTGCTTTCCGTTATATTTTATAAAGATAAACATAATGATTAGAAATATAACTACTATCATTGAAAGTCTTATACTTAAAACCATCATCATGGTAATTGTTCCAAAAAGCATCATGAAACTCTGGATAATCATTGCAAAGCTGTTGTTCATCGCTTCCTGTACGGCATCGACATCATTGGTAAAACGGCTCATTAATTCGCCGTGTGTATGCGCATCAAAATACCGCAGGGGCAGTTTTTGTACGTGTGCAAATAAATCGCTTCGGATTTCACGGATGACTTTCTGCGAGGTCTTCACCATTAAGCGGTTATATCCGAGCGTTGCCAGTGCGCCGCACAGATACATCACGCCCATTGCCGCAACGGCACGCACCAGTCCGTTTAAATCTCCCGGAACGATAAAGCGGTTAATGACCGGCTTTAAAAGATATGTTCCCGTAATATTGGCTCCGGCACTGATAAGTACCAGCAGGGCAACCAGCAAAAAGGACCATTTGTGCATGCCTAAATATACCAGCAGATGCCGGATTGTCTTTTTCGTGTCTTTCGGTCTTTTATATCCTACATATTTTGCCATTATAAATCAGCTCCTTCCTTCTGGGATTCATATATTTCCTGATAAATCGTATTTTCTGCAAGCAGGCTTTCATGTGTTCCGATTCCGTTTACCCTGCCTTTATCAAGAATAATAATCTGGTCTGCATGACGTACTGATGAAATTCGCTGTGCAATTATAATCTTTGTCATGTCAGGAAGTTCCTTAGCAAGTCCTTCCCTGATTTTTGCTTCTGTCGCAGTATCAACCGCACTCGTTGAATCATCAAGAATAAGCACCTTAGGTTTTTTAAGTATTGCTCTTGCAATACAAAGTCTCTGCTTCTGTCCACCTGAAACATTAACACCACCCTGTTCAATCTTTGTCATGTATCCATCAGGCAGTCTGTCAAGGAATTCATCTACACACGCAATGTGGCACGCTTTGTCAATTTCTTCCATAGAAGCATTATCATCACCCCATTTTAAATTTGAAAGCACTGTTCCTGAAAACAGAGTATTTTTCTGAAGAACAACTGAAACTGCATCACGCAAATGCTTCATAGGATATTTTCTGACATCAACACCATCTATTTTTACAGTTCCTTGTGTTGCATCATAAAGTCTGGGGATAAGCTGTACAAGCGTTGTCTTCGCAGAACCTGTCTGACCTATAATTCCGACTGTCTGCCCCGGCTCTATTTTAAAAGAAACATCGGAAAGTACATACTCTTTTGCTTCTTTTTTATATTTAAACCATACATTTTCAAATTCGATTCCACCCTTTTCAACGCTTATATCCTCGGCAGACTCATCAGTCATATCAATTTTTTCATCTATTACCTCAACGATTCTTGCACCAGACGCAAGGGAACGTGTCATCATAAGAAATACATTGGACATCATCATAAGTGAATTAAGTATAAGCAGTACATAACTTAAAAACCCTGTAAGTTCACCGATTTTTAACTGTCCCCTGTTTACAAGATGGCCTCCGAATAAGAGAAGTGCCAGAATTGTACCATACATTACAAATTGAAATGATGGCATATTTAGTACTGAAATTCCAAATGCTTTTTCGGATTCATTTTTAAGATTAAGATTCGCCTCTTCAAATTTAGCTGTCTCATAATCTCCACGGACGTATGATTTAACTACTCTTACTGCTGTAAGATTTTCCTGAATCGTTCTGTTAAGCAAATCTATCGCCGACTGCATCTTTGAATATAGCGGACGGACATTCAATATTATTGCAGCAAGCAGAATTGCAAGAACCGGCAGTGCGACAAAAAATACAAGTGCCAGCTTTGAATTAATGCTGAATGCAATTCCTGTGGCAAATATAAGCATAACAGGGCTTCGTCCAAATGGTCTCATACCTGTTGACACTGAATTCTGAATATTTGTAACATCACTTGTAAGCCTTGTAACAAGTGATGATACCCTGAAATGGTCTATATTTGTAAATGAATATGACTGTAATTTCTCATATTCAGCCTTTCTTAAATTAGCACCAAGTCCCTGACCCGCAAGTGCAGAAAATCTTGAGCTCCCTATTCCAAAAAATAAAGCCGCAGCAGCACAGCAGACCATCTGTATACCTTTCTTATAGATATACATCTCGTCTGCATTAGCCACTCCGGTGTCTATTAAATCTGCCATTATAAGCGGAACCATAAGTTCAAGTACCACTTCAACAGCAATACAAAACAATGCCAGATAAGCATATTTTTTATATTGTTTCATGTAAGAAAAAATTCTTCTTAACATTAGTTGCACCTCCAATTGTTGTATATGCAACTATTGTATTGTCAATATTTTTAGATGTCAAGCTTCTTTTTTTATATTTTTTAAATCAGACCAGTCACCTTTCTTCCCTGTAATAATTTTCACCAAGTGATTCAGGAATATGATCTTTTCCTGTTTTTCTTATGCTTGTAATTATAATAACTATGCTTGTTACAATATATGGACACATATCATATATAAATGGATTAAGCCCCGGAATTGCAATATAAAGCCTCATTATCATAAGTGCACCGAATATTATGCTGCAAAAAATTGATTTTAACGGATTCCATGCTGAAAAAATCACAAGAGCAACAGCAAGCCAGCCATATCCGCTTATGCAGCCATGAACCCATACTCCCGAATTTGTTACCATACACATATACATTCCGGCGAGTCCACACAAAGCACCTCCAATAACAGAGGCAATATAGCGGTATTTTGTCACTGAAACACCTGCCGCATCAGCTGCATATGGGTTCTCGCCCACTGCTGTCAGCTTTAATCCAATTTTTGTCTTTTTAATTATAAAAAAAGCCGCCAAAGCTGCTGCAAGTGAGAAATATACCATTCCATTGTATGAAAACAGTAATTCACCAATAACCGGAACAGAAGATAAACCCGGAATATGTATTCCCGAAAATACAGCTTTTGTTTCATCTGTAACGCTGATATATCCGCCTGCTCCCTGACCCATAAGTTCACCAAAAAAGTTGCCAATGCCTGTTCCCATAATTGTTATGATAAGTCCGACAACATTCTGGTTTACTCTCAACGATATTGTCATAAATCCAAAAAGTGCTGATGTTATCATACCGCTTAACGCTCCTGCAATAAATGATACTGCTGCCGCCCCAAAACCTGACAGACCTAATTTTTCTGCAGCAACGGCACCAGCCAGCGAGGCAACGGCACCAATATACATTGTGCCTTCCACACCTAGATTAATATTTCCAGATTTTTCTGTAATTATTTCGCCAACTGTTGCAAAAACAAGCGGTGCACCGGCAAGAACTGCCGCAATAAGAAAATTAATAATCATATCTGCCTCCTTTATCATTTATCGCGGATGATTTCCTTCCTGACATAAATGAAAATGAAACTTTGTATTTTATGAAAAATTCACAGCCTAACATAAACAAAAGTATTATACCTATCATTATATTGGCAAATGATGATGGAATAAGATATACCGTCTGAAGATTTCCGGCACCACGGTTAAGAATTGCTATAAACGCCGACATTATAAGAATTCTTACCGGTTTCATATCTGCCATCCAAGCAACCATAATTGCTGTAAATCCGACTCCTCCGGCTGTTGATTCTGATAATGTTCCGTCTGCTCCTGCAACCTGAAGAAATCCTGCAAGTCCACATAACGCTGCCGACAAAAACATCGTCCGTATCATGACTTTTGATGCGTTAATGCCTGCATATCGTGCTGTCTCCATTGAATCGCCTATAACTTTAATCTCATATCCATGCTTTGTTTTCTGTATATAAAAATAATAGAGAACAAGCATAACAAGTGCAATTATCCAGCCAATATGTACTCCAAACACTCTTGGAAGCCTGCTATAAAAGTCAAGCATTCTTACCTTTGGAAAATTATTTGCAGCATCCTGCCAGCTCCTTGTATTCTGAAGCATGACTATCAGCTGTGTTGCAATATAATTAAACATAAGTGTAAGCAGTGTCTCATTTGTCTTAAATTTTGCCTTAAATACTGCGGGTATCATGCCATACAGTCCTGCCATAATAATTGAAGCTGCTGCCATAAGCGATAATAAAACCCACTGCGGAATTGACCTGCCAAAAATAAATGACACAGCTGTAGCCGCTATGCCACCTATAAGTATCTGTCCCTCTCCACCTATATTCCAGAATTTCATTCTAAATGCAAGTGACAGACCTGTCGCTGTTATAACTAGCGGAATAGTTCCCTTTACTGTTTCTCTTATAAGAAATTCTTTTCCAAATGCACCTTTTAACATTACAGCAAATACATTAAACGGATTAAAATGCATGCATAAAAGCAGAATACTTACCACAATAAAAGAAAACACAAATGCAATCACACGTATAATCAATGAATGAGCATCCGATATATATGGTCTTTTTATTATTCTTGCAAATCGTTGTTTTTCTTTTTTATTTTCCATTTTATATCACCTGCCCTTTCGTATCTGTCATTAGTGAACCCAGATAATCTTTTGTAACTGTTCTTGCATCAGTAATTCCGGCTATCCTATGGTCTGCCATAACCATGATTCTGTCTGACAATGCCATTAAAACATCCAGGTCTTCTCCTACAAATATTATTGCTGTCCCTCTTTTTCTTTCTTCATCAAGAAGGTTGTAAATCATATATGACGAATTAATATCAAGACCACGCACCGGATATGAAACTATAAGCACATCTCGCCCTGCCTCAATTTCTCTTCCAAGAAGCACCTTCTGGACATTGCCCCCAGATAACATTCTTACTGGCGTATGAATACCGGGAGTTGCAATATCAAGCTTTTTAATAAGATATTTTGCTATATCAGCAGCTTTTTTCCTATGCAAAAATGCACCGGTTTCATCTTTATATGATTTTAACACCATATTATCTACCATATCCGATGAAGCGATAAGTCCCATTCCAAGCCTGTCTTCCGGAACAAATCCAAATCCTGTTTTATTTTTTCTTCGCCATTCCGGTTTTTTATTGGTTATATCAAAATTTCCTTCTTCGGCATAATATTTTATTTTTCCTGATGTAACTTCACGTATGCCGTCTATACACTCACAAAGTTCTTTCTGTCCGCTTCCTGATATTCCCGCAATTCCAAGTATTTCTCCTGATTTTAAATCAAATGAAACATCTGAAAGACCAACCGTTTTATCATCAGAAAGACAGCTTATGTTGTGCACTGAAAGAACTGTTTTTTTCTTTTCGTAAGATGTACGTGCAATCTGCAATGTGACTGTTTTTCCTACCATTTTACAGGCAAGCTCATTTTCGTCTGTTTCACTTGTCTTTAATGTATCTATGTAACGTCCTTTACGCATAATGTATACATTATCAGAAATATCAAGAACTTCCTGCAATTTATGTGTAATGATTATTATTGATTTGCCGTCTTTTTTCATTGAGCGGATTACATTAAAAAGGCTGCTGCTCTCTTGTGGTGTAAGAACTGCCGTTGGCTCATCAAGTATTAGAATCTTAGCACCTTTTATTATTGCTTTTATTATTTCTACTGTCTGTTTTTCGGAAACTGACATATCGCATATTTTTTTGTCCGGATTTACTGTAAATCCATACTTTTTTGCCACATCAGTTATTCTCTTACGGATATCTGCTTTATTTTTATATTCTTTATCCGAAAGGGCAATCTCAATATTTTCTACTGCATCCATAGAAGAAACTAACTTAAAATGCTGATGCACAACTCCAATTCCAAGCCTGTCTGCATCTTTTGGTGAACGTATTTCAACTCTTTTATTTTCATAATAAATTGAACCGCTGTCAGGATAATATATTCCGCCAATCATATTTATAAGCGTTGTCTTTCCAGAACCGTTTTCACCCAGAACCGCCATTATTTCACCTCTGTGAAGTGTAAGATTTATTTTGTCATTAACCATTACGGCTCCAAATGATTTGCATAAATTTTTTGTCTCTAATACAACTTCCATAGCCATTCTGCCTTTCTTTGCAAAGTAATAATTTTATTTTTTAATATCTATCCCCTGCAAAACCTCTCCAAATGTAGGTGATGATTTGGGTTCTATATAGACTTCTCCTGCTTTTACAAGCTCTTTTCCACTTTGATTATAAAGTGGACCACAAAATACATGTTTAGTACCGTTTTCAAAGCCTGCTGCCGCATCCGCCACTGCATTTTTTACTTTTTCTGCCGTATCAGAATCAAGCAGCGAATAATTTATATCTGCAAGATAAATCATTCCATTTTCAAGCGTTCCTGTATAGTCAGCAGGAATCTTTGACGGCGTTCCGTCAAGTATATTCCGGACCGCCATTATCAGATAAGATGATGTATCCCATCTTACAGAAGTAAGAACAGCATTCGGTGCTGCACTGCTCATATCACTGTTGTATGGTATGAAAAATGCACCATTTTCCTGACATGTAACGGCACCAGCCGTTGAATCTGCATGGTGGCTTATAACATCACATCCTGAATCTATAAGCGATTTTGTTGCCTGACCTTCAAGTGCAGGGGCATACCATTTATTAAGATATGTCGCACTTACTTCAATATCCGGATTAACACTTTTTGCTCCGAGATAATATGCATCAAGTCCATTATTTACTTCTGTGTAATCCATTGCACAGACATATCCGATTTTGTTTGTTTTTGTAGTAAGACCTGCAACTACTCCTGACAGATAACGCACCTGTGCAATGTCGCCAAAATAATTGTGAACATTTGAAAGTCCGCTTGATGCAGCTTTAACGCCGCTGAAATGACAGAAAACTACATTCGGATACTCGAAAGCAACCTCTAACAGGTAATCTTCATGTCCATGCGACGTTGAAAATATAATCTGACATCCATCCTCAGCAAGCTCACGAAATGCAGTTGCAGCCTCCGCTGTATCAGGTACATTATATTTATTTATAATCTGGGATTTGTCTATCCCTAATGCTGCTGCCATTTTCCATGTTGAACTATCATGCGTATATGTGTATCCCTGGTCACTTGGGTCGGAATAATGTACAAAACCAATTTTTAAATCTTCTTTATTTACTTTTACACCCTCTGTCACCCCCGATGCCTTGCTGCCTGAACATCCGGTCAGGATAAATGCAAATATAAGCATGATAAATATTAAAATATTAATTTTTTTCATATTCTCTCCATTTCTGCCAGGGATTCTGGCTAATTTGTCCTCCTATATGACAAAAAAAGCCTGCATATATTTATGCAGACTCCTTTGTCTTAATATTTATAAACTTTTTATTTTGTCTGGTCCTTCCAGTCTTCAAGAAGTTCTGCTGAATCAACAACAAGTCCAAGATGAAGCGATATGATTCTTAAAGCTGCTTCTTCAAGATGTTCACTACCTCTTGTAAGATCTCTTGGAACTACTATTCTGAAATCTCTGTTTGCACCATCAAATGCCGTATTTAATACACAGCAGTCTGTCATACAGCCTGTGAGGACAATTCTTTTTATTCCCATATTTCTTAAAAGCATTTCAAGATCAGTAGGATAAAATGCACTCAGTCTCTTTTTTGTACTTACAATCAAATCTTCGTCATGTACATCTATAGAGAATTTATTCCACTTTGTACCCTCAATTGCATGCTCTGCTATATTAGGAATTTCACCGACTGTAATAGGAAATACAAGTCTCCATGCTGATGGATTAAGTTTTTCATCAACTCCGCCTTTTCTTAATACTGAACGCACATGAATTATAGGAATGTTAAGTGCTCTTGCCTCTTCCATGAATTTGTTAAGCGGTTCTATAATCTGTCTTCCTCTTGGAGAAGGGCATGGACAATCAGGGTCTGTTGAAAGATGACCTTCGTGCATATCTATTGTTATAACTGCTGTTCCCTCCTTTTCAAGAAATAGGCGCAGGGCATTGCGGGTGCGCATCAGCTTGGTTTTCACGTTGCTCTGGCCCAGTCCGAACCGCTGGGCGATCT
>OIWU01003835.1_pt1 | contig 11225 bp, 10 predicted proteins | sample 1587711 | NCBI WGS metagenome assembly OIWU01 (sample SAMEA3888909, study PRJEB22519) | human gut metagenome | biome: human gut; feature: human-associated habitat; material: faeces | place: Denmark | collected 2010 | reverse complement strand
TTATATACCCGACAAATAGCAAACTACCAAACGTCTTTTTTACTCTTTTTGATATTCTTTAAACTCGCGAGAATCGCTTAAACGCTTCCTTCTCGTCCCGTTCATCGAAATAATCAAATGAGAGAGTAGTTTGCCCTTAAAATCATTTCATACTATTTTGCTATCGTGTTCAAACAAAGATTGGAAATAAAAATAAGAGAATTGAATCTTTTCTAATTCAAAAACGAATAATTTGACTACTTTTGTCCGAGTTATTACTAATAAAACTAGCGATATGGTTTTGAACTACATTTGGATAGCCTTTTTTCTGATAGCCTTCGTGACAGCGTTGATGCGACTCGTTTTCCTAGGCGACACACAAGTGTTTCCCGAAATTATCAACTCTACTTTCAATTCCTCCAAAACCGCTTTTGAGATTTCATTGGGACTGACCGGTGTCCTTTCTCTTTGGCTGGGTATCATGAGAATAGGTGAACAGGGCGGAGTCATCACTCTGTTTTCCCGATTGCTGGGACCTCTGTTCAGTAAACTTTTTCCCGATATCCCCAAAGGACATCCTGTGACAGGTAGTATCTTTATGAATCTGGCAGCCAATATGCTGGGACTAGATAATGCCGCCACTCCCTTAGGACTGAAAGCAATGGAGGGCCTGCAAGAATTGAACTCCAAGAAAGATACTGCCAGCAATCCCATGATCATGTTTCTGGTACTGAATACATCAGGGCTTACACTGATTCCTATCAGCATCATGGTATATCGTGCACAGCTGGGAGCAACCCAACCTACAGATATATTTGTACCCATCCTGCTGGCAACCTTCTTCTCCACTTTGGCAGGCATTGTAGCAGTAAGTATTTATCAGAGAATCAATCTGTTTAACCGCACTATCCTCCTCTTTTTAGGAGGAATGAGTTTGCTGGTAGCAGGAATTATTTATTTCTTCAATACCTTGTCACGAGATCAGATAGATATTTACTCCACTACCTTTGCCAATGTCTTTCTATTTCTTATCATCATCGGCTTTATTGTGGCAGGGTTCAGAAAAAGAATCAATGTCTACGACTCCTTTGTCGAAGGGGCCAAAGAAGGATTCAGCACCGCCGTGCGCATCATTCCTTATCTGGTAGCCATACTGGTAGGTATCGGAGTCTTCCGTGCATCGGGTGCGATGGACTATTTGATTGACGGTATCGGCAACGCCGTAAAGCTATGCGGTATCGACAGTGATTTCGTAGGAGCGCTCCCTACGGCGCTGATGAAACCTTTGAGCGGAAGCGGGGCACGAGGGTTGATGGTAGATGCCATGACCACATACGGTCCCGATTCCTTTGTAGGCAGACTGTCCTGTATCTTCCAAGGCTCCACAGACACCACCTTTTATATTCTGGCGGTATATTTCGGCAGCGTAGGAATAGTGAGGACACGCCACGCCGTTCCTTGCGGACTGCTAGCCGATGCGGCAGGGGTCATTGCAGCTATTCTTATCTGTTATCTTTTCTTCGGCTGAAATACTTTCCTTATCTTTGTACATTATAAAAAAATAATCAGCCTATGATAAGTTATCAAACCGAAGGGGTAAAAATGCCCGATATCAAAAAGAAAGAAACCACCGGATGGATTAAAGAAGTAGCCGCCTGCTATGGAAAAAGAGTGGGAGAAATCGCCTATATCTTCTGTTCGGACGATAAAATTCTGGAAGTGAACCGACAGTATCTGCAACATGATTATTACACGGATATCATCACTTTCGACTATTGTGAAGGCGACCGTATTTCCGGCGACTTATTCATCAGCTTGGATACTGTCCGCAGCAATGCAGAACAATTTGAGCAACCCTACGACCGCGAGCTTCACCGGGTGATTATTCATGGTATCCTGCACTTGTGCGGCATCAACGACAAAGGCCCCGGTGAACGGGAGATTATGGAAGCCGCCGAAAACAAAGCGCTGGCATTGATTTCCCTATAACAGGACATACAAGGCAGAACAACCTATAAAAGCTACGGGCATAGTTCGCAAGAATGATTGCCCGTAACCTTTTAAAGACATGCCCATAATTAGGAAAACTTTCCGCCGGACGGATAAAAAACATCGAAAGCTGTACATGCACAGCTACATTTCTTCCCTTATCTTCTTGCTTTTTCGGATTAATTGCTTTATTTTGTGAATTGAAAAACAGATAAACACAAAATATATGGAAGCTAACGTATATTTTTTCGCTGCATTAGTAAGTACGGGAATCTTTCTTCTGCAATTCATCTTATCCATCTTTTTCGGCAGTATGGACACCGACATAGACGTTAATGCCGATGGCAACGCCGATATAGACATGAGCAGCGTACTCTCCTTCAAAGGACTGATTCATTTCTGCATGGGTTTCGGTTGGTTCATGTATTTATGTCAGCCTCCCTACATTGTCTTACATTACCTGGGCGCCGTGATAAGCGGCAGCTTTTTTGTCTTCGTCCTGGCTTGGATTTATAAACTCTGCTATAAGCTGAAACAAGAAAACAAGCCCGAACAGGGAGAAGAATTAATAGGCAGGAAATGCGAAATATATACCCGCTGCCAAGAACAAGAACAGGCAGGAACAGACTATGTGGTCTATATCGCCATCAATGGCGCACAAAGAGAACTTACCGTGCGGAGCATACAGGGTAAAAGCTACCGGGAAGGCGATATCCTCACACTGAAGAATTACAAGGAAGGAATCTATTATATTGATTAAATAAACCCTAAAAACGCAATCATTTATGGATGAGCAGATTCTCATTTATGCAGCTATTCTGGTAGCTGTCATCGTCCTGACCATCGTCGGGATTTTAAGTCGTTACCGCAAGTGCAAGAGCGACGAGGTATTGGTAGTATATGGTAAGACCGGCGACAAGAAATCGGCTAAACTGTATCACGGAGGAGCCGCTTTTGTATGGCCCATTATCCAGGGATACTCTTTCCTGAACATGAAACCCATGCAGATTGACTGCAAACTGACCGGTGCCATTTCCAAACAAAACATCCGCGTAGATGTGCCCACTACCATCACTGTGGCCGTAAGCACAGAGCCCGAAGTTATGCAGAATGCAGCCGAACGCTTACTGGGACTGAATATCGAAGCACAACAGGAACTGATTAAAGACGTTGTTTACGGACAAATGCGTCTGGTCATTGCCGACATGACCATCGAACAACTGAACAGTGATCGTGATACATTCCTTGAGAACTGCCGCAAGAACATCGACTCCGAATTGAAGAAATTCGGTCTTTACCTAATGAACATCAACATCAGCGATATCCGCGATGAAGCCGATTATATCGTCAATCTGGGAAAAGAAGCCGAAGCGAAAGCCAAGAACGAAGCCTTGGCTAACATTGAAGAACAACAGAAACTGGGTGCCATCAAGATTGCGGAACAACAAAAAGAACGTGCCACCAAAGTAGCGGAAACCAACCGCGACAAGAACACTCAACTGGCCGATACGCAACGTGACGAGGAAATTAAAGTAGCCATAGCCGACAAGGAACGTGAATCGAAAGTAGCAGAAGAAAATGCCGAAAAAGAATCACGTATCGCCAAAGCCAGTGCCTCTATGGAGGTGAACAAGGAACAGGCGCGTACCGAACAGGAAAGCCGTACGGCAGAGCTCCAATCCGATATGGAAATAAAGCAGGCGGAAGCACAAAAGAAATCGGCCATCGGGCAAAATAACGCTGCCAAAGAGGTTGCCGAAAGTAATGCGGAACTGGAAGTTACCAAGGCGGAAGCCTCTAGAAAAGCCGGTGAAGCACAAGCCCGGACACAAGCTGCCGTCCTCACCGCACAGGAAAACGCACAGCGTGAAATAGAAGAAGCGAAAGCCCGCAAAGTAGAACAGGCCTTGAAAGCGGATAAGATTGTTCCTGCCGAAATAGCCAAACAGCAGGCCATCTTGGATGCGGACGCATTGGCCGAGCAAATAAAACGTAAGGCAAATGCAGAAGCGGAAGCTATCCTGGCCAAAGCACAGGCGGAAGCCAAGGCCATCCAGATGAAACTGGAAGCAGAAGCGGAAGGCAAGAAGAAGTCCTTGCTGGCCGAAGCGGAAGGTTTCGAGGCCATGGTGAAGGCTGCCGAGCGCAATCCCGAAATCGCCATCCAATACAAGATGGTTGACCAATGGAAGGAAATCGCTTCGGAACAGGTTAAGGCATTTGAACATATCCAACTGGGAAATGTTACTGTATTTGACGGTGGCAACGGCACAACGTCCAATTTCTTGCAGAATGTGGTCAGCAAAGTGGCTCCCGCACTGGGTATTCTAGACAAGCTTCCCATTCATGATACCTATCAGAACATTGTCAATCCTTCCTCGAAAGGAAATGCACAGAATAAACCGGAGAAAGAGGATTTTGAACCGGTAGACAAGGACGGAAAGAAACGCCCGACCGACACCCCTCCTGCTCCGGACAAGAAATAACAGGAAATAGTTTACTTTAAGAATAGCGTTTGTATGATGTGGCGGCAGAAACAGATTTCTGCCGCCACACATTCTTTTTAACCGTATTATCACCGCTTTACAGAGTAAAATTCGTAATTTTGCAATCGGTAAAAAGAAATAAATCAATGGATTTTAAGTACGACGTTATTGTAATAGGCGCCGGACACGCAGGCTGTGAAGCAGCCGCGGCCGCAGCCAACATGGGTTCGAAGACCTGCCTGATTACCATGGATATGAACAAAATCGGGCAAATGAGTTGTAACCCTGCCGTAGGTGGCATCGCCAAGGGACAAATCGTAAGAGAGATAGACGCATTAGGTGGCTACATGGGACTGGTTACAGACCGTACAGCCATACAGTTCCGTATGCTCAACCGCTCCAAAGGTCCCGCTATGTGGAGCCCCCGCGCCCAATGTGACCGCGGCAAGTTTATCTGGGCATGGCGCGAGATTCTGGAGAATACTCCCAATCTGCACATTTGGCAAGATACCGTAGAAGAACTAATCGTGGAAAACGGCGAAGCGACTGGAGTCATGACTTGCTGGGGAGTGACTTTCCATGCTAAATGTATCGTGCTCACCGCAGGAACCTTCCTGAACGGGCTGATGCACATCGGGCATAAACAACTGGCAGGAGGACGCATGGCTGAACCTGCCTCCTACCATCTGACCGAATCAATCACCCGCCACGGAATCACCGCCGGACGCATGAAGACCGGTACGCCTGTCCGCATAGACGGGCGCAGCGTACACTACGACCTGATGGAAACACAGGACGGAGAAAACGACTTCCATCGCTTTTCGTTCATGAGCGAACCGCGCAAACTGAAACAACTGCAATGCTGGACCTGCTTTACCAACGAAGAGGTACACGAGATACTACGGAAAGGTCTGCCCGACTCTCCCCTTTTCAACGGACAAATCCAAAGCATCGGACCGCGTTATTGTCCCAGTATAGAAACCAAAATCGTAACCTTCCCCGACAAGCCGCAACATCAGCTTTTCCTGGAACCCGAAGGAGAAACCACACAGGAACTTTACCTGAACGGGTTCTCTTCTTCACTGCCCATGGACATACAGTTGGCGGCATTAAAGAAAGTACCCGCATTTAAGGACTTGGTAGTCTATCGTCCGGGATACGCCATCGAATACGATTACTTCGACCCCACCCAACTGAAACATACGTTGGAATCGAAAATAATCAAGAACCTGTTCCTTGCCGGACAAGTAAACGGAACTACCGGTTACGAAGAAGCAGGCGGACAGGGAATCATTGCCGGCATCAACGCACACATCAATTGCCACGGTGGCGAACCGTTCACACTGGGACGGGACGAGGCCTACATCGGTGTCTTGATTGACGATCTGGTTACAAAAGGTGTGGACGAACCTTATCGTATGTTCACCTCCCGTGCCGAATACCGCATCCTGCTCCGACAAGACGATGCAGATATGCGCCTTACCGAACGCGCCTACAAGCTGGGACTGGTAAAACAAGACCGTTACGAACATCTTTGCAGCAAACGGGAAGCCGTGAACCAAATCATCGACTTTGCCAAAACCTTCTCCATCAAAGCCGCATTAATCAATGATGCTTTGGAAAGTTTGGGTACTGCCCGTCTGACACACGGCTGCAAACTAATCGACCTGCTGAACCGTCCGCAGATTACCATCGAAAATATAGCCGGCCACATTCCGGCTTTCAAAGCCATGCTGGACCAAATTACCGACCGTAAAGAAGAAGTGATTGAAGCTGCCGAAGTGCTGATCAAATACCAGGGATACATTGACCGCGAACGAATGATCGCCGACAAGATACATCGTCTGGAAGCCATCCGCATCAAAGGCAAGTTCGATTACAACTCATTGAATTCGCTCTCTACCGAAGCCCGGCAGAAACTGATGAAGATAGATCCCGAAACTTTGGCCCAAGCCAGCCGCATACCGGGTATCTCTCCTAGCGACATCAATGTCTTACTAGTCCTGCTGGGACGGTGAAACAAGGTATGTTTCACGTGAAACAAGTAATTTAATAGACTAACAATAAAATACTGGTTATGAGCAAAGAAACGCTTAAAGCAAACTTAAGAGAAATTCCAGATTTCCCCATTCCGGGAATTCTGTTTTACGATGTGACAACCCTGTTCAAAAACCCCGAATGCTTGCAGGAAATACTAGATACTCTATACGAGATGTACAAGGACAAAGGCATCACCAAAGTAGTAGGTATTGAATCGCGTGGCTTCATTATGGGTGGTGCGCTGGCGGCACGGTTAGGTGCCGGATTCGTGATGGCACGCAAGCCGGGCAAACTTCCCGCAGAAGTAGTAGAGGAAACATACGCAAAAGAGTATGGAACCGACACCATTCAGATACATAAAGACGCCATCGATGAGAACGACGTGGTTCTGCTGCACGATGATTTATTGGCTACCGGCGGAACCATGGCGGCCACTCATCGCTTGGTACAAAGATGTGGCGCCAAAAAGATTTTCATCAATTTCATTATCGAACTGGGAGGTCTGAACGGCAGAAAGGCATTCCCCGAAGATATCACGGTGGATACACTGCTTACTTTATAGTGTCACACAACATGTCCATCAAAACGGGCCCCATCATCGTTCACAATAAAAAGAGATCTATGGAATGAGATGGACGATGAAACCGAAAGATATATATCTTCAGGCTGTAAGATATATAATGTTACAGCTTGAAGATATATAATGTTACAACCGAAAGATATAGGATGTTGCGGCTGCAACATCAACTCAAGAAACAGTTCTGCCAACCGGCAATATTCAATAAGCATGTATGGAAAAAGAAGAGATTACAACCAATGATTATCTGAAAGGAATTGTACTAAACCTGCCCGACAGCCCCGGCATTTACCAATACTTGAACTCCGAAGGAACCATTATCTACGTTGGAAAGGCAAAAAACCTGAAGCGCAGAGTCTCTTCTTATTTTAATAGAGAACACCCCAACGGCAAGACACGATTACTGGTCAGCAAAATTGCAGATATCCGTTATATCGTGGTAAAAACAGAAGAAGACGCTCTTTTACTCGAAAACAACCTGATAAAGAAATACAAGCCACGTTACAATGTATTGCTGAAAGATGACAAGACTTACCCCTCTATTTGTGTAAGCAACGAATATTTCCCACGTATCTTCAAAACCCGGCAAGTCATCCGCAACGGGTCCTCTTATTATGGTCCGTACAGCCACATGCCCTCCATGCTTGCCGTGATGGACTTGATCAAAAAGCTCTACCCCATCCGTACCTGCAAACTCAATCTAAGTCCCGAAAACATTCGCGCCGGCAAGTTCAACGTATGTCTGGAATATCACATAAAGAACTGCAAAGGGCCCTGCATCGGGCAGCAGTCACACGAGGAATACATGAAGAATATCGGTGAAATCAAAAATATTCTGAAAGGAGATACCCAGATTGTAAGTGACCTGCTGATGGAAGAGATGCAAGCGCTTGCTGCCGAAATGAAATTTGAGGAAGCACAGAAAATAAAAGAGAAATATGACTTGATAGAAAACTATCGTTCCAAGAGCGAAGTCGTTAATTCCATCATTCATAATGTGGATGTGTTCTCCATTGAAATGGAAGAAAATTCAGCCTATATCAACTATCTGCATATCACAAACGGATGCATCAACCAAGCCTTCACCTTCGAATACAAGAAACGTCTGAACGAAACGAAAGAAGAACTTCTACAATTGGGCATTATTGAGATGCGTGAACGATATAAGAGCACTTCCCGCGAAATCATCGTACCTTTTGAACTGGATATGGAGATGAACAATGTATCCTTTACCGTTCCCCAACGAGGAGAAAAGAAGCATTTGCTGGATCTTTCCGTAATGAACGTGAAACAGTATAAAGTGGACCGCTTGAAACAGGCGGAAAAGTTGAATCCTGAACAAAGAAGCGTCCGTCTGATGAAAGAAATCCAGGAGCAGCTGCACATGAAAAAACTACCGAACCACATCGAATGTTTCGATAATTCCAATATTCAAGGCTCGGACGCGGTGGCCGCCTGCGTCGTTTTCAAAAAGGCGAAACCAAGCAAGAAGGAGTACCGGAAATACATCATCAAGACTGTGACCGGACCCGACGATTACGCCTCGATGAAAGAGGTGGTACGCCGCCGGTATAGCCGTGCCATAGAGGAAGGTTCCCCCTTGCCCGACCTCATCATTACCGACGGTGGAAAGGGGCAAATGGAAGTGGTGAGAGAAGTGATAGAGGACGAACTTCATCTGGATATCCCCATAGCCGGACTGGCCAAAGACCGCAAGCACCGTACCTCGGAATTGTTATACGGATTCCCTCCGCTGACCATCGGTGTGAAGCAAAGCACTCCCTTGTTCCATCTGTTGGAAAACATACAGAACGAGGTACACCGCTTCGCCATCACCTTCCACCGGGACAAACGAAGCAAGAGTCAGGTGGCGTCCGCTTTGGACAATATCAAGGGAATAGGCGAAAAAAGAAAGACCGCCCTGCTGAAAACATTCAAAAGCGTCAGCCGCATCAGGCAAGCCTCACTGGAAGAGATTGCAGCCGTGGTAGGTGAAGCAGCCGCTAAAAATATCAAAGAAAATCTCACAGAATAAAAGGGATTTCCTACCTTTGCATACATCTACTACAGGGACATGCTCTGCCTCGTATCAGTCCAGGCAAGAAGCCGGCAACATATTGTCCATTGTAGAAGCGGAGACATTACCGATAAACAACTAGAATTTTTCTAACAAGAAATTAAAGAATATAAATATGAGAGTAGTTATTCAACGAGTAAGCCACGCCTCTGTTACCATAGAAGGCGTATGCAAATCGGCGATAAAAGAAGGATTCATGATATTGGTTGGCATTGAAGAAGCTGATACACAAGAAGATGCCGACTGGTTATGCAAAAAAATAATAGGACTGAGAGTCTTTGACGATGAAAATGGAGTCATGAATAAATCTATCCTAGAGGTAGGAGGCAACATATTGGTGATCAGCCAATTCACACTACACGCATCTACAAAAAAAGGCAACCGTCCCTCCTATATCCGTGCTGCAAAGCACGATGTAGCCATCCCCCTCTATAATTATTTCTGCCAAGAACTGAGCATCGGTCTGGGCAAAGAAGTAGGAACCGGAGAATTCGGAGCAGACATGAAAGTTGAACTTCTGAACAACGGTCCTGTTACTATATGTATGGACACCAAAAACAAGGAATAATGACACTGGAAGAAGCACAAAAAGAAGTGGACCGCTGGATTAAAACGTATGGTGTACGTTACTTCAGCGAACTGACCAATATGGCCGTTCTGACCGAGGAAGTAGGCGAACTGGCACGTGTGATGGCACGCAAATACGGAGATCAGTCTTTCAAGCAAGGAGAGAAAGACAACCTTGCCGATGAAATGGCAGATGTACTGTGGGTCCTTATCTGTCTGGCCAACCAGACCGGAGTAAACCTGACCGAAGCCTTCCGTCAAAACTTGGAGAAGAAAACAAATAGAGATAAAGACAGACATAAAAACAATCCCAAATTATAAAGAATTATGGAACATAATCACGAATTCGAAGGTGGACATGAACATCGTCATGACCACGATCATGGACCTGAGCACAGCAAGTACGAAGAAGCACTTGCCAAGTATAACATCCGTTTGCACGATGAGGATGTAAAAGCGAAAACTGCCCTACTCATCGAAAAACATGTAGCAGAAAACAATACACCGGACGTAAAGAAATTCCTGTTCCATTGCATTGACCTAACCACTTTAAAGTGTACTGATTCAGATGAAAGTGTAATGAAATTCACCGGAAAAGTAAATGAATTTGTTGACAAGTACCCCGATCTGGACAATGTAGCCGCAATCTGTGTATATCCTAATATGGCAGAAGTAGTCAACGACACCTTGGAGGCAGACCATGTAAACATAGCCTGTGTATCGGGTGGTTTCCCTTCATCACAAACATTTACTGAAGTAAAGGTAGCCGAAACAGCCATGGCTCTCCATACCGGAGCTGATGAAATAGATATCGTTATCCCGGTAGGCAAGTTCCTGAGTGGGGATTACGAAGGAATGTGTGATGAAATAGAAGAATTAAAAGCTGTATGTGGTGAGCACCACCTGAAACAGCGCCTGCTTCTCGTGGAGGAGGAGAGAGGCGCAGTAGGCCTCGCTGTCGCCGCTCAGCTCCGCGTAGCAGTGGAGGAGGAGAGGGTTGGGAAAATGCTGGTCGTTCCATATTTCATGTGGGTTCTGACGGCTGTGCGGAAGGCATCTTCCGTGCATTCCATAAAGTCACGGCCGCCACCGCCGTGGGCGTGGATTTCCACACCGCCGGGGAGTACGTACATACCTTTCACGTCTATCAGTTGTGCACCGATTACGGCAAGGTCACAATTGGTCACTTCCAGTATCTTTCCGTCTCTGATAAGTACAGAGCCGTCTTTAAGCCATCCTTGTGGGGTGAGGATGCGGGCGTTGATAAGTTGAGTCAACATAGGATTTAGGGGTTAGAGTTATTAAATTAATTATGTTGTCGTTTTGACATTGTTTCGGAGGACAAAAATAGGTACTTTTTGGAGAAGATGTACTCCTTCTTTTTGGGTATTTTCATTAAATACTCTAAAAAAACAGATTTGGCGCGTTTTGCAGGGCATCTCGTACCTTAAGGCGTATCCGTACCATAGAGAAGTGGAATGCTTGCAGGAGTATACCGGGGTGAGCTTAC
>OIWU01003832.1_pt1 | contig 11230 bp, 6 predicted proteins | sample 1587711 | NCBI WGS metagenome assembly OIWU01 (sample SAMEA3888909, study PRJEB22519) | human gut metagenome | biome: human gut; feature: human-associated habitat; material: faeces | place: Denmark | collected 2010 | reverse complement strand
TGGACAATGCCTCCACATCATCGAACGACTTGCTCTGGACATACGATTTCTTGGTCAACACATCCAGGCGTATGGTGGTGCGTTTCAATATGGAATTCTCAGGAAGGACATCGAGGAACGCGTATCTGTTCACACCGCCGAATCCGGCGTTACGCACCTCATCAGGAATCTCGTTCATACCGAAGATATTCCTGTAGATCTCGTCGTCACGGTTCTCAAGTCCGTTGAGTGTCTGGTCATAGGCATTGAGCTGCCTGTTCATAAGTTCCATCTTGGAAATCCACTTGGCATTGGCACGCTCAAGCAGCACTGTCTTAGGCAGTTTCAGGCCGAGAACCGACGTAAAGAGCCACAGATATACGACAGAAAGGGCGAAACTTGCCGCAACAAGCATCACCGCTTTCAGTATCCTGGAGCGTGCCGAAACCTTCTCGATCTCGTACAGCAGCGTCTCCGGATTCAATCTGTATTTCTTAAATGCCGACATATTCCGCAAATATAGCAATTATCCCGCCAATTCCGAAATATGTGGGGAGAATCTATTTTTTGTGCCTGGCAATGAACTCCTTGGAAACCACCACATTTTCACCTACATCCATAAGCATATACGGCATATAGTCGAATGTCGGACTGGCGAAGCGGCTTTCCATAGTAAAAGCTTCCCAATAGGATTCCCGATGGTCTATAGTATGGCCGACTTCGTTCTCATGGGCAGGGAGGAACAACATAGGCTTGTCCGCTGCTCCCCGGGCAGTCTGAGCCGCCTCCATAATCACCTGGAAATGATTCCATGTTGCGGCTATCAGTATATCAGGCGCCTCCAGTTCCGAGATGCGCCTGTCTCGGGCACGGTCGCTGTTGTCCCCATTATGGACAAGTGTCCATCCGTCAAACTGGAGATGGAATACATCACAAGGAATATTCTTGCCCTGGTTTCCGGCAAAACACCTGACCTTTATGCCTTCGATATCCAGAGGCTCGGTCCTGTCCTCCCAAAGGATAATCTTGGACGGGGACTTTGTCTTCGGAAGCAGATCCTTCGTAAGGACGATTGTCTTTCCGCATTCTATCATGCTTTCGAGCATATCATTGGTATAGTGGTCACCATGCGGATGGGTAACGAACAGGACATCAAGCATTTTGGCAAGTTTCTTCGCGTCCGCCTTGCTTCCCCACCAGCGTATGTCGATTCCGAAGGCCCTTTCGCTGGTCTTGAAAATGTAGCCCATGTTATAGACCTTATAGACAGCAAGTTCGCCTTTTGCCGGAGATACGCTTTTCAGCCATTTGATGGCCTGCCTGCAGCTTCCTTCCAGGTATCGGTTCCTCGATATCAGGTATTCCTGTTTCTCGACTGGATTCATGGAAGGATTCTTGTCATTGACATGAAGCGGAAAGTCCACCATCATGAGCGTGTAGCGGCGGAGCATGGAGGCGAAATCGGATTCTCCTTTATCCACAACCGGGCCTTGCAGTTTTTCGAGATTTTTCACGAGCGCATAGGTATCGCCTATCCATCTGTAAGGATTGTCCAGATGAGCCGGCTCGACCTTGTAGAGGAATTTCTCCACAATCTCCCCTGCCGGCGTCCCCTTGGCGAACTCGGCAAATTCCCTCGCCTTTGCAATCATTCCCGCATAGACTTCCTCGGTAGGCTGAGGTTTCCAATGCTTGGCATCGATGGCAAATGTTACGCAAAGTATAGTTAAAACAATGATAATCAGCTTTTTCATACTATCTGTAATCTATAAATATATCTCCAAAACGCACTAGGGTTCTCAGACCGTCGTCCCTGTTTTTTATACGGTTTGTCTCCAATATGCAGTCATCAGCAGGATTTGACCTGATCAGTGACCGGAGATTGGAGGCAGGTGTAATCCTGAAGGTCACTTTATGACCGAATGCCTCGGCAGGAACCGAATAGCTTCTCTGCTGAGAGCCCAGACCACAGTCGTAACTGGTCTTGAGATACGGCGTTGTTCCGTTGCCGAGCCAGATCTGCTTGTCCCACCACGGGAGCGACCTCAAGAATATGGATTCTGCACCGGTAGCTGTCTCCCGAATGAGTTTCCACGCTCCTCCGTCAATTCTGTACATAACTTTCCACTGTGCAGGATAGCCCCAGTCATCGTTTCCGTCCTGCGTTCCGGCATACCAGGCGAAGTTCAGTGTCATCTCCTCGCCCTGTGCCTTGGTGGCATCAACCTCCACAAAGAAGGATTTTCCTTCGGCTGAACCGTCCGGAGCAAAATCAAACCACTTCCACGAAGGACCTTTGAAGAAGATGGCGCCGTTGATGGCATATCCTTTTCCCTGCCCGTCGAGGGCATTGACATCCGAGTCAATGTGGATGAACGAATCACTGTCGGTCCAGAAGAAGGCCTTTGCCCTGCCGCGGTCAGAAACCAGGCGGTCGCCTTTACGTCCGTCCTTCCAGACGCCAGTCTGTTCTCCCAGCATCTCGAACTCGAGGACCTGCCCGTTGCTTCCGTCAAGGCACCATCCGGAAAGGGTTTTCCAAACAGATTTTCCTTTTTTGCTGAAACCGAGTCCGCTCTCATCCAACGGACGTATGCTGTAACGCCCCATATTTCCGCCATAGCGGCGCATAGGTGTATGTACTATTATTCCGCTTACGGTACCAGTTCCCCTTACGAGAGGTTTCCCTGTTCTTCTCCACGGGCAGGAAGTGTTCACCAGCATGTAGATGGTCTGTCCCTGCTGGTTACGGAGCAGTGAGGCCCAGCCGTCCATCCTCCCGTTCACATCATAATAATCATGATGGATGGACTCCACATATTGACCGTAAGGTTCATAAATATCTGTGTAACAGCCATCTTTGAACACCATTTCCATACCGGTCAATGTGACGAACGTATAAATGTCCGAATCCGTCAGTTCTCTGACAGATTTTTCCTTTGCCGGCACATCACTTCCTGGCGCGCGTTCCAGGACTGATGTACTTCCAAGATGGCGTACGGTCACCCTGTCCGGATTCACTTCATGCTCGAGCAGACAACCCGCCAGATCAAGCGTGACATTGTCCGCAAAGTGGAGAGTATTTGCAGAAGCATCGTCGAATACAAGCCTTACGCCTGCGCTTCCGTCAGGTGACTGTATATAAGCCGTCCTGTCGCTCAAGGAAAGGTCCACCTTGGCATAAGTGATATTGGGATTCAGCTCCATATTCTTGCTGCGGCAGTCGCTGACCACCACTCCAGAAACAGTCAGAGGCCCCTCAAGCACGAGTGTACTTCCCGGAGCACACATCCCGCGCAGCGCCTCAACGCCTTCAGCACCGGCCCCGACCGGCAATCCGACTATGGATGCCATTATACTGATAACCAAAAATATCCGTTTCATTTCTGTTTACTATATTGAGGATAAATGTAATTGTCGTAGTTGTCCAATACGGTCCAAGCCGCACAGATATGGTCATATCTCGGATCACCTGCAACTGTTGCGAACGGGTCATAGGACGACACTTCATAGTTGAACGGTCCTCTGTAAAGACAGTCCTTGAGGAGCACCCTGTAAAACTCGCCCCAAAGTTTGTCCCTCCCGATCAGGTCATACATGCCGGACATATAGCCTTCATATCCCGGGAAAAGATGGTCGTCATATGCGGTTATCGAGCCCTGCCTTACTACATTGGCCTTTCCGCGGTTGCCGGCTATATGGAGATGGCCCACACGAGTCCCGGCAGTTCTGAGCCAGTCCACGATTGTTCCCTTGCCCGCCACGGTATGCAGATAGAGGTTGGCATGGCCTATATCCATACAAATCCTGATGTCGAGCTTCGGCTTCGCAAGAGCATTGGCCCTGTCAATGGCATCCGAAAGTTCCCGGGCATCTGCGCCCACTCCGTAAGCCATATTCTCAACTACCAGGTGTGCACCGATGGAATCCGCCACCGGAACTATCTCAGCAAGGGATTTGACCAGGCTCTCCACCGAACTCCCGTCATTGAAAAGAAGAGTCTGGTTACAATGAACCAGGACATTGGCAGGACGCATCGGGGCGATTGCGCGAATGGCACGCTTGAAGAATTCGACGCTCTGCCGGCGGAGCGCTTCGTCCGGAACGCAGAGGTCCCTGTTACGGATGGCTCCCCTCGCGCCATACGGCAGATGAGAACACCATATCTTTGCCACAGGGCCGTAAGTCTCACGGTAACTGAGCGCTTCCGCCACATGTCTTTTCCACTGCGACTCATCACTCGGAAGGCCGCCGCACATCCAGTCCATGCCGAACGAAGGGCAGACTGAATAGATGTTGGAGTTGTTGATGGACGTGCAGAAAGAAGGCTGCAGCCTGATGTTTGAGACATCTTCGGACGGATTGCCCTTCTGCGTGACGGGAGAGACCATCTTGCAGTTCTTAACGAAATCATTGCCCTCGCACGACACTTCCCTGACCACAATATCGTCTATCCAGAAGCAGTTCTTCACGTTCCGCACCATTGTCGGAGTGATTCTGAAGTTGGCATCCGAGCCGAATGAGGCATAACGGAATGTCAATGTATGCCACTCCCCGTCAGACACCATGGCGGACGGGATATTCACCACCGGATGGAACATGGAAGCAGCGTGGCTGACGATCGTGCTTGTGGACAGGTCCACATCCACCGGATTACCGTCCACGGTGAGAGATTCCAGGACACTCTGGAACGCCTGCATTCCGAAATCCGTCCCGCAGCCCTTCTCCGCACGGAAACGCAGCGACACGTCGCACTTGGACGGATGGAATGTCATCGGAGGGAAGAACACTATCGGACGGTTGGAATAAGACAATGACGGGTCACAACCGATATAACCCTGATAAGCCCTCACATAGAACAGTTTAGACCAGTCCAAAAGGCCCATATTGGCAAGAAGAATCTTGGATACCTGCAGGGATGAACTTCCGGAAGGTGCTGTGTTCCAGTCAGTCAGCTCGAAGAAAGGAGTTCCGGCAGCACCGGGATCTTTCGGAAAATATGCAGGTTCCGTTCCAGTGCAGGCGGCATCACACACAGTCATTGTACCGGATGAAGGGCCATAGCCTCCCTTCCCTTCAAGACAGTCTCCTCCCCAGGCGCAGTTGTCGAAATGTTCAGCAAAGAGAATATCTGCACTCGCCGCGAAATCCACATTCACTTCGACCACATCTCCAGCCTTGATTTCTCTTGCTCCGACTGAAGCATAGCCTACATGATGATTATTGTCAGTTACCCTTACGGTGATTCCGTCAGAGTAGTTTCCAGGAGGAACAGCGGCATAGAGTCCGGATGTTTCCAGTCCTGAACCGTTCCCTGCCGCATTGACCACAGTGAATGGGCAGAGAGGATATGAAGAGTCAGCCGAAAGACTTTCTCCGTCAAAGCCGAATGTGCCGCTCAGCGATGGAGCAGACAGATATGCACTCATCAGCCTTCCTGAACCCTTCACATTGATTTTCACTATTCCGACAAGCGGTTCCAAGCACACTTCTCCGGAAGCGTCTGTCCGTGCACGCATAGGGAAAAAACGAGGGTCAGCAGCGCCGGAGAAAGATGGAATCTGCGCCGGAGGAAGCACGAAGCACTTTCTTGCCCTGGAATAGGCTTCAGCAGGAATAATGATTTCATATTCCCCAGCCGATGAGGCCTCAAGTCCGATTGCAGGAGAGCCTTCCGACAATGTAATCTTACAGGAAGCTCCGTTCACAAGTGCATTGGGAGCAGCATTCCAGTCGAAATCTACTCCGGAAGGTGTCTTCAGTTGAAGAACAGTTTCACCTGCAACAGGATTATCGCCAGGGCCATTGTCCCTGCACGAAGGCAGGAACAACAGCATCATGCCGAAAAGGACTATTTGTATCTTATTTCTATACATTCAAAGTTGATCCTTGTACTGTTCACATTGGTATTGTGCATCACGATTCCAGTCTCATTGGCCCCGTTCCATTCAATCGGGAACACGGCCATCCTGTTGTCGTAAGGGCGGATTCTGATGGCCACATCCTTCTTTCCGAACACATCCGACGGAATCATGGCCACATGGTCGGTGGAGCCCAGTCCGCAGGTAGAGCAGGTGAAGTACTTGACTCCGGATATGTTCACATCCCACCAAGGCAGAGTCCTCAGATGCACATATTCCTCTCCCGTGACAATGTCCGGACAGATTTTGTATGTCTTTCCGCCGTCAATGGAGTATTCCAGACACCAATGGGCCGGGAAGAACTGGGAAGTCACTGCAGAAATGGCTCCGACACTGAAGGCATAGTGCACATACATGGATGTACCGGTGATATCCTCAGTGGAGAGATCCATCCTGAGGCCGTTGTAGCCGGTTATCTTATTGTCTTCCCACTGGAACCAGCCCTTGATTTCCGCCGTTATGGTAAGGCTCTTCCTGTACTGGTCCTGAGGTGTGGAAGGGACTATTCCCTTGTCGTCTGCTGTCAGGGCCGCATAAGAAGCGGAACTGCTTATCGGATAATCTATCAGTCCCGGAACCTTGTTCTCAACGGTCATATATGCGCGAGGAACAGGGTTGGAAATGGACAGGTCGTCTGACGGGATTCTTGAATTCATCCTTGCTTCCTTGTTACCCGGATCAGCGAGTTTCGGGTCAATCTGCGCCCAAAGGCCGTAACGGTACTGATAAGGCGCTCCATCCCATTCTGCAAGGTCGCGATACGATGATTTTCCGTTCCATTCCTGGCCGAATCCGGACTCATCCACCACACGGATTTGATACCGTCCGAGATTTCCGTACCGGAGCATATCTTCATGAACGAGGATACCGGTAACTGAGCCCACGCCCTGCGGGACTCCGTTTCCTGAACGTCTCCACTCACAAAGCATGTTTACCGGAGCGTAGATGCCCTTTCCTTCCGAATCCATCAGCAGGCTGGCCCAGCCGTCCAGACGGTTGTTGTTCTTGGTGTTCATGCTGTTCACGCCGGACACGAGGGTATAGTTTTCATAAACGTTTGCGTATGAGCCGCTTTTGTAAACGAATTCGGTTTCCGGAATGCTCACCCATGTATAGAGGTCGTCACCAGTAAGGGCTGATATTTTCTTGACCTTAGGCTGAGGCACGGAACCGGCGGAACTTGCCACCATATTCTCTCCGCCTACTCCCTTTATGACATAGCGGACAGGATTCTCCTCCTTAACCACCTCAAGACTAGGAAGAGCTATGGATATCATTGTTCCTGCAACGAGTATGTTGTCCTTTGCATTGTCGAATTTCAGACAGAAGCCGACGGAACCGTCCTCTGCCTGCACATAGGCGGTGCGGAGATTTTCCGTCAATTACTGATATTGGTTGACCGAGAATCTACAGTTTGTCCGTGAAAAGGCGGGGTTTTACGGACGAATCGCGCTGCCGAGATTTTCACACTTTATGGTTCTATGCATTGAAGGTGACGTCTCTGAAGGCGAGGGTCGGGACCTGACGGCTCATTCCAGGGACCGGGTCGGAGCCGGCGGCAAGGAGATTGCTCCAGAGGTCTGTCATGCTGCCGGTTATGAGCATGCTGTCGATCGGCGAGGTTATCTTGCCGTTCTCGAAGAGGAAGCCGGAAACGCCGTAGGAGAAGTCGCCGGTGGCGCTGTTGCAGTTGCCGCCGTTGAAGTCCGTGACCAGGATGCCGCTTCCGCAGAGGTCCAGGATATCCCGCTGGGCAATCTCATTTACAAACGGGTTCGCCTTCAGTCCACGCTCAGCGCCAAGTCCACCAGCGAGTTCTGTTCCACACCCAGCACCATTCACAACACCAAGCTCAACTCCACACTCACCACCACTCACAGCACCAAGCTCGGCTCCACGCCCACCACCACTTACATCACCGAACCCAGCACCACCCATTTCACCACGCTCAACTCCACGTCCGGCACCACTCACTGCACCGAGTTCAGTTCCATGCTCGCAACCACTTACAGCACCGAGCTCAGCGCCAAGTCCACCACCGAGCTCAACTCCACGACTACCACCACTCACAACGCAAAGCTCAACTCCACGTTCACCACCATTCACAGCACCGAGCTCGGCTCCACGCTCACCACCACTCACAGCACCGAACACATCACCACAATCACCATAAAGACCGGAGCTACTCATTTCACCGAGCTCAGCTCCATGTCCGTCACCACTCGCTGCACTGAGCCCAACTCCACGACCACCACCATTCACAACATCAAGCTCAACTCCACGCCCACCACCACTCACAGCACCATGCTCACCACCATTCTCACCACCAAGACCGGAGCCACTCATTTCACCGCGCTCAACTCCACGTCCGTCTCCACTCGCAGCACCGAACCCAGCACCACTCGCAACACCAAGCTCAGATCCACGTCCGTCACCACTCACACCACCACAATCACCACCAAGCCCGAAGCCGTCGAACCCATCACCATTCACGCCACAATGTCCACCTCCACGCTCCCCACCAAGCAGTTCTTCGGAGACAAACGGCTGGAGGACAGGGCGGTTAGGGCAGCTGGAAGTCGGCGGGATGCCAAGCTTCCTGGACATGTATATGCTCGTGAAATTCTCCTTCACCACGCCGTCAGTGATAATCTCTCGGTTTCTGCAGGCACGCCCGTCGGTCTCGAACAGGATTGCCCCGCTCTTGCCCTTTTCCAGAGGCATATCCATCACATTCAAGCCTTTGCTGAAGACCTGCTTGCCCAGCGCATCCACCAGGAATGAAGACTTCTGATATATGGACAGACTGCTCAACGCATTGAGCACAGGCTGGAGAAGACGGCCTGAAACCAGACGTGAAACCACCATCGTGTATTTTCCCTTGTCCGCATTGACAGGAGAGATCTGCATCACGGCCATTTCAACAGCCTTTCTCCCACATTCTGAAGACAGGACCTTCTCCGGACTCACATCGTAATCCCACCACAGGCCGCTATATTTGTTTCCCTCATTGTCCTCGACAGTAACCTGGCTGCTCACCTCGAATGAAGTCTCCGTCTGGCGGCATCGGCATCCGTCAGAACTCGTCAAGTATGTGTCTGACAATGTGTTGTTATATTCCACCTCCTCGGATACCACACGCCAGTTCCTGTCAGAAGACGGTACAGAGAATTCCCCGAACACGGAGACACGTCTTGCCATCTCCAATTTTTCCTCACGCGTAACTGAATCATAACCATACCAGCACAGCCCCATCTCATCACCATTGACAGCATCCGTGGCAAGGTCCTTCTTGTCCGGCAATCCACGGAACGGATCAGCCACCAGCATCCTCACTGTCTCGACTGCCTTGCAGAGGAAATCGCGGAGACTCTCCTCCTCGAACCTGTTCGTGGAAAAAGTGCCGTATTTGCCGTCAGCATAGATGTTGAAGGTCAATGACCTGTCACCAGTTTGCCTGATATTGTCAATCTCTCCGTCCAGCAAGGCATAAATCTCGGTTTTTGCCTTGTCCAATGACACCATGACTGCCGAAGCACCCGCATCCAGCGCCATCTGCACGCTTTTGTCCGCTATTTCTCTCTCCGCATCGCTTATCGCGAAGTCCAAACTTTCTTTCATCTTGAATTCCTTATTCATCTGCCACGCCTCCTACTATCAGATTGTTCACGAGCACCGTCGGCATACCGCACGAAACCGGCACTGACTGACCTTTTCCGCAAGTCCATGCGGCATCCTTCAGCTTGCAGTCATTGCCGACAGCTACAATATCTTTCAATGCCTGAGGCCCGTTGCCGATGACATTAACATCATTGACAGGTCTGGTAAGCCTTCCGTTTTCTATCAGGAAGCCGCTCTGCACGAAGAACGTGAAATCACCTTCGCCGATTTTCACCTGTCCGTTGCTGAATTCATTGACATAGATACCTTTGGAAACCGAAGCAATGATGCTTTCCGGGTCGGCATTGCCATTTTCCATATAGGTCGCGCGCATTCTCGGAATCGGACTTGAACGGAAATTTTCACGTCTGCCGTTGCCGGTCGGGGCCACGCCGTAGTACTTCGCGCTGATCCTGTCATGCAGATACGAAGTCAGCACTCCGTTCTCGACCATCATTGTCCTCTGTCCAGGCACACCCTCATCGTCGAAATTCAGGGAGCCGCGGTTGCCTCGGATGGTAGCGTCATCCACGATATTGATTCCTTCCGGACAAATCCGATTCCCCATCTTGTCCGAGAAGATGGACTGGCCTTTTCTGTTGAAATCAGCCTCGAAAGCGTGTCCCATGGCCTCGTGAAGCAGAATGCCCGAAGCACCGGCACCCATCACCACCTGCATCTGCCCGCCCTCAGGCCTGCTTGCCTCGAAGGCACTGTCAATGCCGTCCGTCAGACTGGCCGCAAGTTCTTCCATCACTTCATCGGTAAGCATTTCCGCACCCTTGCGAAGACTGATGGAGTCATTTCTCTTTATACGCCGCTTTCCGTTGTCAGCCACAATCATGGCGGAAACGGTGGTCAGCGGACGGGTCTCGTATTTGAGTTCGCCGAAAGAATTGTACATCATATAATCGCTTGTCTGACTGCTCAGAAAGCACATTATGCTCACTATCCTGCTGTCCTTAGCCTTGATGGCCTTTTCCAGACGGTCGAGATACCCCACGACGACGGACGGACTCTCTTCCCTCCAGTCTTTCAGTATCGGATAACGGTCCGCCGCCGGGTTCGGATGTCCCGGATAAAGTCTCCTGACGAGGCGGCCGCCATTGTTCTGTTGGGAAGTGTACGTGGCCCCCACACTTCTGGTTTCACGTGGCGTGACAGCAGAGCCCTGAGAAATAGCCGAGGCCGCAAGCGCAGCTGCTTCCATGTCTTTCCGCTCCGTACTTTCAGAGTAGGCATAACCGGTCTTCTCACCGCACAACACCCTGATTCCCACACCGTAATCGATATTCAGACCGCCAGACGTGACCTTCCCGTCCATGAGCTGATAGACCTGGTCCGAGGTGTTCTCGAAATACAGGTCGCAGTAGTCCCCGCCGTGCGAGAGTGCCGTCGTCACAAGAGATTTCAGGTCAATGTCATTGACCTTGAATGTGTTATAATAATATTCCTTATTTGCTATCATTGTCGAAATAGTTTTGGGCCTCAGCGGCCTTCTTTTCTATCGTACTGTAGATTTCTTCGTCTTTTATATTGAGAATGCCCTTCCAGCCTTCCGCGACCACCTTGAAAGGTATCTTGGAATTGTCCGCAAGAATCCATCTGTCGGCCAATGCTCTGTAAACATTGAAAAAATAATGCAGTCCGGCCGTATATCTTCTCCGTAT
>OIWU01003819.1_pt1 | contig 11251 bp, 6 predicted proteins | sample 1587711 | NCBI WGS metagenome assembly OIWU01 (sample SAMEA3888909, study PRJEB22519) | human gut metagenome | biome: human gut; feature: human-associated habitat; material: faeces | place: Denmark | collected 2010 | reverse complement strand
GCTGGGTTCAGAACGTCGTGAGACAGTTCGGTCTCTATCTATCGTGGGCGCAGGAGTTTTGAGTGGTGCCGCCACTAGTACGAGAGGACCGTGGTGGACAGACCTCCGGTTTGCCAGTTGTGCCGCCAGGTGCACCGCTGGGTATCCGAGTCTGGTTAGGATAAGCGCTGAAAGCATCTAAGTGCGAAGCCATCCGCGAGATTAGAACTCCCTGAGGGTCGTCAAAGACGATGACGTTGATAGGCTGCAGGTGTAAAGACGGCGACGTCAAAGCCGAGCAGTACTAATTGCCCGAGACTTTCTCATCAGTGGCCGTGCTTTCAGCTGTTGTACATTTCTTTCCTTTCCGTTTTGCTATTCAAGATGTCTAACTTATACGCGGCGTAAATACAATCCGTGGTTCGTGATTGTATTTCGTTTTGCGAAAGAGATTCAGGCGGTTATTGCGGCGGTGTCCCACCTCTTCCCATTCCGAACAGAGAAGTTAAGCCCGCTTGCGCCGATGGTACTGCAATGCAATGTGGGAGAGTAGGTAGCTGCCTTCTTTTATCAGGGTCTTCAGAGTCAAATGACTTTGGAGACCTTTTTTTGTGCCCGTAAGCGAAAAAAACAATGGGAAACACTTGACATCGCTTGCGCCGGATTGTACCTTTGCAATCGCATTCGGTTCGTTGTATGAATCTGACGCAAGCGGTCTTTGACATATTTACATATAATATATATATTGATGTTTCACAATTTTTGAGTGTGCTGTCAGCTTCTTTGCTAAGGCATATTAATCCCAAATTCCCGACAGGCTCTTGCCTTGCCACTTGCTCTTTCCAGTCAGTCTGCTTATTAATAATAGGTGTAAACTGCCGCACGAATCCTTACAAAAGCAAATTCCCATCAAAATATTTCACTGATTGAAATAAAAACAGTACTTTTGTTATCGAAAATGTGTCATAAAGGCAATTTACGGGTCTGACGGTGCTGTATTGCAGCATTTTGTTTTCTGCCCGACTTTATTAATATCAACTGAGTTTAAACTTATAGACAATATGGGATTATTAACAGGAAAGACTGCTCTTGTCACAGGAGCAGCGCGTGGCATCGGTAAAGCCGTTGCAATGAAATTCGCTAAGGAAGGTGCAAACATCGCCTTCACAGACCTTGTACTCAACGACGATATGGCTGCAGGACTTGAAGCTACACGCAAGGAGATTGAAGCTCTTGGCGTTACTTGCCGTGCATACGCCGGCAATGCTGCTGATTTCGAAGAGACAGAAAAGGTGGTAAAGCAGATTCATGCAGACTTCGGTTCTATTGATGTGCTTGTGAACAACGCCGGTATCACAAAGGACGGACTTATGCTCCGTATGAGTGAGGCACAGTGGGATGCTGTGCTTAATGTGAACTTGAAGTCAGCATTCAACTTCATCCATGCATGTGCTCCTATCATGTTGCGCCAGCGTGGAGGTTCTATCATCAATATGTCGTCAGTAGTCGGCGTACACGGTAATGCCGGACAGTGCAATTATTCTGCTTCAAAGGCTGGTATGATTGGTTTGGCAAAGAGTATCGCTCAGGAACTTGGTCCGAAGGGTGTGCGTGCAAATGCTGTTGCCCCTGGCTTCATCGAGACTCCTATGACAGCCCAGCTGCCTGAAGAAATCCGCAAGGACTGGATGAAGAAGATTCCTCTCCGTCGTGGCGGACAGACTGAAGATATTGCCAACGTGTGCCTCTTCCTTGCTTCCGATATGTCATCTTACGTTTCGGGACAGGTGATTCAGGTAGATGGTGGTATGAACATGTAATTGCAATTTATTCTTACAGGGAATTGTGTGTCGTCGCATGACTGATGCGACGACACCCGATTCCCTTGTTTTTTCAATGCGAAGATGAAGGTCGTTTACGAAGACAACCATATAATAATAGTCAGCAAGGCGAGTGGCGAGATTGTGCAGGGTGACAAGACTGGTGATACCCCGCTCTCTGACACAGTGAAAGCATATCTGAAGGAGAAATACCAGAAGCCGGGCAATGTGTTCCTCGGCGTCGCACACAGGCTCGACCGTCCGGTGTGGGGGCTTGTTGTGTTCGCCAAGACATCAAAAGCCCTTTCGCGTCTTAATGACATGTTTCGAGATGGCAGCGTGCACAAGACTTATTGGGCGATAACAAAGAAGCGTGATATTCCTGCCCAGGGTACGCTCGAACACTGGCTCGTGCGCAACGAACGGCAGAACAAAACCTATGCCTACGACCACGAGGTGCCGAAATCGAAGAAGGCCACGCTCCGTTACCGTCTTCTCTCGCAGTCGGATAACTATATGTTGCTCGAAATACAGCTCCTTACCGGCCGTCATCACCAGATACGCTGTCAGCTTGCAGCAATGGGATGCCCTATAAAGGGCGACCTGAAATACGGTGCGCAACGTAGCAATCCCGACGGGAGCATATCGCTGTTGTCGCACAAGGTGGAGTTCGTCCATCCCGTATCGAAGAATGAAATTTCTGTCGAGGCACCATTGCCCGACGACCGTTTGTGGCGCGACATAGCACAAGGCATAGCTGACTGAAGTCCGGCCAAGACATGAAAGCGGCAGGATGCTTGCTTTCTTTTAATATATCTGACCCGCAAAAACAAGAGCATGATGCCAACAAAGAAATACATGAAATGGGGTGTTGCCATACTGCTGACACCCGTTTTGCTGATAGTATTGCTTGCTGTAATGCTTTACATTCCACCGATACAGAACTGGGCTGTGAAGCAAGTGGTTTCATACGCCTCGGAACAGACGGGTATGGACATAAGTGTGAAGAGGGTGAACCTTGTCTTTCCGCTCAATTTGGGAGTGGAGGGTTTGCGCATAATGCAGCCCAACGACTCGTTGCCACAGCAGAACGACACCATCGCCGATGCTCGCAAACTTACTGTAAACGTAAGACTTCTTCCTCTTTTCAGGAAGAATGTGGAGATAGACAAACTTGATTTCCGTGATGTGGCGATGAATACCGCCAACCTTGTGCCCAGTGCCCGCATTAAAGGTAAAGTGGGGCGGTTGTCGCTTGAAAGTCATGGCATAGACCTTGGAAAGGAAAAACTAAGGCTTAATGCGGCCTCAATAGCCGATGCTGATGTAGATGTGGCACTCTGCGACACTGTTCCTGAGGACACTACGGAAACCAAGACGAACTGGAATATATTGGTCGATGCACTCAATGTAAACAAGACTGGTGTGACAGTTCACATGCCGGGCGACACTTTACAGGTGTACGCCTATTTGGGAAAGGCACAGATAAAGGACGGACGCTTCGACCTTTCTGAACAGTCGTATAAATTACGACGGTTTGAATGGAACGAAGGTGCCGTGCGCTACGACAATAATTTTGAGAAGAAAATAAAGGGATTCGACTATAATCATATTGCACTTTCTGGTGTCACCCTCCATATCGACTCCATTGACTATACCGATTCCGCTCTTAAACTTGCGATAAAGAAGTGCACCTTCCGTGAGAAATGCGGACTGGCGGTGAGCGAATTCACCGGCAGCGTGGCACTTGATACTACACGCATTGTGCTTCCTGATTTGCGTCTGCATACTTCGGAATCGTCGGTTACTGCCAGGGTGGCTATGGATTTCAACGCCTTTGACGATGTAAGGCCGGGACAGATGAATGTACGTCTCAATGCCTCGCTTGGCAAGCAGGATCTCATGCACTTCCTTGGTTTCATGCCGCAACAGTTTATGCGACTTTGGCCCAACCGTCCCCTGACGCTAAATGGAGTGGTGAACGGCAATATGCGCTATGCCGATTTTTCCGGTCTTGTGGTGAAACTCCCCACAGCTTTCTCGCTGCGTGCTCATGGGAATGCATATAATCTGAACAGTCCCGACCGTCTTCGTGCCACTGTTGATGCCGAGGCGGAGACATATAACCTCTCTTTCGTCACAGCCTTGCTGCCATCGTCTGTGAACAAGCAGGTGCGCATTCCGCAAGGCATACGCATGAAAGCACATCTGACTGCCGACGGCAGCCGCTATGGTGCCACCTTCAGGGCTTCACAAGGAGGCGGCAGTGTCAGTGGAAAAGCGTTCCTGAATGCGGCACGAATGGCCTACGATGCATCGATAGCAGTGAATAGTCTTCCACTCTCCAACTTCCTTTCGGGTAGAGGTTTGCGTCCGTTGTCGGGCAATTTCTCTGCCAAGGGAGTGGGCTTCGACTTCCTCTCGCCGCACACCCAACTTGCTGCCAATGCCGAAACTACCCAATTGCAAATAGGTGATTATAACCTTTCGGGTATGAAGTTCGATGCCGGTGTGCACAATGGAGTGGGGCATGCAAGACTCGACAGCCATAATGAGTTGCTCTCAGGTAATATAGATGTGAGTGCTCTCATGAATGGAAAATTGCTTGCAGCCACTCTGAAATGTAATATCGATAGTGCTGACTTCTGTCGGCTTGGACTCACCAAAAGGCCGGTTTCCATGTCGTTAGCTGCCAATTTGAATCTTGAAACCGACCTCCGCTCATCGCACAGTTTGAAAGGAGTGGTAGGAAATGTCCGTGTGTGTGACTCGGCACGCATATATCGTCCGGAGAACATTGTGCTTGATGTGTTCACCCGACGCGACTCCACTCATGCCTCCATAAACAGTGGCGACTTCGTCATGCGCCTTGATGCACACGGGCCTTACGACAGACTGTTGCACAGTATGGATGCTGTCTTGGAGGAAATGCAGAAGCAGCGTCACGAACGTTACATCGACCAGTTGCGTCTCCGCGAGCGTCTTCCCAATATTTCGCTTTATCTTGACATGGGCAAGGAAAATCTTTTCTGCCGTGCTTTCAAGCATTTCGGGTACGGACTGAAGAATGCTTTCGTCAATATGGCAATATCGCCGGAGGAAGGTATAAACGGAAAACTTGCTCTCGACTCGCTTGTCACTTCGGGAATCCAGATTGATACCATACGCCTTGGGCTTTCGTCAGACACCGCCACCACACGTTTTGATGTACAGGTGTGCAACAACCGCAAGAATCCGCAGTATGTCTTCAATGCCAGTTGCCGCGGAGCTCTCTACAAACAGGCACTCTATGTAGGTACCAAAGTGTATGATGACAAAGGCAGACTCGGCGTTGCTCTTGGTCTGAAAGCCCAGATGAAACAGGGTGGCGTGCGTATTAACCTTGCCGGAATGGATCCGGTGTTGGGTTATAAGAAATTTGAAGTGAATAAGAACAACTATGTCTTCTTTTCCGATGACCAGCGCATTTCTGCCGATTTGCGTCTCTTGGCAGCGGATGACATGGGCATCCAGGTTTATACCAACGACAGTACCGAAGCCTTGCAGGATATCACTGTGGGGCTGACGAAGTTCGATCTCGCCAAGGTTCTCTCCGTAATCCCCTACACTCCGGATGTTTCCGGAATGCTCAACGGCGACTTCCACCTTATAAATACTGCAGAAGGCGAACTCTCTGTGTCGTCGTCCATCACCATTGACAATATGGCTTATGAGCATTGTCCCATCGGAAATATCGGTTCCGAGTTCGTGTATATGCCGAAAGAGGGTGGACGCCAGCATTATGTCGATGGCACGCTTTCGTGCAACGGCTATGAGGTGTGTGCCCTGCAAGGAACCTACGACTCTAATGGCGATGGCTATCTCAATGCCGACATGATGCTCGACCGTACTCCGCTCCTTCTGCTCAACGGTTTCGTGCCCGACCAGCTTATTAACTTCAAGGGTACGGCTTCTGGCGAAGTGACAGTGGAAGGTACCCTGTCGAAGCCGAATATCAATGGAACTTTGAGTTTCGATTCCGCATATATCGCCAGTGATCCGTATGGCGTGGAGATGCGCCTGTGTGAGGACAAGGTGAAGATAGAAAACAGTCACATGACGCTTGATGCCTTCAAAATGTTCGCTCACAACGGAAGTCCGCTTACACTCACGGGATACCTCGACTTCTCCGACCTCGAACGCATGTATCTTGAAATGCGTGTGCGTGCCGACAATTACCTGCTTATAGACTCGAAGGAGAACAAACGTTCTGAGGCTTACGGCAAGGCATACGTCAATTTCAGGGGAATGATAGACGGACCGCTTGAGGCTCTGCGTATGCGTGGCTATCTTGGTGTGCTCGGCTCCACTGACTTGACTTATATTTTGCGCGACTCTCCGCTTACTACCGACAACCAACTCGACGGACTTGTGAAGTTCGTGAACTTCAATGCTCCTCATGAAGCGGTTGTCACGCGTCCGCCTCTCTCTGGATTTAAGATGGACCTTAGCATGAGCATCGACGAAGGAGCGCATGTGCTCTGTGCACTCAATGCCGACCAGTCGAATTATGTTGATATTATCGGCGGCGGCGATTTGCGTATGCAGTATGACGAAGTAGATGGTCTGCGACTCTTCGGACGCTACACTCTGAACAATGGCGAGATGAAATACTCGCTGCCCGTGATTCCGTTGAAGACCTTTACCATACAGGATGGAAGCTATATAGAGTTCATGGGTGATGTGATGAATCCTCGACTCAATATCACTGCTACGGAGGAGAACAAGGCAACAGTAAGCTCCGATGGTGGTCAGGGTCGCAGTGTCGCTTTTGAATGTGGTGTCGTCATAACCAAGACACTCAATGATATGGGCTTGCAGTTCATCATTGATGCTCCCGACGACCAGCAGATACACAATGAACTCATGACAATGTCGGCGGAGAACCGGGGAAAGATTGCTGTGACGATGCTCACCACAGGTATGTATCTCGCCGACGGCAACACCAACTCGTTCTCCATGAACAGTGCGTTGAGTGCATTCCTCAACTCGCAGATTAATGCCATTTCTGGCAATGCGCTGCGCACTCTCGACCTCTCTTTCGGTATGGACAACACCACTCTCGGTTCGGGAGCTGTACACACCGACTATTCCTTCAAGTTCTCGAAGCGTTTCTGGAACAACCGTCTGCGCATCGTCATTGGCGGAAAGGTGTCGAGTGGGGCGGAGGTGGAGAACCAGAACGATACATTCTTCGACAACGTGACATTCGAATACCGTATTTCCCCCAACTCCAACCAGTATCTGAAACTGTTCTACGACCGTGACACTTACGACTGGCTCGAAGGTTATGTGGGTCAGTTTGGCGGCGGTTTCTTATGGCGGCGTAAGTTGCAGCACTTCCGCGACATATTCCGTTTCAAGAAAGTAAAGCAGGCACAACCAGTACAGCCGGCAGACTCAACACTCCAGAAAAAGAAAAATGAATCAGAAAAGTAATTATATATATAATGTAGGCAAGGCTCTGTGTGTTGCTCTTGTTGTCTTCCTGTCGGTGTTGTGCCTCACGGGTTGCTCATCGACGAGTTCCGTTCCCGATGACGACAAACTCTTCACAGGTCTCAAGAAGATAAACTATGAGAACTACGAGCCGTCGGCCCACTTCTATTCCACGCAGGAAGAAGTGGAGGCGGCACTCGCCACTGCTCCCAATGGCGCATTGTTCGGCAGCAGCTATTACCGCTCGCCGTTCCCTTACCGCCTTTGGATTTACAACGCTTTCCATAATTCTGAAACCCGTTTCTCGCAATGGGTGCGTAAGAGTTTCGGCAAGGCTCCCGTCCTTCTCAGTGGTGTCAATCCCAGATTGCGTGCACAGGTTGCCCGCGAACTGCTCAGGGCCCGTGGGTATTTCGGAGCCGATGTTGATTATAATGTTATAGAAAAGCCCGGCGCCAAGACCGCAAAGATAGCTTATAATGTGAATCTTGGTCCACTTAACACCATCGATACCCTGTGCTATCAGAACTTCCCTGCCGCTGCGCAGGAACTCATCGATTCTACGGCATCAGACGCTCTCGTCAAGAGCGGCGATGCTTTCGATGTGTCGGCACTCGAAGCTGAGCGTACACGCATATCGACACTGTTGCGCAACAACGGTTATTTCTACTATCAACCCACTTATGCCTCTTATCTTGCCGACACCATTGCCGAACCCGGCAAGTCGCAGGTGCGTCTGCAATATGCCGACAGTCTGCCTGGCAACGTTGGCAAGAAGTGGTATATCGGTCGCATCAATCTTGAAATGCGCCGTCAGGTCATGCAGCAGCTCACCGACACTCTGCGCCGTCGCAATTACACCATGATTTATTCCGGCCGCCGTCCGCCCATCCGTCGCGGAGTCATTCTGCGTGGCATGAAGATAAGGCCGCGGCAGCTTTACAGCTACGACAATTATCAGCAGACCATCAATGCGCTCACAGCCAAGGGGCTTTTCTCTCGCATCGACCTCAGTTTCGCACCGCGTGACACTTCTGCCGCATGCGACACATTGGACATGACGCTCAACTGCGTGTTTGACAAACCGTATGATTTCTATGTGGAAGCCAACCTCGTTGGCAAGACCACAGGGCGTGTCGGTCCCGGTGTCATAGTGGGTTTTGCAAAGCGCAACGCATTCAAGAGAGGCGAAAAGCTTTCGATAAACCTCAAGGGTTCATACGAATGGCAGACAGGGCATCAGGCCGACGGAACAAGTTCGAAATTCAATTCCTACGAATACGGAGCCGATGCATCATTGGAATTCCCGCGTCTCCTCTTCATTCCGCACAAGCGTGGTCGCAGGTATTACACCATACCGACTACTCTTGTCAAGGCATCGAGCGATGTGCTCAACCGTTCAGGTTTCTTCAAACGCCACATTGTTTCCGGCGAACTCACCTACACCGTGCAGCCTTCGGCGACGACGATGCATCAGTTCTCGCCTTTCATCCTGCAATACGAGTATATGCAGAAGGAGACTGAGGCTTTCGGTGAAATCCTAAACCAGAGTCCGTACCTGCTCGTTTCCATGGCCGACCAGTTTGTGCCGAAGATGCGTTACACCTTCACAAGGCAGTCGCCCTCGACATATCGCAGTCCCATTTACTGGCAGACCACGGTGAGCGAGGCTTCAAACATACTTTCGCTCGGCTATCTCGCCTTTGGCCGGAAGTGGAATGAGAAGGGCAAACAGATGTTCAAGAACCCGTACGCGCAGTTCCTTAAGGTGGAGAGCGACTTCCGCAAGACATGGCGTATGAGCGAGCACAGCACCTTGGTGGGACACATTAATGCAGGAGTGATATGGTCGTACGGCAACGCCACAAGCTCGCCTTACAGCGAACAGTTCTATGTCGGCGGTGCCAACAGCATACGCGCCTTCAATGTGCGAAGCATAGGTCCCGGCGCATATTACACCGACCAGTCGCGGCTTTCCTATATGGACCAGACCGGCGACATCAAGTTCCAGGCCAACCTTGAGTATCGTCCGCGCCTTTTCGGCAATCTTTACGGAGCGCTTTTCCTTGATGCCGGCAACGTGTGGGCAATGCGTGACGACGGTTATCGCAACGCTTCCAAGTTTAAGGTGAAGAATGTGCTAAAGGAGATGGCTCTCGGCACGGGCATAGGCATACGCTACGATCTTGAGTTCTTCGTGCTGCGCCTCGACTGGGGCATCGGCATCCATGTGCCTTACAAGACCGGATTCTACAACATGAAGAGTTTCGGCGACAGCCAGAGTCTCCATTTTGCCATCGGCTACCCGTTCTGACGGCTTTGTTTCTTAACTGTATTCAGTACGTAATCAGCGGAAACTTCGCAAGTAACTCCGTCGCTTGGTTACCCGCCTTCCCGTCCTTTTATCCCAAATCTAATGACCGATTTTGGTTTATAACACACTTGTTTCGGTCTAATGACCGATTTGGGTTTATGATTATATGTAAGTAAGTCAAAGATCGCTTGCGTCAGATTTGTATAACAAACCGAATGCGGTTGCAAAGATACAATCTGGCGCAAGCGATGTCAAGAGTTTCCAATAAAATATTTTCTGATTTGTCCCTAATCTGAATTCAGGTCAGGGACAAATCCGTATGTTGTCTGCATTTTTCGTCAGTGTGTGTATTCCTTGCTCATGTCTTCGTCGGCAAGTTTCACCTTTGGCATTGATGTCTGCGTTATACTTCCGTTGCCTCCCGGTTCTGCGTGCAGCAGGATGTATGAGGGTACGGGGTTGTATATGTTGAATTCGCAACGGAATCCGGTGACATTTGAGTTGAACTTGCCGTCACACCATATTCCCACTTCCGGTTTGTCGTAGCCGGTGTACCAGTAGGTGTAGCAGTTCGTCAGGTTTGCCGATATGTCCTTGCCCAGGCAGAACGCCTTGGCGAACGTGTCGCTGTAGCAGAAGTCGAGCCAGTTGCTCGACTGTTCTACCACGAATCCGCGTGTCGATTCGTAGTCCTGCTTCTCGCCGCTGATGTAGAGCGGATGAATGTTGCGCAGCATATTGCCCGCACTCTTTATCATTACGCCCACATTCACGCTGGCTATGCGCATGTTGGTGAAGGTGTTGTCGTAGCCCTCTATGAGCAGTCCTATGGAACTTGTCGTGTTCGTTCCTACGATGTTCACGCTGCTTACGTCGGCATCCGACGATCCGTTGTTGGCACCGCGCTTCACATGGACGCCTATGTTCACATGCTTTATAGATACGTTCTGTATCACTGTTTCGCGTCCGCCGTCGATTGATACGCCGTCGGCAACGCCGCCACCGTCGATTATTCCGCCACGCAGTCCGTAGTTGCTGCCGGGCGTGTTGATGTCGTTTGCAGGGTGCGATGCCCCCAGACGCACCACGGCACCGCCTCCTGTCCATTTGCCACAGGCCTGCAGCCGTGCGAAGTTGGCAAGCTCAAGCATTACGCTGCGGTGTGGGTCGGCAGGCGTTAGGATTGATTGCGACACCTTATATACACCGTCTGGGAAATAGATGGTGCGGTTGGGGTGCGAGTCGATGAGCCGTTGTATGTCGGCTGTCACATCCCTTGAGCCGTCGGCGGGCATGTAGTTTGTGGCGATGATTACTTGCGGTTCGGCAGAACCTGTCGTCTCTTTGTTGTCGTTGTTGCATGATGCTGCCATCAACGGCGTGCAGACCATAAGAACAAGGGCCTGCAACGAACATTTCAGAAAGTGTGTGTTCATGTTTTGATTATTGTTAGTTGATGATTTTTACTGTGGCCCGTTCCGTGGAAGAGCCTTTTGCAAAGTTATCGTTTTTTCGTGAAAACACTTTCAGAAAAATGAAAAAAGATGTGAACGTGAAACTGTTTCTTCCGCTGTTTCGCAATCTATGGGTCGGTGCTCAATGCGTGCGCGGTGAGATCAAAAGGAAATACTCAAAAACATTTATTCTCCTAAATTGAGAA
>OIWU01003815.1_pt1 | contig 11260 bp, 10 predicted proteins | sample 1587711 | NCBI WGS metagenome assembly OIWU01 (sample SAMEA3888909, study PRJEB22519) | human gut metagenome | biome: human gut; feature: human-associated habitat; material: faeces | place: Denmark | collected 2010 | reverse complement strand
ACGGGGGCGTTCACCTTCTTTGAGCTTTTCCAGAATGGCGGGGCTCAGCAGAACCTCTTCTCCCAAAACAGTTTCCATCTGCTCTTTGGTGATATATCCCGGGCGCAGCAGAATGGGCTGATCTCCTGCTACAGAGATCACGGTAGACTCTACGCCCACCTGGCTTTCCCCGCCGTCCAGAATCAGCGGTAAGCGGCCATTCATATCGGAAAACACATCCTGCGCATTGGTGGGGCTGGGGCTGCCGGAAAGATTTGCCGAGGGTGCCGCAAAGGGCACGGCACCCAAGCGGAAAAATTCACGCACTACGGGATGGCTGGGCATCCGGATTCCTACCGAATCCAACCCGGCGCAAACCTCATCACACACACGCGGGCCGCGGGGCATAATGATCGTCATAGGGCCCGGCCAAAATGCTTCCGCCAGCTTTTGCGCACGAGGCGGAATTTCTGCCACAAGGCCTTCCGCCATGGCCAAATCGCCAATGTGTACGATCAAAGGGTTATCCTGCGGGCGGCCCTTGGCCTCAAAAATTTTTTTCACGGCCGTGCCGTTGGTGGCATCTGCCGCGATGCCATACACTGTTTCGGTGGGGATCGCTACGATCTCGCCCTGACGCAGAAGCTCGGCTGCTTTTTGAATCCCGGCATGATCTGCCGGCAAAAGTTCGGTTTTCATTGAATTTTATTCTCCTGTTGCTTTCAGCTTTTCGGCCTGCTCGGCTGTGATGAGGGCATCGATGATCTCCTGCAGGTTGCCGTTCATAATATCGTCTATTTTATATAGAGAAAGATTGATCCTATGGTCTGTTACACGGCGCTGCGGAAAATTATAGGTGCGAATACGCTCGCTGCGGTCGCCTGTTCCCACTTGGCTGTGCCGGTCAGCATTGATCTGCTGCTGCTGACTTTCCTGCTTTTGCTGCAATAGACGGCTTCGCAAAATTTCCAGTGCCTTATCTTTGTTTTGAAATTGGCTTCGTTCGTTCTGGCATTCCACCACCATGCCGGTGGGTAAATGCGTTACGCGAATGGCGCTGGATGTTTTATTGATGTGCTGGCCGCCTGCGCCGCTGGCACGAAATGTATCGATTCGCAGATCCTTGGGGTCCAGCTCAAATTCCACCGGTTCTGCCTTGGGGATCACGGCAACCGTGATCGTGGATGTATGGATACGGCCCTGTGTTTCGGTTTCGGGAACACGCTGCACACGGTGTACGCCGCTTTCAAATTTCATGCGGCTGTATACATTGTCACCCTCGATCATAAACGATATTTCTTTAATGCCGCCCAGTTCCGTATCGTTTTCGTTTAATATTTCTACGCTCCATTTTTGGCGTGCAGCGTACATACTATACATTCGGAATACACTGTGGGCGAACAAGGCCGCTTCTTCACCGCCTGCACCACTGCGGATCTCTACAATAACGCCCTTTTCATCGTTAGGGTCATGCGGTAAAAGCAAAATTTTAAGGTTTTGCCGCAGAGGCTCCAATTTATCCCTGTTTTCGCAAAATTGCTGCTGTACAATAGCTTTGAATTCCGGATCCAACGCGCCGGAATCCAAAAGCTCTTTGGCCTCTGCGTAGTCTTTTTCGGTTTGCTCGTAGGCTTTATAAGCCTGCACGATCGGCTCCAGCCGCTGGTATTCTTTCATCAGTTTGGCGTAAAGGATCGGATCGGCCGCTGCGTTAGGCTCTTGTAATTTATGCAGCAATTCCTGCTGACGGCGTACAACTGCTTGCAGTTGCTGTAGCATATAGTTTCTCCCTTATATTTGATTTTTGCGTTTGTTCAGGCTGCCGCAGCAGCTGTGCAAGGGCTGCTACTCGGCACGCAGAACTTTTTTGATATTTTTTTCAATTTTTGCGCGAGGGATCATAACTTCGCGGCCGCAGCCGGTGCAGCGGATCTTGAAATCCATGCCGACGCGCAGAACCTCAAAGCTGGAAGCCCCGCATGGGTGCGCTTTTTTGGTTACAATGGTATCGCCCACTTGTACATCCATATTGGCAATTCCTCCCATTAGCAGAAAATCATACAGTATTATTATATCTCTTTGGCCCGCAAATGCAAATATCTGTTTGCGGGCAGGCATATAAATTTTCAAAACCGTTATGGCCGACTGCGGCCTGCGGAAAACAAATCAGAAATGAGGATGATCAGAATGTTGGAATACCGTGCCGAGGGCCTTTGCCGTTCAGCCGATAAATTGACCATGGAGGAGCTTCGCGCCGCCTGCGCTGCCGGAGAAATTTTGCAAAGCACTGCGCTGGTGTTTGATACCATGCGTCAGCTGCAATTTCGCCTGTGCGGCCATCGCGGCATCATGCCCTTTACGGAATGCGCCGATGGTGCTGCCGATGGGCAGATCCGCGATATTGCTGTGCTGACCCGTGTAGGGCGGCCCACCTGTTTTGTGATCAAAGAATTTCGCCGCCTTGCCGACGGAGAAGAGATCCTGATCTTATCGCGTGCCATGGCGCAGCGCGCGTGCCGGCGAAACTATCTTGACAAGCTGGAAGCCGGTACGGTGATTCCCTGCACCGTGACGCATATTGAAAACTTTGGCGCATTTTGTGATGTGGGCTGCGGCATAAGCAGCCTTTTGCCCATCGACTGCCTTTCGGTTTCGCGCATTTCCTCCCCTGCCGACCGCGTATCCGTAGGGCAGCAGCTTCTTTGCGCTGTGAAATGCCGTGACGCGCAGGGCCGCCTTGTGCTGACACTTCGGGAATTGCTGGGAACCTGGAGCGAAAACGCAGCCTGCTTTTCCCCCGGTGAAACCGTGGTGGGAATTGTGCGCAGTGTGGAAGAATACGGTGTTTTTGTAGAGATCGCCCCCAATCTGGCCGGGCTTGCCGAGAGCAGCGGGAATCTTTGCCCCGGGCAGGTGGTGAGTGTTTACATCAAAAATATTCTGCCGGAGAAGATGAAGATCAAGCTGGTGATCGTAAACAAAAATATCAGCCAGCCCCTGCGATTTGAACCCCATTATTTCATTACAGAGGGGCGTATGAAAAGCTGGATCTACTCCACCCCCCAAAGCCATAAGCAGATCGAAACCGTTTTTTGAACCGCGGCAAAACTTGTAAGTTTTGCGTGTATCGTTTATAATAATAAAATCAACAAAAAGGAAGTGGATCGATATGCCAGCAGATGCCTTCACCGCCGGGGTAAAGCCGGGTGGACTGACAAGTGTGACAGAGATCCGCATTCTGCTTTGCTATTTGATCAAAACCGCCGGGCCTGTTTCGCGCGAGGTTTTGGAAAACGCCTTGATGCAGGAACAGCTTGTAAATTATTTCGAGCTGAGCAGTGGGCTGGATGATCTGGCAGAGCAGAAGCTTGTCACGCAGGAAAACACGATTTATACCATCACAAAAAAAGGCGCACAGGTATCGGATGACCTGTGCTGGGATTTGCCGCGCTCTGTGCGTGAAAGTGCCGCGAACACCGTGCTGCGTATGCAGAAATTTCAGCGCATGGCTGCCGAAAATCAGGCAGAGATCACACAGACTGCCGATGGCTATGACGTGCATTGCCATATTCAGGAGCATGGCCACGATCTGCTTTCGCTGACCATTTCGATGCCGGATATCATTACGGCGGAAAAGGTGAAAAATTCCTTTGTCAAAAATGGCTCTATTATTTATTCCATGTTTGTAGAGGAGCTTACCGGAAAGGACGAATGAGCCTTCCGCTGCGGCCCTATTTTTGTATACAAACTCAAAAGAGCGGTGCCTTACCGGCTTATTGTACGCCGGTAAGGCACCGCTTGTGTTTTGATTTACTTTGTCAAAAGCAGCTTTTGATAAGCGCTTTCAGAAAAATCCGGGCAGCAGAAGATTACTTGAAATAGCGGTTCAGCATGCCCTCGAGAGCCTTGCCGTGGCGGGCCTCGTCACGAGCCATTTCGTGCACAGTGTCATGGATGGCATCCAGATTCAGCTGCTTTGCCTTTTTGGCCAGCTCGGTTTTGCCGGATGTTGCGCCATACTCGCACTCTACGCGCCAAGCCAGATTCTTCTTGGTGGAAGCAGTCATGTTGGATTCCAGATCCGAGCCCAGCAGCTCTGCAAACTTGGAAGCATGCTCGGCTTCCTCGTAGGCTGCCTTTTCCCAGTACAGGCCGATCTCGGGGTAGCCTTCGCGGTGAGCAATGCGTGCCATGCACAGATACATGCCAACCTCGCTGCACTCACCGGCAAAGTTTGCCTTGAGCTGATCGAAGATATACTGCTTATCTTCCTCAGAGATGTCGGGGTTGTTCTTGACGGTTTTGCCGTAAACGCCAAACTCATGCTCAGCAGCCAGAGTCAGATCGGTCAGCTCTTTAAAAGCCTTGGAAGCAGCGCCGCAAACGGGGCACTTTTCAGGGATAGAACCCTCAGCGATATAACCACAGACAGTGCAAACATACTTAGCCATAATAAATTTCCTCCATTCATATTCGATATCAATTTTAATTGATAATCATTCCTATTTGGTATGGCCCTATCATACCGTATTTCTGTGCGTTTGTCAAGCCTTCTTGAGAAAATTTCTTATTTTTTCTCATCATCTTCCAGCTTTCCCCTGTACCGCGTTTTTTTGAGTGCCGGAAGCAGTATTTGCACACCGGTTGCCGTAGCGCTGCCCATGATAAGGCCAGAGATCAGCAAAACCGGCATATAATTGAGTGCCAACGCACTGGAAAGGATCAAGCTGGCCCCTGCCAGCTGGCCGGCATTGTGCGCAAGTGCTCCGCATACGGACATAATAAACAGTGTTGCCCCCAAACGGCGCGCAATAATCATAATGAAAAGCGAAAAGACGCCCCCCAGCAGCGAAAGGAACCCTGCCGTAACACCAAAAAACAAAAATGAGAAAAAGGCTTTTAATACCGCCAGCGTAAAGGCCTGCTTTTTTCCGATAAACAGCAGTGCATACATCACCACGATATTGGCCAGCCCAAGCTTTACGCCCGGCATAAGCCCCAAGAGCGGAGTGATGGTGCTTTCCAGCATGGAAAGTGCAATGGCAAGCGCGAACAACAGCCCGCCCAGCGCCGCATCGGAAGCGCTGTTTCGGATATTTTTCATGGATGATCCCCTTTGCATCGCATTTGTTTTATAGTACTGCGCATGAACTTTTTCTGTCAAGGCAGAGGCAATTTGCTGTTTTCTATTTATCATAGCATATTCTGCTTTCAAATTGTTAAATATTGGTTAAAAGGGTTGCATAAATAGTGAAAATAGTGTAATCTTTCTAATATACTTTATTATATAGAGGTGCAATAAGAAAACTATGAAAAAACTGACTGCAGGTTTCTGCGCAATCGCATTGGCTGCTGTTCCAACCGCACAGGCTATGGCTGCCCCGAGTATCGGAACATCTGGCCCGAAGGATCCAGTAGTGGAAGAGGGAACACTTGACCTGAAAGATGGCGCAAAGCTCGTTATTAAGGAAGTTACCCCAGATCTGTATAAGGATAATGAGGTAGCAGATGTTGTTGAGAATTTCAATGATGAAGAGAAACTGACTTCTGTTATGGAGGTAAACAACAGCTTGCAGCTGAAGCTTTCCGATGCACAGGCAGACGCACCAGATCTGGCAGAGGGTGAGACCATTGTTGTTAAAGATCAGGGCCGCGTTGAGTATGAGAATAAGGATGTTGAGACTGCTGTAAAGGCATTCAACGAGAAGTTTAGTACATTTGAGATTCATATTAGCAAAGATGGAGAAGAGAAGACATACGTATCTACAGCTAAGTCCCTTGCTGATTTCGTAAAGGATTTAAAGGAAGCACTGGCAGATGCGGGTGTTGAGGCTGAGACAGAAGCTGAGTCTGAGAGTGAAGTTGAGACAGAAGCAGAAACTGAGACTGAAACTGAGGCAGTAAGCGAAGCTGAGACTGACGCAGAAGATGCAGAGGAAGAGACTGCTGTAACAAATAAGGGTACTGAGATAAACTTAAATGATTACAAGGCAATGTTTGCAATGGCAGATATGCTTGTTGATGATTCTAAGGCACTTCAGATCAAAGAGACTGGTGAGTTTAAGTTGACCATGACCATTGATGCACTGAAGGATATGAATGCAGAAGATCTTTTATTTGTCACCACAAACCCAGATGACGGAACCGTTTCCTTTATCGAGCCGGATGAGTTCGACGCTGAGACTGGAACAATCACTGGCACCTTCAACCATGTAGGACCGTTTACCATTGCTACAAAGGGTGAATTTGAGGTACAGCCGCAGGTTACAAATAAGGACAACGTAATTCTGCCGCAGCAGTACGAGGCACTGACTTCCTTTGTTGATCTGGCAATCGAGGATCTGGATGCAATTTCCTACGATATGGATGGACACGTACAGGTTAAGTTTACTTGTGAGCTGACTGTTGGTATGGACGAGGAAGATCTTGCTCTTATGACCATCGATCAGGAAACCAAGGAAATGAAGTATCTTGAGCTGGATAAGTTCGACGAGAAGACTGGTGAGATCACTGTTACCTTCGAGAACCTTGGACCGTTTGTTGTTATGACAAAGGTTATCCCGGATGAGGATATCACTGTTGTAGACGAGGAAGAGGAAACTCCTGAGGAAGCAACCGAGGCTGAGACATCTGAGGCTGTAACTGAGGAAGCAACCGAAGAAGAGACATCCGCAGTAGCTAAGGAGAGCAAGTAATTTGACTGACAAAGGAGTTTTGTGATGGCAGGCAACAGACGACGTAGGCAGGATAATTCAGGTGTGCATGCGTTTGTGTATGTACTGGTTGTACTGGTACTGCTTTGCGGTATGGGCTACCTGTTTTACTACTCCCGTTCACAGGCAAAGGAACGTCAGGAGTACATAAGAGAGTTAGAAAGTAAGGAAGCGGCAACAAAGGATGTGGTGCAGGTAACTGTGCCAGCAGAGCCAGAGAGTGAGACAATAAGCGAGGCAGAAAGCAGTATGCCAGAGGTCCAGACAGAAACTCAGACAGAAACTCAGACCGAGATTGAGTCTGAATCTGAGACTGAAAGTCATCTGGAAAGTGAGTCAGAGACTACGAGCGAGACAGAGTCACAAAGTATTGTAACAGAGTCAGCTAAAAGTACAGAAGCAGATTTGTTTTCTGCAGATAACCCACGAATTATTGTGTTAAATGGAACTGGAAAAGCCGGTGTTGCTGCTTACTGGAAGCGTTTCCTTCAGGGAAAGGGCTTCACAAACGTTGTAATGGCAGATTATAAGGGAGAGATTAGTGATCACACTGTTGTCTACGTGACGGCAGGTGGAAATGCACCGGAAGGTGTATATGACCTTTTCCCAAATGCGGAATACCGCGAGGAAGGACTTGATAGTGCCGACCCTAATGCCGATACAAACGTGAAGATACCAGACAGCCAGAAGAAATTTGATTTCTATGATGTGTGGATTTTAGTCGGAAAAGACGACGCACTGCATGATTAAGACAAGATAAGAGAAAGACCGCAGAAGCTGTGTGAAAGCATGGTGGAAGCGGTCTTTTAATTTTGAGCTAGTGACAATGACTGACACCGAACAGCAAAAAAAGTTTGCTTTTGACAAATATGGCACTTGACTTGATCTTGTAAATGTAGGATAATATTATATAAACCGATATAGTAAATATGACGGACTTTCGATGAAGACAGCCGCAGAATCTCCCTAAAGAAAAAAATTAGGGGGGATGCTGCGGCTGTATAAGAGAGGGCAAAAAGAAGAAATGTACAGAAAAGAATCTGAAGGTTGGTTTAAACACACCGATTTTATCCTGATCGACATGATCTGCCTGCAGATAGCGTTTTATCTCGCATATCTGATCAATGGACTGGGTATAAATCCCTACAATGATCTTGTTTACCGCAATATGGCAATTGTGTTAGAGCTTGCTGATCTTGTCACGATGTTTATGCTTGATATGCTGCATCATGTAACTCAGAGAGGACGCTACAGGGAACTGATAGCAACGGCTGGAAATGTGGTTGCCGTTGGTCTTTTGGGAAGTGCTTACCTGTTTGTTATGCAGGAAGGTGCAGCTTACTCAAGAATGACATTTGGCATTACTCTTGTAGTATATTTTATATTATCCTACACTACAAGATTAGCTTGGAAACGCGTATTAGCAAGCGGCAAGTGGGATAGAAATCGCAGATCACTGCTGATTGTGACAACAAAGGCAGAGGCAAAAGAGGTTGTTGAGACAGTTAAGTTAAATAATTATGGAAAGTTCTTAATTAGCGGCTTAGTTATTGTTGACAAAGATATGGCTGGTCAGAGCATTGCCGGTGTGAATGTGATTGCAAACAGCAAAGACGCTCCGATGTATGTGTGCCAGCAGTGGATAGATGAGGTACTTATCGTTGTTCCAGATGATAAGCCATATCCAGAGGAGCTTATTAAAAAGCTGGAAGAAACTGGTGTGACGATGCATCTTAGACTGTCAAAGATCGCGGCAGTGGAGGATCGTCCTCAGTTTGTGGAAAAGATTGGTTCCTACACAGTACTTACAACCAGTTTAAACTATGCATCACCAAAACAGCTTTTATTTAAGCGTGTAATGGATATTGCAGGCGGACTTGTTGGATGTCTGCTTACAGTTATCATTTTCATATTTGTAGCTCCGGTTATTTATATTAGCTCTCCGGGACCGATATTCTTCTCTCAGGAGCGTATAGGAAAGAATGGAAAGAAGTTTAAGATCTATAAGTTCCGCAGTATGTACATGGATGCAGAAGCAAGAAAAGCTGAGCTGATGAAGCAAAACCGTGTAGCAGATGGAAAGATGTTTAAGCTTGACTTTGATCCACGAGTTATAGGAAATAAGATCCTGCCAGATGGAACAAAGAAAACTGGTATTGGTAATTTCATTAGAGTAACGAGTCTTGATGAGTTTCCACAGTTCTTTAATGTACTTAAAGGCGATATGAGTCTTGTGGGAACACGTCCACCGCTTCCGGGAGAGGTTTCTGAGTATGAGATTCATCACCGTGCTAGACTTGCAATCAAGCCAGGTATCACCGGCATGTGGCAGGTCAGCGGCAGAAGTGATATCACGGACTTTGAGGAAGTCGTAAGACTTGATACAAAGTATATAAAGGAATGGACACCTGCACTTGATATCAAGATCTTGTTTAAGACAGTGAAGACTGTTCTTGGCAAGGAAGGATCAATGTAAGGGAAAATAAAAAGACTTGGTGAAAGGAAAATCGTCGCATTGCCGCGTTTTCCATAGCCAATGACAGAGCAGCGCTTCGACAGCCCACATGAATGAAGGTGGGATGGCGAAGCGCTACTCTAAAGAGAAGTAGACGATAAAAAAGTTTTGTGTCTGGTTTCTATTGACTAATACAGTGGGGAAATATTATGAAAGATAAATTTGCAGTGTCCATGTTCGGACAAAAGCGTCTGTCCCGTGAGGGTGGGATAGAGATTGTTGTCAAAGAACTAAGCACCAGAATGGTACGATATGGGTGTCAGGTGACTTGTTACAACAGATCAGGTCACCATGTAAGTGGTGCAGAGTACGATAAGAAAACCGAATATGATGGTATCTGCCAAAAATTTGTTCCAACTATTGAGAGAAAAGGGCTTGCTGCTGTAAGCTCTTCTTTCTTTGCTGCTCTCTACAGTGCATTTGGAAAATACGATGTGGTACATATCCATGCAGAAGGTCCGGCTTTTTTTGCATGGCTGCCGAAGATGTTTGGTAAAAGGGTTGTGGTTACTATTCATGGCATAGATTGGCAGCGTGAAAAATGGAAATTAGGGTTTGGATCCAAGTTTATTCGTCAAGGTGAAAAGAACGCTGCAAAATATGCAGATGAAATTATTGTTCTGAGTAAAGGTGTTCAGAATTATTTCAAAAATACATATGGCCGAGAAACAATATTTATTCCAAACGGTGTGAATAGACCAGAAATCAAAAAAGCTGAACTGATTACTGAAAAGTTTGGACTGACAAAGGATTCTTATATATTATTTCTTGGCAGACTGGTTCCGGAAAAAGGAATCAGATATCTGATTGAAGCATTTAAAAATGTCAAAACTAATAAAAAACTGGTTATTGCCGGAGGTTCTAGCGATACAGATTCTTTTACAAAGGAGTTGAAGAATCTAGCAAAAGGTGATGATAGAATTATCTTTACTGGATTCGTGCAAGAGCAAATATTAGGTGAACTTTACAGCAACGCTTATATGTACACATTGCCGTCTGACTTGGAAGGAATGCCGCTGAGCTTGTTAGAAGCAATGAGTTATGGTAATTGCTGTCTGGTTTCTGACATTCCAGAGTGCTCAGAAGTTGTGGAAGATAAGGCATTGATTTTCAAAAAGTCAGATGTAGAGGACTTGCGAGAAAAACTGCAAGATGCCTGTGACCATCCTGAAATGGTTATGAAAATGAAGAATCAGGCAGCTGACTTTATCTGTGCAAAATACAACTGGGATGAAGTTGTAAAGGAAACGATGAAACTGTACAGGAGAAAATAATAGATGAGAGTATTGATAATAAATAATCTCCTCTAACCGAACGCAGGTAGTGAGATGTACATAGTGAAAACGCTGGAAAAATAGCGTATTTACGGCACTTTTCGAGAGATAGGTAGAGCTGCGAGAGCAGTTTTTATCTCGCTACCTAGGTTCAGTAACAGCAGATGATTTTATCATAAGAACTTTCAGTATCACTACCTACGTTTGTATGGAGCACTCTGGTTTATGAATAACACATTGGAAGTGCTTCATCTGAACAGAGGTAGTGAAATAGAACATAGAATAAGGAGAAATACAACGTGAGGACGCTGATTTTGAATAAATTTCTGCACCGAAACGGCGGCAGCGAGACGTATATATTCAAATTGGGTGAGGCACTGGAGCAGCATGGACACGAGGTTCAGTACTTCGGTATGGAGCATGAAGGCCGCTGCGTGGGCAACCGGGTCAATGCTTATACATCTGATATGGACTTCCACGGCGGCAGCAAACTGAGCAAGCTGACCTACCCGATCAAGACCATCTACAGCAAGGAAGCACGGGTGCAGCTGAGAAAAGTTTTGGACGACTTCCAGCCGGATGTCTGTCACCTAAACAACTTTAACTACCAGCTGACACCTTCCATCATTCTGGAAATCGTGAAGTGGCGCAAGGAGACCGGAAGGGATTGTAAGATCATCTTCACGGCACATGACTACCAGCTGGTCTGCCCGAACCATCAATTAAAGAACCCTATCACACATGAGAACTGTGAGAAGTGCCTCGGCGGTCATTTCATG
>OIWU01003811.1_pt1 | contig 11267 bp, 14 predicted proteins | sample 1587711 | NCBI WGS metagenome assembly OIWU01 (sample SAMEA3888909, study PRJEB22519) | human gut metagenome | biome: human gut; feature: human-associated habitat; material: faeces | place: Denmark | collected 2010 | reverse complement strand
TCGCTGCTTATGTCTCCGGCTCTATGTAGTCCGGCTGCTCCAGTGTTTCCTCCGGCGTCATATCCTCCGCCGGGGTGGGGGTGGGGAGCTGCGGCGCGTTGGGGGCGCGGTCTCCCAGGGCAATGGCGTAATAGTCATAGGTCACCAGCAGCTCCGCGTAGTAGTATTGCAGGGACACACGGTCGTTGATGGCGTTGACATAGCCCTCCGGCACCGTGACGCCGGGGTTGGCGGTGAAGGTGCGGGTAGAGGACTCATACACGCCGGCGGCGGTGGCCCAGCTGTTGCCGGCAGCGGTGGGCAAGATCACCAGCGGGATACTGCCGTAGGCATCGGCGGGGTCGTAGTCCTGATCCAGCACGTCCCGGCCGGACAGCAGACGGGAGTCATATTCCAGTCCGAACAGATTGCTCAGCGTGGGCACGATGTCCACGGCACTGCACGGTTCGGATACGGTAACAGCTTCCTCCATGCCGCCGCACCAGAGGATCAGCGCATTGCGGTAGCGGGAGGTGTCACGCTCCGAGTCTGTAAAGCCCCGCAGCTCGTTATAATAGTCCGTGTCTGTCTCTGACAGCAGGTAGGGGTAGTGGTCGGCGGCCAGGCAGATGACGGTATCGTCGGCGATACCGGCCTGCTCCAGCGCGTTTACCAGGTAGGTCAGTGCGTTCTCCAGCTCCAGGTTGGCGGCCACATAGGCCTGGACCTGGGGGGAGGCGTTGGGATAGGCGGCCTGAGCCTTGGCACGGTTTTTGGCGGCCATGGCGTGGCCCCATCCGTAGCCGCCGTGGCCGCTGACGGTCATGTAGTAGGTATGGAAGGGTGTGCCGTTCTGTACATAGGCGTCAATATACTGCGTGATGGTGTTCTGGACCATCTCCAGATCGGAGTAGGGCCAGCTGCCGTCCTCGGTCAGCTGCAGACCGTTGCCCTGACCCTGATAGTCGTAACCAAGGTTGGGATGGGTCTTGTCCCGGCGGTAGTAGTTGTAGATATTGTTGTGGTAGGCGGCGGTGGTGTAGCCCAGAGCCCGGAACTGATTGCCCAGGGCAAAGGGCATACTGTTGTTGGCTGTGGCGTAGAAGCTGACATTGCCGTTGACCCACGTGGGGAGCAGACCGGTCATCACCGCGTACTCGCCGCCGGTGGTAGATTGGCCCCAGCCGGGCTGATAGAAATTGTCGAATACGAAGCTCTCATGGGTCAGACGGTAGAGGGTAGGCGTCAGCTCCTCACTGATGAACCAGGGGGAGAAGGACTCGGCGGTGAAAAGAATGAGGTTCTTGCCCTGGAACATACCGGTGTACGCGTTCTGCTTGGAGGGCGTCAGCGAGCCGAAGTAGTCGGACATACGGGCCACGGCGCTGCTGGAGGCATTCTCTGCCAGGGCGGCAAAATCGATGTTCATGGTATTTTCGCCGTAGACCACCGGCGTTGTGACAACAGGGGTGTCATCCGGTACATCTGTCTTCGTGTCTGTGTCCGGCAGCCGGGGGCTGGGGTGCCCGAAAATGGCGTAGGTGATCTCCAGACGGACACTGGCGTTGAGCCCGAAGTGGGTCACGCCGGTGTCGGTGGTGAAGTTGTAGGTATAGGCGTCGTGATAGGTGCCCCAGCGGGCCAGGCCGCTGCCGATGCCGCCGAACAGCAGGCATACGACCAGCAGGAACAGCAGGGACCAGCGGCCCATGCGCTGCTCGGTGACGATGCGCCGGCGCAGCAGAATGCACAGTGCCAGCGGAACAAAGGCCAGCAGGATAAAGGGCAGGCGGGGCAGCACGACATCCGGCAGGACCGTGTCGCCGAAACCGCCCACTACATCGCTGGCCATGTTGCCGATGAAGGACAGAGCGAAGTAGGACTTGAAGTAACTGCGGCAGCAGTACTCCACGCACACCAGCACCGTCCACAGGGCGGTGGCGGCGATAGAGACGATGGTAGCCGCCTGGCGGTGACGGAACAGATTGATGAGCAGACTCCAGAACAGCCCTGCGCCCAGTGCGAACAGCACCACCAGCACAAGCGTCCCGGTAAAGAAGGTGCTCTGCCTGTCGAAGGCCCGCAGCAGTAGCTCGTGGTACAGCAGCGCCGCCGGGAAGAACACCCAGTTCAGTGGGCCCCGAGGCAGAGAACTGGTATCCAGCCGGGAGGTGGCGGTATGTTTTTTTCTATCTCTCTCGTTCATACAACGTATACGTCCTTTAATGGCACCCGAGGGGCATCGTAGTAAGTGTTATGGTAACACAAGACGCCGCAGATTGCAACCGGCCCGGAACGCATTTCAGGTCCGAAGAAGCGCGTTTGCGGCAAAAAGCCCTCCTCACGGAGGGCTTTTTCATTCATCGGTTCTGCAAATAGCGCTGTAAGGCATTGCTCTTGTCCAGCCGCCACAGCAGCAGGCCGCCCAGGCCATAGCAGGCCACGGCCTCGCCCAGGCCCACCGTCAGGGCATTGAAGGCGTAGGTGGGCCAGAAGGCGGCGGAGGTACCCGCCTGCTCATAGGCCAGGACCAGGCCGATAAGCACGGTGTTGGCGATCACCGGCGGCAGAGGGGCCAGCCACTTCTTTTGGCACCGGGCGGTCAGCAGGGCGGCCAGCAGTGTGGCGGCGGAGCCGACCACGATGTCCAGCACGCCGTAGGGACTGAGCAGGTTGGCGATCAGGCAGCCCACGCCCAAACCCCAGGCCGTCTCCGGCAGGAAGAAGGGCAGGACGCACAGCGCCTCGGAAAAACGGCACTGGATAGGACCGTAGGTGATGCCGAAAATAGAGCCGAAATAGCTGAGAACGGCGTAGGCGGCGGCGGTCAGCGCCGCGAGGGTCAGTTGCTTGGTGTGTAGCTTCACGGGGTCGTTTCCTCCTGTTCCAACACATACCAGTCGCCCTCCAGCGCGAAACCGGAGGCCACCATGGCATTTTTCAGCAGGTCCGTATTGCCGGAGGGATGGATGTCCGCATCGGCAATGGCTACCTGCACCGCATCATCCGCACGGGCCAGGACCTCCAGCGTACAGCCCTGCTGCTCCAGGAGCGCGGCCGCATGGTCCAGAGCGCTGTCCATCGGGTCAAAGGGTTGGTCGTGTGCGGAGTTGTTCTTTTGTGCCTGCTCGGTGTCTCCGCCGGTGCCGTCAGACGGCGCGGCGCTATCTGGCACATCGCTGCGGTTTCCGCCGTAGTAGCTGCTGACCATGTCGTTGTCGGCATTCGTATCGGCGGTGGCGGCGTCATCTGTAGCGTGATCGGTCCGGCCGGCGCGGCCTTGCAGCGCCAGGGGAAACGCCGCGCCCACGATGACCAGACATGCGGCGGCGGTCAGCAACCATTTCTTATAATTGCGTTTGGGATTGGAGGCGGCGCTGCCGCCCTGGGGCGTACTCTCCACCTGCGCCATGATGCGGTCCGTAAGGTCGGAGGGCGGCAGGGCGTCGCTCGCCAGCGCTTCGCGAAGCAGTTTATCCATCGGGTCAAAGGGCTGCTGTGTCACGGCTGCTCCCTCCTTTCACTGATCTCTGTCTGTAAGACGGCCCCACCGTCAAAAAGGTTCCCGCTGCCGTCCAGCAATTCCCGCAGCCGCATCTTGGCCCGGCTGATGCGGGACTTCACGGTGCCTTCACTGATCTCCAGCGCCGCGGCGATCTCGGCATAGTCCAGCTCCTGCATATACCGCAGCAGCAGGACCTGCCGGTGCTCCTCTGACAGCTGAACCAGCGCACGGCGGACAGTCTGCTGTGCTTCCGCCTGCTCTGCCTGGTCCTGCGGGCCGGGGCCGTCATCCGGCAGCTCCAGCTCGGTGACATCATCCATGCCCCGATGGCGCTTCTCCCGGCGGAGCCAGTCGATGGCGGCGTTGGTGGTCAGGCGGTAGAGCCATGTGGAGAAGCGGCAGGTACCGCGGAACTCCGGAAGTGCCCGCCATGCGGCGAGAAACGCCTCCTGGGTCACGTCGTCTGCCGCCGCTTCGCCGCACATCCGCAGGGCCAGACGGTATACCTGTGTCTGATAGGCTTCCACCAGCAGGCGGAAAGCTTCGCTATCGCCCTGCTGGGCGCGGCGCAGGATGTCCTGTTCATTGTTCATCGCAGATCCCTCCTGACACCCGCCGCCACCCGGTACAGCTCCTCCAGTGTGGTCAGGCGGACGATCTGTTCTTTGTAGTAATTGGCGTGGCTCACGCCCTTGAGGTACCAGCACAGCTGCTTGCGGGCCTCCAACAGGGCGATGTGCTCGCCCTTGTCCGCAACGGCCAGTTCGATCTGGCGCACGGCGGTGTCCCAGCGCTCCGCCAGCGGCGGCAGGGGCGGTTCCTCCGAAAAAACGACCTTGACCTTGCCAAGGCGGCGCTTACGGCACTCGATGCGGATGACCTTGGCCAGCGGGTCCACCGCTGTTTTTTCAATATCGGCAACCTTAAAGGCCGTGGGGTCCAGCTTGTTGGCGGCCCCCATGCTGCACAGGATCGGCACCCCGGCCTCCTTGCAGCGGCGGATCAGCAGCAGCTTGGCGCTGACCGTGTCGATGCAGTCCAGCACATAGTCAAACTGCGTCAGATCCACGCTGTCGGCGGTCTCGGCGTTGTAAAACATCCGGTTTGGGTGTACGGTGAGGGTGGGGTCGATGTCCGCGATGCGGGCGGCCATAGCGTCCACCTTGTACAGGCCGAGCGTCGAGTGCAGCGCCACCAGCTGACGGTTCAGGTTGGAGAGCGCCACCGTGTCGCTGTCAAAGAGGCTCAACTCCCCTACCCCGCTGCGCGCCAGCACCTCAACGGCCTGTCCCCCCACACCGCCGATGCCGAACACCGCCACATGGGCGCTGCGCAATGCGTCCAGCGCGGGCGTGCCCAGTTGGGCGCGGGTGCGTGTATATTGATCGATCATTATCGTTACCTCTCTTGTTTTTCCTTTCGCTGTGCCTTGCGTTCCAGTACTGTCTCGTAGCCGGACGACATCTTGTCCGCCATGCAGACCAGCGCTGCCTCCCGGCTATGGGGAATATCGGTGGGCGTCAGCGGCCACATGTGGCTTTGGATGATGTCCTTTTCCTTATCGCTCAGGGCAAACACGGTCTCCGCATTATAGCGCGCGATGCGCGGGTGCTTGAAGCCGTGCCAATGGGTGATGTTGCGGCAGTTGTGCCAGTCATACAGGTAAAAGTCATGCAGGAACGCACCTTTTACAAGGCCGGCCTCATCGGCGTTGGCCCGCAGATGGATGTTGAGCCAGAATGCGATGCGGGTCACCCGCATACAGTGTTCATAGGTCGTGACGCTGCCGTGCTGGATGAATTTCTGCATCTCCAGCGCATTAGGGTCATCGGCAATCCCTTTCAAAAGAATGTGCATCCGGACTTCTTCTTCAGGGGTCAGTTTGCAGATCATAGCAATTCCTCCACGCGGGCTGCTGTTTCGTCCAGAAGCGCCGTGCCGTCCACAACCAGAATCGGACAGCACAGCGCTTTCTGCCATGTATCGTGCAGGGCCGCGCATAGCAAAAAGGCCAAACAGGTTTCAAACTTACCGCCTTACTTCACCAGCAGGCAAACCGTCTCAACATGCTGTTCATTAGTTCTGACAAATAATGCTCCGCTTTCACCATCGTAGGTAACAGGGAAGGTGAAATGGACGACGGGCCGTATATCGCTGTTGGTCAGAATATTGTCTGCATAGCAGTCAAATCAATTTCTGCATTCTTCATGACAGAACGCATGTATTCCTCCATATGCCCCCAATCTGGTTTTCCTGCATCATCAACAGGTAAATAAAACGAGAAATCAGTTTTGATATGACGATTTAATTCATCAATAAACGCCTTGTAATAGCTTCTGCTTTCTCTAAAAATCATCGTTGCAATAAATTGTTTTACTTCAAATGACATGTCCCACTTCGGTATAAGGACAACAACATTCTGACTTGTATAAAACTTATCAGGTTGTACGAAACATGATCCAAGGTATTCTCCACCCAATGAAAGGGTCATATTGCCAGTGGAATATGGTTCAAGCCCATCAATACTATCAACTCGTGCAGTTATGCCATTGTTCGTGTTCGCACGACCTACAAAATTCACATCAGGATTCACCTGTGCCATTTTCACTCTATCGAGTTTAGTTCCCATGTCTATATCGAACAGATCATCGTCGTACAGGTGAAACCTTTTCCAATTCTTAATACCTATTGCGTGCTTATCACCGTCGGCTTGGCTTAGATGCTCAAGGCTCTTCTCGGCTTCCTGCATGACCTCCGACATGTATTCATCCATGTATGCCCAGTCAGGCTCACCACTGGCATCAACGGGAAGCATGAACGTGTCATCTTTGATTCGTTTCATAGAAACGGAATCGCCCCATGAATACTTTTGATACAATGTACCTCGCAGAACAGCAATTAAAAAGAGATAACGAATCTCAGATGCATTCACCTTATCTTTCAAATAGAGAGCAATATTATGGCTATCATTAGAGCAAAATGGCTTGGCTTGATATGAAAAAGTAAGTGTTTTTCCACCTATCATGATGCAGTCGCCATCATCCAGCCATTCATCTGGACACTCGACATATGTCATCACACCATTGTTTCCGGCTTGTGCCGTTACATAGGGGATTTCGCCACTATCTGGTGCAATATCCTTTTGCACAATGCTTTTCGTATTACTCATACGGAAAATATCAGTGAGTTTGAATGATTTCCACTTGCTTGCATCAATCTTCGCCATCGCCGTTACCGCCTTTCTGCATCGTGACGGTCACGGTCTTATCATCGGCACTTACTCGGCTCGAATACATCGCCGTGGTCATCAGCTTCTCACCGAGTGCCTTCGAGTCGATTCCTTTTTGGAACATCAGGTAATCCATCGCAGTCTTGCGGAAATCCTCCTCGAAAATCTCGAACGGCTTCTGTGGCACCTGATACGACAGATGCTCGGCGGGATTGACCCACTGGCACGTGTCGTCGCCGGATTGCTTCTCCACAACCTCGACCCAATGAGCCTCGATAGCCGCCCACTTACCGTAGATGTCGTGACGACCTTTGTTCTTGACCGTCGCCAGCCCATCAGATTCCATATAACAGGCAAAGAACTCCTTGTCATCCTGTCCAACGCCAGCCTCAAAGACAAAAATACTTGTAGTGATACCAACACCAAAGAACAAGTCTTCGGGCAACTTAATGACTTTTCTCAGACGATGATTTTTCAGAATACGCTTCATCTGCGCCTTGCTTGCCTTCTCCAGTTTCTTATCAGGCAAAATAAATGCACACTGCGTGTGGGAAGGAACATTATCCAGCACGTTCTCAACAATTGTCATGCATCCGTATTTATTCTCATAAGGCGGGTTCATCAAAACTTTCGTGATAGGCTTCGATTTCATCCACTCGCAGGCAGACTCGGTACGGGCGTCCATCTGCTCAAGGTTAGTTTTACCGTCTTTATGAATGAGCATGTTTGCACATGCCAGTGCATAAATCTCACGATCGAATTCAATTCCGAAAAGATGGCTCGATTTAATCTCGGCTGCTGCATCTGTCTGCATTCCTCCGACTTCTCGAATCATATTCGCCATAGCCTTTACAAGGAAACCACCAGACCCGCAAGTTGCGTCCAATATGTAGTCATCTTTATTTACATCAAGAATCTTATACATAAAGTCGGTGATATGTTCAGGTGTAAATACCTGACCAGCTTCGGACTTCTTCTTGTAACGATTGAATTCATTAAAGAAAATGCCCATTACGTCTTCACCACGCCATTCATTCGAGTTAACACACTCTGAAATCTCAACAACCCAGTCGATAAAATCATTGATTGCCTGTTGATTGTCCGTTGTATTCATTTTAATGTCGGAATATTCTTCCAACAGAATATCGATTTTCGCATTTTGCTTTCGGCTATCTTCGAGCGATTTGGACAGTGTCGAATGAATTGCTGTATGGAATGTCGCATACCCCATATCTTTCAGACGCTGCAATCCAGCACCATAACGCTCAGCGACTAAAGCACATGCAGTGAAAATCATGCGATGATACAGATTTTTAATACCGAATTCAAAATGCAGTCCATTATTGATCTTTGCAGTTAATTCATAGATTCGCTCTTTATCAATACTATCCACGGTATAGAGCGATAAATAGTAACTAACACTCTGTAATTTGGCGGGTTTCTTTACTTCCTCTTCACCTTTGAAAACACGAATATCTTCTCCATTATATAGAATTCCCACAACTTTCTTATATTGTGTTTGCATAATACGCACGTTTTTCAGAACTTCATCAACCTGCGCTTGTCCAAGAGTAATACGAGTTGCTTTCGTTTCCAGAACAACTGCAACCTCATTTTTATTATTCGGCAGATACCAACCATCTGGTTTATCAGCTACTCCTAGAAACCCGAGTTGATTGAATGTGGTAAGCTGTCCAACACCAGCACGTGCAATTTCACTATTAACCAAACCAAGAGTTTCACGAGCTAAGTCACGAACTGAATCCTCTGTCATATTCTTTGCCATATTCATCAACCTCCCTCAAAGCATTTGAAAATGTTTCAGTGCGTTCATAATCGCTTTCTCTTTTTCCGGCGGGCACTGTGGCGCTTTGGCATCTTCCTTCTTTGACAGATTGTAATACTGTCCCACATCCAATCCGCACTTTCTTTTAATTTGGGAAATATACAGGCTAGAAACCTTCAGTCCATGATTCTCAAGCACATAGGTTTTAATCTCATCATAAGTTGCCTTGCTCTCAGCTACGGTCAAATCCAACTCGTCCATCTTAACCTCAACCTCGATATGTTGCTTTGCATTAAGTTTGGACAATAAACATACCGTCTCAACATGCCGCGTTTATTGAAGGTTCATTTTGGGCGGCGTGTTAAAGCGTTTGACACCTTGAAACGCAGTTGATATATCGTGTTTTTATTATAGTTCAATATTCACGGCGTTGCAAGACGCACATGGCAAGTTTGCCGCCGGTGGCAAATGGGTGGCAATGTCGGCGTTCAATGGTGCTTTAGAAGATGGTATTTTCTTCAAAGCGTTTCAGTGGTCATGTATGCCCCATGTTTACGGATGGTAGGAAGGACTTCAGATGTGACCCAATGCTTGAATTTCTTGGCTGTGGAAAGTTTGCTGGACAGAATCAGGCTGTAAAGGCCAGATTCAGGGATGAAGGACATTTCCTGTTCGCCACCAGCAGTAGGGATGCGGCGTTTTACCGCCCCCTTACAATGCAACGAAATTGCATCTTTAGGAATCTTATACCCAAGAGCACCAGCAATGTCTTTTCCACAGAACAGGACAACGCCGCCTTCTTCCAAGGTTCGGACAGTGCCAAATTCAGGGTTTTTGAAGATTTGCAGTTCGTTCATTTTATCACCTTTCTTTCAAAATAGCCTGCCATCATCAGCACCGGGCGGCTGTTCCCGGTGGACGCTCCGTTGGGAGCGTTTCGGCGTAATAAAGTTCAGCAGCGGTTTTAACAATAAATGAACGCCGTCTGTCAAGCATGTAGCAGGAAATGGAAACATTACAGCAGAATGAACCATCATGGACATTATCCATTTCACAGACCGCATCAACCCAATCAGGGGTCTTGGGGTCAACACTGAAGGACATACCGGCAAGGAAGCAAGTCTTACCGGTGCGGAGTTTGGCCTCTTTCTCAACCTTTCTGATTTCGCTTTTCAGAAGCTGGAAGTTTTCAATAGTCTGCTTCATTGTCTGTTACCTCTCTCATTCACCTGATTGGCGGGTTACAGCCGCCGTTTTGTTTGATTGCTTGTCTACGAGTATCTAATTACGATACTACTATTATATCGCTTTCCGATACTTTGTCAATAGTGTTAGTACTATTTTTTCGATACTTTTTCAAATAATCTTGATGACAACCGTCAAATGTGCTACTATTAGGATACAAACAAAAAAGGCGGTGCTATAAATGGATAATGTCATGGGCAACAGAATAAAGCAGTTGCGACTTCAAGCAAATCTTACACAAGAAGAGCTTGGAAAAATAATTGGCGTGAATAAAGCGGCAATCCAAAAGTATGAATCCGGTCAGACAATGAACATGAAAAGAAGTAAAATTGCCACTTTGTCAAAGTATTTTAAAGTAGACCCTACTTGGCTGATGGGATTTGATGAAGATGATTTTACACCACAAAAACAAGAAAACCATGAAATAGATTGTGACCTGATTGATGCTTGCTTTGGAAAGGATGCGTATAAATTAGTTCAAACCTTTTTGAAATTGAATGATGTTGGCCAAGCAAAGGCCATTGAATACCTTTCTGACTTGGCAGACAACGCCAAATACACAGAAGGGAGAGAGGGGGCAAAACAGAAGTTGGCATAAATTGTCACTTGACAGGCCGATTGGTTTACTTAGATTTTAGAAAGGATGATTGACATGGGGTTCAGGTTCAGGAAAAGTATCAAGATTGCACCGGGTGTCAGGGTGAACATTGGTAAGAAAAGTACCAGTATCAGTTTTGGCGGTAAGGGTGCAAGATACACAGTTAGCAGTACCGGCAGGAAGACGGCCAGTGTGGGCATACCGGGAACAGGCATTTCATATACTGCCACTGAAAGCAAAAAGAAGCCTTCCCCCAAACCTGTGACGGTTCAGAAGAAGACCCCTTCAAAGATGACTTATAAGGTTTGTGCAATTATCATGCTGATTCTTGGCATCCTGACAGGATTGATGGGTTTGATGATGGTTTTCACACTTCCACCCATCGGCATTGCCTTCATCCTGTTTGCCGTGTTCTGTCTTTATCTATTTAGCTTGTGGAATAAGCTATCTAAGACAAAAGAAAACCAATCCAATGAACCGCTGTGACGCTTCTGTGCCTTATGCGTGACGCAAGTGTGACGCAAGTTTTAACGATATATCAACAGAATGACGCTTGTGACGCAAAACTTTAATGTTCTTATGTTTTTGTCTAAATAATCATCAAATTACAATGAAAATATAAAAATATATAGTAATAGAAGTAATGCGTCACAAGGCACATAAGGCACAGAAAAAGAAAAAGCCCCTTGACCTCTGCAACAGGCCAAGGGACAAAGAAAGGTAACAAGCAATCCATCAGGTGAAATGGAATGCTATAATCAGTGTACCATTTTGCCGATGGATTTACAAGCATCAAAGGTGAAATGCTATGAAAAATCCGAATGGCTATGGGACAGTTGTGAAGCTGTCAGGCAATCGGCGCAACCCATACGCGGCCAGAAAGACAAAAGGCTTCAATGAAAAGGGACATCCGGTATACATCAAC
>OIWU01003803.1_pt1 | contig 11295 bp, 13 predicted proteins | sample 1587711 | NCBI WGS metagenome assembly OIWU01 (sample SAMEA3888909, study PRJEB22519) | human gut metagenome | biome: human gut; feature: human-associated habitat; material: faeces | place: Denmark | collected 2010 | reverse complement strand
GGCGCAACGATGGGGCTGCGCCAAACGCGCCTTTTGCGGCGTATGTTTTCTTATGTCAGGCGGCCTGAGCGCCGGTTTTTTTATTCGCCCTCGGCGGGCGTCTCGTCCTTTGTCTCCGCAGTGGCCTTTTTCGCCGCCGCCATGTTCACATACAGCTCCTCCGGCTTGTGGGGGTGCAGCTTGATGTTGTAAAACAGCATGAACGCTGCCACCAGCACCATCACAAGGCTCAGCGCCTGGCTGACCCGAATGGGCTCGCCGCCGATGGTCCAGTTGAACAGGTACAGGCTGTCCGTCCGCAGACCCTCGATCCAGAACCGGCCGATGCCGTACCACAGGAAGTAGAACCATGTGTTTTCGCCGTCGAAGCGGCGTCCCTTCGCCACGATAAAGACGATCAGCAGCAGCCCCACTACGTTCCACAAGCTCTCGTACAGGAACGTAGGATGCACTTCCACCAGCGTCCCCGTGGTGGTGGTCAGCTGCATCCGCCACGGCAGCGTCGTTTCCGCGCCGAAGGCCTCCCGGTTCATGAAGTTGCCCCAGCGCCCGACGGCCTGTCCGATCAGCAGTCCCATCACCACCAGATCGGTCAGCGCCCCCAGCTTGAAGCCCCTCTTTTTGCTGAGCACAAGGCACACCAGCACCGCCGCGATCACGCCGCCGTAGATGGCCAGCCCGCCGTCCCATATTGCCACGGACTCCGCCCAGTCGAAGGAGCCGTCCTCTTTTTTGAATCTGTCCAGATAGAACAGCACATAGTACAGCCGCGCGCCCACGATGGCCAGCGGCACGCCCCACAGCACACCGTCCATAAGGTCGTCCTCTTTGATGCCGTACCTCTCCTTCTGCTTCATGCAGAAGGCCAGCGCCGCCAGCACCCCCAGTGCAATGAGGATACCGTACCAGTAGATGGCCTTGCCGCCGATGTGGAACGCCGTGGACGAGGCGGTAAACGCCCAGTCCCCGAAAAGCCCCGGAAACCGAATGGGGCTGTCTGTCATGATGCTCATGCTTCCTCCTCCTTGGGCGCGATCACTGAAAGCGCCATGTGGCTCCGCGTCACGTTCTCCCGCAGGAACGCCAGCACATCCGCCGCCGTGATGCTGTCATATATCTCCGGGAACCGGTAGGGGTCGTACCCCTGAAACCGTCCCTCCGCCATGGACACGGCGATGGACTCGAAGGAGTTCAGCTCCCGCAGCGCCGCGCCGAAGTTGGCGTTGACGATGCGCTTGTAGTAGTCCTCGTCCACGCCCTCGCGCGCCAGCCGCTGCGCCTCGGCCAGTATCGCCTCCGCCACGGCCTTGGGATCCTTGCTGTCGCCGCCGGCGTAGGCGTAGGCCGCGCCGGGCAGGATGTCGAACGCCGCGCCGAAGGAGCCGTTGATCAGCCCCTGGCTGTACAGCCGGGCGTACAGCGGGCTGGACTCGCCCATGAGCACGTCGCAGGCCAGCTCGCCGATGGCGGCGAACCGGTGCTGCTCCTCTCCTCCGTGCTGAGGCGGGCACTTGAAGCCCACCAGAAACGAGGGCATGGACACCTCCATGCGCTCCTCCGCATAGGCTCGCGCCGCCTCGGTAGGCTCCTCCGCGCCGTAGTCCCGCTCGATCAGTTCGCCGCTGTCCTTGGGCAGCACGCGCCGGGCGATGTCCAGCACCTGCTGCGGCTCCACATCGCCCACCACCACAAGGCACATGTTGGCCGGGGTGTAGAACGCCTTATGGCAATCGTACAGCGTCTGCGCCGTGATCTCGCGGATGCTCTCCACGCTGCCGGCCACCGGTGTCCGGGCGGGGCTGGTGTGGTACAGGGACTGCATCAGCTGCTTGTACACCTGCCACTCCGGGTTGTCCTCGATCATGCCGATCTCCTGCCCGATGATGCCCTGCTCCTTCTCCACGCTCTCGTCGGTGAAATAGGGCACCGACACGAAGGACAGCAGGATCTCCAGATTCTCGTAAAACTTCTCCGTGGAGTCGAAATAGTAGCATGTGATGGCGTTGGAGGTAAAGGCGTTTGGCTCCGCGCCGTTCATGGCCAGCTCCTGCAGGGCGTTGCCTTCCTCCGTATCGAACATTTTATGCTCCAGATAGTGGGCGATGCCCGCCGGCGTATCCAGCCACTGGCCGTTCAGCCGGAAGCGCATGTCCATGCCGCCGTACCGGGTGGCAAACAGCGCGTACTTCCGGGAAAAGCCCTTCTTGGGCACGATGCACACCGGCAGGCCGTTGTCCAGCGTTACCCATATCACTTCCTCCCCGATGCGGGGATACAGCTTCTTGTCCATTTACGCCTCCTCCTTTCCGCTCAGGAAGTACACCGTATCCGGCTTCACCGTCTGTGCCGCCGCCATGATGCGCTCTTTTGTCACCTGCTCCAGCGCGGCGGCCAGCTCCTCCGGCGTCTCCTCCACTCCGGAGGCGATCTGTCCCAGATAGAAATTCTCCAGCGCACCCTGGGAATCCGACAGGGACAGCAGCGACGCGCGGATGGCCTGCAATGCGCCCTCCTGCTCCCAGTCCTCCCAGTCGCCCTGCTGCACGGCTGCCAGCTGGCGGCCGATCTCCTCCTCCGCCCGGCGGAAGTCCTTCGTCTCCACGCCGCTGGACACCGTGAGGATGCCCTTGCTGCGGGCATAGCTGCTGGAGGCGTAGTAGCACAGGCTCAGCTTCTCCCGCACGTTCAGGAACAGCTTGGAATTGCTGGTGCCGCCGAAGATCAGGTTGGCCAGTACCATGGCGGGGTAGTCGTCGCTGCCGCAGCGGTAGCCCATAGCCAGCTTGCCCTGCGTCACGTCCATCGTCTCCGTCACCAGCCGGGGCTGAGCGGGCGCCTGTACGCGCTCCACAGGCGGCAGCTCCGTCTGCGCCCCTCTGGGCAGCGCCGCCAGTGCCGCCAGCACCGCGTCCTCCACCCGCTTCTCCTCCGCGCTGCCGCAGTAGATCAGCTCCACACGGCTGCCGGACAGCAGCGCCTGCCCGTGGGTATACAGCGTTTGGTTGTTCAGCCGCGATGCCGTCTCCTCGTCGCCCAGCCGCAGCACGCTGTACGGTTCACCGGCGCACATCTCCTGCATGAGCCGGATGTCCGCCCAGTCCCGCTTGTCGTTCTTCAGTCCGCGGATGGCATCGATCAGGTTGGCCTTCTCGCTGTCCACATACTCGCTGAGGAACCGTCCCCGCTGGGTCACAGGCTCCAGCAGCAGCTCGCCCAGCAGCTCCGCCACCGGCTCCAGCAGCTTCTCGCCATGGGGCGTGAAGGCGTCGTCGATGAATCCGGCCGCAAAGCCCACGCACTGGCGCTCGCCCTTCTTGCGCACGGTATAGTCGATATTGGCGCCATACAGCGTGTCCAGCGCCGCGGACAGGCTCTCCATATCCGGGTACCGGACGGTGCCCCGCCGCATAACGGCGGGCAGCAGCGCGTTGGCTGATGCCGTCTCCCGGCGCAGCGGCGCAATGAGACTCAGCGTCAGACGGCTCGTCTTGAAATGTTGTGCGGGCAGATACGTCAGGAACACGTCCTGCATGATCTCCCGGCGGTTTTCAAACATAGTCCTACCTCCTGGTGCATACAAATATCAATTCACCGTATAGTATACACCATCACGCCCCAAAAGAAAAGAGGGCGAATGAAGGCCGCCTGACACAAGAAAACACACGGTTTTGCCTGTGTCTATCCGGCTGAAATCGACCGAAAAAACGCCCGCATGCGTCAGCATGTGGGCGTTTTTGCAGCCAATTTCAGCTCGAATTTACTTTGGCAAAACTGCTTCGCACCGAAAAAGTGCGCGTTTTGTGCAGAGCCGAGGCGCGTCGCCGCAGGCATACTGGATGTCTGTCAAGGCGGCGCAACGACGGGGCTGCGCGAAACGCGCCTTTTGCGGCGTATGTTTTCTTATGCCAGGCGGCCTAAAGGCAGCATTTTATTTTAGGCAGCACCGCATAATGGGACAAAAGCAATTGTGCGGCGCTGCCTTTACTATTGCCCCTCTTTTGTGGTATGCTTGCAGAAGAAAGCGCCGGCACGCGGCGCAGCAGAGAACGCACACAGGCAGGTGACAGATATGTATTTTGCGTACGGAGAAAAAGAGCTGGCCTATCTGCGGCGGAAGGACAAGCGGCTGTGCGAGGTCATCGACCGCATCGGTCACATCGACCGCGCGGTGGATACGGACTTGTTTTCGTCCGTTGTCCACCACATCATCGGCCAGCAGATCTCCACCAAGGCGCAGGCCACCATCTGGCAGCGGATGCAGGACGCATTGGGTCAGGTGAACGCCGAAACCATTCTGGCGGCGGGCGTCCCCCGGCTGCAGGCTCTGGGCATAAGCTTCCGCAAGGCAGAGTACATCACGGATCTTGCTGAAAAAGTCCGCACCGGCGCATTTGATCTGGACGCCGTGGCGCACATGAGCGATGAGGACGCGATCCGGGCGCTAAGCAGTCTGAAGGGGATCGGCGTCTGGACAGCGGAGATGATCCTGCTGTTCTGCCTGCAGCGACCGGATGTTTTCAGCTACGACGATCTGGCCATCCAGCGTGGGCTGCGCATGGTCTATCACCACCGCCGCATCGACCGCAAGCTGTTTGACCGGTATCGCCGCCGCTTCAGCCCCTATTGCAGCGTGGCGAGCCTGTATCTGTGGGCGGTGGCCGGCGGCGCGATCCCGGAGCTGCGGGAGATATAGATCACACCAGCAAAAGGACAGGCTCGATTCGCGTGCGCAAATCGAGCCTGTTTCTTTTGTGGTTTCTTTAAGCAGCGGTTTTCAGCTCACTTTGTCTGCCCGTGATATAGAAGAAATACTCCTGTGAGCAGATGATTTATTCACAGTGATTTTTTCTTTGCGATAGGCAGACAGATTGACTTTCCACCTGCTTTTTGATACAATCCGGTTAGATAGCACTAACCGCGATTTATAATATAAAAAGCCCCGAGCAAATGCACCGGATTGCTCTTTGATTTGGCTGATTGCTGCATAAAAAAGGCTAATCGCTTTAAGGAGCAACCATGAACAGCGAGATACTTAAAAATACAATACGATCTAAACAGAAGGTAGTTTTACTCCGTTTTCGGTGCAGTGTCAACCTGTACATCCATGGGCGAAGAATAAGCCAGGCGGAGCATCTGCTCATCAATACCGATTTCACCATGGGACAGATTGCCCGGAAGGGACTATAATCGAACGCTGTGCCGCGCATTGGAAGGCAGCCTATGCGCAAGCGCCGGTTAGCCGCATCTAACTACGCGATCTGCATATATGCGTTAGATGAATCTAACGCCCAAAGGAGTGATGACAATGCAAGAACGCAAGGATTTTTGGGACAGAAACGCCGGCCTATATGACCGGTTTATGCGAAAAGACGGAGCGGCATACGAAATGATGTATGAGATGATCCAGCCAGTCGTGCGGCACAAGACGGTGCTGGAGCTGGCCACCGGCACGGGGCTGATCGCCAAGCACATCGTGAACGCGGCGGCTCTCGTTGAGGCGACGGACGCCTCCGCGGAGATGATCGCCGAGGCGAAGCGGGATAACCGTTCGGCAAAGCTGCACTTCTCCGTGCAGGATATGTTCCGCCTGCCCTATGCGGATGAGTCCTTTGATGTGGTGATCGTGTCCAACGCGCTGCATATCGTGCCGCAGCCGGAAAAATCCCTGCAAGAGATAAACCGGGTACTGAAGGACGACGGCGTGCTGATTGCGCCGACCTTTACCCACGCAGGGAACTCGTTCACCGGCAAGGTCAGGGCATTTTTCATGAAGCTGGCAGGCTTCCCTCTCCACAGCAGGTGGACGAGCGAGGAATTCCTGTGCTTCCTGCGGCAAAACGGTTGGTCAGTACGGAAAAGCGCTGTTCTGAAAGCCTCATTCCCGTTGACCTATGCCGAGTGTGTAAAAATGGAGGTGTGATATGTCATTCTTTGAAAATACCCGCAAGCCCGAAGGCTTTGGTGGGAAGCTCATGGTCGCTATGATGAACGTCGGGCACAGTCCCGTGGCACGGTGGGGGCTTCGGTTTCTGAATGCTGCGCCGGACGCCAAGTTGCTGGATTGCGGCTGCGGCGGAGGGGCGAACATGAAAAGGCTGCTGAAAAAATGCCCACAGGGCATTGTCAAGGGCATCGACTATTCGTCCGTCAGTGTGGAGAAATCAAAAAAGGTCAACGAGACTGCCATCGTGGAAGGACGCTGCGCTGTTCTGCAAGGCAGCGTGGCGGATATGATGTTTGCCGATAACTGGTTCGACGCGGTGACGGCCTTTGAAACCGTCTATTTCTGGCCTGACCTGCCGCGGTGCTTCCGGGAGGTTTACCGGGTGCTGAAGCCCGGTGCGACATTTCTCATATGCAACGAGAGCAACGGCGACTCGGACAGGGATGAGAAGTGGACGGAGATCATCGGCGGCATGACCATCTACAAGGGCACCCAGCTGAAAGTGTATCTGGAGCAGGCCGGCTTTCACGATGTGCAGATACACAAAAAGAAAAGCTGGCTCTGCATCACGGCGCGGAAATGAGGGAGAAGCAGACAAGTGAAGGACAAGAAGCTCCTATTTGACCGCAGCTGCCATGTGCTGTATTCCAAGCCCTGCAAAAAGGAAATTCTGGCAAAAATCGCCCTGCACTATTCGGAGACGGAGCGCGAGGCGGTCTGGGAGCGTGTGCAACTGAGATATGCAGAGCTTCTCGCCGACTGGCGCACCGACCTCGGCGGGAAAAAGAACTTCCACAACGGCGTAGGCGGCACCTACGACTGCATCGCTATCATGTGCTTTTACGATGTGTGTCGGGACGTGGTCACATTCCGCGAAATGGAAGAGATCGAAGAGAATCTGATCCTGCCGGCCTTCCGGAAACTGCGCTTTGTTGACATCAATAAGCCGTTCTGGAAAAAGCTGATGTACCGGGCATTCACTACCGCCAAAAAGCGCTGTGACGCATGGCACGATTACGAGATGGCGGTTGCGCCTTACGAAAACGGCAAGCCCATCTATTATGAATTTACGGCGTGCCCGGCGGCGGAATTTGCCAAGCAGTTCGGATTTACGGACATTATGCCCGCCCTGTGCAATGTGGACTATGCGTCCATGGAGCTGCTCCACGCCAAGCTGGTGCGGACGACCACCTGCGTGGACGGCTGCCGGTGTGACTATACCATTTGCGGCGATCAGGACCCATATTTGAAGGAGCACCCCGAATATCGGGATGAGGCGGGCTTCAGGAGGAATCGGTAATGCTTTTACAGGTGATTTTGGAAGGCATCGGGCTGGGCGTTCTGCTCATTTTGGTTTGCGCCATCGGTATCCGCAAGGGTGCGGTGGGCATGGCGGTCATTTCGGCAGTGCTGGCGGCAATTATGATGATATTTGTTCGCTGAAAGGAGATACCCATGAAATACAAAATCGAGAAAAACACCGTGCAGGAGACGCTGATCATTCCGCTGTATGCGCGGAAGGTCTGTTCAGAGCTGTATCCGAATCTCTACCAAGATGAAACGGCGGTGCGCCTGATTAACGAAATCGACTATGACTTTTCGGATGCTGATAAGAACGCCCGCAGTCTGATGCAGCGCTTCGGCTCACTGGAGGTGGCCATGCGGCAGAACGATCTGGCGTGGGAAGTCAGGGACTATTTGAAGACTCACCCCAACGCGGCGGTGGTCAACCTCGGCTGCGGGCTGGACAGCACCGGGAGGAGCTGCGACAATGGCAGCTGCAAGATCTACAATCTGGACTTTCCCGATGTCATAGCCGTGCGCAACGAATTGCTGCCCGCCGGAGAGCGGGAGGAAAACATCCCTTGCAACTTAAATGATACCGAATGGTTCGCAAAGATCGATGCCTCCGGCGGCGCGGTGTTCTTTGCCTCCGGCGTATTTTACTACTTCCTGACGGAGCAGGTCAGGACGCTGGTGCAGAAGATGGCGGACGCTTTCCCCGGCGGTGTGCTGGTATTTGACGCGGCCAACCGGACGGCGGTGAAGATGATCGCCAAGACCTGGCTCAAGAGTGCGAAAATCAAGGATGTGGGCGCATATTTTGCGGTTTCGGACGCAAAAAGCGAGCTTTCCCCGTGGGACAGCCGCTTGCAGGTCACGAGTCGGGGCTATATGCTGGGCTACAACGATCTCCGCGACCCATCCGTCAGCGGTTTTTTCCGTTTCCTTGCCAAAGTCGGCGACGGCATGATGAAAATGCAGATCGTGAAGATCGGACTTGGAGGCAGGCTCGTTTCAAAAGCAGTTGACGGCGGTGTTTGGTTATGATGCCGACGCGGCAAAAGCGATCACGAAAAAGCAAAGCCAATGAAATGGTTCTGCCGCAAGAGCGGAAAGAGCAAATTTACCGGAAAGGACATCGCTGGCATGAAGGTGACTGCTGCCTTGAAAGCCGGAATGGAGACAGGACGATGAAGGAAATCTGTTTTCAGAATGTTCGCGCAGTGGTAATGGCACAAGGAATCGAGAAAAACATAACAAATCCGCGTTTTCCTTTGTTCGTCAAATTTTAACATTTTGCTACTTGCATTTCAAACGGCGTTATGTTATATTCCATCATGTTAGAGAACTTTAATTTGTGCTGACAGGAGGTTTTCACAATGAAACGTCTCGGTTTATTCGCAGCAGGCGTGCTGTTTGGCACCGCCGGTCTCAAGATCCTTTCCAGCAAGGACGCCAAGAAGGTCTATTCCCATACCACCGCCGCAGTGCTGCGCGCCAAGGACTGTGTGATGCAGGCTGTGACCAATGTCCGTGAGAACGCTGAGGACGTCTACGCCGACGCCAAGGACATCAACGAACGCCGCGCAGCGGAAGAGGACGCCGAAGTCATCGAGGACGCGTCCAAGGAAAAAGCGGACGAGGAATGAATCGAAGGAGAGCCGCGCTCGCGGCTCTCTTTTACATTCGGAGGAACTGATACACTATGAAATGCAAAATCATGCATGAATCTGCCGGGCGCATGCGCGTACATCTTGCTTGCCGCCGCATGTCGCTGCATCAGGCGGACGTCCTGGAATATTACCTGCGCAATGTGGACGGCGTGAGCGAGGTTTCGGTTTTTGACCGCACACAGGACGCCGTGATCGTCTACTGCGCAGACCGTGCCGCGCTCGTGCGCGCACTCGCGGCGTTTTCGTTTGACACGGCCAAGACGATGGGTCTCGTCCCCGACCACACGACGCGTGCGCTCAACCGCGAATTTGAAGACAAGCTCTCGTGGACGGTGATCCGCCGCGTGATCTCGAAGCTCTTCTTCCCGCTCCCCGTCACCACGGCGCTCGCCATCTGCCATTCGATCAAGTACATCCGCGAAGGCATCTCCGCGCTGCTGCACGGCAAGCTCTCCGTCGCCGTGCTCGACGCCACCGCCGTCACCGTGTCAATGGTGCGCGGCGACTTCCCGACGGCGAGCTCCGTGATGTTCATGCTCCGCCTCGGCGAAATTCTCGAGGACTGGACGCACAAAAAGTCCGTCGCGGATCTCGCCGGCGCGATGTCGCTCAACGTCGATCACGTCTGGCTCAAGACGGGCGAAACGGAAACGCTTGTGCCCATCGGCGATATTCAGGCAGGCGACTGCGTCGTCGTGCGCACCGGCAGCCTCATTCCGCTCGACGGCAAAATCGTCTCCGGCGAGGCGATGGTCAATCAGGCATCCATGACGGGCGAATCCATGCCCGTGCCCAAGCGCGAGGGCAGCTATGTCTACGCAGGCACCGTTGCCGAAGAGGGCGAGTGCGTCGTGCGCGTAGAAAAGGCTCTCGGCGGCGGTCGGTACGACCGCATCGTGCACATGATCGAAGAGTCGGAAAAGCTCAAATCCACGGCCGAGGACAAGGCCTCGCGCCTTGCCGATAAACTTGTGCCTTACACGCTCGGCGGCACGATCTTGACCTATCTCATTACGCGCAATATCACAAAGATGCTGGCTGTGCTGATGGTCGACTTCTCCTGCGCGCTCAAGCTCTCCATGCCCATCGCGGTGCTCTCTGCCATGCGCGAGAGCAGCAGCTATCACATCTCCGTCAAGGGTGGGCGCTTCCTCGAAGCCGTTGCCCAGGCGAACACCATCGTCTTCGACAAAACCGGCACGCTCACCTACGCCACGCCCAAGGTCGCGCAAATCGTCACCTTCGGCGGCAACGAGGAGAGTGAAATGCTCCGCCTTGCCGCGTGCCTCGAAGAGCACTATCCCCACTCCATCGCCAACGCCGTCGTAGCCGAGGCCAAGAACCGCGGTCTGACGCACGAGGAGTATCACTCTCAGGTGCAGTACGTCGTGGCGCATGGCATTTCGAGCATTGTGGACGACAAGAAGGTTCTCATCGGCAGCGCGCACTTCGTCTTTGAGGACGAGGGCTGCCGCGTGCCGGAGGGCGAAGAGGATAAGTTTGAATCGCTCCCGCCCGAGTTTTCGCACCTGTACCTCTGCATCGCGGGTGAGCTCGCCGCGGTCATCTGCATCCATGACCCGCTGCGCAAAGAAGCAAATGCCGCCGTGCGTGCGCTGCATGCGCTTGGCATTGACAAGGTCGTGATGATGACCGGCGACAGCCGCAAGACCGCCGAGGCCGTCGCCGCCGAGGTCGGCGTCGACGCCGTCTACGCCGAAGTGCTCCCCGAGGATAAGGCCGCATTCGTCCGCAGTGAAAAGGCCGCAGGCCGCAAGGTCATCATGATCGGTGACGGCGTGAACGATTCCCCCGCTCTGTCCGAAGCCGACGCGGGCATCGCCATTTCGAGCGGCGCCGCCATCGCGCGCGAGATCGCGGATATCACGATCTCGTCCAAGGATCTGTTCGCGCTCGTCACGCTGCGCTCCCTCAGTCAGCAGCTCATGGCGCGCATCCACCGCAACTACCGCTTCATCGTGAGCTTCAATTTCTCGCTCATCGTGCTCGGCGTGCTCGGCATTCTGCCGCCGACGACCTCGGCGTTGCTGCACAACATGTCCACGCTCGCCATCAGCCTCAAGAGCATGACGAATCTGCTGCCCGAGGGCGAACAGAACAGCGTCCACTGATTTTTCTCAATAAGCAAGGCCCTATGTTTCTCGCGCACGCGTCAAATGCGTATGTGGTCCCTCCCACCAGAAGCCAAAGATGTCTTCCAACGTCTGGTCAAGCGCCTGTCTAAAGCGGAAGAAGCTGTGCGTCTCCGCCAGCGCGGGCTTGCAGGAAATGCTGGAGATATGACATAGGATAGTTCAGTTGGATCGCAAAATGTGCAATAGTGGTCAAATCAGGTTTCAATTCTCCTAATTTTCCGCATATAAAAACCGTCTC
>OIWU01003796.1_pt1 | contig 11314 bp, 13 predicted proteins | sample 1587711 | NCBI WGS metagenome assembly OIWU01 (sample SAMEA3888909, study PRJEB22519) | human gut metagenome | biome: human gut; feature: human-associated habitat; material: faeces | place: Denmark | collected 2010 | reverse complement strand
CATACAGTAGATTTATATAATGAGTATTTGGGTAAGTCGAAGAAACTTAAAACTGTGATAATAGCTACGGGAGTACCGACGGTACCTTATCTTTCTGCAGCTATGGAGGCTCCTGTATTGCCATTACATTTTTTGGTTTCTGTCAATTCTACCAAAGAAGTTTCTTCCATATTAGAATATTCCTCGCAAGCTGGAGTACCCTGTTATGCGACATTGGGATATGATGCTTCCATGGATGATGTCGGAGTTGCCTGGATAAAATTATTGGCTTTGCCTGATGAATATCGGAAGTTTATAATAGAACATGAAGTAGAAAATGTAATTATCGCAGGCATAGGGGAAAACGTGAAAAGTGAATCTTATTGTCGGAAACTTAGTAAAACCGGAGTGGATGGTCAGGAGTATGCAGACGGCTCTCTTTATATTTTATATACCCAATCCGGTTCAGAGCATGACATTAAAACAATATCAAGAAATGTCGTGGACTATAATACGTTATCTCTTGAAAAAGGTAAGGACTTGGCCGATTGGGAGAGCGGTGTTGTCAACAGGCAGATTGATAATATATCAAAAGGTATTTGTGAACATACTCCGGCACAAGTTTATTCTTTGATTGCTACTCATGATATGATGGATATGTATAATCTCGGTGCAAATATGGGTATGTATTTTATGTATAAGAATCGGGAGCAAACAAAGGTTTCCGTACAGGGGACTTATTTAAATGAATATTTAATATCACAACCTTTGTATGAGTTGACTCAAGGATATATTCCATTATTGTTTTGGCAGTTTGTCCCTCCTGTATCAACGATCGACAGGATAAAACGTGATATACAGAAAGTGGTGGATGTTTATGAAAAAGGTGTTCTCCTAGAGAATAAAACCGTACATGTGAATGCACGTATCGGGAAAGAAGAGTTGGTGCAGGAACTAAAGAAAAGGGGATTTCGGTTTGTTACTAAGCGCAAAGATAATGTGGAAGAATTGTGGAACCTATCCGATGGAATAAATTCTCCTTGTGAAGAGGTTGTACAGAATATAGTGGAACAGATTGGGGTAAAACAATATCAGACTCAATGTAAGAATGCATTGTATTTAAATATGGGTGATCTTAAACTAGTAACGAATAATATTCCGGGACTTGTCTTTCATTCTTTTAAGAAAAAGTAGCAAGATGTTTATTGGTTACAGTAGTAACACCTGCTGAACTGAATAAGTTAGCAAGCAAATAAGTTAAAATTGTATGGATTAGCAGAGGGTTATCAAAAAACTCTCTGCTTTTCTGCTTGACTTCTGTTGCGAAATGATTACTTTTGCGCACGTTATCAATTCACAACTGAAACTATGAGTAAAAAAAGCCTTCTTATTGCGGCCGTGGCTATCTTGGTGATAGCTATTATTGGTATTACTTATTTATTGTTTACCGAAAAAAAAGCTAATCGGGAGTTAGTGCAGGAATTCCAATTGGATAAGGAAGATCTGGAAAACGAATATAGTCGTTTTGTGCAAGAATATGATGAATTGAAGTTTAAGGTTACTAATGACTCATTAGGAGTATTGTTAGAACAGGAACAGTTAAAGACCCAACGTCTATTAGAAGAACTTCGTACTGTGAAGAGTTCGAATGCAACAGAGATTCGTCGTTTAAAGAAAGAATTGGCTACCTTACGTAAAGTAATGGTTGGTTATATTAATCAGATTGATTCACTAAATAAACTGGCTGCACAGCAGAAACAGGTCATTGCAGAAGTAACACAAAAATATAATCAGGCTTCACAACAAATCAGTAACCTTTCCGAAGAAAAGAAAAATCTGGATAAGAAGGTGACGTTAGCCGCACAACTCGATGCAACTAATATTCGTATCGAACCACGCAATAAACGCGGTAAAGTGGCGAAGAAAGTGAAAGACGTGGTGAAATTGGCTATCAGTTTCACAATCGTGAAGAATATAACTGCTGAAAACGGTGAACGTACCATCTATATACGTATTACCAAACCCGATAATGATGTACTGACCAAGAGTGCATCCAATACTTTCCCTTATGAAAACCGTACATTGGTTTATTCAATTAAGAAGTATATTGAGTATAACGGAGAAGAACAGAATATCAATGTGTTTTGGGATGTAGAAGAGTTTCTATATGCCGGAAATTACCGGGTAGATATTTTTGAAGGCGGGAACCTGATTGGTTCGCAGTCGTTTACATTAAATTAATATCGGGGTATTATTTTTCTCTACCGATATTTTAATTTTCTTCTATATTAACTAACCCGATGGTCTGTTTTTAATATTTCTTCGGGTAACAGCTGTTCTTTTATGGATGAACTGGGGAAAGAACTGCATAAATAATTGCAATAATATACAGAAAATAGGGTGAATGTAGCATGAATTTGCATACAATATGCGGCTTTTTAATCGTAGAAGCCTTCGTTGGATTAAAATCAACGAGATGTCCCTCACCGAGGAAGGATAAGTTCTTCGGTGAGGGACAACTCTTTTCTCGGTGAGGAACTCATATGGGAATGATTGGAAGCAGTTTTTCTCTCTAGTTTGTATGCGAATAAAGATAAGGAGAAATTGATAAAATGAAGGACTGTTGTCTATAAAAGAATGATTTGTAAATGCAATCAGTATAATTTTAATCTTATTGAGTAAATATAAGGGGAAATCATGTTAATCTAATTTCTGAAGATAGTAAATCCCGGCCCTTTTTCTCTTTAGTTGGAATCTATGCCCAATTTGTTGCATTCCCAACAACTTGAATGTCCCTTTTTTTAGAAGTTCTATTTTTAAGTACCGTATAGTTGAATCGGGTGATGAGGAATAACGGTTGCATAATGTGAACTGCTTACCGTCTTCCGTCAGCTCCCCACATCATCTTGCTGCGGAGTGTATCGAAAAAAATGTGATTAAAACGTTTCACTACCTTTATGCTGTAATCTGCCCGACGGATGGTTAGTTGAGTCGTTTCTTTGCAAGTTTCGCTCCTCCCGTCGATGGCGACGAGGAAGTTGTGACTTCTGCTTTCTACATCTAATGTAATCTCCCAGTCATCCCGAATAACGATAGGGCGGACGTTGAGACTATGTGGAGCCACCGGAGTGATGGCAATAGTGTTGGAATGAGGGACGATGATCGGGCCTCCTACACTCAAAGAGTAGGCTGTGGAACCTGTTGGAGTGGCAATTACTAACCCGTCAGCTTGATAAGTATTCAGATACGCGCCATTAATAGCTGTCCGGATACTAATCATTGAGGAGCTGTCTCGTTTGAGAATAGCTATTTCGTTGAGGGCATAAGGAGAATCTTGGAGATGTTTGTCGTTGCAGATCAACTGAAGTACGCTCCGTTCCTCCACACTATATCTGCCGTTTTGGATTTCATCAAATGTTTCCTCCATTTCCTCCGGCGAAATATCTGCCAGAAATCCTAAACGTCCTGTGTTAATTCCCAAAATAGGAATCCCTTTTCTTCCTACGCGGCGGGCAGCTTTCAGAAATGTTCCGTCGCCCCCGATGCTGATTTCCATATCGGCAGTAAAATCATCACCATCAAATAATTGATCTGCTTTAATATCCATATTTTCAGAAACTAGGAATTGATAAAATTCCCTGCACATACCAATCTCTGCTCCCTGTTTCTTTAAAAGTTTAAACAAGGTGACAGCATGAGAAGACTTTTTAGCCTGATAAGTATTTCCGAAAATGGCGAATTTCATAAGCAATATCATTAGTTCAGGATGCAAATTTGGCATTTTTTCTTGGATTTCTACTTTAAATAACCAAAAAAGAACCCATAATGCGTTTCGTATTATTAGGCAACTAATAATAATATTTGTATTTTTGCGGCAAATATAACGTAGAACTATGACTAAATTAAGTGTAAACATAAACAAGATTGCTACGCTAAGGAATGCTCGCGGAGGAAATGTTCCCGATGTAGTAAAGGTAGCGCTTGATTGTGAATCTTTTGGTGCAGACGGTATCACTGTTCATCCTCGTCCCGATGAACGCCACATTCGTCATTCAGATGTATATGATTTGCCCTTTGTTGCGCACGGAATTTAATATCGAAGGTTATCCCGCTCCGGAATTTATTGATCTGGTGTTGAAAGTCAAACCTCATCAAGTAACTTTGGTTCCCGACGATCCTTCACAGATTACTTCTAATTCCGGTTGGGACACCAAAGCAAATCTGGAATTCCTGACTGAAGTGCTCGATCAGTTTAACAGCGCCGGTATTCGTACTTCCGTTTTTGTGGCAGCCGATCCTGAAATGGTGGAATATGCGGCAAAAGCGGGAGCGGATCGTGTCGAACTGTATACCGAACCATACGCAACGAACTATCCGAAGAATCCGGAAGCTGCCATCGCTCCTTTTATCGAAGCCGCAAAGACTGCCCGTAAACTGGGTATCGGATTGAACGCCGGACACGACTTGAGTCTGGTTAATTTAAATTATTTCTATAAAAACATTCCTTGGGTGGATGAAGTCTCCATCGGACATGCGTTGATTAGCGATGCGTTGTATCTGGGACTCGAACGTACCATTCAGGAATATAAAAACTGTCTACGCTCATGAATGCAATGATCTTGTTAGCCCAAGGGGCTATGAATATGGCCGACTCGCTGGCTACTGCCAACCCCGTATTGACGGAGGTGAATGCTCCTGAAATGAACATGCTTGATATGGCTATCAAGGGTGGATGGATTATGATTGTGCTGGGTGTATTGTCGGTTGTCTGTTTCTATATCCTGTTTGAACGTAACTACATGATTCGTAAGGCAGGAAAAGAGGACCCGATGTTTATGGAGCGGATTAAAGACTATATTCATAGCGGTGAGATCAAAGCGGCTATTAACTATTGCCGTACGATAAACACCCCTTCGGCACGTATGATAGAAAAAGGGATCAGCCGTTTAGGACGTCCTATTAACGATGTACAGGTAGCTATTGAGAATGTAGGTAATATTGAAGTGGCAAAGCTGGAAAAAGGATTGACTGTAATGGCAACTATTTCCGGAGGTGCTCCGATGCTCGGATTCCTCGGTACGGTGACCGGTATGGTACGTGCATTCTACGAAATGGCGAATGCCGGAAGCGGAAACATTGATATCACTTTGCTTTCTGGTGGTATCTATGAAGCTATGATTACTACGGTCGGTGGTCTGATTGTCGGTATCATTGCTATGTTTGCCTACAATTATCTGGTGATGCTGGTAGACCGTGTGGTAAATAAAATGGAGTCTCGTACAATGGAGTTCATGGACTTGTTGAACGAGCCGGCAAAATAATAGGCTGATGGGATTAAAAAGAAGAAATAGAGTATCGCCCAATTTTAGCATGGCTTCCATGACGGACGTCATCTTCCTGTTGCTGATATTCTTTATGATAACCTCTACGGTGGTGTCGCCCAATGCTATCAAAGTCCTGTTGCCGCAAGGCAAGCAGCAGACTTCGACCAAACCGCTGACAAGAGTGGTTATCGATAAAGACTTGAATTTCTATGCCGCTTTCGGCAATGAAAAAGAGCAGCCGGTGGCGCTGAACGATCTGACTTCATTCTTGCAGAGTTGCGCAGAGAAGGAGCCGGAAATGTACGTGGCATTGTATGCAGATGAATCGGTACCTTACCGTGAGATCGTAAGGGTATTGAACATTGCAAACGAGAATCATTTTAAGATGGTGTTGGCTACACGCCCGCCTGAAAATAAATAAGAAACAATGGACAGAAGAAAAAAGGGTGAATACATAGGAGCGCTGGGTGCACTGTTGGTGCATGTGGCAGTGATTGCTCTTTTGATTCTGGTGAGCTTTACTGTCCCTCAACCGGATGAAGATGCAGGCGGAGTGCCTGTAATGATGGGAAATGTAGACGCAGCGAGTGGCTTCGATGATCCCTCTCTGGTAGACGTGGATATCATGGATGAAGATGCGGCAGCACCCGCGGAAACAGCACCGGAACTTCCTTCGGAACAGGATTTATTGACGCAGACTGAAGAGGAAACAGTAACTCTGAAACCTAAGACGGAAGAACCGAAAAAAGAAACGGTGAAACCTAAAGAGGTGGTCAAGCCGAAAGAACCGGTGAAGAAGCCGGAGAAAACGGAAGCCGAAAAAGCTGCGGAAGCGAAACGGCTGGCAGAAGAAAAAGCGGAACGTGAACGTAAGGCTGCCGAAGAAGCTGCCAGAAAGAGGGTGTCCGGTGCGTTTGGAAAGGGAGCGCAAATGACAGGAAATAAAGGAACAGCGGCTAGTGGTACGGGAACCGAAGGTAGCAAGGAGGGAAACTCTTCTACCGGAGCGAAGACCGGAACCGGAGGTTATGGAACATTTGACCTTGGCGGACGTTCTTTAGGTACGGGCAGTTTGCCGAAGCCTGTATATAATGTGCAGGAAGAAGGACGTGTAGTGGTGAATATCACCGTGAATCCTGCAGGGCAAGTGATATCGACCAGTATTAGCCCTCAAACGAATACGGTAAATTCCACTTTGCGTAAGGCAGCGGAGGACGCAGCGAAGAAAGCCCGTTTTAATACGATAGATGGGGTGAATAACCAGACAGGGACAATCACCTATTATTTTAACTTGAGATAGTATCATTAACCAAATATATAAAGGATTATGGGAACTGTATACGCTTTTTTTGCAGATGGTTTTGAAGAAATTGAAGCCTTTACTGCTATTGACACGTTGAGACGTGCCGGACTTAATGTAGAAATCGTATCCGTTACACTGGATGAAATTGTAGTGGGAGCACATGACGTATCCGTCCTTTGCGATATCAACTTCGAGAATTGCGATTTCTTCGATGCTGAACTGTTGTTGTTACCGGGAGGAATGCCGGGAGCTGCCACACTTGACAAGCACGAAGGGTTGCGTAAATTGATTCTTGATTTTGCCGCAAAAGGTAAACCTATTGCGGCCATTTGTGCTGCTCCGATGGTATTGGGTAAACTGGGACTGCTGAAAGGAAAGAAAGCTACCTGTTATCCGAGTTTTGAACAATATCTGGATGGTGCAGAATGTGTAAATGAACCCGTCGTACGTGATGGAAACATCATTACCGGTATGGGACCGGGTGCTGCCATGGAATTTGCTTTGACAATCGTTGACCTGTTGGTAGGTAAAGAAAAAGTAGACGAACTGGTAGAAGCGATGTGTGTTAAACGCTAAACCGTCCATGAAGAAATATGTAATCATTGTCGCCGGTGGAAAGGGCTTGCGAATGGGAAGTGACCTCCCGAAACAATTCCTTCCCATGGGTGATAAACCTGTGTTGATGCATACCCTGAAAGTATTCAGGAGATATGACGAAACACTTCAAATCATAGTAGTGCTTCCACGGGAACAGCAGGACTTTTGGAAGCAACTTTGCCAAAAACACAGCTTTGCGGTGGAACATACCCTTGCCGATGGAGGCGAAACACGTTTTCACTCTGTAAAGAACGGTCTGGCACTGGTGCAGGAGCCGGGACTGGTAGGGGTGCATGATGGAGTACGTCCGTTTGTGTCGGTAGAAGTGATTCGCCGTTGTTATGACTTGGCAAAAGTGCAGAAAGCAGTGATTCCTGTGGTGGATGTGGTAGAGACACTTCGCCATCTGACAGATGCCGGAAGTGAAACGGTCAGCCGGAATGATTACAAGCTGGTGCAAACACCGCAGGTTTTCGATGTAGAGTTGTTGAAACAAGCCTATGCACAAGAATTTACTCCCTTCTTTACAGATGACGCTTCCGTTGTCGAAGCAATGGGAATACCTGTGTATCTGGCGGAAGGTAACCGTGAAAATATAAAAATAACGACTCCTTTCGATTTAAAAGTAGGGAGTGCTCTTTTATAAATGTTCGATTTAGCCACACGCGACATAAAATTTATCTCCGGTGTAGGCCCTCAAAAAGCCGCTGTATTAAATAAGGAGTTGGAAATCTACTCCTTGCACGATTTAATTTATTATTTCCCTTATAAATATATTGACCGGAGCCGCATCTATTACATTCACGAAATAGATGGCAATATGCCGTATATCCAGTTGAAAGGAGAAATTCTCGGTTTCGAAACCATTGGCGAAGGACGTCAACGTCGTTTGACGGCGCACTTTTCGGATGGTACGGGAGTCGTGGATTTGGTGTGGTTTCAAGGCATTAAGTATATCTTAGGTAAGTATAAACTGCACGAGGAATATATCATCTTCGGCAAACCGACTGTTTTCAACGGACGTATCAATGTGGCGCATCCCGATGTAGACAAGCCGGAAGATTTGAAACTTTCTTCGGTGGGATTGCAACCTTATTATAATACGACAGAGAAGATGAAGCGCAGTTTCCTCAACTCTCACGCGATTGAGAAGATGATGGCAACGGTGATTCAGCAAATACAGGAGCCTCTGCCTGAAACACTTTCTTCCAAATTGCTGGCGGAATATCATCTGATGCCTTTGACGGAAGCTCTCCGGAATATCCACTTTCCGACCAATCCCGATGTGCTTCGCAGGGCGCAATATCGCCTTAAGTTCGAAGAACTGTTTTATGTTCAACTGAATATCCTCCGCTATGCCAAAGATAGACAAAAAAGATATCGTGGATATATCTTTGAGAAAGTGGGAGATGTGTTCAATACATTTTATACAAAGAATCTTCCTTTTCAACTGACAGGTGCACAGAAGCGGGTATTGAAGGAAATACGGAACGATGTCGGCAGTGGCAGGCAGATGAACCGCCTCTTGCAGGGAGATGTAGGAAGCGGGAAAACACTGGTTGCTTTGATGAGTATGTTGTTGGCGTTGGATAACGGTTATCAGGCTTGCATGATGGCACCCACCGAAATCTTGGCGAACCAGCATTATGAAACGATCAAAGAACTGCTTTTTGGCATGGACATTCGTGTTGAGCTACTGACAGGTTCTATTAAAGGAAAAAGGAGAGAAGCAATTCTGGCCGGATTGCTGACAGGAGATGTGCAGATATTAATAGGAACACATGCCGTTATTGAAGATACTGTCAATTTCTCTTCTTTAGGCTTCGTTGTGATTGACGAACAACATCGTTTTGGCGTGGCGCAACGTGCCCGTCTTTGGAGTAAGAATGTTCAACCTCCGCATGTGCTTGTAATGACTGCCACTCCCATTCCCCGTACGTTGGCGATGACTTTGTACGGTGACTTGGACGTGTCTGTTATCGATGAACTTCCACCCGGAAGAAAACCGATTACTACCATCCATCAATTCGACAATCGCCGGGAAAGTATGTACCGTTCGGTGCACAAACAAATTGAAGAAGGACGTCAGGTCTACATTGTCTATCCGCTGATTAAAGAAAGCGAAAAGATTGATTTGAAGAACCTTGAAGAAGGATATCAACATGTTCTGGAAGAGTTTCCGAAATGTACGGTTTGTAAAGTGCATGGCAAAATGAAACCAGCCGAGAAGGATGAGCAAATGCAGCTTTTTGTTTCGGGCAAAGCGCAGATCATGGTGGCTACTACCGTCATTGAAGTCGGAGTGAACGTCCCGAATGCTTCGGTGATGATTATTGAAAATGCAGAACGTTTCGGGCTTTCGCAGTTGCATCAGTTGCGTGGCCGGGTAGGACGTGGAGCGGAACAGTCTTATTGTATTCTGGTGACGAATTATAAGTTGACGGAGGACACCCGGAAACGATTGGAAATCATGGTACGCACTAATGATGGTTTCGAAATAGCCGAGGCCGATTTGAAATTGCGTGGCCCCGGTGATCTTGAAGGTACGCAGCAAAGCGGCATCGCTTTCGATTTGCGTATCGCCAATATTGCCAAAGACGGCCAGATATTGCAACTTGCACGCGATATAGCCGGCGAGGTGCTCGATTGTGGAACAAGACCCTGCGGCACAGAATCCCGAGAATGAAATCTTGTGGCGGCAACTTAAAGCCTTGCGGAAAACGAATGTTAACTGGGCTGCCATAAGTTGAAAAACGGTTAAACATGCAGTTTATTTGCGTAAATGTGTTGCAAAACATATTTTGTCCCTATTCTCCCTATTTATAGGAGTTTAACGGCTCAATTGTTCCCTCTTTTTGTACTAAGCATCTGAAAAATAGTTAATAACTTCCTTGCCATTTCGTAGGAAAACACTATCTTTGGAAGAATTTTTTTAGTAAATGTATTGTTTAACCATTTGCAAAGTCGAGTATTATGCTTGAAAAAACGCTGGTCATTTTAAAACCATGTACCCTTCAACGGGGATTGGTTGGTGAGATTACTCATCTCTTTGAACGTAAAGGATTACGGTTGGCCGGCATGAAGATGATGCAACTGACTGATGAATTGTTAAGCGAACATTATGCCCACCTTAGCGGCAAACCTTTCTTTCAGCGTGTGAAAGATTCGATGATGGCAACTCCTGTCATTGTTTGTTGTTTCGAAGGTGTGGATGCTATTCAAACAGTCCGTACGTTGGCGGGACCGACTAATGGACGTTTAGCTGCTCCAGGCACCATTCGCGGGGATTACAGTATGAGCTTTCAAGAGAATATCGTTCATACATCCGATTCTCCGGAGACTGCAGCTATTGAATTAACGAGATTTTTTAAACCGGAAGAAATATTCGATTACAAGCAGGCTACATTTGATTACCTGTATGCAAACGACGAATATTAATTGAATTGACAAAGAAGGAATGAATTTTAGCATTATTAAAACAGGATTGGTCGCTGTTGCGGCTATGGTCAGTCTGAGCTCTTTCTCGCAAGACTTGATTGCCCGCCAAGCACCGATAGACAAGAAATTAAAATCAGTAGACTCTTTGGCCTTGCAGAAGCAAATCCGTGCCGAACAGTCCGAATATCCCGCCCTAAGTCTTTATCCAAACTGGAACAACCAGTATGTGCATGCTTACGGAAATGCTATTATCCCTGATACGTATACAATCGACCTGACAGGTTTCCACATGCCAACTCCAAGTACAAAAATTACTTCGCCTTTCGGTCCTCGTTGGAGAAGAATGCATAATGGGTTGGACTTGAAAGTGAACATAGGTGATACTATCGTAGCTGCTTTTGACGGTAAAGTACGTATCGTAAAATATGAGCGTAGAGGATATTTTAAAGGCTTCGCTGAAGTATTTAAGTTTTCTGTGATTAATTTGAGGTATATATGGAACGGAGAATTATAACAACAGAGGCAACAGAAGAGGATGTGCGGATAGAAACCACCCTGCGTCCCCAGTGCCTCAGTGATTACGTGGGCCAGGAAAAGATCAAATCCACCCTGAAAATATACATAGAAGCGGCAAAAAGCAGAGGGGAAGCCTTAGATCATGTATTATTTTACG
>OIWU01003794.1_pt1 | contig 11315 bp, 7 predicted proteins | sample 1587711 | NCBI WGS metagenome assembly OIWU01 (sample SAMEA3888909, study PRJEB22519) | human gut metagenome | biome: human gut; feature: human-associated habitat; material: faeces | place: Denmark | collected 2010 | reverse complement strand
CATAGCAGCTGATCTGCGCATAATCCTTCCCCAGGTCATAACCCACTATAACTTTATCACTTCCGGGCAGTCGCATGTTCTTCCGCCTCCTCTCCTGCTGTCTTTTTTTATCTTTACTGCAATGTGAACAATCTGTGATCCAGATATTCCCTGCGGTAATATTCCTCGATCAGATGATCCAGTGTCGTATCGTCCTGCAGTGTCATGCTGATCATCATATCATTGATGATCTCGTATTTGCTGTCCGGACTTTCATTCATAATATCGCTCTTCTGCAGGCTTCCGCTCTCCGTCAGCTGTTCTTCGTTCTCTGATTCTTCCATAATGTAATATTGAAGATTCTCCCCGAAAAACAGTACGAATTCCTTGAAAAATACACCGCTGTATACTTCCTGCATATATTCCGACAGGTAATCCTCCGCCTGCCCGTTCTCATGCATCATCACATAATGAATCCTTGCACGGACGCCGCCTCTTGTGTGATACTCCACGATAGTCTTGTCCTTCATCTCCTGCAGCTGTGGCAGGCAGTCCTGATATTCCCTGAAAAAGTTCAGATGAATGTGGTCCTTCATCATTTCCTCCAGGAAATTCCGGACCAGAGTTTCATCTTCCCGCTCCAGCTTGTCCTTATTCTCCGCATAGAATTTCAGATAAGCCAGCTTGCAGATCCGCTGGGTCTCTTCTCCCCGCAGATAGCAGTTACGGATCTCCCGGAATACATATTCCTCCGTGATCTTCTCCCGGCAGAAATAATCATAAGAGCTCTGTACAAGCACAGCTTCCTCGATCTCCTGTCTGGCTCCCTGGGATACATAATAACGGAAAATATCCATCCGCTCTCCCACAAATGCCCCGGAGAACAGCATCTGCAGCAATATCTTTTCACTTAAGCTGTAGCAGTCTATCTCAAAGGATCTTGCCGCTTTCCAGATGTCACGCAATTCCTTCGTGGTACCGGTGGCATAACGCACCAGATACTCTAAAATTCCACCGTTGTATTTTCCCTTACGGAACGCCGTCAATGCCGCCGCATACAGGACTGCCTCTCCCTCATGGACCGACTGCGTGATCACACCGTCCGTAAGCCGCAACAGAATCTTGGCCTCCACAAAATAAGGGGTATATGCTTCGATCCAGGCATATGCCTTCTCATAATTTCCCCGCAACACCAGAAAACGCAGGATCAGTTCCCGCTGTTCCTCCGTAAAGCCGTCCCCCTGCAGCTCCTGCAGGTATTCATCCAGTGCCTGCAAATTATCCGCGTCGAAATAGGCCTGTACCAGCTGTACCGCAATCTCACTGCGCAGCTTCGGCTCCACGGCATCGCTTTCCACCAGTCTTGCCATCCGCATCAGCTTTGTGGAAGATATGGTCTCTTCTGTTCTGCCGTTCTCCATGAAATACAGATCCAGTTCTGCCGTATCCGGCACATAATGTTCCAGAAGTCTGAGATATTTCCCCGGTACCAGCAGTTTTTCCAGGGTATATTCCACATTTTTAAGGAACCTGTTACCATATGCATCCTCAAAAGCAATGGTATAATCATTCCCGTAGACTGCCACCCAGGCCGTGCCGTTTTGCAGAGGCGTCTCGGACAGTATCAGATTCCCCGGCTGGCTGACGATCACCTTACGCATTCTGCTGTCATCCACTCTTACCATATGGGCAAACAACAGACGGGACAAAGGCTTCGCCATAGCTTCCGTTACAATGGCCGGAGACAGGAATTCCTGATACAGTATTGCCAGATGTCTGTTAATATGCTGCTTCTGGATCTGGTCAATGACGAACCGCTCCATTCTCGGCTCGTAATGTTCGTACAGTTCCTCATAATCTTTCCGGTGTTTTAACAGATACGCATACAGGAACGCACTATGTTCATAATCCAGATTGCTCTGGAAAGAAAAATACATCAGAATCACTTTCGGAAGCTCCAGCACAGCATCCAGATCTACCGACGCCATATAATATTCATAGAGATTCGTGATCCTCAGATGGCTTTCCACACCCATCTGATACCACGTGAAGGCATCCGGTCCCGTCTTACTTCCCTTGATCAGAAGGCTGCACACCTCCTGCAGGATCCGCACATCCTTCTTTTTCTCATACAGTCTTCGTAAAATTCTGCCCAGTAGTGGAGAATACTCTCTGACTCTTCCCGACAGATACAACAGCTGTTCGATCAGGCTGTCGTTTACCGCATCCTGACGGACACCGAAGTTCAACACCTGCAGTTCAAAACTGTTCAATTTACGTAGCAGCGCCGGATTGCCGTTCAAAAGGGCCAGTGCTTCCAGGTAGATCACCGGACTGGTGCAGCCGTACTGGTACTGTTTTTCTAAGAACATCCATTTCCCGGAGGTTGAACGATTGTATTCCTCCGACAGATACAACAGCAGCCATGCCACACGCCAGCGGGTCCTGTCATAGCGGTAGATCTGTTCCACCTGCTCCGCCATTTGCAGTGTATACTGGGGGTCCCTGTGGATCAGTGTGGTCAGATACAGATAGTAAGCCCACTGTTCTCCGCCGGTAGCTCCCTGGGCTTCCAACATGTCCGCCGCGTGATCCAGGATCCATCCGGCTTCATTGTAGCGTTCCTCTGTGATCAGAAGCTGTGCCTGGAACAGTCTCGCCGGCACATCCTTCTCATCCATGGTCACCATGCGCTCCACCAGTTTGCCGGTCTCCGCGAGCCAGGTTCCCGTACCGATCTTTTTCAGTCTCGATTCTTCATAATATTTCATGATCTTTGTGATGCACTGCATATGACTGTGATCCGCATGCCGGGCCACTACACCGTCTCCCAGCTGTACCATGACCGGGATCTCCAGTGAAGTATAAGCATTATATATGTAGACTTTACCGAAATTTTTGCCAGATCTGCACAGGCTGCTGTCGATGTAGACCGGCAGGCGGCAACGGTTTCCCAGAAAATCATCGTCTGTAATGTTTTCCTTTTCCGTAAAGACAAATTCACCCTCACACTCGATCTGGAGATTCGTATATCCCCAGCCGTTCCTCACGATGGTCAGATTGTTCTCCGTGATGCCGTAATTATCTGCGCTGCGAGGCAGTTTTTTCACCAGTTCTTTCTCTTCCGTCAGGAATTCCAACTGTTGCTTTTTATTGATACAGATCAGGAATTCCTCCACATTTTGTTCGTTGCCCTCATAAGTGGACAGGATCCGGTAACTGTCATAGAAATGGGCATCGTTCCCCTGGAACAGCCGCAGAAATTCCGGATCATAGAACAGCCGCACAGCTTCCTTCCAGTTGCTCTTCGCCAGGTTGGCAAAATGGAACAGATTCCGGATAGCCCCGATGGAAGAATTCAACATCCCATGCTCCACCGTCACCACAAAAGGAAGATTGTATTCTCCTCTGTTGCTGACTACGGAAAAAGAGCCCTTGATCACATCCCCTTCCTCCAGATCTTCTCCGTGGAAGCAGTAAAAAATTTCTGCATCGGAGCCGGTAAACTGATCCGTCATACATTCCATCCGAAGATGGTCCGAGATCACGGATCCCTTTACATAGCCTTCCGACGCAGAAAGAATGTGAAAAGAGCCCTCATATATTGTCCCCTGTGACAGGGAAATCTCTATTTTAGCGCAGGAGAATTCCAAAGAACCGTTCTCATAATCGAAGTTTCCTCCTAAAATTCTATCAATAATCTCCTGCATGTACCTTCACCCGTTCCCTGTTGTCATTTGGATTTATTATACCAAATTTACCAGTTGAGGGCAAGGTGTAGACCCGGTTAGTCCAGGTTTAATTTTCGGTTCATGATGTAATAAGATACGCCGTACATGATGGCCGCAATGAGCAGGCTGGTGATCACGTTAATGTCATAGGCCATATTGGTCGTTACCGAAAATCCGCCGGAGTTGCTCATGACATTTGTGCCAAACATGAAGGCACTCTGTACAGTACTTCCGATGATGGAAGACAGGATCGTCAGGCCGGCATATGCCAGGATTCCCATCAGGCCTTTATGTTTGGAGGAAAGCTGTCCGATGGTCAGCGCTCCGAACAGGGTGACCATAGTAATGAAAGGTCCTGCCACATAGGTTAAGAGTAGTGTAATCCCATAATGCAGCAGATTGATTCCCATCTCTTCTTCGTATGTTCTGCCAAGTTCATAAAAAGCATCTGCCAGGAATTCCCAGATATTTCCATTATATTGTATCAGTACACCACTCAGTTCACCAATATTTAAAAGTCCTGTCATCAAAGAGACGACCAGTGCCACCACTGAAATACCAATGCCTATCGAAATGAACAGATACCAGACACCGGACACCAGTACCTTGCTTAAGAACAGTTGGTTGGCCGTCACCGGCAGGGTGTGGGACAGATATCCCTCATCCGTATACATGCTGCGGTAAAAGCGGATGCCCAGGAAGATCAGCATACCCCAGGTGGATGCCAGCAGCATGATCACATACAGGATCAGGATTGCCGCGAAGGAAGAGATCACAAGCCAGGCCTGCGCGCCATTTACATCATTGCTGTCGAAAAATTCCGCCACTCCCGGCATTTGCAGTACGACACAGCCGATCACTGTGACGATAAACATTCCCAGAAGCATCAGTGTACCGGCTTTCCAGATATTTTTCCATTCATATTTCATTAACTTTCCTAACATGCGAACACCTCCCTGAAGTAAGCATCTACAGACTTACCTTTCTCTTCTCTGATATTGTCAACGGATGTATATAACACCAGCTGACCATAACGCATGAAGATGACTTCATCCAGTACCTGTTCCACATCCTCGATCAGATGGGTAGAGATCAGTACCGTTGCTTCCGGATTGTAGTTGTTGATAATGGTGCGCAGGATGTAATCTCTCGCTGCCGGATCCACACCGGCAATCGGCTCATCCAAAATATACAGGCTGGCATTCCTGCTCATCACTAAGATCAACTGTACCTTCTCCTTCGTACCTTTGGACAATGTCCGCATTTTCACTGCAGGATCGATCCCCAGACTCTTTAACATCTCTTCCGCACGTTCCCTGGAAAAGTCTGTATAAAAGTCCTGAAAGAAATCCAGAATCTCCCGGATTGTCTGATTCATGGTCAGATACGTGCGGTCCGGCAGATAAGCTACCTTGCTCTTGGTCACCGGTCCTACATAATTTCCGTCGATCATAATAGTGCCTTCCGTCGGTGTCAGCAGACCGTTCAGCATTTTGATCAGTGTCGTCTTACCGCTGCCGTTGGGTCCCAACAGGCCAATGATCTTCCCCTTGGGGAGACTTACGGTCAGATTGTTCACAGCCACATTGGCACCATATTTCTTGGTCAGATTTACAATTTCTACCAGATTATTCATTTCTATTTCCGCCTCTCTTTATTTTCATCATAAATTTGCACCCCTGTCAGGCCTGTACCTTATCGAAGAGATTCCGGATCTCCTCTCTCTGATATCCCAGTTCCTGCATGTTGTTGATAAAATTCCGGATATGCCCGGCTGCCAGCTGTTCTCTGGTATTCCCGATCAGCTCAGTGTCCTCCGTCACGGTTCTGCCGCTGGTGCGCTGTGTCACGATCAGGCCGCTCCGCTCCAGTTCCGCAAAAGCTTTCTGCATCGTATTCGGGTTCACCGCCGCCACGGCCGCAAGATCTCTGACACTCGGCAGCTTCTCTCCCGGCTGATATTTGCCGGACACGATCTCTTTCTGGATCCGCTCCACCAGCTGCGCATATATGGGTCTGTCAGCATCCAATTCCCACGCCATTCCTATCATCCTTTCTTGTTTCTTATTTTCTGTTTCTTATTACCTGTCACGCATCGTTTCTATCGATGCCTCCCCGGGTCCCTCATTGTCTTGTTGTTTTACTGTATTATTTATTTAATACAATAATACGTTATTTATTTTTATCTGTCAAGCGGATTTTATGCTTGTCCGGGAAAATTGTTGGAATTACACTTGTTACAACATGGTAAATGGGAAGTTACGCGGCTCATTGCTCGCGTAACTTCCCATTTACTACGCATCCGGCTCCGAAATACGTGTCACCCCCACATAAATATCCGAGATTTCAAACCATGTAGGATAATCCACGATTCCGGTCTGAGGAAGATTAAATATCTTCTGGAACGTCCGGACAGCCTCCGCAGTACCGGAGCCATAGATTCCGTCGGGTGTCAACGTAGGAATCGCCGGATAATTTCTGGCGATCCGGTTCAACTGCTGTTGCAGCTGACGGACTTTTTCCCCGGAAGAACCGATAGTCAGATCATACCCCGGCCAGGAAGAAGGCACTCCCGAAATAATATCTGCGGAATTGATATACATATCATTGCCGTAATAATAATGAATGATATCAATAGCGGAATATCCCTGATCCGCCAATGACTTGGAGCCCCACTGGCTCAGCCCCCGGCAGGTAGTCCGATTACCGTCACAATACGATGTGAAAATGGGCTGTCGTACACCGGGCCTTGACAAATAGTTGGTAAAAATGGAATCTACCAGATAGTCGATCTCTTCGAACACATTTCTGCCATAGATCCATTTTTGATCATACGCCGTAGAAGAAGTTATCGTAAAATCGTATCCACGTCCCCTGTACCACTCCGTATATATACGGTTTAACGTAAATGATTGAATGACCAGAATATTAGCATAAATTGCACTCTCCGGCCAGGTGGAATAAATCTCGCTGGAGGCCACATTTTTAATGTAATCCTTATAGCGCACCCAGTAATTCCGGGCAGTGGGATCCTCCGGGACACCGTCATGTACGATCACATATTCCGGAATCACCACACGGCTCAGTACGATCTCCCCGGTCTCGTTCATAGGTTTGATTTCTTCTTCCGGAATCTTCGGAGGATACTCTCCGAAAAGCGTATGTGCAGGTATTACTACTACTTTTTCTTCCTCCTCTGTTACATTCAGCGGATTCATGCGGATCGGTTGTAGGGAAAATTCGCCTGCCAGAATTTCGGAACCAGATACCAGTACCGGTTCAAAGCCTTCTGCAGTCACCTGAATGTTGTACTCCGAATAGGGCTGTGCCGTAATATCCGGAGATAAAGAAAGCTCTCTCGGCGGCGCATCCAGTGTTATCGTAGGGGTTTGCCCGGATTCGTCAGTAGTCATCGTCTCCAGCGGGGAATCCGGATCCCCGGTATAGGAGACAGTGACGGTCGCGCCGGGTATCGGTGTCATCCCCAGAGCGGAGACAACGCTGATCTGAAGTGTTCCTGTATAAGTAGTGTCCATGGACAGAGGTCCTTTCTGCCTATGCCGTTTTGTCTGTCTTGATCCGGTCAGGCAACAAATGTTCCTTACAGAATATGCAAAGTCAGAAAAATATGTGCATGTTCCCATATACTAAGTAGACTAACTTCTATCCGTTTTGTCTTCATCATACATCTACTTGATTAACAGACGGGTGATATGCATTCACTAAATACTAATTCCGGTACCGGTCTGCATCTGTCCCCGAACCGCTGTGTAGCCCAAAAAGGAACCACAAACCGTTCCCAGATTGTGATTCCCTTTGTTTTTAATCCGTCATTTTTATTTGGTCAACAGCATCATAATGTCATTGCTTCTTGCCACGAACTTGGTCATGGCATCGGCGGACAGGGGTGCATGCTGGAGCTTTGCCAGATCGTACAGCTGCTCGCAGATCATTTCTGCGTTCTCGCCGTCCTGGTGCTCGGTGATGTACTGTACCAGAGGATGGTTGGCATTCAGGATCAGGGTCTCGCCCTCACCGCCGAAAGCACTCATATCCATGCCGGGCATGGAGTACATCTTCATCATATCCTGCATACGTCTGCTCTCTTCGGACAGCGTGATCATGGAAGAGATCTTCTTGTTCTTCAGCTTCTCTACCTTGACAGTGATCTTGTCGTTCTTCAGAGCTTTCTTCATCAGCTTGCTGATGCTCTCTGCCTGCTCTTCCATCTCTTTTTCAGCCTTCTTGGAAGTCTTGGACTTCAGGGCATCGGTCACATCCGCATCGATACGCTGGAACTTGATTCCCTCATTCTTCTGCTCCAACTGGGAGATGAAGGGCTGATCGATATTGTGGGTCAGGATCACAGCATCCATCTTGGCAGCCTTGAACATATTAATATACTGGCTCTGCTGCTGTTCATCCGTTACATAGTAGATGATCTTCTCCTTCTTCTCTTCCTCGGTATTCTCCCCGGAAGCCTCATCTTCAGATTTATCCTCTACGACCTCAGCTTCTACCTTGTTGCCGTTCTCATCTACAGCATTTTCCTTATTCTCTTCCTCGTCCTGAGGCTTGATCTCCAGACACTCGGGCAGAGTCAGATATTTGCCGTCCAGATTCTTGAAGAGGATATAATCATTCATCTTCTCACAGAACTTGTCATCCTTCAGGCAGCCGAACTTGATGAAGGGACTGATGTCATCCCAGTATTTGTCGTACTCTTCCTTATCCGTCTTGCACATACCGGCCAGCTTGTCCGCTACCTTCTTGGTAATGTACTCGGCGATCTTCTTGACAAATCCATCATTCTGCAATGCACTTCTGGATACGTTCAGAGGCAGATCCGGGCAGTCGATGACACCCTTTAACAGCAGCAGGAACTCAGGAATGACTTCCTTGATGTTATCTGCGATAAATACCTGATTGTTGTACAGCTTGATGGTACCTTCGATGGACTCATACTCCATGTTGATCTTCGGGAAGTACAGGATACCTTTCAGATTAAAAGGATAATCCATATTCAGGTGGATCCAGAACAGAGGCTCCTTGTAATCCTGAAATACCTTGCGGTAGAAGTCCAGATACTCTTCCTTCGTGCACTCATTGGGATGCTTGGTCCACAGAGGCTGTGTCTCGTTGATCAATTCAGGACGCTTTCTGATCTTCAGCTTCTTAGGCTCTTCTGTTCCCTCAGCAGCTTCAGCGTTTTCACCTTCTGCCGCTTCCCTCTTCTCCGGCTCGATCTCTTCCAGGACTTCATCATCGGGAAGCTTTTCCTCTTCCTTGATGATCTGGGTCTCCTTGGTGTTCGCCTTGGACAGATAGATCTCGGTAGGCATGAAGGAACAATACTTCTTCACGACCTCACGAGCCTTGTACTCATTACAGAACTCCAGACAATCTTCATTTAAAAACAGGGTAATGGTCGTACCGACATCCGTCTTGTCTCCGTCTTCCATGGAGAACTCGGTGCCGCCGTCACACTCCCAGTGTACTGCCTTGGCGCCATCCTTGTAAGATAACGTATCAATATGTACTTCATCCGCTACCATGAATGCGGAATAGAAGCCCAGTCCGAAATGACCGATGATCTGGTCGGAATTGCTCTTGTCCTTATATTTCTCAATGAAATCCGTAGCACCGGAAAATGCGATCTGGTTGATATACTCTTCCACTTCGTCGGCGGTCATGCCCAGACCGTTATCCTTGAAGGTCAGTGTCTTCTTCTCAGGATCCACGATGACATCCACACGTCCCTTATAACCTTCAGGCAGGGCATATTCTCCCATCATGTCCAGCTTTTTCAGCTTGGTCACGGCATCGCAGCCGTTGGAGATCAACTCTCTGTAGAAAATATCGTGATCGGAATACAACCACTTTTTAATGATCGGAAATATGTTTTCACTGTTAATTGATAAACTGCCGTTTTTTGCTGCCATTATTACCACATCCTTTTCTAAAATTGCACAGCCATGGCTGACTGTTTCCTAACTGATTCTAAGTGTAGGACTGTAAAATTGAAAAGTCAAGACAAATTTAGCACTCATTATAAATGAGTGCTAACAATCAGTCAAAAATCCAGTATTTATCAATATTTCCGTAATTCTAAAATTTTAATAAAGCGTGTAAAAAACCAGAAATTACTCCTCCGGAAAGTACTTTGCATACACATCAAAAAAGTTGTCCGTAGTCACCTGTTCGTCCATGATCAGCGTGATCTCGTCCCACAGCTTGTCATTGAGCTGACGCACCAGTGTATTCACAAAGCTGTCATACTCCTGCCCGAAGACTTCCCGTTTCCGCTCTTCTACAATCTTTAATTTATTAGCGTCCGTCTCTTCCCGATCCAGCGTATTGATGCATTTGATAATGTAATAGCCTCGTTCACATTTCACAACCTGACTCACCTCGTCTGTTGCCAAATTGAAAGCCGCTTCCTCATAAGCGCTCTCCGCTTCTCCTTTGCCAAAGGAATAGGTGATCTCGGAATCGTCGCTGTATTTGGATGCCAGTTCCGTGAAATCGTGTTCTCCGTCCACCGCCAGGTCTCTTACCTCGCAGGCTTTCTCATAGGCACTCTGAATGGAGCTTTCCGAATAAGGCTTCAGGTTTCCGTCCATATCCGTGGATGCTGTTGCAAAAAAGATCTGCTGCACCGTAATTTTGCGTGCCTCGTCATCACTGATCTCCGGATTGATGTCCTGTATAATCAACTGATAGACCTTGTCTGCCATGGCATATTCCCGATACAGATTCTCCACAATCTCCTCCGTGGCACCCATAGCCTCGATCTCCGTATCATTTAAGGAAGAATAATACTCCTGTGCCGCCTGGACGACCTTTGCCTCCTCGGCTTCATCCAACGTGACCTCTTTCTCTTTTGCCAGCAGGTACATGGTCTTGATCTGAGCAATCCTTGCCAGCACTGTCTCCTTGACATTATCCTCCAGAGTCACTCCGTTCAGGGAAGTATTCCAGATCTCCGTCCCGTAGACATTCTCATATTGATTCTGGGTCGTGGTCAGGTAGATCATGATCTCCGCCTTAGAGCAGGACTCGTCCCCGATCCGAAATACCTCATTTTTCCCAAATCCTGTGGTAAATACCACTTTTGTGCCGTCACTGCTGCCGCAGGCGGTCAGTCCCGTCACCATACTTATTCCCAGCACTCCCGCCACCAATACCGCGGTGATATGACATCTATTTTTAAAAAACATAACATTTCCTACTTTCTCAAAGTCTCTAAATTCTGATTATACCCTATTTTTTTCTTCTGTGCCACGGTTTCTTGGAAGTTCAGAAAAATCTAAGAATTCTACAGACAAAAAAATGCGTGCGGATATTCTCCACACGCATTTTTAATATTATTCAATTTTGATACCAGATTACTCAATTACATGGATCCAGCCCTTAGGAGCTTCGATCCTGCCCATCTGGATACCGGTCAGAGTCTCATACAGTTTCTTGGTGACAGGTCCCATCTCGGTCATGCCGCTGGGCAGGCAGATTTCTTTGCCGTGGTCAACGATCTTGCCTACAGGGGAGATCACTGCTGCGGTACCACACAGACCAGCCTCTGCGAAGTCTTTTACTTCATCCAGG
>OIWU01003785.1_pt1 | contig 11326 bp, 11 predicted proteins | sample 1587711 | NCBI WGS metagenome assembly OIWU01 (sample SAMEA3888909, study PRJEB22519) | human gut metagenome | biome: human gut; feature: human-associated habitat; material: faeces | place: Denmark | collected 2010 | reverse complement strand
GGTGACGCACAGAATTTGATACACCGTGTATTCCTGCGGCGCCTTCAGCAGGCGATACCCGCCCTGATGCCCGCGCACGGCGCGCAGAAGCCCGGCCTGCGTGAGCTGAAGGGCGATCTGCTCCAAATACTTTTTGGATATTTCTTCGCGCTGCGCCGTATCCTTCAGGGCCACATAGCCCTCGCCCTGGTGGACGGCGATGTCCAGCATCATGCGCAGGGCATAGCGGCCCTTGGTGGAGATTTTCATATCGGTCAACTCCCGAACAAATCACTCAATTATTATCATACCATGGATTGGCCGAATTAGCAAGTGCATGTAAATCCTATATAGTCTATTGATTTAATAGGCATATGTGCTATAATATTGCGGCAGCCCGCCCGTTCGGGCCGCGCGCAACGCATTATTCCTACGGGAGGAACGCCATGAAAAAGTATTTTGCTCTTGCCCTGCTGCTGATCCTGACGGCCCTGACCGGCTGCGCCGCACAGCAAACGCAGGCAGCTTTTACCATTTCACGCGATCAATTAACCGCAGAACCGCTGTTTGCGGATGTGAAGCAGGGCAAAACGGCCATGCAGATCATCGCCCTGCTGGGTGCGGACGGCACGCCCCGCCTGGCCTACAATACCTGCCAGGTGTGCGCCGGCTCGCCCTACGCCTACTTTGCCTATCAGCAGGGCGCGCTGGTATGCCAAAACTGCGGCAGCGCCTTTGACCTGTCCTCCGTCGGCCAGGCGGCGGGCGGCCAGGTGGACCTTCTTCACGAAGGGGCAGGTGGCGTCGTGATAGGTACAGCCCCGGGCGTCCAGCTCATCGTAAATGCTGCGTGGGACGCCGTGGCTGCGGATGACCACCTCGTAGCCCGCAGGGACATCAGCGGGGGTGTCTGCTACCAGTGCGCCCCGGCGCTCGAGGTCTTCTACGGTCTGGGGGTTGTGGATGAGGGGGCCGAGGGTGGCCACCTTGCGGCCCTCATCCAGCAGACCGTAGGTCAGCTTGACCGCGCGGTCCACGCCGAAGCAGAAACCCGCAGTCTTTGCAAGTCTGATTTCCATTGTACTCTCCTAAATTCAACCTCTCCGTCATCGCTGCGCGATGACGGAGAGGGCAAGCCGCCTTACAATTCGCTCCACGCATCCAGAACGGCCTGTTTATTCTCCCGCAGCTTCTTTATGTCGCGGCGGCCTTCCATCGCAAACTGTGCAGCTGGCATGGGCTCGCCGAAGATGACACGCACCTTGCAGAACAGCTTCATCTTACCATCGGGGGTGTCGTAGTAGATACGGCAAGGCACGACGTCCACATTTGCTGCCGCCGCGATGACGAAGAGGCCGCTCTTGAGGGGAAGGAACTTTCCCTCCTGCTCCCGCGTACCCTCCGGGAAGAGCAGCAGTGTGCCGCCCTCCTGACACTTTTTCACGGTGTCTTCAATGACACTGACCTCTTCTTTCGTGCCGCGGACACAGACTGCACCGGCGCACCGGAAGAACCACGACAGGAATGCGTTTATCTCGAACAGCTCTTTCTTGGCAAACACCGTCATCCGCTGGCCCCAGAACCGGGCGATGACGACGAACACCGGGTCGATGGCGGAGATATGGTTGGGGGCAATGATGCAGCCCTTCGTGCCGATTTTTTTCAGGTTCTCTCGGCCCTCACACCGGACGCGGAAGCCGATGTGGAACACCAGCCATGCCAGCGGGACCAGAATATAATATAGTATCATCTGACCTTCTCCGTGATCATTTTCTTCATGGCCTCAAAGCTCTGCTCGAAGTTCAGCTCCGAAGTGTCCAGCAGCACGGCATCGTCTGCCTGCTTGAGAGGAGCTGCGGCGCGGTGGGTGTCCTGATAGTCGCGCTGCTTGACGTCGGCCAGCACATCTTCGTAGGGGGTGTCGATGCCCTTCTGCTGGTACTCCTTCCAGCGGCGGGTGGCGCGGGCCTCCGGGCTGGCGGTGAGGAAGATCTTTACAGTCGCATTGGGCAGCACCACGGTGCCGATGTCGCGGCCATCCATCAGGATGTTCTGCGTTCTGGCCATGTCCCGCTGCATCTCCAGCAGGAAGGCGCGCACCGCCGGATTTGCACCCACGGCAGAAGCCGCCATTCCCACCTCTTCGGTGCGGATGGCCGTGCTGACGTCCTCGCCATTCAGATAGATATGCTGTTCGCCCTCGATAAAAGCAAACTCGAGGGTGATATTGGGCAGCAGGGCATTGACCGCCTCGTTGTCCTTCGGGTCCTTGCCCGCGCGGAGGGCGTAAAGGCCGATGGTGCGGAACATCGCACCGGTGTCCACATAAATGTAGCCGAAGTCCGCAGCCAGACGCCGCGCCAGCGTAGATTTGCCTGCGCCCGCAGGCCCGTCGATTGCAACAGAAATCATTTTTATATCTCCTTCTCTATGAATCTGAAATTTCCAGCCGCTTAAATCTCTCCGTCACGGCTGACGCCGTTCCACCGCGGCGGCAGTCGTTGTTGCTGCCCTGCCGAGGGGGCCGTCTGCGAAGCAGACTGAGAGGTCATTCCAGATGATTCGCAAAACTCTGTGCCGTGCAGAATGCGATCTGCAGGTTATAGCCGCCGGTATAGGCGTCCACATCCAGCACCTCGCCTGCAAAGTAGAGGCCGAGGGCCTTTTTGCTCTGCATGGTCTTGGGGTCCACCTCCCGCACCGACACGCCGCCCGACGTGATGACTGCGTGAGCCAAATCGCCCCGAGCGTCGATGGACACCCGCCAGTGCTTCATCAGCTGTACCAGTTCCCGCTTCTGCTCCCGGGTGATCTGGTTTGCCCTGGTGGCCGGGTCGATGCCCCAGCGGGCCACCATGACCGGCTGCATACTGGACGGCAGCAGCTTCACCAGTGCGCCCTGCGCCGCGTGGTTCGCCAGAAGGGCAAAGTCCCGGGTGATGCGGTCATAAAGCTGTTCCTCGCTGAGGGCAGGCTTCAAATCAATAAAAGCTTCGTACTTGTGCTTTTTCATGTCGCCCAGATGACTCGACGCGCTGAGGGTCAGCGGCCCGCTGATGCCGAAGTGGGTGAACAGCATCTCGCCCTGCTCCTCGAAGATGGCTTTGCCGTCCTCGTGGAGGGTGAGAGTCACGTTCTTGAGGGCGAGGCCCATCATCTTCTTGCAGTCGGCATCGTGGCTCACGAGGCTGACGAGGCTGGGGACAGGCTCCACGAGGGTGTGGCCCGCCTGCTGGGCCAGCTTGTAGCCGTCGCCGGTGGAGCCGGTGGTGGGGTAGCTCAGACCGCCTGTTGCCACCAGCACGGCGTCCGCCTTGTACTCCCGGCCCGAAATTCCCCGCACTCCTACGCAGCGATAGGCCGGGCCGGGCTTTTTCTTTTTCGGATGGCGCGGATTTTCCGGCGCAACAGGCGCTTCTTCCGGCTGGGCCAGCGGCTCCAGCAGCAGCTTTTTTGCCCCGTCATGGACGATGTCCGCTCCGTCTGCGTACCGCAGAAGAGCCTGCCGGATCTCTTCGGCCTTGTCTGACACCGGGAACACCCGGCGTCCGCGCTCCACTTTCAGCTCCACACCGAGAGACTCAAACAGCTCCATCGTCTTGGCCGGTGGGAAAGCCCCCAGCGACGAGAACAGAAAGCGGGGGTTCGTCCGCACATGGTGCAGAAATTCCTCTGCGGTGCAGTCGTTGGTCACATTGCAGCGGCCCTTGCCGGTGACGAGAATTTTCTGAGCCGGCTTTTCCATATGTTCCAGCACCGTCACCTCATGCCCCTGCCGCAGGGCCGCGCCCGCCGCCATCAGGCCGGCAGCACCGCCGCCTACCACTAAGACCTTCATGTTTCGTTTCCTCCGCTTTTTCTTCTGTCTTCACACTTATTCTAGTTTATCATACCAGAATCGACCGCCAAAAGCAATGTGAAAAAAGCAGGTACAGCGTTCTGCTGCACCTGCCCGGAAAATTCTGCTTATTTCATGGCCTTGATGGGGTCGAGATACTTTTCACCCTCCATGACTTCCAAGTGGATGTGGCTCTCCTCGGCACACTCACAGCTCACGCTGCCCACCTTGCCGATGGTCTGCCCGGCCGAGACGGTGTCGCCCTTCTTCACCCTGGCGTCCGTCGTGCCGCAGACCCGCCAGACCCTGCCGGAAGCGTCTTCGATGGCGACCACAGGCCCCCACTTGTCGTCCGTGCCGGTCTCCACCACCTTGCCTGCCGCCGGGGCGGTCACTTCCGCGCCCCTGCTGGCGGCGTAGTCCACACCGTTGTGGGTGCGCCAGTCGCCCAGCGTCTTGCTGTAGACCAGCTCATCGCCGCTGTAGCTGTTTAAGACGCGCCCCGAGACAGGCTGCGTGGAGGCAGGCGCATCCGAACTGCTGGCAGGCAAGGACTCGGTTTGCAGCGCGGAGGGTTCGCGCACCGAACCAGACCCAGACCGCGCACCAGAAGAGGACGCAGCCCCACCGGACGAGCTGTCGGCTTTTGGCACATTGGCCACACTGTTTGCTGCGGGTGCGTTCTGCTGCTGCCATTCGGCTTCCTCCTCTCCGGCGACGCCGGGCGATGTGTTGATGCCCTCGTCGATGCCGGGGGCGGTGCTGGACGGGCTGCGCACCGCGTCCAGATTCTGTTTGAGCTCATTGCGCACCGTGCGCACAGCCCACACCCCGGCCGCTGCCGCCGCCAGCAGGCAGGCGGTGAGCACCAGCGCAAAGGCTTTGTCCCGCAAAAACTTTCTGAATTGCTCCATCGTTCGTTACTCCAATCCATCTTTGTGTACGGAATCGTTTCTTTGGTGGTAGTTTGGAGCGATGGAGCGGGGTTTATTCATAAAGACGCAAAAAGGCCCCGGCGGACCGGGGCCTAACGAGTTCATGATTCAGTGGGCGGGCATTGCTGCGGCTGAGGCTCAATCCTCAGAAGCACCTTCATCAATGCCACCGTCATTCTTATCAATTTTTATCCGGATTCTGATTCGAATTATACTCCGGATTCTTTTCAGCAGTAGTCTTAAAGAGCGCGACCATGTACTTCTTACCGCCAACTTCGCCGGTAGCAACGGCAACATAATATTTGTCACCGTTAATCCAATTAGGCTCCCCATGATTGTCAGGATCATTGTCAGGATCATTGATGTATTGGGAAGTCATCGACAGCTGCTCTGCATAGTAAATGTTTTTACTGCTGCTTGCAGACAGCGTTGCGCTAATATCGGCAAAGCCATACTGATACAGCGGCGAACCATCACCAATGTTTGCTTTCGTAAACTGCTTTGCCCAATCCCCCAGCTTCTGCCTTGCAGTTTCATTTTGCATAACGGTGTTGTACACATCATAGATGTTCTTGGCATCTTTAAAATCGATGTCCTTGCCGACCTCATCCACGATCTTCACCAGCGCGTTTACCTGATTCTGCAAGTCTTCATTGCCCTTTTCGAAGGTAACATCCTCACCATAGACCTTCGACCAGTCATTCAGTGCGTCGACCATCGTCACGGTAGCCGCACTGTTGTTGCATCCCGTCAGAACAGACAGCGCCAGCACGCCCGCGAGGGCGGCGGCGAGAACCTTTTTGAACAGTTTCATTCGAAAACCCTCCTCAATAAAAATAAGCTTTGTGTGATACTGCCGCAAACATCGTCTGCCGCATCACCACACAAATTTTACCCCCCCCCCCATTCTGTCAACCTTTTCCTCGATTTTTGGCAAATCGCACAGTTATCATGATTCAAAGCAGGCATTCTGACAAAAAAGAGCCGCCGTGCAAACGCTCTGCACGGCGGCTCCGAAAAATTTGATTTAATTGTAGCGGCTGCGGCTGTTCATGCCCAGCAGGCGGACGACATACAGGAAGATGTTGATGAAATCCAGATAGAGGGTCAGTGCGCCGTAGATGGAAGCCTTCTCGGCCAGCTCCGCGTCGCCTGCGTAGTAGGCGTAGATCTGGCGGAGCTTCTGGGTATCGTAGGCGGTGAGCAGCATGAACACCACCAGGCCGATGCCGCAGTAGAGCACCGAGCCGCCAAAGCCGAAACCGAACAGCATCCCCACAAAGCCGGTGATGATCATGGCAACCAGAGCCATCATCAGGCGGGGGCCCCAGCCGGTCAGATCCTTATGGGTGGTGGTGCCGTAAACAGCCATCAGCCCAAAGTAGAGGGACGTTGCCAGCAGCGCCATGATCAGGGTGCTTGCCGAGAAAACGAGGAAATAGTAGCTCAGCACCATGCCGTTGAGCAGTGCATAACCGAAAAAGGTCGCGCGGGCAGCTCCCACCGACATGGTCTGCACCCGGGAGCTCAGCACGAATACCAGCGCCAGCTCCGCAATGGTCAGCACAAGATAGAGCGAATCGACCAGATAGATGAGCGAGGTCGTCGCAGTGAGATAGGCCATGGCGAAGGTGATGAGCAGGCCGCAGGCCATCCAGCGGTAGGTGCGGGTCATATAGTCCGATGCGCTCATCGTGGGCTCCGCATAGCCGCGGTCATAATTTCTGTAATCCATTGTGGAACTCCTCCAGTCTTTTTGCCGGGGCGGGCATTCCGCCTTGCTCCGGTCTACGTTTTATAGTATACTGCATAGAAATGAACGTTTCGTGAAAAAGGCTGTGATATTGTATGTCTCTTGGACTTTATCTGCATATTCCCTACTGCTTTTCCAAATGCCGGTACTGTGATTTCTATTCTGCCCCCGGCCAGCGCGGCGTGCCCACCCAGTATGTGGATGCCCTTCTGCGGGAGCTTGCCCGCTTTGCGCCGGAAGCGCCTCTTCACCCGGACACGATCTATTTTGGCGGCGGCACCCCCAGCCTGCTCTCCCCTGCTGATGCCGCCCGGCTCATTGCGGCGGCAGCTCCGACACCCGGGGCGGAGATCACGCTGGAGGCCAACCCTGAGACCGTGACCGAGCAGACCCTGTGCGGTTTCCGGGAAGCTGGGGTGAACCGCATCTCTTTCGGGGTACAGTCGGCCCGGGACAGCCAGCTGAAAACGCTGGGCCGCCCCCACACCGCCCGGCAGGCCCGGGCTGCCTTTGCGGCGGCACGGCGGGCAGGCTTTACCAACATCAGCGGCGACATCATGCTGGCCCTGCCCCATTATACGCAGGCCGAGTTTGACGAGACACTGGAGCTCATTGCGGAGGGCGGGGCAACGCACATCTCCGCTTACCTCTTAAAGATCGAACCGGATTCCGCCTTTGGCAGGCACCCGCCCGAGGGCCTGCCCTCCCCCGACGAAGCGGCAGACTTTTACCTCTACGCCGTGGAACACCTGGAGCACCACGGATACCGGCAGTATGAGATCTCGAACTTTGCAAAGCCCGGCTATGAGGGCAGGCACAACCTCATCTACTGGGACTGTGGGGATTACCTCGGCCTTGGCCCGGCGGCGCACTCCTGCATGGGCGGCAGACGGTTCTATTATCCCGCCGACACCGAGGCCTTCCTGAACGACAAAGCAGCCCCCGTTATGGACGGAGGCTGCGGCGCAGAGGACTATCTCATTTTACAGCTGCGGCTGCGCAAGGGGCTGGATCTTGCCGCCTATAAGGCCCGCTACGGGAAGGAGTTTTCCACCGCCCAGCTCGCCTTTGTGAAAAACTGTGTGAAGTCCGGCTATGCCACCTTCGATGGCAGCACCCTTGCCCTCACCCCCGCCGGTCTCATCGTGCAGAACAGCATTCTGGCGGAGCTGCTGTGACTTTTGCTTGACAATTTACGTTAAAACGTATATACTGAAATTACAAAAGGTGCTGCCCTCCAAACGGCTAGCTCCTTACGTTACTCGTATCAAAAAAGATTGACCGATTTGCTTGGGGAAGCATAGATGGCGGTTAGTCTTTTTTGTTTTTATATCTTTTGTCGTCATGGCTGATTTTCCATGTGATGTCAAAAACACCATATGCTACGCTGGAAACAAATGTCAACAGCAGCAGCACTTCTGACAAAATACAATCGCTTACGTCAGGTCAATGACCCTCCACCCCAGCTCCCGGATGGCTTCCCGGTCATGGGTGGCCAACAGAACAGCCCGTTCGCCGCGGCGCTCTTTCAGGAGCGCTGCGGCTTTTTTCATGGTCTCCGGGTCCATACCGGTGAAGGGTTCGTCCAGCAGCAGAGTGTCGCACCCGGCCCAGAGGGCGCGGAGCAGGGCCGCACGGCGCTTCTGCCCGCCGGAAAGCTTCCGGGCAGGCAGGGCAAGCGCCTGCTTATCATATCCAAATCGTTGAAAATCCGACACGATTTGCGTTTTGTATTGTGTTTTTCCCTCCGGGAGCACCAGTTCCACGTTCTGCACGGCGGTCAGCTGCGGGCAGAGCCGATCCTCCTGAAAGACAGCACCGACCCGGCCCACGCCCTGCACCGTGCCGGAATCCGGCGCTTCCAGCCCCATCAGGATGCGGAGCAGGGTGGTCTTGCCCCAGCCGCTGGGTGCCCAGAGAACGGCAGGCTCCGCAAGGGTCAGATTCAGATCCTCAAAGAGCTTTTTTTCTCCAAAGTGTTTTGTTAATCCGCAAATTTCCAGTTTGTTAATCATTTTCTGCCACATCCTCTCCCAACACGCGGGCCACCGCCTTGTCCAGCAGGGCCAGGAACAGCTTCTCAAAGCCTGCGCTCAGCAGGATGATGACGAACGTCCAGGCGAACAGCTCCCCGGTAGAGAGTGTGATCTTTGCCCGGTAGAGGGCATCTCCGATGCTGCCATCGGGCAGGCCGATGACCTCGGCGGCCACACCGCTCTTCCAGCAGATGCCCAGCGCCACGCTGCACCCCTGCCGGAAGGCCGGCAGAATGGCGGGCAGCCAGATGGCTTTGACCCGCCGGGCCAGCGACAGACGGAACACCTGTGCCATTTCCAGCAGCTGCACGTCCGCGCTCTCGATGCCGGTGCGCACGGCACTGTACAGCACGGGCAGGACCATCAGAAAGCTGATGAGGATGGAGAGCGACCGCCCGCTGACCCACACCAGCGCCAGAATGATGAAGCTGGCCACCGGCGTGGCCTTGACCAGCTGGATGACCGGGGCCAGCAGCGTGTCCACCCAGGCCCAGCGCTCGGCGGCAGCCGCCAGCAGAACGCTGACCACCACGCCCAGCGCAAAACCCAGCAGGATATGCCCGGCGCTGAACCCCACCCGCTGCCAGAAATCGGCCTGCGGCAGCAGCTCCATCAGGGTGCCCGCCGCCTGAATGGGTGACACCAGAAAGACCTCCTGCCCGATGGCCATGGCCGCCGCCTGCCAGACGGCCAGCCAGAACACCGCAGCTGCCAGCAGCCCTGTGCGGCGCTTTTTTGTCTGTTTCATTTTACCTGCTCCGTTCTCACTCAAAAAGAGCCGTGCGGCTGCACGGCTCTCCTTTTTATCGGTTTACTGAAAACTGCGCTGGACGCTTTTCCAGAACACCTGGCCGGGCGTGGCTTTGGTGTAGTAGAAGTTTGCATCCGGCAGCTTGCCGCCCACTGCAGCAGGGGAAGCATCGTACAACACCTTGAGGTAGGCGTTGACATCGGCCTTCATCTCATCACCCACGCGGTAAACGATATTGCACTGGGGCAGCGCCTTCTGGGCAATGGCCTTTTTGGCCACCACGCCGGTCTCCTCGCAGAGAGCCGCCGTACCGGCAACATCCGTCTGGGCGGACTTGATGCTCTTCTCGTAATCCCGCAGGAAATTTGCCACGATGTCCGGGTTCTCCTTGGCATACTCCGTGCGGACAACGGTGACACCCGTGATGAGCTGGGTGTCACAGACCTTGTTCCACTCCTTGGTCAGGTCAAGCACCACCCGCAGGCTGCTGTCCTTCAGCTGGGCGGCGGTCACATAGGGCTGGGGCAGAACGGCAATGGCATCCTTTTTGGAGGCGGCCATTTGGGCGGTCACCTCAGATGCCTCGCTGTAATACTCGATTTTCACATCCTTATCGGGGTCCAGGCCATTCTTGGTGAGCAGGTAGCGCAGAACATACTCCGGCGTGGTGCCCTTGCCGGTGGACAGGATGGTGCGGCCCTTCAGGTCGGCAAAGCTGTGGATGCTGTCCCCCTTTTCCACCACATACAGCACACCCAGCGTGTTCACGGCCATCACCTGGATGCCGCCATTGGTCTTCTGGTAGAGGGTCGCGGCCAGGTTGGCGGGGATGGCGGCCATATCCAGTTCACCCTTGATGAGCTTGGGCACGATCTCATCCGCTGCACCGTAGAGCTGCAAGTCGTAGTGCTGGCTGGCCTTGCCGCTGCGCTCCATATCCAGCAGATTGACCAGGCCCATGGTGGTGGGGCCCTTCAGGCCCGCAATGCGCACGCCGCTTTCTGTTTTGGCGGCAAAAGCCCCGCAGGCCAGCAGGCTGATCATCAGCGCCGCCGACAGCAGCAGGGAAGTCAGTTTTTTCATCATGGTTCAGATTCCTTCCTCTCTTTGTTGTTCCAACCAGAAACAAAATTTGCAAATTTTGCAAAATCATTTGCTTTGCGCGTTCCAGTTTACTATAATAGGGGTAAAAATACCGTTGCGTGCGCAACGTAATTGCAGGAGGCTGCGGAGAACGCTATTTTCTCTGCGGAGTTGCGATGAATAATTATCTGCCGCTGTTACAAACCACCACGCTGTTCGCAGGGCTTTCCGCTGTGGAGCTCAGCACGCTGCTGTCCCGGTTGGGGGGCAGTGTGCGCAGCTACGGCAAGGGCGAAGCCCTTGTGCTGGCGGGGGAGCCCAGCCGCCGGGTGGGCATCGTGCTGTCCGGCGAGCTGGAGGCCTACCGCCCGGCACCGGGCGGGGTGCGCATCCCCATCGCCCAGGTAGAGCCGGGCGGGGTGTTCGGGGACGTGCTGGGAGGCTCCAGCTTGTCCAGCCCGGTCACCGTGCTGGCTGCCGCCCCCTGTGAGGTGCTGCTGCTGCCCTACGAGCGGCTGCTGCTCTCGGACGGCAGCCCCGCCCACCAGCGGGTGGTGCAGAACCTTGTGCGCACCATCAGCGATAAATATTTTTCCCTCTCCCGCCGCATCGACCTGCTGGTGATGAAAAGCCTGCGCGCCAAGGTAGCGGCCTATCTGCTCAGCGAGGCCGCCCGCGCCCACAGCCTGACCTTCAGCATCCCCTTCTCCCGCATCCAGCTGGCGGATTACCTCAACTGCGACCGCAGCGCCCTTTCCCGGGAGTTGAGCACCATGCAGAAGGAAGGGCTCATCGACACCTACCGCAGCAGCTTCAAGCTGCTGGAGCCGGATGCCTTGCAGCAGATGGTGCAATAAACCCTCTCAGGCGCTTCGCGCCAGCTCCCCCGAGGGGGGAGCTTTATGCAAGTTTTCAGAACAGTCTGCCTTCTCCGGCAGAAGAACAAGTGTT
>OIWU01003781.1_pt1 | contig 11339 bp, 8 predicted proteins | sample 1587711 | NCBI WGS metagenome assembly OIWU01 (sample SAMEA3888909, study PRJEB22519) | human gut metagenome | biome: human gut; feature: human-associated habitat; material: faeces | place: Denmark | collected 2010 | reverse complement strand
GCGCCCGGCGCCTGCACGGCGGCGGACGACGCCTGCACGGCGAACGTCGCCCGCATCCTCGGCGTTGCCGCCACTGCGGCCGAACGGCGCGTCGCGCTCGTCCGGTGCGGCGGATCCCGTTCCAAGGCCGTCTCCGCAGGCGCCTACAACGGACTCTGCGACTGCGATGCGGCCGCCGCGACCGCCGGCGGCGGCAAGGGATGCACCTACGGCTGCCTCGGCTACGGAAGCTGCGCGCGCGTCTGCCCGAAGAACGCGATCCGCATCGAAGACGGTCTGGCGCGGGTCGAGAAGAACCTCTGCATCGGCTGCGGGAAGTGTGTGGCCGCGTGCCCGCGACGGCTCATCGCGCTCGTGCCCGCCAAGGCGCCGCTCCATGTCCTCTGCGCGAATCCGGACAAGGGCCCCGCCGTCCGCAAGGTCTGCTCCGTCGGCTGCATCGGCTGCCACCTCTGCGAAAAGAACGCGGGCGGCGCAGCGGCGCACCACTTCACGTTCCAGGGCTTCCTCGCGCAGGTCAACTACGCGAACCCGCCGACGGACGAACAGATCGCGGCGAAATGTCCCGCGAAGTGCATGGGGAGGTTTTAGGTTTTAGGTTTTAGCAGAGAAGTTTTAGGTGTTAGCGGAGAGGTTTTTTAGGTTTTAGGTTCTAGGTTCTAGGTTTTAGCGGAGAGGTTTTAGGTTTCAGGTTTTAGATTGGAGCATTTTGAGATGATTCGGGATTTTCGAGATTTGGTGGTGTGGCAAAAGGCTATGCTTTTTGCGGAACACGTCTATACCATGCTGCCCTGCTTCCCGGCGGAGGAACGGTTTGGCCTGTGCGACCAACTTCGCCGGGCGGTGGTCTCGATTCCGTCAAACATTGCCGAGGGACGCGGACGCGATTCGGCGAAGGACTTCGCCCATTTCCTGCATTTGGCAAAGGGATCGCTGAACGAAGTGATGACCCAACTGGAATTGGCGTTCCGGTTTGGCTACCTGTCGGAGTATGAAAAACTCAGCGCAGAGGCGGAAGAGATAGGAAAGATGCTTTCGTCGCTGATACGCCGCCTCCGCACTGAGTCTTAGGTTTTAGGTTTCAGGTTTTAGCAGAGAGGTTTTAGGTTCTAGGTTTTAGCAGAGAGTGTTAAGAAATGATACGGGATTTCAAGAATTTGGCGGTTCGACACAGAACGATGAGTGCCCAGAACCTAAAACCTAAAACCTTCCCAACTAAAACCTCCCCCAGCTAAAACCTAAAACCTAAAACCTTCCCGGCTAAAACCTTCCCAGCTAAAACCTCCCCCAGCTAAAACCTAAAACCTTCCCGGCTAAAACCTAAAACCTTCCCGGCTAAAACCTAAAAATGATTCTGAGGCATCGAGATACGGAAGTCCTGCGGTTCGACTGGCTCGAACCGGAAGGGGTCCGCATTGTCTCGGTGAACGAGGCGGCGCGGCGCTTTCTGCCGCTCGACCTGCATGGCCAGGCCACGGACGAGGGACTCTGGCGTTGGCTCAGGCACCGTATTGTTCCCAAGCACCGCAACTACATCCAGGAGATGCTGTTGAAACTCGGTGTCTCCTATGGCGTGCGGCCAATCATCGAAGTCTCGAAGGGACTTTCCCTCAATGACGTGCATTGGGTCTGCGGCGACGCCTCCCGTGCCTGTTGGCGTGCCGTCAACCTTTACGAGAATCCGTTCTCGAAGTCCATGGCCGTCCTTGCGTTTACAGGATGTGGACGGCAGGGGTCGCCGACGCGGACGGTACCTGAGACATCGCCGGAGTTCTCGACGAACGGCATGCTTGCGAAATGCTGGCGTCGAACAGATTCCGGCATCGTGCTCTACAAGTCCGGCAGCGAACACTTTGCGAACGCCGGCTTCGAGCCGTATTCCGAATACTATGCGGCGCAAATCGCCGAGGCGCTGGGCTACGCGCACGTCCCCTACGGTCTTGAACGGTTCAAGGGACGGCTTTGCTCGACGTGTCCCCTTTTCACAAGCGAGAAAATCGGTTTCATTCCGGCAGGGCGCCTTGTCTCGACGGCGGAGGCGCTGGCGGACGCACGCTTTGCGGAAATCTTCTTTTTCGATGCCCTGATCTGCAATACCGACCGCCACCTTGGCAACTTCGGCTACCTCATTGACAATGACACGAATGAGATCATGGGCGCGGCACCGATCTTCGACAACGGCTACGGTTTGTTTTCGCTGGCCCTGGACCGCCCGGAAGATCCCCGCAACCACGAATGGGACGACTTGCGCAAGTATGCCCGCAAGATTGGTCCGAGTCTCTATCTTCCCTGGCTCGCCTTTCCAGGCGGCGTGACGTCCGCCATGAAGGCTGCGGCCATGCGGTTGAAGGGATTTCGGTTCAAGCGGCATCCCTATTACAACCTGTCCGCATCCCGGTTACGGAAACTAGAGGAGTTTCTGCAAAACCGCGTTGACAAAATCATTGAATTTGGATGCGATGCCGACAGATTCCTGATGTTAGACGAAAAGAATGGCGCGGAAGCGCCTGTAGACGACGTGTCCCGTGACGCATGTACGATTGAAGAGAGAATCCTGCAGAATGCCGAGGCCGATCCGTACATTTCGCAGGAAGAACTTGCGCAGGTCCTGGGTCTCTCGCGACGGACGATCCAGCGCAAGATCGCCGACCTGAAGCAGATGAAACGTCTCGCACGCATTGGCTCTGGACGAACAAAATGCTGGAAAGTGAACTATGAGAACCGTTAGAAGCACCTTTCGATTCAAAGGGGGCGTCCACCCCGACGACCATAAGGACCTGGCGCGCGAAAAGGCGATCGAGACGATGCCGTGTCCGGCGGAGCTCGTCATCTCGATGGGGCAGCACCTCGGCGCGCCGGCGACGTGCATCGTCGCGGTGGGCGACTACGTGGTGAAGGGGCAGCTGCTCGGCGAACGGAACGGCTTCATCTCCGTGCCGGTCCATGCGCCCGCCAACGGACGCATCACGGCGATTGAGCCGCGTCCCAGTCCGAGCGGCGCGCGCGTTCCGGCGGTCATCCTCGACACGACCGCGCCGGTGCCAGAGGGGTTGACGCCAAACCTGAAACCTGAAACCTCAAACCTGAAACCTCTCGACTGGCGCTCCGCCCGTCGGGAAGACCTCCTCGCGCGCATCGACGCGGCCGGTATCTGCGGCATGGGCGGCGCGGGCTTCCCGACGTGCGTGAAGCTGACCCCCCCGCCGAGCAAACGCTGCGACTACCTGATCGTGAACGGCGCGGAATGCGAACCCTACCTCTGCGCGGACTTCCGCCTCATGCTGGAGCGCGCGGACCGCGTGCGCACCGGCGTCGAGATTCTGCGCAAGATCCTCGGTGGCTGCGCCGTCCGCCTCGCCGTCGAGGCGAACAAGCCCGAGGCGGTCGCCGCGCTGGAGAAGGCGTTTGCGGACATCGACGGCGACGTCGAGATCGTCGTCCTTCCCGTCCTCTACCCGCAGGGCTCCGAGAAGCACCAGATCTACGCGACGGTCGGGCGCGTCGTACCCGAGCCGCCCGCCCTGCCCATCGACGTCGGGTGCGTCGTCGAGAACGTCTCCACCGTCGCGGCGGTCGCGGACGCGGTGGAACACGGAACGCGCCTCCTTTCGCGCGTCACGACGGTTTCGGGCGACGCCGTCCGCGAGCCGAAGAACGTCGAGGCCCCGCTCGGCACGAAGTACGCCGACCTCGTCGCCTTCTGCGGCGGCGTGAAGGAACCGCCCGCCAAGGTGGTTTCGGGCGGTACGATGATGGGCTTCGCCGTGCCGGGCCTGGAGATCGCGACGACGAAGACGACGTCGGGGCTTCTCCTCCTGTCGCGGCAACGCGTCTTCCAGTACGTCTCGCAGCCCTGCATCAACTGCGGACGCTGCGTGCGGGCGTGCCCGATGAACCTCAACCCCGCCCTCATCGGCCAGGCCGTCGAGGCGGACGACCTCGCGTGCGCCGCACGGGCCCACGTGGCCGTCTGCATCGAGTGCGGCGCCTGTACCTTCGTCTGCCCCGCCTACCGTCCGCTCACCCAGCTCTGCCGCCGCGCAAAGGCGGCGCTGCGGAAGAAGCCCTGACCCAACCACCTGGAACGACGAGACCCAACCATCATGCACGCTCCCCAGTTCATCCTATCGAGTTCACCGCACACGCACGCGAAGGCGTCCGTGAGCGGCATCATGCTCGACGTCCTCATCGCCCTCCTGCCCACGTTCGGCTGCGCCGTCTACTTCTTCGGCTGGCGGGCCCTCCTCCTGACGGGCACCTGCATCGCCGCCTGCCTCGTCACCGAGGCGCTCTGCCGCCTCGCGATGAAGCGCGAGAACACGATCGGCGACCTCTCCGCCGTCGTGACCGGGCTCCTGCTCGCCCTCAACCTGCCGCCGGACCTCCCGCTCTGGATGGCCCTCGTGGGCAGCGTCTTCGCGATCGGCGTCGCCAAGCAGGTCTTCGGCGGCCTCGGCTATAACCCCTTCAACCCCGCTCTCGCCGCCCGCGCGTTCATGCTCGTCTCCTTCTCCGAGGCGATGACGTCCTGGACGCCCTCCCTCTGGAAGGCCGCCGCCGGGGCGGTGGACGCCACGACCACCGCGACGCCGCTCGGCTACCTCAAGACCTTCGCGACGGCGGCCTGGGAAAAGCTGCCCGAGGCGGAACGCGCGCTCGACTTCACGAACGGTTCGTTCATCCACGCCGCCTTCTTCGGGAACGTCAACGGCTGCCTCGGCGAGGTGAGCGCCCTCGCCCTCCTGCTCGGCGCCGCCTATCTGCTCGTCCGCCGCGTCATCACCTGGCACATCCCCGTCGCCTTCATCGGCACGGTCGTCCTCTTCGCGTTCTTCCACTACGGCATGGACCTGAACGCCCTCAAGCTCGCGGAAGTCCACGTCTTCTGCGGCGGCGTGCTGCTCGGCGCCTGCTTCATGGCGACGGACTACGTGACCTCGCCCGCCACGCCCCTCGGCAAGCTGATCTTCGGCTGCGGGTGCGGACTCGTCACGATGCTCATCCGCCTCCACGGCGCCTTCCCCGAGGGCGTCTCCTTCGCCATCCTCATCCTGAACGCCTTTACGCCCCTCATCTCCCGCTTCACACAGCCGAAGCCCTTCGGAGCCCGCCGATGAAGAACATGCTCAAGCTCCTCCTGCCCCTCACGGCGATCTCCGCCGTCTGCGCGGCGGTTCTCGCGGTCGTCGATTCCTTCACCCGCCTCCCCATCGCGAACATCGCGACGCTCAAGGCGAACCGCGCCGCCCAGGCCGTCATGCCCGCCGGCGTCAAGGCCCTCGTGGCGCGCCCCGACCCCGCCGACACGAACGTCGTCCTCTTCGTCGGCTATGCGGACGACGCGCGCACGAAGGTTCTCGGCTACGCCGTCCCCGGCACGAGCCCCAACGGCTACGCCGGCGACATCCGCCTCATGGCGGGTCTCACGGCCGACCGCGCCGTCGTCACCTACCGGGTCCTCGCCGCCAACGAAACGCCCGGCCTCGGCGCGAAGCTCGGCGACGCGGCGTTTGCCGCGCAGTTCGCCGGCAAGCCCGCCGCCGCGCTCAGGGTGAAGAAGGACGGCGGCACGATCGACGCCCTCACGGGCGCCACCATCACCTCGCGCGCCGTCTGCGAGGCCCTCGCCGACGCGGTGGCCCGCGTGGCCCGCCTGGAGGGCAGAGCCTCCGCCGCCGTGCCCGCCGCCCCGCCGCCGCCGCAGGAAGGTCGCCTCATCCTCGACCCCACCCAATCCGCCACCGCGCTCAAAGTCCTCCCCAGGGGTACCACCACCGCCGTCGTGTGCGGCCAGGGGCCCCGTTTCCCGCTCTTCGCGGGACGTGACGCCGCCGGGAAGACGACGGGCTTCGCCGTCGTCGGCACCGGCACGGGGAAAGGCCCGGGCGGCCGGATCGCCGTCCACTACCTCTACGGCTTCACCCCGTCCGGACAGCTTTCGTACACCGTGCGCCCCCTTCCCGTCAACCAGCTCGACCTCGCGGCCGGCGACATGATCAACGCCCAGCGCGACGCCCTCAACGCCGCCCTGCGCGACGCCCAGGAACAGGTCCGGAACGTGTTGTATGAAAACACCTCTGAAAAATGATGAAACGCAGATGCTCCGCATACGCAGAATTGGCCGAAAAGGCATGTGGCTACGACGGCGACGTGCGTCGCCTACGCCACGATGCCTTTTCGCCCAGATCTACCCATCGTGCCAGTTTCAAGCGTACTTTCGGCAAGAACCGATTGTGGCGTAGGCCCCGAAGGGGCCGTTGTAGCCACATCGGTTCTTGCCAAATTCAGCGTATCGCAAAGCGATCTGCGTTCAAAAGCTACTTTCATGACGTCTAAAACATGTCGAAGAAACCAAAGCCCGCCTGCCTTGCCGAGTACGCCGCCCTGCGCGCCGTCTGCGGCCTCATCAACGCGATCCCCTACCCCGTCGCGTGCTTCTGCGCGCGCCGCCTCGCCGCCCTTGCCGTCGCGTGCGGCTTCCAGCGCGCACGCACCCTCTCCCGCATCGAGGGCTGCTTCCCCGGCATCCCGCGCGCCCGCGCGCGCGCCATCGCCGTCGGCTCGCTCGCGAACGTCTTCCTGAACGCCGTCGAGATGATCCGCGCCCCCCGCCTCACCAAGGCATGGGTTACGCGCCACGTGAAGGACATCGACCTCTACGCCGCGCGCCTCCGAGACGTCCTCGCCGAAGGCCGGGGCGCCGTCATCATGGTGCCCCACTGCGGCAACTGGTACATGGCCGCCTGGGCGATGGCCCAGTACGGCATTCCCCTCGCCGCCATCGCCGCCCGTCAGCGCAACCCCTACGTCAACGCCTGGATGAAGCGCCAGTACGGCAGCATCGACGTGGTGGAGCGCGGGCGCGCCTCCGTCATGCGCGACATCCTCGACATGCTCCGGGCGGGGCGGGGCTTCGCGATCCTCCCCGACCTGCGCGTGCCGCAGCCGGACGTCGAAGTGCCCTTCCTGAACGGCACCGCGAACGTCTCCCATGGCGGCGCGCTCTTCGCCGTCGCCACCGGCGCCCCCATTGTCGTCGCCATCATGCGCCGCAAACACGGCCTCCACGTCTTCGACCACCTCGCGACGCTCCACCCCGATCCGGCGGCGACCGACCGCAGGGCCGAGGCGCAGCGGCTCACGCGCGAGGTCATGAAGCTCCTCGACGACGGCATCCGCCGCACGCCCGAGCAATGGTTCTGGTACAACAAGCGCTGGATCCTCCAGCCCGCAAAGAAGCCGAAGCGCCGACCGCGCGAACGGTGAACCGACGGTATGGGAAGGACGCGCTCCCGCGCACGGGGGACATACGGACGCGACGGAGCGCGTCCCTCCCCATGATGTTCTTCCTCAAAATCCATAATTGACAGAAAGGCACGGGGAATGATAAACTATCATGTGATTTGTGCATGGTCCAGAACCTTCAAATGAGAGGCCATGATGAAAGACGTACAAATGAAAGACGTACAGAGGATTGGCAGACGGGAACGGGCGGCATGGCTCCGGCATGTTGTGGCGGGCCTGGCCCTGGGGCTTGGCGCGGGCGGCGCCCTGCGCGCGGCGGACTTCCCCGCCGCCGTGGACGGCGTGCTGACCCTTGACCTCGCCGCCGGCGTCACGAACACCTACGCCGCCCTCCCCGCCGCGACGAAGCTCGTCAAAACCGGCCCGGGCTGTGCCATCCTCACGGTCGCCTCCCCCGCGTTCACGGGGAACGTGGATATCCGCGAGGGGACGCTGACGCTCGCCGACCGCGCCGCCGCCGGGTCGAACACGAAGATCGCGGTGACGGGCGACGCCGCGACGCTCCACCTCAACTTCCCGCGCCCGGCCGGCGCGGGACAGAACACGCCCTTCTTCACGGGGCACGACGTCACGATCCGGGGGCGCGGCGTCGACGGCAGGGGCGCGTTCCGCTACACCGCGACGTCGGACTGGGGGCTCGACGACGTCATGCTGGAGTCGCTCACCCTCTCGGGCGACGCCTCTCTCGCCGTTCCCAGCCGCTTCGGCATCGAGAAGGCGATCAACCTCAACGGCCACACGCTCACCCGCGTCGAGGGCGACGCGCAGTGGATGTGGAACAGCACGGTCTGCACGATCGACGCGGGCGTCATCTCAAACGTCACGGGCACAATCACCCTGCAGAACGTGCCCCGCTTCACCGCCCCCTCCGAGACGACGCTCTGCATGGCCGGCGGCACGCTCGACTTCTGGCAAGCCGCCCCGCCCCTGCCCTGCCCGGTCGTCTTCTGCGGCGGCGGCCTTCAGAGCAGCAGCGGGTCGGACGCCGGGCGCAACATCCTCGCCGGGCCCTGCGCCATCGAAAAGCGGACGTCCTTCAACAGCAGTGGCCCGGAACACCGCATCGAACTGACCGGGCCTGTGTCGGGGGCGCAGGGCGGCCATCTCTACGTCTCCTCCCCCGGCCGCCTCGTCTGCTCGTCGAACGCGACGCGCGTCGTCGACGCGGTCATCCTGAACGCGACGGGCGCGCGCTTCGACCTCGAAGGCGGCGAACTGACCGCCGGCTGGGTCCGCCTCGGCAACGGTTACAAGGCGCGCAACACGCTTGTCCAGTCGGGCGGCACGCTCGTGGTCCGCGGCGACACCTACGTGGGCGAGAGTGGCGGCACGTACGGCGCCTGGCTGATGTCCGGCGGCGCGGCGACGTTCACCAACGAAGTCAACATCGCCAAGCGGGCGGGTTCGGAGGGCCTCCTCTGGCAGAGCGGCGGCACGTTCGCGGGGAAGAAGGTCTTCAACGTCGGCGGGGGCGGGCGCGGGTTCCTCGGCGTCTTCAACGGCGCGACGAACGACACGCGCGCCTCCTGGTACGGGGGCTCCGAGCGCCTTCGCCTTGGCGACCTTACGAACGGCGTCGGCGTCGTCGCCGTCTCGGGGACGGGATCGGTCGTCACGACGGAAGCCTTCGTCATGGACGCGCGCGACTTCGCGTCCACGAACGTCGTCGCCGTCACGGACGGCGGCACGCTCAAGGCGCGCCGCTTCTACCGCGCCGAGGGCATCGCCGCCGCCGCGCGCAACGACGTCTACGTGGACGGCGGCACGGTCATGCCCACCTTCTCGACAGGCTGGAACCACGTCGACGCCTCGGCCGCGAACTTCTTCCTGCGCAGCCCCGACCGCTGGACGATCGGTCCGCGCGGCATGGCCATCGACACATCCGAAGTGGATGGCGTCAAGGAGGACAACGTGACCGATCGCCTCCCTCCCGACTGGCCGCATGCGCTCTCCGACGCGACGGGGCGCGGCCTTGCCGCCATCGACCTGCCGACGGACAATCCGGACTTCGCGGCGGCGAAGTACCGAGGCCCCGTGTTCGTGGACATCGAGGGCCCCGAGGGCAGCTTCGGCGCGGCGGCGGTGGCGGCGTTCGACCCGGCGGAGAAGAAGCTGACGCACATCGTCGTCGTCTCGCCCGGTTGCGACTACGACGAGACGACGCGCGTCTACGTGCGTTCCCCGGAGGAGACCGGACGCTACGCCTGCACCTACACGCTGACGGGCGCACGGGCGGGCGGCAGGCTCGTCAAGCGCGGTCGCTACGGACTCAACCTCCACGGCACGAACACCTACACGGGCGGTACGGTCGTGGAGTGCGGTCACCTCTACATGAAGGGCGAAAAATCCTTCCCGGCGAACACGCCGCTCAAGGTCATGGACGGCGCGACCTTCGACAACAACAAACGCGCGCTTGCCGTCTCCGTCCTCGGCGGCGCGGGCGGTACTGTCGAGAATTGCCCGTCCGTCACCGTGGGCGAGGCGCTGGAGATCACCGCCGCCGAACTCTTCGCCGCCTCGCGTCCGCTCACGGTCAAGGGCGCCGTCGCCTTCGCGCCCGGCGTGGCGGTGCGCGTGACCGACCCGGAGAACCTGCCGCCGCACCGCCACGGGGCGAGCGTCCCCTTCCTGACGGCGACGGGCGGCTTCACGGGGAAGGTCCCCGCGCTCGACCTCGCCGACGAGACGGGCACGCGCTGGACCGTCTACGCGAGCGGCAAGGACCTCCGCATCGGTCCCGTCAACGGGACGTTCTTCCTCCTGCGCTAGCGGAAGGCGTTCGCGGGCGATTCGAGCAGCACCTCGGGACGGCGCGCGAACGCGCGCTCGTCCTGTTCGGAGGCGGGCGTTTCGGGCAGCGTACCGTAGACGCCGCCCCACGTGTCGGCGAACGCGAGCTGGACGCCCTCGGCGGTCATGACGCGGTGGAGGTAGACCCAGAAGTCGTCGCGCTTCTTCCGCCCGCCCGCCTCGGTGAGCGCCGCCACCTTGCCGCGCCGCGCGGCGAAGGCGCTGATGAGACGCAGCTTGCGCACGGTCTCCGCGAACGACGCCTCTGCCTTGGCGTCGTCGCCATGCCCGATCGAGTAGTCGTCGAGGCCGACGATGTCCACATACGCATCGCCGGGATAGCAGGCGAGATAGGTGTTCTCCGCGTCGCCCTCCTGCCCGAACGCCTTCCACGTCCGGTCCGGCGTATAGGCGAAGAGGATCTGGTTGTCGCCGCACGCCTTCCGCAGGAAGTCGGCGGTCAGGCGGCTGAACGTACGGAACTCGGCGCTCGTACACCACGTGCGCCCCCACCAGAACCACGTGCCGTCCATCTCGTGCCCGTAGCGGAGAACGACGGGAATCGGTTCACCCGTCTCCTCGTCGACGAGGCCCTTGAAGAACGCCGCGATCTCCTGGAGGGAGGCGAAGTACCACGCGCGCGGGTTCGCGAACGGCGTGCGGTGTACCTTGCCGTCGATGGAACCCGTCCCGCACGGACGGCCCGTCCCGTCGAGGATCTGCTTGATGGCGTTGCGGTCGTCCCCGTCCGACTTGTAGCGGTAGGACGCCTGCTTGAAGCCCGTCTCGCAATAGGGGTGGTCCATGTGCCAGCTGAACACCGTCACGCCGCCACACTCCTTCCAGAACCGCCGGATCGCCGCCGTGAGCGTCGCGCGGTTCGCGGCGTAGTAGACGGGCGCATGCCAGGTTCCCGTCACGGCCGCGAGGTCGGAGTAGGCGAGCAGGACGCGCCGCCCGTCGGTGTACTGCGTGTAGGCGCCGTTGACCAGGTAGGCGATATCCTCCTCCACCCAGTAGCGGTTGCTGTCCATGGGCAGGTAGCACACGGCGTTGCGGAAGGATACGATGTAGTAGTTGCCGGTGGTGGGGTGCTGGGAAGCCAGATTGCATTTCAGGCAGCATATTGTGGTTTTAACGTAACTATATGGTTAAGAAGTGAGGGTTCTATTGGTCGTACACAGCCAAAGATTGATAATCTTAAAAAGACATATACAGAAGCAATTGAGAAGATGGCAGACGAT
>OIWU01003772.1_pt1 | contig 11375 bp, 3 predicted proteins | sample 1587711 | NCBI WGS metagenome assembly OIWU01 (sample SAMEA3888909, study PRJEB22519) | human gut metagenome | biome: human gut; feature: human-associated habitat; material: faeces | place: Denmark | collected 2010 | reverse complement strand
CTTTATTATTTTCCGTTGCATTGGCAGGGCTGATGCTCGGTTCTTGTTCAAGTAGCGATGATCTGAATGGTGGTGGTAACAACTCAGGTTTCAATGAGAATGGTGATGGTTATGTTGCTGTTGCCATCAATCTTCCAACACAGAACCCTGGAACTTCACGTGCCAATGATAATTTCAAAGATGGCACTGCTGAAGAGTATGAAGTAAAAGATGCTAAGCTTTTGCTTTTTAATGGTGCGGATGAAGCTAGTGCAACCTTTGTACAGGCGTATCCTCTCACATTAACTTCTGATACTCCTGGAGCAGCAGATAAGCAAATTACTACCCGTTATCAGCAGACTGTTAAGATTAGTAGTTCGGGGCTTACTAATAATATTTATGCTTTGGTAGTTTTGAATGATAATGGCCAGAGCTATACTGTCGGTGATAAAATGTCTAAAATCCTGACAGTTAATTCTTCTGACCTCAAAAACACTGGCTTTTTGATGACTAATGCTCCATTATCAACAAAGGTAGGTGCTAATCCATTTGATGGCAAAGTAAATACTTTAGTACCTGTTACGTCTGATAATATTCAGAAGACTCCGGAATCTGCAGCTTCACATGCTGTAGAAATCTCTGTAGAGCGTGCTTTAGCTAAGGTTGAAATGGGAACAGCCATGACACCAGTACAGACAACAGATTATACTGGTACGGTTACTGAAGTAACAGGTGTAAAAACAGCAGGTAAGAAACTTTATTATACTGTTACCGGTTGGGAGTTGGCAAATACCAACAAACAGACTTATTTTACTCGCAACTGGACAAATGATTGGGCTTCATATGAAGCTGCTGGTGCAACATCTAAATACCGATTTATTGGCACAACGAGTTTGAACGATGATACAGCGATCCCTGCTTCAGAGTTGTATCGTACCTATTGGGCTATTGACCCTAATTATGATGCATTTACAGCTGGTGCCTTAGAAAACTCTCAAGCTACTTCCACCGATCGGACAACGATTAAGTATTGCTTAGAGAATACATTTAATGTTGCAAATCAGAAGATTAAAAGTACTACTTGTGCTATTGTTGGTGTTCAGTTATTTACAGCAGATAATGACGCAGCACCTACCAAGTATACTCCTATGACAGATTTTTATACTGTCGATTCTGATCCTACTGTTGTATATGATAAAACGACTATCGAGAAATTGATTCTTGCCCGATATGTTGCTCAAAACGCTTCGGATTTGAAAACTCATATTTCTGGTACAGTCAGTGCACAGGATTTGTTGACAGTATCAGAAACTTCTTCTGATGCGGGTGTTGTCTCTTATACCGTAACAGCTAAAAGTGATAGCCGTTGGACGACTACACCTACGACAGAACAGTTAGAAAATTGGAAGAGTGGAGTGGAAGTTAAAGACTTAGAGCATGTTAAGAGTGGTATTAATTACTATTATGTTCCAATTCGTCATTTTGATAATACTGAGACACCTTGGTCTGCCGATGGTAAAACAACATCTTATCCTAATGCAGATGGTAAGGCAGAACAAAACTGGCTAGGTCGATATGGTGTGCTTCGTAATAACTGGTATGAAATCAGTGTTTCCGGCATAAAGGGATTTGGACATGCTACAATACCTGATTTGAGTAATATTCCGGATGATGATGATAATTTGAAGGAGTATGTATCTGTCAAGATCAACGTCCTTTCTTGGGCTAAGCGTACACAGGGAGCAACTCTCGGTGAGTAATATAAAACGATAAATATAGAAAACAATAATTGATTAGCGATATGATAGCGCAGAAGATAAATAAATGGTTAAAGGGTGTCATGGCAGCTGCCATGACCCTGACCGTCGCGACCTCATGCCACGATATGTGGCACCAGGATTACAGCGATTGTCCTAATGGTGTATATGTGAAGTTTAAGTATGATTACAACCTCCAGCGTGCCGACATGTTCAACGACCATGTTGGACAGGTAACGCTGTATGTATTCGACGAGAACGGAAACTATATAACCCAACAGACCGAGACGAATTCTGCGCTATCATCGCCTCTCAAAGACCCAAATTATATGATGCACGTCGAGAACCTGCAGCCAGGTAAATATCAGTTCCTTGCCCTTGCCGGACAGAATGCTTACGCCGACCAGTTAGCTTCAGGTCGTGCCAAGTTCGTTCGTACCGCTCCATCGGCTACAGGAGACAAGATGCAGAAACTGGAAGTGAATCTCGATCATGAAAATAGGGGAGAGTATGATGAGGTTGTCAACAACAGCCTTCCTCTCGATACCCTCTGGCATGGTAAACTGCTGGAGGCAGTAGAGGTATCATCCTCAAAACCTTCTTATGCAACCATCCCTCTGGTGCGTGATACCAAAAAGATCAATGTGGCGCTTCGTGATCTTGACTCTCCACAGGATATGGATGTCAACGACTACACGATGACCATCGAAGACCATAATGCCCGCATCCTTTGGGATAACTCTCTCGATGAGAGCCGTAAACTCATTTATACCCCTCATGCCACATGGAATACGGTAGATGAGGACGAGCAAGGCAAGATAGCCCATGCTGACTTTATGACTTCCCGCATTTTGAAGCACGAAGATTACAACCTGGATGGGCGACTCCTCATTAAGAGTAAGGAGACCGGAAATGCGGTAGTCAATGTAGATCTGCCAGACCTCTTGAGTCGTCTTCGCACCAGCGAGGAGTACAGTTACAGTGCACAGGAATTCCTAGACCGTGCCTACGATTACAAACTTCAGTTCTTTATCCAGGGTGGCAAGCTCAAGTATTGTTTAATCACCATCAGCGTGAATGTACTGAGTTGGAGTAAGCGCATCCAGTTCGAAGAACTCGGAAAATAAAGTCCTACCAGGCTTTTAGAAAGCCGATATAAAAATAAAATGTATGTTTAAGATGAAAACGATAATCTGCTCATTGCTAGCCCTTTTGCTGGTGATGTCGTTCGCATCCTGTGCGAGCGACAACACTTGCGACTTGCCTATTGCGAACAATAATAGCAAGGTGTTTTTATCAGTTTCTGTAAACGTAGCTGGTGAGGACTCTAAAACAACAAGAGCAGATGTTGATAAAACTTTTGACCCAACCCCTTTTGGGGGAGAAGATGGCAATGGTGATCATAAAGGAGAAACTTATGAGCGAGCAGTAAGTAATATGTCTATGCTGTTCTTTCATTCAGACAAGACAGATTTGACAGATGACAAAACTACCATAGATCGTGTAATCTATTTTCCGACAGTAACTCCTGATGGCAAACGTACCATAGCTGTAGAGGTTGATCCGAAGTTTTTGAAAGATACCAATCTTCGTTTCCTGGTCATCGCTAATGTTGGTGATTTATCAGATTATCGTGGCCGTAAGTTATCAGAAGTGCGAGAACAGTTGATTACTGATGTTTTTAAGCGCACCGATGATGCTACCTTTACCAAAAAAGGAGAATTAAGCGGCTTTTCAGCATTCGTTATGTCTTCACGTGGACAGAGTTCTTTAAGTAAGAAATCTGGTAGTGGTACAGAAACTGATCCTTATTTGATCGACCATCAGATTGAGCGTCTGGCTGCAAGAATAGATATTATGCCCCATGTTCAGCGTTATAAGTTAGATGACAAGACCCACTTGTGCAATTATTGCTATAATGTTACTCAGACGGCAGGAACCGATATAATCGGTGGATTTGTATTAGAGTACGTTCGTCCTTATAATGTGTTGACCTCTAAGGAATATGTCTTCCGGCGCACAGCTACGGATGCATCATTAGCTAATTTAAAGTATCTGGGGTTGGAAGAAGCTGATGGCAAGAAGCAAAACACTAATTATGTTGTAGATCCAACATCTCAAGATAAGAGTTTAGCTACTTTTAATTATCCTAAAAATACTAGCGAGAATTGGGCAAACGCTTCTTATGAGTCTTTTTATCAGACTCGTGATGCCGGAAAGACCCATTCTCATTCTAACGGTTCAAGGGCTAGTGATACAAATCCCTACGATCCCGAGACCGCCTATTATATCCTCGATTACGTAAAAGAGAATACCTCTTTTGATAATGATGAGCAATATGCAACAGGGCTTGTCTTTAAGGGAAAGTATTATGAAGCTGATGACTGGGATGCTACAAATGTAGTGCCTAAGACTGGTCATGAATCGAACGGAAAAGACAAGGCTTACACCTACGTCATTCGTCATAGCGACCCTACGGGTAAAGGTACAACTTCCGACCCAATGCATTACGGCATAGTCCGCAATAACATTTATCGAGTTCGTATCGATGGAATTACCGGTAAGGGACCGGATGGAATGAAGGTAACCCTCAACGTGAGAAAATGGGCAACCTATACTCATGAAGAGACAACAATGTAAAGACAAATAGATAAACAGAAAGTATAGTTTGAAATAAAACTTTCAGAGAAAATGAAAACGATTAGAACGATACATACGGCAATGATTCTGATGGTGCTAGCCTTTATGACGGCTTGCTCCACAGATAGTGCTGACCCTATACAGGGAGACAGTGGAGGCGTTAACCGAGGCGACAAGATTACCGTCCACATGACTCTTTCTACAGCTCCTTCTTCCGGAACCAGAGCTAGTTTGTCATGGAAAGATGGCTTAGATGCAGAAAACATGAAGAGTTGGGTAGTAGCCTTTGTGAAAGACAACAAGGTTGTTTCTTTTGCAGAGAACAACAATGTATCGGATGGTAATCGTATAAAGGATGAAGTCACAATCAAGGATCTTCCTAAAGGAGAAGCTACCTATCAGGTTTATTCCTTTGCCAATCTAACAGCAACAGAACTTGGCATCTCACAAGGTGCAACCGTCAATTTTGATGATAAGAAATGGAAGATGGATGGTAATGGCTTCGATGTTACTACCAAAGGCATTCCAATGAGCAATAAGCAGGAAGTAACGATAGATGCTTACGGTAAGCCAAGCATTTCAGAACTTTGGGTAGTAAGAATGCTGGCAAAGGTTACATTAAAGTTTAAGAATCCAAGTAAAACAGATTTAGTAATCAACGATATTACCATCAGCGATATTACAAAGAACAGTAGTAAGAATGGAGATAAGGAGAATATCAAACTTCTGCCGAATCATACCGATGCTGATAAGGATCAGGTGGTATGCACTCCGAATCTGGTAGGGCAGGCTGCAACAGAGAATTATACTTATAAGTTGTCTTCGCCAAAGACGATAAAGGCAGGTACCGATTATAATACAGAGAATGAGATTTCATTCTATGTGAATGAAAGCGCAGCGGGCAATACTTCCAAGTATTTCATCATCAACCTGAATACATCAACAGGAGTCAAGCGTTACGCCCTGTTCCAGGATTGGACAACGATAGCACGCAACGACCATCACATTCTCCCCATCTCATTAGATGATTACAAGTTGAAGTTTGATGTTCAGTCCTTCTCTGCCATCGGTCTCTATCCATCCATAACAGATAACGGAACCACTCTTTCCTATACCTGTTATTATCCGGAAGAGGAATTCCATATCCAGCCAAAGGTAGTAAAGGCAAGTGATGACACAGAGGTAACTGGTATCGATAATATCAAAGTAGAGTGGCAGTTAATCAAAGAAGAAGGTATGGCTGATGAAACAGCTAATGCCAAGTTGGTGTTTAAAACTATTCCATCATGGAATACAACCACCGGCTATTTCGAAGGAACCTTTAATGATGATGCTGCCGACAAGCAGCAGGCACTCTATAAGGTTACAGTCCCAGTACCGGGCAAAACAGACAAGTATCTTACATACAAGATACTTTTCACCAAGGATTTAAGCAGCTTTGCAGCTCGTAAACATTATACACGTAAATACTATCGCTATGAATAAGATTAAAAACATATATCGTACTCTCATCCTCCTCCTTTCATTGGTTCTGATGCCAGTGGAAGGATGGGCTAGTGATGGCTACTTTGCAGGAACAACACCTATCGTGATAAAACTGAGTGATTATATCATGAATCATTACGATTATGCATGCTTCTATTTTGATAGGGGTGGTTCTAAACTTAATATCGATGGATGGAATATATACAATGACCGACCGTTGGATCACGAAATAGCGGGTTATGATTGGGCAGGACATAGAAAAGATAATAATTATGTGTATTATAATAAATCTGAAGCTTTAAAAAATTATTTATCAGCTGTCTATGAGGAACTTTTTCAGTATAAAATAAACTCTAATAGTGAGAATATCCATCAAACAAAACTCGTTCTCCTCCTTTCTAACAATCCTGATCTCGAAAATCAGAAAGAGAATCTTGCCGGCGTCAAGAAGATGGAGTTCGATCTTTATACCGAAGAGGGTTTGAAGTCTTCTGCGGTTAAATATGGCAGTAAGTCAACTGACTTTTCTAAAGCAGAAAGTACTTCTATAATCCCTAAGTCTGCGACATCTACCAATGTAACTTTGCCTGATTTCAATGCCAAGTATTTGCGTTGGCAGTTGTTTGATTCTGAGACTGCTACTACTCCTGTTGCTAACATAACAGATATATTGAGTAATTCTTCATCAGCAGTTAAAGGTTCTGATTTGATTTACTTTAATGCAACCGATATAGCCAACGAAGCAGCTCGTACTGTGACCTTTGATTTCTCAAAACTTGCAGAAGGAGCTAATGTAGAGAATTATGTCTTGAAGTGTACCTGGGCAAATAATAATGATGATGATGCCAAGGTGGTAACATATAATGGAAAAACTTATATCCTCCAGGAGCCAACGCTTAATGGTGAATATACCTTTAAGTTTGTAAAGCAGGCAACACTTGATGCGCTTCCTTTGGAACTTTCTGCAGACAATGGAGCTGCAGTAGCAAGTCATGATGTAGATGCGATATATAAAGACAATAAACTTGAGGTAAGTTTGAAAGATGTAGTTCCCGATATCCTTTCTGATTTTGGCGTTGCTGATAAGAAAGATGTCAGCGACTTCTATATGCGTTGGGTATTGGCTGATAAGAACGGCAATATCCTGAGTGCTACTTCCAGTAACAGCGCTTTGGCTTTGCGCAAAACTTCTGATGATATGGGGTATTATACCTTGTTGTCAAAAGAGGGTTCTTCTTTATTGCCTAATGGATTGAATGTAACTTTCGAGTTGCCTTCTGGTTCTTCATGGTCTTCAGACATGAAGGTATATTGCTTGTTGACTAATAACCTCACAGGCCATGAAGCGCAATATGGTGTCATTACAAAAGAACCATCGGCTTTCAAGAGCAAGATAAATGTAAAACTCTATTCTCCAAATGATCTCCCATTCAAGCATTACGAAGGTATCGCCAATAAAAAGGGAGACTGGGATAAGGTGAATGACCATACCTATCAGAAGACCCATGAATGGGAGTATTATTACTATGTTGATGGAAAAGAAGACAAACAGCAGGTTCTGTTGAATTTGCCATTCCAGTATTATGGAGGATCAGGTAATAATCTTGAACCACGTGGTTATTTCCGTTGGTATGATTATGATACAGATGCAGAGTCTTCCCATCTTAGTGTGTGTAATTCGACACAAACCAAATTATCCAAGAAGGGCAATTGGGGATTATTCGCCAATAATATCGGCGCAAATCCTTGTAGCAACCTGATAGGTGTATATTACAATACTTCCCATGTTACTGATTCATGGACGGGGGAGACTATTGCCTGTGATGTAAGTAGATATATTGATGGAATGGATGAGTCAAAGACTTATCTGCTCCATGAACCTACTTTGTCTATCCGTTATATCTTCCATATTCTTCCTAAAAAGAAGTTGGCAGATGATATCAAGGCCGCATTGTGCAATCATGATGATGGAAATTACACTTATGAAGATAATAAAAAGGTAACATTCGGTTATAAAGATGAGAATTCTGTCACTACTTTGCGTTTGCAGTTAAATAAATTGGAACGATATGCATTTTATCCGATGACATCTGATGGCCTGAAAAAGGTTGTATATAATAATGATATAACTGATGCAGATTTTGATATGTCAAAATATGTGTCTGTTCCTGCGTATGCAAGCATTGAATGGCGTGTTTATGATATTACAAAAACAAAATATTGCAAATTGTCTGGTGTGGGTCGTTTCCTTGATTTAACTGTCAAGAAACTGAATGATGCTGATTGGCTTAATTTAGACGATTCGAAAGTTGATGATGCAGCTAAGCCGGTTATAGGTAAGGGTATCCCTGTTTATGTGGTTGCTTATTTGCAGGCAGAAGGAAAAATGTGTCCTGTAGCCAACTTTGATGTTCGTTTTATGGATTTCCATCCAATGACTCACGATCAGATAACTGCTGCGGGTTATAATAATAGAACCATATCCTATCTTGACGAACATTATAAACCAGCGACGAAGCCTATTTCATTTGACGATGATGATGATGAGCAAACTTTGGCTAAGCCAACATCTCCTGATGATAACCAGGACCGTTTGCCATCAAGATGGGATCGCCGTGCTTATAGCTTTGTTTATCGTGATTTGATAGACTATGATGCAGCTGTTACTGGTTATCCTGGTATCGGTCATTCACCGCTCCATGGAGATTATGGCTTGTATAAGTCTGCTAATCTTTCTGGTATTTCAGGAAATGGTAGTGGAGGTACTGATAATTATGTCTGGTGGGATAATGGTACCTTGTATGATCGTACATACGAAATGACGAATGGGTCTCAGTATGGACATTTCCTTTATGTAGATGCTTCTGATGAGAGCCGTCAGATTGCAGCAGCTGATTTCAAGGCAGATCTCTGTACGGGTATGCAGATGGCCTTTTCTGCTAATGTTGCAGATATGACCAGTGGTTCTGGTGTACTTCCACAGGTTATGTTTAAACTCTATGGTATGGATTATGATGCAGAAGGAAATATAAAAAGCCAGAAGTTGCTTCATTCTTTCTCTTCGGGTGATTTTAAGACCAATGTTGATAATCCTAAAAAAGGCATCTGGTATCAGGTTTATGGTAAAATCATTATTCAGAAGGAATCGGGTGTCGAGAAATATTCTGATTTTAGAGTTGTCATAGATAACTATTGTCAGAATACAGATGGTGCTGACTATGCCATAGATGACATACGTATCTATATCGAATCGGCTAAGGTTCAGGTGATTCAGGAGAAGCCTATTTGTAACGGTGCTACAACTGGAACCATCAAACTGAAGATACGTGCTATCCACGAGACCTTGAATGCAATTTTGGGTCATACAGATACAAATATCTATTTCAGATTTGTGGATGAAGATGGAAAGGCAGTAACAGACGATGGACTTTATTCATACACCTTAACGGATAAAAAGAATGGTACAACGAAGAATGTTCCTGGTTCAGAATATGGTACAGTAAACGTATACGATTCAGAGGAAAAATGTAAGAACTTTGATATCGATGGTACTAATATGATTGAGCAAGATAGTGAAGGTGAAACCTATATCGTCATTAGTAATAAAGACTATCCCCTTGAAGTGGGGAAGAAGTATTACGTATCTGTATCTACAGAAGATCCTGCCAAGGGAAATGCTAACTGGGGAACACCTGCTGAGGTCTGCTCGTTGTACAGTAACTGGTTTGAAATGGTTAGCCAGCATCCAATCATTACTGATACTTATGGTAACGTCATTACGGATTATAAGATTCCTTGCGATGCAGCTGATGATTATGAGATAAAAATCAAAGGTCAATTGGTTACAACTGACCCTAACACAAGTGGTAAGATAACATTGGATGGTGTTAAGTTCTACTGGTATCTTGATGGTACGGGTGAAGCAAACAAGTTGAATCCTTCAGAACCTGCCAACAATGAAATCAAAATCAGTAAGGATAAGCTTATTTTGGGTAAAACTCATAATATATATATGAAGCCTGAAGGAACTCTGAATGATGGCTATATTGAATATATTGCGCCTAATGGTAAAAAGTATCTGTTGTGCCCTAGTGCAATACCTGTCCCATTGCGTGTGATGCTGGATGGACCACAGCTTAACTTCGGTTTCAATGATGTGGATTATCCATTCAATGATGGCAGTTATGAGGCTTCGCTTCGTATCGGTTTGCCACAGCTGGAGAAGTTGAAGGCTTCTAATGGATATTTGAAGGTACCTCTTCATAGTGCTACGATGAAAGATGGAACAGCTATAACTGAGCCACTTACTTTCATTGATGATAGTAAAGCCCCTGCTGTTAAGTCGAAGAGCGTAATTGTTGCATCTACGAATGATCCTTTATGGGAAACGAAGTTGAATACTCAGGTTGCAACATTGGAGAACGAAGAGCTGCCTGCTTTTAATAAAAAGACTCAGACTACTCTCAACCTCAAGTTTGATGATGCTGCAGTTGCTGACTTCCACGAAGGATACTACTATGTACTCCGATTCGCTTTCGAGAAGAGAGCTGCTTCTGAGGGAACTACCAATTGCCCTGGCGAGTCTTATCTCAAGTTGAAGATAGTACCGGAGTTTATTACCTGGACTCCTACTGCCGATGGCGGTATGAATGCCAACTGGAACAATGATGATAACTGGCATCGCTCATCTTCTACTGAATTGTATGATAAGGATTATACCGATTATCAGACTTATGGCAGCAGTACTTCTGCGGCAGCATCTGCATCGAAGATAGATATTCCTACTCAGAACAGCTATGTGCCAATGAAGTTTACCAAGGTAACCATCGGCAATCTGAATGGTTTGCCATTCCCTGACCTCGGTAATGTGGTTTACCGTAGCACCAATCAGATTGCTACCAAGCTGACCAATGGCAAGGGTAATGAAGCTACGAAGTATATCCAGTATGACATCATGGCGTTCTGGAATGAGGCAGATGCCAATAAGGGATTGGATGCTGATGGTAATCTGAAGTGCGAGAAGTTCTATGGCAATACCTGTCATCAGATTTACTTCAAGCCTCAGGGCGAGCTTCGCGACCAGTGCTATCTGGTATATGACAAGGCTTGGGTAGAGAAAGAACTTGAGCCTAACAAGTGGTACACCATGGCTTCGCCTCTGCAGTATATCTACGCCGGTGATATGTATGTGCCAGCAAAGGATGGACGACAGGAAACCAAGGCGTTTACGGATATCAAGTTTGATGATAAGGTGGCTGGTACCAGTACTGCTGCATATAGCCGGAGCAAGTATCCGGTTTATCAGAGAGCTTGGATGAAGAGTGATGTGAAGGAAATCACACCTAAGAGTGATTATCCTGCATCTCATTACCCAAGTGTAGCTGCTCCAGAAAATGTTGATATGAATCTCGGCTACTGGAGCCATGTATATAATAAGGTGGACGAGAGCTATGCCGCATATGGAACCTTCGGTGGTTTCTCTATCAAGGCGGGTAATGCCCTCCTGCCGAAGGA
>OIWU01003763.1_pt1 | contig 11403 bp, 9 predicted proteins | sample 1587711 | NCBI WGS metagenome assembly OIWU01 (sample SAMEA3888909, study PRJEB22519) | human gut metagenome | biome: human gut; feature: human-associated habitat; material: faeces | place: Denmark | collected 2010 | reverse complement strand
CCTCGCGGAGACGGACATGGACAGTCTGGATCGGTTGACAGGTGTCCATCGTGCATGTCGATCGTAATGACAGCCGTATCGCGGCGATTAAGGAAAACCTGCTGTAATTGCTCCGGAACCTCCTTTTCGATGCTGTCGAAATATGCTTTCATTCGTTTATGCTCCTTCCCTGTCAAGCACCGCCGCTCTTATGATGCGGTGCTGCCGATAGCCGTTTTACAGCTATTATAGCACACGTGTCATGACATGTGCAAACTTTTTAGTCTTGCGCGAAAAAAATCCGAGGCACATGGCCTCGGATGAAACTGTCGTAAAACGATCGTCTTTCCTCTGTATCTTCTGTTATTTCTTTGCGGCGGCGGCAATATTGCTCAGCGCCTTCGCGACCTGCGCCCGGTTTACATTGCCCAGCGGGTTGAATGCGTTCCTGTTGTCGCCCTGCATAAGGTGGTTCTTGATGCAGAACGAAACCGACGAGATGGCCCAGTTCTGGATGCGGCTGCTGTCGGTAAACTCATAGACCGCCATGCCGTCGCCGGGGACAATTTCGGCAAGGCCGTTCTCCGCGAACAGCTTCATCGTGCGCTGAAGGACGGCTGCGAACTCCTGCCGGGTGATAGCGGCGCCGGGGTTCAGCTTTTTGTCCGAGCCGGTCATGATGCCGTTTTCGTAGCAGAACGCCATCGCGTTGTAGTAATCCTGACCGATTTCAGCGTAATCCGCCATGCCGGAAATGCCGCTCTGGCTCGGCTCGCCGGCGAATTTTGTGCTCAGGCAGCGTGCGGCGCGGTAAATCGCGTCCGCGACCTCCTGACGGGAAACCGTGCGCGACGGCTCGAAAACGGGTGCGCCGTTCTCCGGGTGTCCGACGTCCATCAGGTCATATTCCATCACATAGCGCACCGCCGGCGCATACCAGTCCTGCGACGCAACATCCGCCGGCAGCATGATCGGGGTGTCGTCCGCCGCGAGCGCCGCGGTCGTCATGGACAGCGCGGTCGCGCCGGTCAGAAAAAACGAAAGAACCTTTTTGAAGGTCATCGTGTGTAGCTCCTTTCGAGGGAAATTGGCGAAGATGTATTTTCTTCGGCTATATGATTATACCACAGGTTGTGCTTTTTGTGTATAGTATGGGTGCAATTGTAACGCAGGTGTAACACTTTGCTTCGGGGCGCAAAAAAGCCCTGCTTTCCGAGGAAAACAGGGCCTTGCGTATCCTTAAAACAATTAAAAACGAATGATATCGCTTACTCTGCGGTGTACGGCAGAAGAGCGATGTGACGTGCACGCTTGATTGCCTCAGTCAGCTGACGCTGATGAGCAGCGCAGGTACCGGTCATGCGGCGGGGCAGGATCTTGCCGCGCTCGGACATGTACTTCTTCAGCTTACCGGCATCCTTAAAGTCAACGTGTGCAACCTTATCTACGCAGAAAGCGCAAACCTTGCGACGGCGACGGCCGCGCTGCGGACGCTCTGCACGCTCCGGACGGGGAGTAAATTCCTTCTTGGTTTCTTCCATTGTCACGTAACCTCCTTCAGATTAGAATGGGACATCGCCGTCATCGTCAGCGAGCTCCTGAAAATCCGAATCTCCCGCCGGGAGATCGAACGCCGGAGCAACCTGCGACGCGGCAGGCTCGGGCCGCATCTGCGAACCATTATCATAGCCGCCGGTAAAACCGCCCTGACCGCCTGCGTTGTAGGCGTCGCGGGACTTCTTGGTCTCACCGAAGGAAACCTCATCGCAGTTGACTTCAATCGCGGTGCGGTTGTTGCCGTTCTGATCCTGCCAGCGGCGGGACTGGATACGGCCGACTACGATCGCCATGGAACCCTTGGTGAACCACTGTGCAACGAACTCTGCCTGACGGCCCCATGCGACGCAGTCGATGAAGTCGGTCTGGCGTTCGCCGTTCTGATCCTTGCGACCGCGATCGATCGCGAGAGAGAACGAGCACACAGCCATGTTGGACTGGGTATGACGAAGTTCGGGATCACGGGTCAAACGACCCATCAGAATAGCCTTATTGAGCATTTTCAGTTCACCGCCTTAGTCGTCCAGGCTGACGATGATAGAACGCATAACGCCGTCCGTGATCTTGTAGATACGGTCCAGCTCAGCCGGGAACTCGGGCTTGGACTCAAAACGGATCAGAGTGTAAACACCCTCCGTCTGATCCTCGATCGGGTACGCCAGGCGACGCTTGCCCCAATCCTCGACCTCTACGTTCGTGCCGTTTGCCTCGACGAGAGACTTGAACTTGTCCACAACAGCGGTAGCTGCTGCCTCTTCCAGAGACGGGTTGACAATGAAGATCGTCTCGTACTTGCCAGAAATCTTTGCCATATTCTTAGCACCTCCTTTTGGACTTTTGGCCCACACCCTTTGATGTGAGCAAGGATACTATACCATTATAACCAACCGTGGCGAAAAGTCAAGAGAAATTTTCAAAAAAATCTTGACGAATTTTCAAAACCATGCTATACTGAAAAAGCTGTGAACGAGAAGGTCACTTCTCACTATATAGCATGCTTGTGTGGCTCAGTTGGTAGAGCAGCGCATTCGTAATGCGCAGGTCGCCGGTTCGAGTCCGGCCACAAGCTCCATTGACCCTTCCGAGAAATCGGAAGGGTTTTTGCTTTATCTGTCGAAAAACTGACGTTTTTCCGACAAGATGTGTTTTGACTTCGCAAAACACGGACGTCCGAAAGTTCCCATTCGGAAACTTTCTCCCTCTAGAAGTATAAAAACCGAGGCGCATGTCCCCGGTTTTTATCAATTTGCACCGCAAATTGTATTTTATGCGTGCTTGCGCACGACTTTCCCTCACTCCGCTGCCAGCGCGGCCGCGACCGTGTCGAACGCCAGCGACGCTTCCTCCTTTCCGGCAAAGGTGCGCCACAGCCTGTCCACGCGCGCCAGGCCGCCGCCGAGCGCGGTATAGAACACGAGCTGCTCCATGCCCACCCGGGCGTTGGTCAGCCGCAGATGCACCATGCAGCGCTCCGCGCTGAGCGCGATGGGATGCGTGAAGCGCAGCGCGTCGAATTCGCTCGCGTAGGCCCACCGAAACAGCTCGCCCTCGGCCAGCTCATGCACCGTGCCGTGCTCGCCGAGACGCACCGCCGTGCTGCTCAGCACCACGCCTGCTCCCATGCTCGTCAGTCCGTCGCCCTCCCGCTCGGGCGCTTCGCACGATGCAAGGACGCACAGCGCCGCCTCGCCGCCCTCCCGCATCGCGATCCTCCGCAGCGCGATCGAAGAGGCGGCCTTTTTCGTTCCCTCGTGTCTGCCTTCTCCTGTTTTCTGCTGTATTTCTGTCAATGCTGCCGTATTCGTAACCGGTTCCTCCGTTTGTCTTGGTTTGCCGCAGGCGGTTCCCCTTCCCCGCGGATGCCTATTGTATCACGGCTGCACCGCGAGCCGTGCCGAAGGCGGCAGAGAGGAAATACATCCTTGTGACGAAAAGATTTCCCGGCGGTTTTTGTTCCGCAAAACACAGAAAAAATGCTCCCATGCGGTTTTCTACGCCGCATGGGAGCACTTTTTATTCTACAAGACCGGAGGCCAGCTCCAGCATGGTCTGCGCGTCCAGACCGGTATCAAAGCCGTACAGAGAATAGCTCATGCCGTCCTTCTGCCAGCTTACCGACTGGAACTGCCTGTCCTCGACCTCGTCCGAGCCCTCGCTGATGGTCAGCTCGCCGCGGCGCTCCAGTTTCTTTTCCTCGTCGCTCGGCTCGTAGTCGGGCGGAACGAAGCGGTAATGCGAGTCCCGGAAGGAAAGCGTCACGCCGTTTACCTCCTGCACCTCGTCCGGCTCCGGGTCGCTGTTCTCCTCGTCGGAGAACACGGTATAGGTCTTGTGCGCGTTGAAATTCAGCGTTACGCCGTCCTTTTCGTACTCCGCGTTCACCTCATCGACCTGCTCGGACTTGCCCGTCGCGCTCTTCGCCGTGGCGGCCACGTCATAGCCGTGCGAGAACGTGAAGCCGCCGATCGTCTCGGGCAGCGTGAGCGCCGCGCCGGCATCCTCCATGTGCTGCTGCGTCTGCTCCATGCTCAGGCGCTGGTCAGACCACGAGTGGCTCGTGATGCTGCCGAATGCACCGGCGGCGAACGCGCCGGTCACGGTGATGGCGGCGACGGCCGCAAGCGCGATCAAACGGCGGCCCCAGCAGCGGCGCGGCCTGCTGCTCCCGTTCTTCAGCGCGAAGTCCACACGGGTCTTGAGCTTGTCGGGCGCGTGCAGCTCATCTGCGCACCGGTGCAGCATATCCTTCATTTCCTTGTCAAAAACGGTCTCATTCATGTGATACAGCCTCCCTCGGCTCTGTCTCTCCTGCGGTCAGCGCCTGCCGCAGATGACGGCGGGCGGAAAACAGGCGGCTCTTGACCGTGCCTTCGGTCACGCCGGTCGCCTGTGCGATCTCTTTTACGGAGCGGTCGTCAAAATAGTACAGCACGACCGCCACGCGGCGTTTCTCATCGAGCGTGCGGAGCGCGGCATACAGCCGGCGCTGCTCCTCTGTGCGCAGCACGACGGAAAGCGCGCTTTCGCCCGTGTTTTCGTCGAAAAACTCACTGACCGGCGTTTCGCGTCTGGCCTTCCGGCAGTATTTCCACGCCGCACGGCTGAGCGTGCGGAGCAGCCACGGCCGGAATTTCGCGCCATCGCGCAGCGAACCGATCGACTGCGCACAGGCGACAAACGCCTCCTGCGCGAGATCCTCGCCCTCCGTCCGGCTGCCGGTGATGAGGCAGGCGAGCCGGTATGCGTCGTCCTTGTAGCGCTCGTAGAGCGTGTCGAACGCCTGCATATCGCCCTGCTGCATGCGCCGGACGAGTTCACAGTCTGTCATTCTATCCTGTCCTTTCCTGGCAGGCGCGCCCCCTGCTTTCGATGCATCTGTATATAAGAGCCGCGGAAACGGATTTGGTTCAAAAAAAATTTCCCGGCGCCGAAATTTTTTCGGAAGCCGGGAGATTTCAGAATTCTGCCGTCACCATGAGCTTGGCAAAGGCCGCGCGGGTGATGGTCTGCTGCGGACGGATCGTGCCGTCGTCATAGCCGGAGATCAGACCGCGCTCCATGCACAGCGCGACTGCCGCGCGCCGGGAGACCGGGATGGCCGCGGCGTCCTTGAGGTTTTTCAGCGCCGCTGCCGTTTGCTGTTCCCCGGGGAGCGCCGCGCCGCCGCGCACGAGCACGTTCGCAAACACCTGCATCGTGTCCGCGCGGGTCATCGCCGCCTCAGGGTCGCGCGCCGGGTCGAGACCGTCGAGCAGACCGGCGCTGCCGGCGGACGATACCGCACCGGCGTACCAGACCGTGCTGTTCGAGGCGGTGCTCAGGCCCTCGCGCCGCGCGAGCGTCATGCACACCTCGGCCTCCGTGACCGTGTCCTCCGGGCGGAACGCGCCCGAAGCGCCGTTCATCAGACCGTCAGCCGCCGCCTGCTCGATATAGCCGGATGCCCAGTAGTTCGCCGGAACATCGGAAAACGTCGTTTTCGCCACCGCGAGCGGACGGGAGTACGGCGTCTGGAGCGCCGCCCAGCACGCGCTCTTATGGTCGACCGCAGCGCCGAGCGCCTCGTAGGTCAGCAGATAGCTCTCCGTGTAGGCGCGCCGCGTCTCGCTCTCGTACTCATTATAGTAATAGGTGATCCCCTTCGTGCTGATGCGCGGAAAGCTGTACAGATACAGCTCATGCTCCGCCGGGAGCAGCTTTTTCACGGTATCGATGTAGTCGCCCGTCAGCAGATCGGTCAGGCGGTACTGCCTGCCGGTATTGAGGTCAAAGGCAAGGCTGTTGTTCCAGACCGACGAGCCTGCGCCGCGTCCGCTGACGCAGTTCGCCCACACGACGAGCACGCTGCCCTCGACGGACGCGCCGTAGGTACCCTCGAGCGCCTCGTATTCCGCCGTGACCGAAGGCCCCTTGAGGAAGAACGAGCGGATGTCATCGTTGATGCTCTTCTGCACCTTTGCGTCCGCAAGGCCGCTGATCTCCGGAAAACAAACGTCCCAGCCGTGCTCGGTGCCGTCCGACTGATAGCCCATGAATTTCTCGTAGTGTACGGTTTTGGCCGTGATGCCGCTGCCGAGGTCGAACGAGGCCGCCTGCGCCAGCAGCGTCCTGCCGGTCGAAAGATTGATGTATTTCGTGGTCTCATCCTGCGTCACGCGCACGACGTTTTCGCTCAGGAGCGTGGGATTTTCCGCATTTTTCAGGCTCGCAAAATAGCCGCCGTTCTTTTTGAAGAAGATCAGGCTGCCGTCCGCCATGCCGTGCCACGAAAGACCGTAACGCAGCTCGTTGAAGCCGCCGACATAGCTCATCGTGCGGTAGGCGATGTTGCCGTTCGCGTCCACCGCAGAGGCCGAACCGTCCTCGCTCCGCGCGGCATACAGGCCGTCTCCCATGTAGCTGAGGTAGTAATACGTCGGCGCAGTCAGCAGTTTTCCGTTCGTGCCGATGAGGCCCCAGCGGTTGATCTGGCGCACCATCGCCGCGCCGTTACGGAACTCAGAGATCGTTTTATAGAGAAAATCCGTGAGATATTCGCCCTTCGAGATCGAGTACAGCGCGCTGTTCGTGCCGTTGGTCATGACGACCGTATCGCCGCCGTAGACCGTGTAATATGCCGGGTCCGCACCTGCGTCGAGCGTCGCTTTTGTCGCGCCGGCGGTGTCGATGACGAGATAGGCGCCGCTCAGGCTGCGCACGAGCGCGAGACCGTCCGAGAACGCGCCCGCAGCGGCATATTCCGCCGCGAAGGCCGCCGTGCCGTCCTCCTTCACAAAGGAATACCGGCCGGTCTGCGCGTTTCTGCACAGCAGCAGTCCGTCCTCAAAAAAGCCCTCAGCGCCCGGATAGGAACCGAGCTTCGTGCCGGAGAGCGTGTAGTAGACGCTGTGATCGGCGTAGCGGTAGGCGATCATGCTGTCCGAAAAATCGACCGAGACCGGAGACTCGGTGTAGTCGACGATCAGCTTTCCCTCGCGGTCGATGACTGCGGTCTGCCATTTTTCGTCCTCGACCGCCGCAAGGCCGCAGGGCGCGAATTCTCCTGCGCTGGCGTAGGCGAAGGGCAGCACGGTACGCCCTTCCTCATCGAGATAACCCGAACGGGTCACGCCGTCGATGTCCGTGCGGCTCGCCGGGAAGATGTTTCCCACGGCTCCGGCCGCCGTCATCACGGCGAACACCGCAAAAACGGTGCACAAAAGTTTTTTCATCATAGCAGTTTTCCATCCTTGGAGCAGTATTATTCACAGCGCCGCGCGGCGCTGCTCACGTATCAGACCGGGGACAGATATCCCCAGTTAAAATTATACCCTCCTGCTCCGCCGGAGACAAGCAAACCGGATCAAGTGTAACAAACATGACATAAGCAAGCCAAATATTACAGTTATGTTACCGTATCAGAAAAACAAAAAAGGCCGGGAACAGGTCCCCGGCCTGAGACTGTCGGAAAAACGAAGTTTCGCGACAGGCTCTTCACTCTTCATCCAGCACCTCATGCAGCGCCCTTTGCAGCTTTTCGCTCGTCTCGACGAGAGCAAGCTGCTCCGCATCCTGCATCCGCCCGAAGGCGGCGCGCTCGAACGCACAGATTTTATCGCTGAGCGGCTGTGCGCAGGCGCGGCCTGCTTCGGTGAGGCGGACATAGCGGCGGCGGTGGTCGGCGCTCGACACCTCGCGCACCGCGTATCCCTTTCGCTCCAGACCGCTGACCATGCTCGCGACCGTCTGCTTGGGCAGGCCGAGCCGCGTGCCGATCTCGCTCTGCGTCAGGGGCTGCTCCACGCAGCACAGCAGATCGAGCAGATACAGCAGGTTCGCCGTCACGCCGAGGCGCGCCGCAAAGCGCTCGTAGGCAGCGTTGATGCCTGCCCACGTTTCATAATACCGCATGATCAGCTGTACAGCTTCCGGGTTTTTCATGGCAGTTTCTCCTTCTTCGTGCGGTTTTTATCCTGCGGCGGCGCCGTAGCGCGCCACCAGCAGCCGCGCCATGTCCATGGCCTTTTCGGTCTTTTCCAGACGGAGCGACAGGTAGGGCGACGAGCCTGCGTTAAGCAGCAGGCGGCCCTTGAACGCGGCGTCGCCGCACAGCGCGGACAGGCGCACGAAATCGGTCTCCGCGAACGTGAGCAGCAGGCGTCCGTCCTGCTGCTTGATCTCGGCGATGCCCTTTTCGCTCGCCTGCGAACGCAGCAGCGCAATATCAAGCAGGGCGGTCGCCTCCTCGGGCGGCTCGCCGAAGCGGTCGATCAGCTCGTCGAGCATATCGCTGCGCTGCTCCTCGGTGCGGATGAGCGCGATGCGGCGGTAGAGGTCGATGCGCTGACCGGCGTCCGGCACATAATCCGACGGCAGGTTTGCCGACAGCAGCAGCTCGGCGGCGCAGTCCACGCGCGGCTTGGGCGTTTCGCCCTTTTCCTCCTGCACGGCCTCCTCGAGCAGCTTGAGGTACAGGTCGTAGCCGACGCTCATCATATGGCCGGACTGCTCGGGGCCGAGCACGTTGCCCGCGCCGCGGATCTCAAGGTCGCGCATGGCGATCTTGAAGCCCGAACCGAACGCCGCATATTCGCGGATGGCCGACAGGCGCTTCTGCGCGATCTCGCTCAGCGCCTTGCCGTGGCGGTAGCACAGGTAGGCGTAGGCGTGGCGCGAGGAGCGGCCGACGCGGCCGCGGATCTGATGCAGCTGCGCCAGACCCATGCTGTCCGCATTCTCGATGATGAGCGTGTTGGCGTTCGGGATGTCGATGCCGGTCTCGATGATGGTCGTGCAGACCAGAATGTCGATCTCGCCGTCCGCCATTTCATTCATGACCTTTGCGATCTCCTTCTGCCCCATTTTTCCGTGAACAATGCCGATCCGTGCATCCGGGAGCCGCTGCTGCCACATGCCTGCACAGCGCTCGATGGACTCCACGCGGTTGTGCAGATAATAGACCTGACCGCCGCGCGACAGCTCGCGCCGTATCGCATCGAGCAGCACGCCGTCGTTCTGCTCGAGCACGAAGGTCTGCACCGGATGGCGGTTCATCGGCGGCTCCTCGATGGAGGACATATCGCGGATGCCGGACAGCGCCATGTTGAGCGTGCGCGGGATGGGCGTTGCCGACAGCGTCAGAACGTCCACGTTTTTGCTGATTTCCTTGAGCGTCTCCTTGTGGCCGACGCCGAAGCGCTGCTCCTCGTCCACGACGAGCAGGCCGAGGTCTTTGAACTTTATCTTTTTGTTGAACAGCTTGTGCGTGCCGATGACCAGGTCGATCGACCCGGCCTCGAGCTTTTTCAGCAGCTTTGTCTGCTCTGCGCCGGTTTTATAGCGCGTGAGCAGCTCGATCGTGATCGGGTGGCCCTGAAAGCGCTGCATCGCGGTCAGGTAATGCTGCCGCGCGAGCACGGTCGTCGGCACGAGGATCGCCGCCTGCTTGCCCGCCAAAATGCACTTCATCACGGCGCGCAGCGCGACCTCGGTCTTGCCGAAGCCGACGTCGCCGCACAGCAGACGGTCCATCGGCCGGTCGGACTGCATATCGTCCTTGATCTCCGCGATGCAGCGCAGCTGATCGTCGGTCTCCTCATACGGGAACGCCTCCTCGAACTCGCGCTGCCATGCGTCATCCTCCGGGAAGGCGAAGCCCTTGACCTTGGCGCGCGCGGCGTACAGCCTGATGAGACCGTCGGCCAGCTCCTTTGCCGCCGCCTTGGCGCGCGCCTTGGCCTTTGTCCAGTCCGTGCCGCCGAGCCTGTTCAGCCGCACGCGCTCGGTGTCGCCCGAGCCGATATATTTGGAGATGAGGTCGAGCGATGTCGCCGGGACATAGAGAAAATCCGTTCCGGCGAAGGCGATCTTGATGAAATCACGCTCGGAACCGTCCACCGTCATGCGCTCCATGCCGATAAAGCGGCCGATACCGTGGTGCTCGTGCACGACGAGGTCGCCGGGCGACAGGTCGGTGAACGACTTGACGCGGTCGCGGTTCGAGCGCTTGACCTTGGCCTTTTTGCGGCGTGCGAGCACCTGCCCCTCGGTCATGACCACCAGACCGAGATCCGGATATTCAAAGCCGGCGGAGATCGTGCCCTCCATGATGTTGACGCAGCCGCCCTTCGGGAGAAGGTCGCTCAGCTGCACCTTGAGGCCGCTGTCGGTCAGCGCGTCGAACATATTTTTACAGCGCAGCGTGCTGCCGCAGACGACCGCGACCGCGCGTCCCTGCTCAGTATAGCTGCGGATGTCGGCGGACGCCATGTCCAGATTGCCGCCGTAGGCATTCATCTGGTTGGCGACGAAATTTTCGAGATGCTGCGGTGCAAGCTCGGGAATGCTGTTCAAAAAGCTGTCCATGCGGACGATCTGCCGCTTTATGCTGCAAATCCCGGCGAAATCCAGCGCGTAGCCGTCCATGCCGCCCGGCATCTCACCGCGCTCCATGAGCGCCGTTACATCGTCCGCGATACGGGCATGAAAATCCCGCGCGGCGTCGCGCAGGCGCGGCGTATCCTCGATGAGGATGAGCGTGTTCTCCGGCAGATAGTCGAACGCCGTCGCCATCTGCGGATAGATGAGCGGCAGATACTTGTCCGCCGCCGGGAGCGTTCCGCTCTCGCGCAGGCGCTCCGCGTCGCGTTCCAGATTTTTCTGAAGTTCGGCGTGCTGCTTTTTTCGGCGGCTCGAGGCAAGCGCCGCGACCGCCTTCGCCAGCCCTGCCGCGCCGCCCTTCGCGAGCGACGGCAGCGCCTCCATGCACGGCAGACAGCGCAGCGTTTCACACTGCTCCAGACGGCGCTGGCTGCCGACGTCGAATGTGGAGATTGAATCGATCTCATCGTCCCAGAACTCCACGCGGTACGGATGCTCGGCCTGCGGCGGAAAAACATCCAGAATGCCGCCGCGCACGGAAAACTGACCCATGCCCTCGACCTGTGAGCAGCGCTCGTAGCCCGCGTCTGTCAGTCTGTGCGTCAGCTCGTCGAGCGGCGCCTCCTCCCCCGCCTTCAGCGTCACGATGGAGGAAGCGAGCAGCGCGGGCGGCATGGTGCGCTGCGCCGCCGCCTGCACGGACGCGACCGCAAAGCACGCGCCCGAAAGCGTGTCCAGTGCAGCCAGACGCGCCTGCTCGTAGCCGCGCGACACACCGGCCACATCTGCCATGACCAACTCGCGCGGCGGCAGGACCACGACCTCCCGCTCGGAAAAGCCGCGCAGATCGGCGGCAAAACGGTTCGCCGCGTTGTCGTCATCGGTCAGCACGAGCACCGGACGCGCCGTATCCGCGCCGAGCGCCGCCGCCAGATATTCCAGCGTCTTCATGCTCGGCGCGGAGAGGTCGTTTTCGATCAGCGAGAGCATATTGCGCGTGATGCGGCC
>OIWU01003762.1_pt1 | contig 11406 bp, 7 predicted proteins | sample 1587711 | NCBI WGS metagenome assembly OIWU01 (sample SAMEA3888909, study PRJEB22519) | human gut metagenome | biome: human gut; feature: human-associated habitat; material: faeces | place: Denmark | collected 2010 | reverse complement strand
ACGGAGCATTTTCATTGACCGTTCCGTCGGAAGCCGTGACTCTCGAATTCGTCTGTCTCGGCTATTCGACAGTGAGACAGACAGTGCAGCCGGCGCAGGACAATATCACGGTCTATATGACCGAGGATGCGATGAACCTTCAGGAAACCGTCGTGGTCGGATACGGCGTGCAAAAGAAGGTAAATCTTACCGGAGCGGTTTCCACCGTCACTTCCAAGGAACTCGACAACAGGACCTCTCCGACACTTACCCACATGCTTCAGGGCTCAGTTCCCGGAATGTTCGTGTCCACATCCAACGGTTCGCCTGACGATGTCGCTTCCATCAACATCCGTGGTTACAACTCCATCAACGGCGGCTCTCCGCTCGTGCTCATCGACGGTGTCGAGGGCGACATGGCCAAGGTCAATCCTCATGACGTGGAGTCCGTATCCGTTCTTAAAGACGCTTCTTCCGCAGCCATCTACGGAGCACGCGCCTCATTCGGAGTCGTTCTCATAACTACCAAGAGCGGCAAGGACAGCAAGGGAAAACCGGTCGTACGCTACAGCGGCAACGGCGGATTCTCTGTCCCGACCACACGTACCGACTATGAGTCGAGGGGTTATGACTCCGTCTATATCAATGACCTCTTCACTTTCGCCACCAACGGCACGAACTACACCCATTACACCGAGGAGGATATGCACCAGCTCTACATCCGCCGCAACGACAAGACCGAGAATCCTGAAAGACCTTGGGTGCTCCAGGAGATGAGGAACGGACGAATGAGCTATATCTACTACTGCAACACCGACTGGTACAAGTCGCTCTATACGACAGTGAATCCGTTCACCCAGCACAACATCTCAGTGTCAGGCGGTTCCGAGTTTTTCAAATACTACCTCTCCGGCGGCTACGAGCACAAGGAGGGAACATTCCGCGTGCGTCCGGACAAGTACAACAAGTACAACCTCCGCAGCAAGCTTGAGTTCAAGATAAACAAATACATCACGCTCAGCGACAACCTCGGCTTCTACACCTCGGACTACGACTGGCCGGGCAACGGAAACTACAACTACACGTTCATGTACTCCCAGGTTCACGGACTTGCCAGCATTCCGCTCCGCAACCCTGACGGGACCAATGTGTACAAGACCATCTTCACCGATTCCAATGTCACCAACGGCTGCCATATCGAGCTGCTTGACGACAAGAAAGTGAACAACAAGAAGAAATACAACTTCTCCAACACCGCGGAACTCGGTATCCATCCGATAGAAGGACTGGACATCCGTGCGAATTTCACCTATACCTTCAACAACGACCGTTCTACAAACCGTTGGGTACCTTGTACCTACAGCATGTATCCTGGCGAGATTCTCACCGAAGACTACGGCCGTTTCCAGAACAAGCTCGAGGACAGTTTCGCCTACACCCGCTACATCGCGGCCAATGTCTATGCGACCTACCATACATCCATAAAGGGCAAGCATAATATCAATGCCACTGCAGGTTACAACTACGAGACCCAGCACTACCGCTACACGTACACCAGCGGAAACAACCTGTCTTCAGAGTACCTCAGCGAGTACAATCTCGTTCAGCCTAACTCCAAGGGCAGCAAGGAATTCTCTGTCAATGGAAACCAGACCGAATATGCTCTCGCAGGTGTGTTCGCAAGGTTCAACTACGACTATATGGGCAAATATCTCGTGGAGGTCAGCGGGCGTTACGACGGAACATCCCGTTTCGCGCGCAACAGCCGTTGGGGCTTCTTCCCTTCAGCATCAGTGGGTTGGAAACTCTCTGAGGAGAAATTCTGGGAGCCGCTGAAGTCCTCCTGGGACCTCTTTAAACTCAGATTCTCTTATGGCGCGCTTGGTAACCAGCAGGTTTCGGACTATGCATACATCCGTTCCGTCTCCACCTACAATCTCGGTTATATTTTCGAGAACGGAGCGTCCAACAAGCCTAACGGAGCCACAGTCGGTTCTTCAAGTATGGACGGCCTGACATGGGAGACCACCTATCATTACAACCTCGGTCTCGACCTCGGCTTCCTCGGAAACCGTCTCGCTTTCACCGGAGATGCATATATCCGTGATACCAAGGGTATGATTACTTCCGGTGAGGCTGTTCCTTCAGTATATGGAGCGGCAGCTCCGAGCGCAAATGCTGCTAACCTGCGTTCAAAGGGTATTGAGCTGACCTTGTCATGGAAAGACACTTTCACTCTCGCAGGCAGTCCTTTCACCTATGGCGTGAGCGTGAACTACAGTGATTACATAACTAAACTTACCAAATACAAGAACCCTTCCAAGGTGCTCGGAACCTATTATGAGGGCATGACATTCGGTGAGATCTGGGGCTTCCGTACTGACGGACTCTTCGAGTCTGACGCTGCGGCAGCGGAATACACCTCCAAGATCGACCAGTCCTATCTTCAGGGAAACCTGACAGGCGGCTGGAAAGGCGGTGACTTGCGTATCCGCGACCTCGACGGAGATGACGTGATTTCACGTGGAGCCTACACTGTGGACAACTCCGGCGACCTCACCATCATAGGAAACTCGCTTCCGCGCTTCCAGTACGGTGTCAATATCACTGCACAGTGGCTCGGCTTCGACTTCTCCATGTTCATCCAGGGCATCGGCCGTCTCAACTGGTATCCGCCAGCAGACAACCAGGCGTTCTGGGTAGCATATAACCGCCCTCAGGCGACATATATTCCTAAGAACTATATGGACAATGTCTGGAGCGACGACAATACCGGCGCATACTTCCCGCGTCCGAGAGGATTTCAGGCCAATAAGGGTACTACCTATCTGACGATGACCAATGACCGTTATCTCCAGAATCTCGCATACTGCCGTCTGAAGAACCTCACTTTCGGATACACCATTCCGGAAAAGGTCCTCTCCAAGACGTTCATCAGCGCATTGAGAGTTTACTTCACCGGTGAGAACCTCGGCTATCTCTCGCCGCTCACCAAAGTCTCACGCTACATGGACCCTGAAGCGATGGCCAAGCAGAACTCATTCGGCTACTACTATCCTTACCAGAAGTCATTTGTGTTCGGTGTGGACATAACATTCTAATAAAGGAGGAATCTGTATGAAAATCAAGAATATACTTTATATTACCGCAGTTGCCGCATTCGGCATTTCTGCGTGCAGTCTTGACAAGTTCCCTCTCGACAAGGAAACCTCAGACTCTTACTTTAAGGATGCGCCTCAGTTCGAGAACGTTTCCAATACATTCTATGCCGACCTTTTCAAAGGACCGTTCTTCGACGAAGAGAGCGACATCTGTTTCAAGACGAATCTTCCGATGAAGATACGTGGCGGAAAGCTCCGTGTGGTTCCGTCTTCCGGCGGCGGCTGGGACTGGGGCACTCTCCGCGACATAAACAATATGCTCGACAATCTCGGCAACTGTGCCGATGAATCAGTCAGAGCTGAGTACGAGGCGGTAGGACGTTTCTTTAGGGCGTATTTCTATTTCCTCAAGGTACGCGACTTCGGTGACGTTCCATGGTATGACCACGAACTCAGCGTCAAGGAACACAACGAGCTCTACAAGGCAAGAGACTCCAGGGACTATGTCATGGGCAAGATGCTCGAAGACATTGACTTTGCCGTCGCTCACCTCTCCACAGAAAAGAACCTGTACAAAATCTCCAAGTGGACGGCGCTCGCTTTCAAATCCCGTTTCTGCCTTTTCGAGGGCACATGGCGCAACTACCATGGCAATGACGGCGCCGAGCACGACGGAAATTACTGGCTCGCGCAGGCGGCTTCTGCTGCCAAGGAGTTCATAACTACCTCACCTTACAAGATTTACAGTACCGGAAAACCTGCCGAGGACTATATGATGCTCTTCGCCTCACAGGTGGCAAACAGCGACGAGGTCATCCTCGCCAAGGCCTACAGTTATTCTCTCGGCCTTTCACACTTCGCCACCTACAACACTTTCGGACAGAATCAGTTTGCCTTCAACAAGAAGTTTGTGGACAGCTATCTTATGGCTGACGGAACTGAGTTCACTGCCAATGCCGGCTGGGAGACAAAGGAATACTATGAGGAGATGACCGGCCGTGATCCGCGCCTGGCCCAGACCATGCGCTGCCCGGGTTACCACCGCATTGACGCGGATTCCCTCATGGTCGGCGATTTCAATACCAGCTGCACCGGCTATCAGGTCGTGAAGTACGCGCAGAGCAACAATGTTCTCGAGACGGGACGCTGGATGGCTACTGACAATGATATGCCTATCTTCCGTGCTGCCGAGGTCTATCTCAACTATGCCGAGGCTATGGCTGAGCGTACCGATGTGAATATTACCCAGGATGACATTGATCTGAGTATCAAACCTTTGCGCGACCGCGTCGGAATGCCGAATCTGAAACTCGCTGATGCGAATGACTCTCCGAGTGCCTATATGTCAAGTGCAGAATACGGCTATCCGAATGTGAAGGGCGCGAACAAGGGTGTCATCCTCGAGATCCGTCGTGAGAGGACGATTGAACTTGCGGAAGAAGGTGACTTCAGATGGTATGACCTGATGAGATGGAAGGCAGGCAAGTGTATTGAGCAGAACTTCTACGGAATGTATTTCCCTGGTGTTGACCGCGGATTCGACCTCGACCATGACGGCCAGAATGAAGTCTGGATCTACACGAAGGAGAAGCCTGCAGACCTGGACGAGAAGGTCACTTACAATGTGCTTCAGGTCGGCAAGACCATCACTCTCAGCGGCAAGACCAATGGTTATGTGGACCCTCATCAGAAGACTCAGCATGTCTTCGACGAGTCCCGCGATTACCTGATGCCGCTGCCGTCTGAGGACCTGGCGCTCAACAAGAATCTCAAGCAGAACCCTAATTGGGGAACCAAAAAGAAACAATAACCACTTTTTTAACAATTTAAACACACAAACAACATGAAAAGAACATTTATGTTTTTTGCAGCCGCCATCATGATGGGTGCTGCAGTCGTTTCCTGCGACAAGTCATCTTCCACAAACAATAACGGTGGTGATGAAGGTAAAGGCGAGGTTCCTACGGAGTCTATCGCTATTGACGGAAACTTCGAGGACTGGGATGCATGTACTACAGCAGCAGTTGCTACTCTTCCTGCTGATGCCAAGGAGAAGGTTGGTCTCAAGACGGTTAAATTCACTTCTGATGCTGACTATATCTATTGCTATGCCGAGTTTGTAAACAATCTTCCTGCTCTTGAAAAGATAGATCCGTCTTGGGATGGAAACGGTGCCTGGAATACAGGCGGTCTTGCTAAAGAACTTACATTGTTTATCGATACGGATGCTAATCCTAAGACCGGTATGATATTCAGGGAGGACGGCCCTTTCAATCAGGTAGGATTTGAAGTCGGCTGTGAACTCTATCAGTACATCGCTGTAGAGACCGGTAAGATCAATCTCGGCTGGACTCAGTATAACTATTGGGACCCGACGACAGAGTGGGCTAACAGCAAGTGGGAAGCAAAAGATGGTGACGAATACCTTTGGCCTCCTTATATGTGGGGAACCGATAATAAGGGAAACCTCGACAATACTCTTGTTGTCAGAAGTGATTTCCAGGCAAGACTTGTCGGAACTGTAGTAAAAGAAGAGTTTGCCATCAGCCGTGACGCTATGGACCAGCTCCGCGGACAGAACAAGGTCAATATCAGCGTCCTCTCTTATGGTGGTGAGAAGTATGCTAAAGAACTTTATGGCTATCTCCCTCAGGGCGGTGACAAGCAGTACATCACTCTTGAACTTATGAAATAACGTTCTATACAAGTGAAAATATGAAAAAAATCAATGAATTTTTTCGCTGTGGCAGTGATGGTGTCACTCGCAGCAGTTGCCTGCAGCAAGGACAACGGCGGCAACAAGAACAACAATGACGATGACAGCAACACCGACGTTGAGGGAATCGTAATCGACGGAAACTTCGACGATTGGGCAAAGCTTCCGGAGGCTGATGTCGTGATGAAAGAGGTTGAGTCTGATGCTGACAAGAAAGCTGTCAAACTCGTAAAATTCTATGACACGGACGAACTTCTTTACGTTTATGCGGAGGTTGATGCTGCTGTAATCGGAACAGCCTATACAGAGGCTGAGAAATGGGACAGTGGCAAGAGCCAGCCTCGTACCCTCCGTCTTATGTTTGATGCTGACAATAATGAAGATACAGGCGGAAAGATGCCTGAATTCCCTGAGGAGCCTAATGGCTATGATGTCCTTGTTGACTCATACATCTGGTCTAATGCCGGTAAGATCAAGCTCGGTTGGAGCGAATGCTGGACTTACATTGATCCGGAAGCCAATAAACAGTTCCTGGGAATGAGTCCTGCTACAAGCCAGCAGAATGTGGCTTTGGACAATATGGTAGTATCTGCAGCAAATGTTGCGGGCTCTCTAGTCAAGGGCGGCTTCTATGGTGTAGAATATGCAGTCGACAAGACAAATGTTCCTGACCTCGGCAAACAAGTCAGAGTAGTTGCCCTGTACGTAGATGATGGCTGGAACAATGCCGGCATCCTCCCATCCGACGGCACTTCCATCAAGCTTACCCTCAAATAGCCTTTAATTATCCAGAGGATGGCTGCCAATCAATGTGGATTGATAGCCATCCTCCACATTTTTTCCAGAAACAGTAGCGATATATACTCTATAACCTTAGTTGTTCTTGTATGAAAAAGATTCTTTATCCCGTATGTGTGGCGGCGGCTGTGCTGTTCGGCGCGGTGTCTTGTCAGAAAGATGCCCCGGCCGTGGACAACACCCCGTCTGTGATTTCTCCGGATGACGGCACTGACGAAGAGCCTGAGCCGGACCCGAGCGAACTGCTGCCGATCAAGATTGACGCGGATTTTTCAGATTGGGATGCACTCGACGCGTCCAAAGTTGCGGAGACCGTATGTGCGGAGGATGCGAAATGGAAGGCTCTCAAGAAGATGAGAGTATATGCCAATGACGACTATATCTGGATGTATTTCGAACTTGACGAATCCATGCTCAAGACGGATGCCGGCGCGGTCCTCAATGTTTTCTTCAATGCTGACAATGACTCTTCTACAGGAGGAAATCCGCTCGGAGAACATCTCGGGAACGACGTGGACTACATGCTTCAGGGATATTGTTATCAGCCGGGTGGCTACTCATCGTGGAGTCCTACATTCTGGCAATACAGTGGCAAAGTCGGTGCTGTCGAATGGAAATGGGATAACATTTCCGCTTCAGGTATCGGCAGCGGCAGCGGAAAGGCAGGGAAATATGAACTTCAGATAATGCGTCTGATGATGGACGTGCCATTTGCGGACACATTTACAGTGGGCGTTGACCTTCAGCAGAACTGGATAAGCTCTGGAGTGCTTCCTAATGCGAAAGGCGGCGCAGCCGAGAAACTTGCAGTTACAATCGACAAGAAATAATATGTGCTATGAAAGTTAAAGGATACATTTACCCCCTCTGTGCCCTGTCATTCGCCTGTGTACTGAACTGCGGATGCGATAAGGAACCTGTCCTCACCAGGGAAGCGGAAACAGTGACATACAGACCGTCAAAAACCAATTTCTGCAATCCCGAGAGAGGATATTATTCCCAATATACTGTAAGATTCAACGGCGGCAAGATGCCTAAGGCGATTTCTTCATCGGTGATTTCATTGAACCGCAGAAGTTGTCAGACATTGACATTGAGCATGTTCTATCTCACTGATTTTATGGAAGGCGACATCAGTGCGGCAGCTCTCGACATCATTCGCCAGAGCTTTCAGGCACATCGTGATGCCGGCATGAAAACCATCGTGCGCTTTGCCTACAAGGACAATAACGATGAGGCGTCCAAGCCGTATGACCCGGAAGTGGACATCGTTCTCCGCCACGTGGAGCAGCTCAAACCTATACTTCAGGAGTACAGCGACATCATCCTTGTTCTCCAGGCCGGTTTCTGTGGCTCGTGGGGAGAATGGGCTTATACGACACATTTTAACCAGAGCCTTAGCACCTCTGCTGCATACGAACCTCGCAGGAAGCTCATATACGCTCTGTTGGATGCAATGCCTAAGGACAGGCAGGTTGCAGTCCGTACACCAATGCTGAAGTTCGGCCTGTTCAAGACCAAGTTGCGTGACTCCATTACGGTCGAGACAGCTTATGACGGCTCGGACCTCTCACGTATAGCCGGACACAATGACTGCTTCATTTCAAGTGGCTCTGACTGGGGAACTTACAGCAGCGGCAAGGATCGTGCTCTCTGGAAGGCCGAGACTGCCTACACGATTATGGGTGGCGAGACCTGCTCCGGCGACGCGACTTACTGCGCCTGCTCACTTTCAATCGAGGCCATGGAGGACTACCACTGGACCTACCAGAACCGCGGCTACCACAGCGGCACTTTCAAGGTCTGGGAGGCAGGTCAATGTATGGATGAAATCTCGATGAGGCTCGGCTACCGCTTCGTGCTCGACAAGGCAGAGTTCTACTCCGATTTCAAGGCAGGAACGAACTTGACTGTGTCAATGTCGATCAAGAACGAAGGTTTCGCGGCTCTGGCCAATCCTCGTGGGCTTGAATTCATCATCGTGGATCCTGAGACGGGCGAGAAGAGTGTTTATAAATCCAATATCGACCCACGTCGCTGGGCAGCAGGTCGTGTATCGGAAGTTACTGAAACACTTCATCTTCCGTCCACTCTCCAGACCGGCCACAAGTATGCTCTCTATCTGAATCTTCCGGATGCCCGTGCAACTCTCCATGACAATCCGCTCTACAGTATCCGCCTGGCGAACATGAAACTCTGGGAAGAATCCACCGGATACAACAAGCTCTGCGACTTCATCGCGAAGTAGCGTGATGCTGAAAGCGTCGCCGGTGTCTTTTTGGTAACCTTTTTTGGTAACCTTTTTTCAGGACGGCACATTCGGCGCAACCTGTAAATGACTGATAGATAAGTGTTTAACGCTTTTCAGAGTTGTGAAAATGCCAACTCTGAAAAGCGTTAAGTCGTTGTGATACAGGGTTTTACACGGTGCGCCCCTAACACCCCGTACACGTTACCGTTCTCCATCCTTGTCTCCGAAACCGTTCTCCATCCTCGTCACCGAACTATTTCACCGGGACTATTCGGCCCTGTTCATCAGATTCGTCTCGCAGCCCCGTTCACCTCAACCGTCCTCCGTCCACGTTTTCAGCTCTGTTCTCCGTCCCCGTCTCCTCAACCATTCTCCATCCTCGTCCCCGGAACCATCCTCCATCCCCGTCACCGTCGCCGTCGCCGTCCTCTATCCTCGTCACAGGAACCGTTCTCCGTTCTTCGTTCTTCGTTCCCGAAACCGTCCTCCATCCTCGTCTCCGTTACCATTTTCCATCCTCGTCCCCGGAACTGTCCATCATCCTCGTCACCTGAACCGTTCTCCATCCCCGTTCACCGAACTATTTCACCGGAATTATTCCGCCCTGTTCATCAGATTCGTCTCGCAGCCCCGTTTACCTCAACCGTCCTCCGTCCATGTTTTCAGCTCTGTTCACCGGATTCGCCTCCCATCCCCGTCCTCCATCCCAGTTTTTTTTGATGTAACTAAAAAAAAGTGCAAAAAAACGTTATCTTTAAACAATCGTGTTTTTTTCAAGTTTCAAGATTACTGACTATATTAGCGGATTGTAACTGGAAGATTGGTGATATGATCAGGAAATATATTTACATAATTCTGCTTCTGTGTCTGTGCTCCTGCGGACGCGAAACTGGCATTGTAAACGAAGCCGTAAGCGAACTGGATGCGACATTGGCGATGAAAGCGACCTATGAAAAGGCGTTTGAATCCAGGATAAAGTCCATCAGGGAGGTGTACGGGCCTGACCAGAGCTACGAAAACCAGATGGCGTTCAATCTCAGGATGGCAAATGAATTCCGTGCGAACAGTTTCGATTCCACCGTGTTCTTCCTTGCACGTAACCGTGAGCTCGCTGAGCAGAATGCTGACAAAGAAAGACTTGCCTCTGCAAATCTTTCGCTTGTGGAAGTGTATGCCAAGGCCGGTTATCATATAGAAGCCGCGACATTGATGCAGAGCGTCATTGACGACGGCATTCCGGAGAGCGTCAAGCTGCAATACCTCAGGACACGGCACACATTGGCAGGGGAGCTGATGTATTATGCGTCTGACATTACTGTGGGCGGGCTTCAGTTCGATGACAGGAACAAGCTTCGCGATTCGCTGATGAAATATGTCGCTCCGGGGACTTACGAATGGTATGACCTGAACAGGGAGGCCGCGCTGTCAGCCAAGGACTCGGCATCAGTGAGGAAATTCGCCAGGAAAATGATGACGTTGTCGCAGAAGAATGATCTCCGCAAATATGCCGGAGCCTGCTATTACTATTCTCAGGGCGTGCCCAAGAACCAGCCGGACAGCATAATGTACTGGCTCTGCAAGTCGGCTCAGGCTGACATCTCCAGCGCCACGAAGGATTACGCGTCATTGAACCTCATCGCCCAGTATATTTTCGATATGGGAGACGTGGACAGGGCGTTCAAATACAGCGCAGACCATTGTATGCAGGATGCATTGGCCTTCAACGGCAAACTGCGTCCGTGGCAGATTTCCAAATTCTTTCCTCGGATAGAGCACGAGTATGAACAGAGGAAGCGGGAGCAGAACCGGATGATGATGGCTGCCGTCGTCTTCGTGAGTCTGCTTCTCGTGGTACTTGCCGTGCTGTCGCTCCATATCTACCGGCATCATAATATCCTCGCGCGGACCAATGAGGAGCTCAAGTTATTGAACAGCAGGATAAAAGAGGCGGACAAGATCAAGGAAGAGTACATCGCGCTGTTCCTCGGAATGGTGTCGGACAATATAAACAAGACCCGAAAATATCAGAACCACATTCTCAAGTATCTCAAGCGTGGCAATGAAAAATACATCATTGACGAGATAGAGATGCTGCCGCCGATAGACGAGGACATCAAGACGTTCTACAAGATGTTCGACGAGACGTTCCTGAATCTGTATCCTGATTTTATCGAGCAGTTCAATGCCCTGCTCGCTGACGGCGAGGCTATTGTGCTGAAGGACAATGATATGCTTACTCCTGAGCTGAGGATATTCGCATTGGTGAAGCTTGGCGTGAGCGAATCGTCCAAGATAGCGTCGCTGCTGCATTACTCGGCCAATACGGTATATAATTATCGCGCTAAAATCAGAAACAAGTCCAGAGGCCCTCGCGACAAGTTCGAAGATATGGTCAGGGAAATAAGGTGATGAAGGTGACGCTGACACTTTTTTGAGGTAAGCGTCTCCGCGATTACGTGTTGACTAAATTTTTTCAGGACAACACACTTGGCGCGCCGCATCGCCCGATAGCATTTAGCTTCCATAAAAGTTTACTTTTTTTGGTAAACTTTTTTCAGGAC
>OIWU01003757.1_pt1 | contig 11414 bp, 7 predicted proteins | sample 1587711 | NCBI WGS metagenome assembly OIWU01 (sample SAMEA3888909, study PRJEB22519) | human gut metagenome | biome: human gut; feature: human-associated habitat; material: faeces | place: Denmark | collected 2010 | reverse complement strand
TTTGCTGTCTCCTTTCAGAATGGTGTGTGGTAACTTCATTCTACCAGAGCCTGCAAGCTATGTCTTCTTTTATGCTTTTTTCAATTTGCGCAACTTATTGTACATTATCAAACCCCGCGATATGGAAACGGTAAGTGCCCTTGCATCTGCCGCCTGCGAAGCAGACGATTCATTTATACCGTGATTGTCAAAGCCTTGATATAAGAAACAGGTAGGTTATCCGAAAAAGATAACCCACCTGTTTCTTGCTTTTATTAATTTTTAGAAAGCGTAGTATTCATCCATATGTCTCCGGTAGTGCACACGCAAGTATTGCAATCTGCACTCTGAACTGCAGCAGACAAACCGGCTCTAATTCTCTCGAACCTTTAGCAGGCCATTTGCTGCTCAAATTTGAATCGTTAAATCTCCTTGAAATGTATAATGAGCATTAGATTTGCCAGCAGCACATAGTGCGGCAATCTGTGTATTCATGTCCTCATTATAATTTTTTTCATCCACGCTGACTACTAAAATTTGAGGCTTCAGAATTTTTTGAACATACTCCGAAAAATAGCGAGAGTTAATGCCATGGTGAGATAATTTTTGGAGGTGGGGGGTTATAATATGTCCACACAATGCTGCGCGGAGAGTCTCATCTGTACTGTCTCCTGCAAACAGGGCTAAATCTTCTTCATTTCTTTTAAGTAGCCAAATGCTACTGTCTTCATTACAAGTTTGCTTATGAATATCTAACGCCCATTTCATTGATTCTTCAGTCAGATTTTGATCACACAGTGCCATTGCATATACTACGGAACGCATGGTACTGTTTTTCAGCGGATACAGGCATTCCAGCATATAATCCCCAAAGCGAAACATCCTCTCAGCACATTCTATTGATGGAAGCAGCTTTGCGCCAGAGTGCTCCAAATACTGGAAAAATTTGTGGTATTCTCGATAGTATTCCTGAGTCCCAAACACCGGATACACATAATCAGCAAATTGAAGATCTCCACAAGGAGCAACTGCCTCTCGTACAGCAATTTTATCAACTAAGTGGACAAAGCCGCCAAAATGATCCTGATGCAAATGCGTCAGAATTAACAAGTCAATAGTATTAATACCACGTCCAGTCAGAAATTCTAAAAGCGGACGTCTCCCTTTATAAAATTTCCCGCCACCATCAATCACTACACAGCGAGAACCATCTGGCGTATCCAAAAGCAGTACTGTACAGTCTGCTCGCCCAACATCAAGAATATGAAGTTCACTCATATGGTCAGCATCACCTTATCACCTTCGCAATATGCATTATGGTTTGCGGCAGCGCACTTCCAAAAGCTTGCCATCTGCACAGTTCGTCAGTATCATGCGCACCTCCATGCCTTGACATTCATGTCTCCAGATTTCTTTTCTTGCGGGTATTCTACCAGAGCATTCTTAGAAAGGCAACGCTTTTTCCTTTTCAATCGCTGTTGCTCAGGCGCCAACATGGAAAAAATCTGCCTCCGGCAAGCCAGCACTGTTCATGCCGCAGGCATGTGAATTCACGCAAAGAAAACACGCAAAAACTACAAAAAGTACGCAAAAATGTGCGTGCAAGCGTTTGACACAAGAAAATTGTATAAAAATTGTTAGAATTATGAATTGACGCTCTAAATGAAGGAGGACTATTATAAAAACATACAGTTGCAATACGCAACTTACTCCGATATCCGATGAATGTACTCTTATCGGAGCAAAACAACCAGACATACTGCAAAGGAGGATGTTTAATGAAAAGGTTCCCCGCAAAGGTCGTGTCACTGGTTTTAGCTTTGGCAATGTCACTGTCCCTGTTGACCGTAAGCACCGTCGCCGAAGAAAATGGATGGTGGACTGAGGAAATATGGGACGCAGAGACGTTGATATCTTTGGGGGCCAAGCCGCCCCTGTTCAACAAAAAAACAGGCTACTATGAAATTGAAACGCCAGAACAATTGCTGTATTTGTCTGGCAATTGGAAATCTACTGATACCAATGGTGATGGTCAACCGGATGCCCCGCGTAATGGACATTACGTATTGACAGCAGATTTAGACATGGGGCCACTGATGAAGAAAATCGGAAAAACGATCACAGAGGCATCCGGTAAAGAAACAGATGGCTATATGTTGCCGCTCTCTGCCAATAAGAAGGAAAATGCGGATAAGACAGACGGTTGGTTTATGGGTACGATCGATGGCCAGTATCATACGATCTCTAATCTACGCATCTGCCGTCAAAACGGAAAATATACTGGTCTGGTAGGATATCTGGGCAACGAAACTCTTACCACACCGACGATTCGGAACTTGGGCCTGATTAACCTGAAGATGGAAGGCAAAAAGTCCTGTGGTGCTTTTGCAGGTGTTTGCTTTGGCACTGTGGAGAATTGCTTTGCAACTGGTACCATCAAGGCAAAGGAAGCTGTCGGTGGCTTAGTTGGAAAGTGCGAGGGTGAGTTGCGCAACTGTGTATCCTACATGAAGGTAAAGGGCAAGTCGTTAGTAGGTGGTTTAGTTGGAAACATATTAGGTGGTGCAGTAGAAAATTGCTATGTTGGAGGCTCTGTCACGGTGAGTGGAGGCAAAGCCTCTGCCGGCGGTGTTGCCGGTACATTCGCAGTAGCCACTTATCTCAGAAACGTGGCTTCCGTCATTCGTGAGGTCAGTGGAGATGAGGGCGCATCTGATATTGATCGACTGGTTGGCACACTGGAGAGTGAGAGCGGCACCAACATCACCAACAACTATATCTGGGAGGGTGCAATCCTGAATGGCAATGCACCCGTAGAGCATCCTAACCGCTCCATTGCTCAGGCGGTCTCTACTGAGACTTTGATGAGTAGGTCTCTGTACGAAAAAAATCTGGGCTGGGAGTTTAATAAGATTTGGAGCTGGGTTGGTACTTCTGCTCAAGGATATCCTATGTTGACAGGTTTTGTGAAGGCGGGGAAGGCGCCAGATCTGCTTGAAGAAATTCTGACAGATTTGACGATAAAGCAGCCTGTGCTACTGATCGATGACCCTGTAGTGAACTGGGTTGCTAAGGGAGAACAGGCTACAATCCATGCTCGGCTGTCACTTCCCGAAGGCACAAAGGTCGACAGTATAAAAGTCTTTTACGGTGAAAATAGTGACGGAAAAACTTTTAAAGACTTTGTCGAGATGACTGTTAACAAGGATAGCTATCAGGCTGTCTTACCACTGAAAAATCCCGGCAGCTACCATTACTTTGTGTCTGCTAATGTGGATGGACAGATAATCACTGTTCCTGCCGATATTTCCGCATCTTTGCCGCTGCAACTTGATGACGGTGTTGTGGACGCAACTCCAAGAGAGGTCCTTTGCCAGTTGGGTGAAACATATCAGGAAGTAGGTTTTAACTGGATCACGGATCCCGCAGTGAAGGATTCAAAGGTTTGGTACAGAGGCAAGGGAGACAGTACTTGGAACGTTACTGATGGAGAGAGTGTGCGCCATTATCTAACTGAAGGCTGGGAAGAAATCCAGAGTCATTGGGCAACGATAACTGGTTTGGCTGCGGAAACCACCTACGAGTATGCGGTCGGCGGCATTTATGATGGTAAAGAGGTTCGAGGGGACATCCATACATTCACTACACTCCCTGCCTCAGGCGCATTTACTTTCATGCAGTACGGTGACCTCCAAGCAGAAAAACCAGAAGGCTATGATCCCTTCCTGAATACCATGGAACAGTTTGTGAATACGCTACCGGTACAACCAGATTTCCTGCTGAATACCGGCGACATTGTGGATGCTGGATATAAGAGTACACAATGGGCAAGCTTCTTCGACGTTGCTGAAACTTATATGGCTGACCGGCTAAATATTTTGCTGCCCGGCAACCATGAAAATACCGGTGATCTGCTCTACAAACAGTATGGCGCGCGAACGAGCCTGCCAAATGAACTGGAATACGGTCCGCTGGAGGGAACCGGTTGGTGTGTTGTTGGCGATGCATGCTTTGTCTTTGTCAACGCAGATCCGTACTCCGGTCAGGTGGGGGCAGATGTTGAAGCAGACCGAGCAAGATTCTTTACCGAGCAAACCGCGTGGGCTAAGACTGTTTATGAGAAAGCGGACAAAACCTGGCGGATTATGGCATCTCATGTGGGTACATATATTGTAAATTTCAACGATCCATCTGACTATCCCTATATCCCCGAGATGTGCGATGAACTGCAAGTGGATCTGTATTTGAACGGTCATGACCACGAGTATATCCGTACCACAACCAAGGATAACGTAATCTGCCCCATAGGCAGCGGCACAACCTATATGACCTGTTCTTCTTTGGGTGAAAAGCTGGACGCGTTTGAGCCGGGAACAGCCGGTGGTAAGTATGCGGTGGTTCATAAAGACGGCGCTGACAATTCTCAGCAGATTTTCAGCATGGTAACAGTGGATGGAAACGGCATCCACGCTACTGCATATCAACGTGGTGTCGAGGAAGATTGGTCCAAGTTTGATATTATTGATCATTATGATATCACTACTAATCTGACCAAGGGTAGTCAGGCACCCACCGAAGTCACGGAGCCTGCTGGCCCTGAAATAACCGTGTTGCCCACTTATACTGTTCAGCCCGGCGACTGCTTATATCGCATTGCAAAGATGCTCTATGGCAACGGTGAAAAATGGAACGATCTGTATGAAGCGAATCGGAATATCATCAGCGACCCTGCATGTATCTACATAGGCCAAGTGCTGAGAATTCCAGCGAAATAAATTTCAGAGTGCACCCATTATAAATAACACTTAGTGAACCTCACCACCCAAGCGTAAACGCTATCAAACCACCGCAGATAGGACGAACAAAGTAAGTCCTATCTGCGGTGGTCGCATTGTAACTGTTATTGCTGACGGCCTTTGTCGGCCAGGGGGTGCAGATATTTTCTTGGACTTAAATTGTATGTACAAAAATAAGCGGCTCTGCAAGCAGAATTGAGGGCCAGTTGAGAAAAATGATCGAAGGACACCATGGATAGATTAAAAGGCTGACTGGACTGATATTTCGCAAAGATACTGCTCACTTGCGAGCAGGTGATAGCTGATCTCCGATATTAAGAAAGCAAATCTTTATCATATGATTCTTGTAAGTTATCCAGCATTGACTTTATCGCTTTACTGTAATATAATGCGCAAACAACATCCGTAAAGGAGGGAAGTCAATGAGCTATATCATTGCAATTGGGCTTTATCTGGTACTGTTGATGGTCTACGGTCTGGTAATCGCCTACAAGAAAGTAAAGACCACTGACGATATGATGACCGGAGGGCACAAGATCCCCTTCATCATTCTGGTGGGCAGTTTGCTGGCCACCTGGTGCGGCGGCGGTATTACCGGTTCTGCCGGAGTCGTGTACAGCGGCGGACCTTGGGTAGGTGTGCTGACCTTTGCAGCTCCTCCCATCGGTATTATTCTGCTGTATTTCATTGCTGGCAAGGTCCGCAAGTCCAATAAGTTAACGGTGCCTGAGATCATGGGTGCCCGCTACGGCACGGCCGCCAGCATCATCTCCGCTCTGTGCGTCATGCTGGCCTATGTGGGCGTGCTGGCCACGCAGCTGAAAGCGGCTGCCAACATTTTGGTGCTGCTGTGCCATTCCAGCGGTATTGAGATCTCTCATGGTGTGGCACTTGCCATCTGCACGGTTATTATCGTGATCATCACCGTAGGCGGCGGTCTGGTTTCCGTGGCCTATTCCGATGCCGTCAGCGCCCTGATCATGATTGGCGGCTTTTTCCTCGCCATCCCCATTCTGATGCGCGCGGCCAGCGCTCAGGGCGCTGTTCTGCCTGCCGAAAAGACTACTTTTACCGGCGGTATGTCCGGCTGGACGCTCCTGGGCTACTTCCTGCCCTCTCTGGCTCTGATGCTTGGCGACCAGAATATGCTGCAGCGTTTTGCCTCTGCCAAAAACAGCGACGAGGCTAAGAAGTCCAACATTGGCATGTTCATCGGTGAAATAATGGTCATCGCCAGCATTGTTGCAGTGGCAACTCAGGCTGCCAAGCTGTACCCCACGCTGGATACGCCCTCTAACGTTATCTTCCAGGTGGCGGTGGATTATCTCCCCATGGTATTCGGCGCGCTGGTTATGTGCGCCTGCATGGCGTTCATTGTCACTACGGCGGACAGCTATCTGCTTTCCTCCGCGACCAATCTGACCAACGATATCTATGTGAAGTACATCAATAAGAATGCGACGGATCACCAGAAGATGACGGTTCTGCGTGCGACCATCGTGGTGTTCAGTGTGATCGCCGTGGTCCTGACGCTGTACTTCCCCACGGTTTTGCAGCTGCAGATGACCGCATATACTATGTATGGCGCTGCCATTACGCCCGCTATTCTGTTTGCCCTCTTCTCCAAGAAGGTGACGCCCGCCGGCGGTATGGCCGGTATCATTGTGGGCAGCGCAATGACCATTGCGTGGACCCTGATGGGTACTCCTTACGGCATCCAGTGCGCAATCGTGGCTGTTCCCGCTTCTGTGGTGGCTATTCTGGTGGTTTCTGCGCTGACTGCCGGTCGCGCAGACGAGGTCCACTCTCTGGAAGCCTTGTACAAGTAAAGAAAAGAACCTTACGGGGCAGGGGGGAACCCCTGTCCCCGTTTGCCATCTATACGGTTGAAAGGAGATATCAATTATGGAAGATCCCAGAATCCGAAAATTTGCGAAGTTCCTCATCAACAGCGCTGTAGGTCTGCAGAAGGGTGAAAAAATTCTCATCGAGCTGCACGGCAGTGAAACAACCCTGATGAAGGCTCTGGTGCAGGAGGCCTACCTTGCAGGCGGCAAGCCGTTCATCCACATCTTTGACTATGATGTGGAGGGAGCTCTGGTGGCCGGGGCAGATGCGGAACACATGGCTGAGATCGCATCCTATGAACTGGAGCGCATGAAGGACATGGATGCCTACATCGATATCCGCGCTACTACCAATATCAGCATGTGGCACAATATCAGCGACGAAGCCCAGCGCCGCTATCGCCAGTATTACTGGGGCCCCATTCATCTGGATCAGCGCTGCAACCACACCAAGTGGAGTGTCCTCCGCTATCCCAATGACGCTATGGCCCAGTTGGCCGGCATGTCTACAGAGGAATACGAAGACTTCTACTTCCGGGCCTGCCTGGTGGATTATGAGAAAATGGGCCGGGCCATGGAGCATCTGGAGGCCCTGATGGACCGCACCGACAAGGTACACATCGTTTCTCCCGGTACGGATCTGACCTTCTCCATCAAGGACATCCCCTGCTTCGGCATGCACGGCAATCGCAACATTCCCGACGGTGAGATCTACACCTCCCCGGTGAAGAACTCTGTCAACGGCTATATCAGCTACAACTGCCCCTCTCCCTATGATGGGTTCCTCTTCCGGGACGTGCGTCTCGAATTCAAGGACGGCAAGATCGTCAAGGCCACCAGCAACAACACGGAATACATGAACGAGATCCTGGATATCGACGAAGGCGCCCGCTATGTGGGTGAATTCGCTTTCGGTGTGAACCCGGTCATCAATCACCCCATCGGCGATATTCTTTTTGACGAGAAGATCGCGGGCAGCTTCCATTTTACACCGGGCAACAGCTATGACAATGCTTCCAACGGCAATAAATCCGCTGTCCATTGGGATCTCATTCAGATCCAGACTCCGGAGTACGGCGGCGGCGAGATTTGGTTCGACGATGTACTGATCCGGAAGGACGGTTTGTTTGTGCTGGATGATCTGAAGTGCCTGAACCCCGAAAATCTGCTGTCTGAAGACGAATAAGGAGAATCACAGTTATGGATAATGTTGTTGCGCGTCTGATGCGCTATGCTAAGGTGTGGAGTGAAAGCGACTACCACGCAAACCGGGGCACAACTCCCAGCACGGACCGCCAGTTTGATATGGCACGGCTGCTGGTAGAAGAACTGCACAGTATGGGCGTGGACAATGCGTTTGTGGACGATACTTGCTATGTGTATGCCTCTCTGCCTGCAACTCCCGGCTGTGAGCATCTGCCTGTAATCGGACTGATCGCTCATATGGACACTACGCCGGATATGACCGGCAAGGACGTGAAGCCTCAGATCCTCCACTATGATGGCGGCGATCTGATGCTGAATCCGGAGCAGAATATTGTGATGAAGGGCAGCGACTTCCCGGAACTGAAAAAGTTCATCGGCCAGGATCTGGTCTGCACTGACGGTACAACGCTGTTGGGGGCCGATGACAAGGCTGGTATTGCCATTATCCTGCAGGCGGTGGAAGAACTGCTGGCTGAAGGTGCGCCCCATGGTACCATTAAGCTGGGCTTTACACCGGATGAGGAAATCGGTCTGGGCGCCAGTAAGTTCGACGTGAAGGGCTTCGGTGCAGACTTTGCCTACACACTGGACGGCGGTGATATCACGGACTATGAATATGAAACTTTCAATGCGGCTAAATCCAAGGTGACGATTCATGGCTTCAGCATCCACCCCGGCACCTCCAAGGACCGGATGAAGAACGCCCTGCTGATCGCTATGGAGTATAACGCTCTGCTGCCCGCCCTTGAAACTCCTGGCCATACTGAAGGGTACGAGGGGTTCTTCCATCTCCAGGAGATGCACGGCAAGGTAGAGGAAGCTACCATGGAGTATATCATCCGAGATCATAGCATGGAGCGCTTCCGCCAGCGGATCACCGTTATGGATGCGGCAGCGGAGCAGATCGACCGCCGTTACGGGAAGGGCACAGTGACGGTGGATACCCAGGATCAGTATTACAACATGTACGAGGTTTTGAAGGATCACATGGAGATCGTGGAACTGGCGGAGGCGGCCATGAAGGGCGCGGGTATCGCCAATCCCACCCATTCTCTCATCCGCGGCGGCACGGACGGCTGCATGCTGACCTATCAGGGGCTGCTGTGCCCTAACCTGCCCGTCGGCGGACATAATGCCCACGGCCGATTTGAGTATGCACCGGTGGAGTCTCTGAAAACCGGTGTGCGGACGGTGAAACAGCTGCTTTCGCCGACACTGATCGAAGCCGTGATTTTGAAAAAGGAGAAGTAACATGTATCAGGAGCGTATCAAAAAGGTCCTCGCCGCTATGGAGGAGATGGGCCTGGAACAGATGCTGGTCAGCAACCCCAACAGTATTTGGTATCTGACAGGGTATTATGTGTTCCCCTATGAGCGGATGCTGGCGCTGTATCTGCGCCGGGACGGCAATCACGCCCTGTTTCTCAACAGCCTGTTCCCGGAGCCGGAAGCGAATTGCCGGAAAACCTGGTTCTCTGATACCGATGACTGTGTAGGCAAGGTGGCTGAGGAAGTAGACGGCAGTAAGCCTCTGGGCATTGACAAGGAGTGGCCTGCTGCATTTTTGCTGCCTTTGATGGATCGCCTGCCGGACTGCCGGTGCGTACTGGCCTCTGACTGTGTGGATGATGTGCAGGCATGCAAGGACAGTGTTGAACAGGATCTGATGCGAGAGGCATCCCGGATCAATGATCTCGTGATGGAACGCGCCGTAAAGCGTCTGAAAGAGGGCGTGACGGAAAAGGAAATTGCGGAATATATTGTATCTCAGTATGCGGCAGAAGGCTGCGAAAATGAGTCGTTCCAGACCATCGTGTCCTTTGGACCCAATGCCGCTGACCCGCATCACGAGCCGGATAACACTGTGCTGAAAGCGGGGGACTGCATCGTGATCGACATGGGCTGCCGGAAAAACCGCTATTGCTCCGATATGACCAGAACATATTTCTGCAAAGAGGCTGCGCCGGAGTTTGCGGCCATTCACGATCTGGTCCGCACAGCCAACGAACTGGCGGAGTCCATGGTGCGCCCTGGTGTGCCTCTGTGCGATTTGGACAAGGCTGCCCGGGATCACATCGCCGCGGCCGGATACGGAGAATACTTTACTCATCGGTTGGGACATTTTATCGGGCAGAATGATCATGAAAAGGGCGATGTCAGCTCCGCTAACCACAATCTGGCCAAGCCCGGTATGATTTTTTCTATCGAGCCCGGTGTATATTTGCCCGGCAAATTCGGCGTTCGTGTAGAGGATCTTGTATTGGTCACGGAAGATGGCTGTGAAGTTCTGAATCGGGTCGATAAACACTGGAAAACTGTGGGCTGACGAAGTTGGTTTGCTTTGGCACGATTTTCCTGCGTAATGTAAAAGCAATCGACAGACAAAATACGGCGTGTCAAAAATGACGGTTCTCCCTGTAATGAGTGGGATAACACCGTTGGCACAGCCAATTTCCGTGGGTCCTGCATCCGAAAACCAGGGCCATCCTCAAAACCCGCCTGCGGGCGTAGCTCTGCTCGCCTTTACCCGCAAGAGGTATGGGGTATCCGGAATGCGGCAGAGCTGCTAACAGCTTCCCGACCTTTTCGCACGGAAGATCTAACCCCTTATCAATCGCCTCAAAGCTGATTGAATAAGCAGCACGGCCCCCGTAGTTGAAGCATTTCATTGAACCGTCATAATGGTATTAACTCGCTTGCAGCATATTGAAAGCAATCATCCTGCGATCCTCTTTTTAATCTTAGCGATTTTGGAGACTGCAAAATAAAAAAGCCGCCCTCACCGGGCGGCTTCAGTCTGTCGAAAAAGTCCGGCTGGAGCTGGGCTTTTTCTGATAGATATGGTAGAATGGACAAGGGTGATAAACGGTGTCGCTTCGCAACGCAATGGGGCCATAATATCCCACCAAATGAAGCCTTCCATCAACGTTGAGATACAATCAACTGTACCATAAGGTGGCAACAATTCGGATATTTTAAGCGCCAGAATATAGAAAAACTCTACTAGCCAGGCAATAAAAACAGTCACTCAGTTCGGCTACAATAATTACAGAGCTACAGCAAGCTATCGCTTACCGCTGATTTCCCGTTGAAAAGCAACTGAGAGAGGCGTCTCCTGTGGAATTAAGACTCACGGAGCAGGAGGCTCTGACGCTGTATCGAATCATTCTGCGGTGGGATGAATTAGGCAGCTTGACCACAGAGGATGACGAGGAATGTCAGCTGCTATGGGATCTATCCTGTACGATGGAAAAAGAACTGGAGCCGGTGAAGGATGCCGTGAGACGCAGACTGCCTTGACCGCGTAAGCGCCAACCGGTTCGAAGCCTTTGATGTGACGCTGTTTTCTTTGACGCTGACGGCTCTTGAACTGTCGGAAAGACGCCGGTATCGCGGGATGATATTGACAAAAGGGGAAATGATGCTATAATATCTGCGAATGGTTCGCAGATTGGAGGGCGACTGGTGTCAATCTACAACACAAAACAGCGAAGAGCCCTGCTTGCTTTTTTAGGGGAACACCCGGACGAGCTGCTGACTGCACGCCAGATGGCGGACGCGCTGGCAGAGAAACAAATCAGCCTCA
>OIWU01003753.1_pt1 | contig 11418 bp, 10 predicted proteins | sample 1587711 | NCBI WGS metagenome assembly OIWU01 (sample SAMEA3888909, study PRJEB22519) | human gut metagenome | biome: human gut; feature: human-associated habitat; material: faeces | place: Denmark | collected 2010 | reverse complement strand
TGACGGCGCCAGGTCTCGATATTTTTGTGATGCCCGGTCAGAAGTACGTCCGGAACCGCCTTATCCATAAATACAACCGGGCGGGTGTACTGTGGATCTTCCAGCAGATTGTCGTGAAATGACTCAAATTCCGCGGATACGTCATTATTTAACACACCAGGCACCAGACGGGAAATGCAGTCGATCATAACCATCGCCGGAAGCTCACCGCCCGTCAGGACATAATCGCCGATCGAGAGATAGTCGGTCACAACCAGCTCTAACGCGCGCTCATCGATCCCCTCATAATGCCCGCAGAGGAACACCAGATCCTCTTCTTTCGCCAGTTCTTCCGCGATTTTCTGGTTGAAAACCTGCCCCTGCGGAGTCAGATAGATCACTCGCGGACGTTTTCCGGTGCGCGCCGCCAGGGCTTCATATGCATCGTAAATCGGTTCCGGCTGCATCACCATACCGGCGCCGCCGCCATAGGGCGCATCGTCTACATGGTGGTGTTTGTCCTTCGAGTAATCGCGGATATTGACCGCCTCCACCGAGATCAGCCCTTTGTCAATCGCACGCCCCGTAATGCTTGTGTTCAGTCCCCCCATTACCATCTCCGGGAACAGGGTCAGAATATGAAAATTCATCCGTTTCTCCTATATTTATACAGCACTTTCACAACGGTACTTTCATTTTAGGATTTTCATTCCATTTACAGATCCAGCAGACCGTCCATGATATGAACCGTTACGGTGCCAGCCTCCAGATCGACATTCAGGATGCATTCCTTGATGGACGGGAAGAGATATTCTTTTCCCTCAGGTCCTTCGATCACGTACACGTCGTTAGCCGCTGTCTGAAGGATATCCTTCACCGTACCGAACTCCTCACCCTCGTCCGTCAGCACTTTCAGACCAATCAAATCGGCAATGAAATTCTCATCCGGATTCAGTTTCACCGCCTGATCGCGGGTGATCAGAATATCCTTATTACGGAACGGCTCGCAGTCCTCAATCCGGTTCATCTCTTTAAATTTAAGAATGACCATATTTTTGAAAAAACGCGCCTGTTCCACGGTCACCGGCATTTTTTCTTTTCCAGTGTCGATATACGCTTTTTTTAATTTTTTAAAACGATTCACATCATCGGTGGTAGGAAATACTTTCACATCTCCGCGCAGACCATGCGGGGACGTAATCACACCAACTCTCAGATAATCAACCATTCTGTAATCCTCCTGTATAAAATACATGAAAAAGAATGTGCCTTGGCACATTCTCGCGCCGAGCGCGGTCGCTTGCGACATGTTTCTGCTTCGCGCGAGTGCGCATCCTCGCGGAGCGTTTTTTGTTTCATAGGACGTAATTTCCTATGAAACAAAAAAGCGGATGACGTGTCTCCACATCATCCGCAAAAACGTTCTTTTTCTGCTTTGCTCTATTTTTACAAATCTGCCGTATACCTGCGAAATCTTCCCTTGTCTCTATTTACCGCATATACTGCAAAACCTTTTTATCCACAGAAATCTCACATTCAGAGTCTATATAGCAAATATCTACTTTTACCACTCTTATTGACCGTTTTACAAGTTGATGTGCATGAGCACTGGTTGTAAAGTAACCAACTTATAAAATTGAGCTTTTAACTCAATCAATAGGGCAGTTCGCACTGCCAATCGGCATTTGACCCGGCTGTCCGTATGGCCATTCCCTGTTTCACAGGTGGTCAGATATATTTGCATGGATGACTCTTAAAATGTTAAGATTTTCCATATCAGAGGTATCATACAGCGATTTTGGTAAAATGTCAAGAATATTTTTTATTTGGGTTGACATTTAAAAATTTTTACTTTTCTAACAGTACTTCCGTCCTCTTCCCGCAGAACGCAAACATCGCCACGCCCGCCGCAAAGATAAACAACGAGATAAACTGTGAAGTCGAGAGGGATCCGACCGCTCCCCGGTTCAAATCACCGCGGAAAAATTCCAGCACGAAGCGTCCCAGACTGTAGCAGATCAGATACAGGGATACCACCTGCCCCTGTTTTTTGCACTTTTTCGCCGCATAAAGAAGCAGCAGGCAGTGCAGAAAATCCAGACCGCTTGAGATGAGCTGGGTCGGAACCAACGGAATGTTATTCGGGGCAAAGTCCGAATCGTGGAACACGATCGCAAAATGGCTGTGGGTCGGCATACCATAGCAGCAGCCAGCCAGGAAACAGCCGATCCGTCCAAAGCCCTGCGCGAGCGCAACCGACGGTATGACCAGATCCGCATACTGGAAAAAGGAAATATGCTTGATCCGGCTCAGCACATAGCCGCCCAGCACGCCGCCGATGATGCCGCCGTACACGACAAATCCGTCGCTGATATCTAGCAATTTCTTCGGGTTTGCCAGAATCTCGTCAAAGATTGTGACATAGTACAGAAGTTTTGCACCTAAAATTCCACATACAACACCGCAGATCGCGATCGAGAGGATCATATCGACATCCATCCCCCGCTTGTTTGCCCGGTACTCTGCCAGGTAATACGCAGCGATAATGCCGATGCCGATCATCAGACCGTAGCCGTGGATCGTGATGCTGCCGATTGTGAATAAGTCATTTTTCATGAAAGGTTTATCCTCCTATTTAGTTTACGTTCCCTGATGCTTTTCGATTATAGCATTATTTATATAAAAAAACAAATGTTAATAGATAGCAGAAAAACAGATGTAAAACAGGCTTTTTTCTTCCCATTCTACATCTGTTTCACTGTACTTATTTTATAATTGAGGATACAATCAAGCCCGTATCCAGACTCCTTACGCCTCTTCCCGCTCTTCCTCCGGCAGCAGGTTCGTCATGCTCTTTAAGCTGATCGCCAGTGTCGAGCTGTTGTGCAGCAGCGCCGACATCGACGGTGTGATGATACCAGCCACGCCTAAGAGAATCAGACCTAGGTTGAAGCTGATAACGAAACGGTAGTTTCCATGGACACGTTTCATCAGATCCATGCTCAGATGACGCAGAAGCACGACTTCATCCAGGGAATCTTTCTTGATCGTGATATCCGCGATTTCTCTGGCAATCTCTGCGCCCTCGCTGACTGCGATGCCCGCGTCTGCCGCTGACAGGGCCGGTGAATCGTTGATGCCGTCACCGATCATGATAACTTTGTGGCCTTTTTCCTTCTCCTCCTCAACAAAGCGCGCCTTATCCTCCGGAAGTACCTCGGAGAAATAATCATCCACGCCGACCCTCTTCGCGATCGCCGCTGCGGTCCGCTCGCTGTCGCCGGTCATCATGACAATGCGCTTAAATCCAGCCTCTTTTAACTGGCGGATGACAGACGGTGCTTCCTCACGCAGCGGATCCTCGATGCAGATAACGGCTGCAAGCTGTCCGCCGATTGCCATGTAAAGATGGGAACAATTTTCCGGAAGGTTCTCAAACTTCTCTTTTCCATCCTCCGGCAGTGTGCACTTCTCATCCTCAAATACGAAATGGTGGCTTCCAATCACGACGCGTTCTTCGCCCACATAGGTAGCGATACCGTGCGCTACGATGTAATCCACTCTCGAGTGCATCTCCTCATGTACCAGATGACGTTTTTTCGCTTCCTGTACGACCGCGTTTGCCATCGAATGCGGGAAATGTTCTTCCAGGCAGGCTGCGATACGAAGCAGTTCTTCCTTCTCCATGCCGTTGAAAGATACTACATCGGATACAACCGGTTTTGCCTTGGTCAGGGTTCCGGTCTTATCAAATACGATCGTCTCCGCCTCGGCAACAGCCTCCAGGAACTTGCCGCCCTTGACCGTAATGTGATGCTGGCTTGCCTCACGCATCGCAGACAGGACTGCAAGCGGCATTGCCAGTTTCAGTGCACAGGAGAAATCAACCATCAGGATCGACAGTGCTTTCGTCGCATTGCGGGTCAGCAGATAGGTAAGCGCGGTACCGCCCAGACTCCACGGAACGAGTGCATCTGCCAGGTTCGACGCCTTGCCTTCAACGGATGATTTGAGCTTCTCCGAATCCTCGATCATCTGTACGATACGCTCATAACGGGTGGAACCGGCGGATTTTTCTACCTTGAAGGTAATCTCTCCCTCTTCCAGCGCGGTTCCTGCGTAAACATAGCTGCCCGGCTCTTTTCTGACCGGCTGGGATTCGCCGGTCATCGAAGCCTGGTTTACCATCGCCTCGCCGCTCACTACGACACCATCCAGCGGAATCACTGTACCCATATGGACGGTCAGCTCGTCGCCCGCGGTAACATCCGAAAGCGGTACAAAGACTTCGGTCCCGTCCACTTTCTTCCAGACCTTTTCCACGTTCAAGGACATGCTCCGCGCCAGATCACCAACGGATTTCTTATGTGTCCACTCCTCCAGAAGCTCACCGACGCCGAGCAGGAACATAACAGAGCCAGCTGTATTGAAATCGCGGCGCAGAAGGGAAACACTGATCGCCGTCGCATCCAGCACCTCCACATGCAGCTTGCGCTTAAATACGAGGCAGTGGATACCTTTCACGATATAACGGATCGCCTGCACGGACGTGTATACCGCACGGACCGGCGCCGGGAGAAATGTCTTCGTCGCAAAACGGGTCAGTACCTTCTGAATCAGCTTTTCTTTGTACTCCTGATTCAGGGCGCGTCCGCTGCTTTTAACTGCCATCTCCTGTTTTTCGGTAATCTGACCATCAAACGCCGCTACCTGTACGAGTACCGCCTCCCGATCCTCCTTATAATAGATAACCGCATCTGCTGTCCGCTCATACACCTTAGCCGCCGTCACGCCGTCCAGACCAAGCAGATACTGTTCCAAAACGTCCGCTTCGCGCACGGTATGGAATTTCCGGGTAAGGCTGATACGGATTCTTCCTTTGATTTCATGCTTTATAATGAATTTCATGATTCATCTTCCTCCGGTTATAGAAGAGCTGCCGCGAGACAGCATCCCATGCTATCTTGCGGCAGCCCCCCTGTTATTTAGATTCATGTATTCTTGGAGTTGCTATTACTGCTCTGCCTTCTCAGCCTCCGGTGCAGCCTCGGTTGCCTCAGCAGTCTCGTTGAAATCCTCATCCTCACCAAAGCTCTCATAGCCGCGAGCCTCGTTGATCTGCTTTGCCTCAGCCAGGATGTCCTCAGCGTTCTCCTGAATATTGGTAGCGGTGGTCATCACACAATCACGTGCACGAAGTCCGGCTGCTACGCAGTTTACGTAAAATTTCTTTGCATCCTCGCTGCCAAGAATCTTAACACCTGCTGTTCCGAACAAAACACCGCCTGCAAATAAACCTAATTTTTTTAATTTGAAAATGTCCATCATGATTACTCCTCCTCTGATATTATCTAATTATATTCACATATGATTTTTGAAAACTCTTTATTCCATTTCAAATGCGAATATTGCTGCGTTTAATGACTCATTTCTGAGGTACAAGTAGATGGTAACAGCTTACCCCCATGATAGTCAAACCTAACTTTGCTTATTGAGATTTTTTATCAGCTAGCATCCGAAGTTATACTTGACAGCTCATCCTCATTCCGCAGAGAATACTGGCGGCAACGGTTTAAAACGCCGATTTCTTCCAGCACTGCAATCATCCGGTACACCGTTGCCTTGCCGATCCCCGGGTCGCGCTTGGATGCCTCGTAGTAGATCTCCTTACAACTGCTCCATCTTCCCTCCAGGATCACATCCAACATGATCTTTCTTTGATCGGTCATCCGTTTCCCCCGTCTCTTCAGTTCGCTGATAATCTGCTCTCTCTGCTGCATCGTATCATCTCTCTTTCCATATCTTCTAAATTATTTTGCCGCACATCTGCCGTTTCCGTCCACAACCCGGCTTTTTATTAGTGCAGACTAACTGTTCGTTTAAAATATATAGCATACTCTGCTTGCCACTCTTTTTGCAAGTACTAAATTCCGCTTTTGCCTCTGGCTCAGCCTCATTAAGTCCTTAGATACGACTCGCACTAAGTGCTCATATTATATCGTGTTTCATCAAAAACAAAACATAATTAGCATGAACAAACTCAGGTTAGAATGCCGCAACTCAAGTTAGATGTCTCTAACCTTAATTTAAAGACTACCTCTTTTTTTCTCATCTGTCAATGAATTTTCGAAAATATATTTGATTTTCTTCTCTGATAATGGTAAGGTACTCACAGAATGATCAATTCAGACAGGAAAGGAAGGATTTTTCGATGAGCTTCAAAGAAATAAAGCCAGAAGAATTAAATTTTAACCCGTTTACCCGCATCGGTTCCGACTGGATGCTTTTAACCGCCGGCACCGAGGATAAATTCAACACCATGACTGCCAGCTGGGGCGGCGCAGGCGTATTCTGGGGCAAACCGGCTGTTACCTGCTATATCCGTCCCCAGCGCTACACCAAAGAATTTGTAGACAAAGAAGAACTCTTCTCTGTCAGCTTTTTAAAAGACGGACACCGCGATGCCCTCAAACTCTGCGGCTCCGTATCTGGCCGTGACCACGACAAAATCAAGGAAGCCGGCCTGACCCCGGTCTTCATCGACGGCGTACCGGCATTTGAAGAAGCTGACACCATCCTCATCTGCCGCAAAATGTACCGCACATCCATGAATCCGGCAGATTTTATCGATAAGGACGCTGACAGCAAGTTCTATCCGGAGAAGGACTATCATGATATGTATATTGCGGAGATTGTGAAAGCGGTTGTGGCTAAATAATCAGAGCCGCTCCATTTAAAATTTAAATCCCACAGGAAACGCTGATTTGCAGCATTTTCTGTGGGAATCCTTTGAATGGTCCTTTTGGGTCTATTTGTTTATATTGTATCTTTATTTATTCCTTTATTTTGCCAATTCCAGCATCCGCGCCAGCGGACCAACCGCCCTCTGCCGCATCGCCTCATCCATCTCCACTTCCTCCTCTGGATTTTCCAGCGCCCGCAGTACGCTGTCCAGATGAATCTTCTTCATATTCGGGCAAAACTGACGGTGACCTACGGAGAAAAACTTCTTCTCCGGGTTCTTCTGCAGCAGTTCATAGAACACGCCCATCTCGGTGCAGATCAGGAAGACTTTCTCATCCGAATTCGTCGCATAATCAATAATCTGGGAGGTACTTCCGACAAAATCTGCCAGCTCCAGCACATCGCCGGTACACTCCGGATGCGCCAGCACAACTGCCTCCGGATGCAGCTCTTTTGCTTTCTTTACATCTTCCGCATGAATACTCTTATGTACATGGCAGAAACCGTCATTGAAAATAAAATGTTTCTCCGGCACTTTTTTTGCGATAAAACGTCCCAGATTCTCATCCGGAATAAAGAAAATATCCTTGTTCGGCAGTTTTTTCACGATTTTGAGTGCATTCGATGAGGTAACACAGACATCCGATTCTGCCTTGATCTCCGCCATCGAGTTCACATAACAGACAACGGCTACATCCGGATACTCTTTGCGTACTTCGCGGATCTTCTCCACCTCAACCATGTGAGCCATCGGACAGTCCGCGCTCCGGTCTGCCATGATAACCGTCTTCTCCGGGCTTAAAATCTTCGCACTCTCGCCCATAAATGACACGCCACAGAAAATGATCGTCTTCTGCGGCACCGTCGTCGCCAGCTCCGCCAGATAATACGAATCGCCCACATAATCGGCAATCTCCTGCACTTCTCCATCTACGTAATAATGTGCCAGAATCACGGCATCCTTCTCTTTTTTTAATGTCTCGATCCGCTGCTTTATCTCCTGATCCATCTCTTTTCCCTCTCCTTTTTTCACCGCTCTGTTCACGCTTCCGAATCCCCATCGATTGACAGAAACCATACCATTTTTCCGACAGCTGCGGTTCATTTTCTTCTTTACAATGTATCCGACATCTTTGCCACGCCATATTTCTCTGTCCATATAGCTTCCACACGGTAAACTTCTGTGATTATACCTCTAAGAGAAAAGCTGTGTCAATGAAATTTTGACACTTTTTATTACATCTGTCTTGTCACATAGCAATTCATCTACATACAGACTGAACGTCTGCTTTTCCGGCGCTTCAACCAGAGCAGCCAATATGCATTTATGCAATTTTTTTGTTTCACAAATGTATTTTACTGTGCAACAAAAAGTCAAACCAAAAATCGGACGGTTTTTCGCTGTTCAAACCGTCCGATCTACATGACATATTTATAATTTTATCGCTTTATGCACATCCGCCCTTATTGCTGAAACAGCACCAATCTCGATACCTTTCCTTCCGCGTCCGCCCAGATCGCGCATTTCTTTCCCGCTTCCAGATCGTCTGCGGTCACGATGTTCCGGGTTAAATACGGCAGAATACGTGTCTCAGCGCTGACCGTATAGGTCACGCCATCCTTTGCTTTCACACAGACGGTATCATCATTCTCGGCACTCTTTTTCACCGACTCGATCTCCGTGTAAACCGGCACGGCGCTCACATCGGTTACATGGACGAAGAAGAGCTGTCCGTTTGTGATTGGCGGCTCGCTCATCGTCATCGCATCCCCGATGTAGGCATATACAACTGTTCCCGTCTCCGCCTCGGTCATATCGACCGGATTGCCTGTCTCTGCATCAAAAATCGGCGTTTCCGGTGAAAATGTGATCACCATCTCGCCGGCACTGCTGATTCCCGACTGATTGTCGATCGTGACGGAATCGCTGGTAACCTCCGAAACTGGACCATAAACACAAATAGTTTCCGCTGCAGTGGCCTCCCCAGCTGCCTCCGTATCTTCGACAACCGGCTTTGTCTCCTCATCGCCCGCTTTTGCACTGGAAGCGCACCCAAGCGCACCTACCGACAGTGCTGCACAAATTCCTGCAATATATAACGAATTTTTTTTCATAATTTGAATCTCCTTCCGCTGTTCTTATGCCTGCTCCCTGTCTGCTCCCAGGGACTTCTCTGAAATTTTTCAAAACTTCCCAGGCACTTTTTAGTTTCTAAAACCAGTGAAATATTTTTCTTTATACTCTGTATTCAGCTCTTCTATCTGGTTTTCTCTGTTCTAACAGTCTACCCTATTTCATTCAAAAGTAAAAGTGCTTTTTTCTTACGGATTTCTGATATTTTATTACTGTTCACGCATACGTGCCCAGTAACGGAATTTGCCGTGGCTTCGCATTTAAATACGGCAAATTCCTGCTGCCACCACGTTTTCTTACGGCACTTTCGGTTCCAAAAGTGCCTACCCGTAAACAGTAACGATATTTTCCTTTGCCGATCAGGACGTCCATACAAAGCTTCAGCAACTGTGCTGCCATGTAACATTTCACTTCACTTCCTCTTCTATCAGCTCCACACGGCAGATCTGTGGAAAATTTACCGCGATCTCCCCGCCTATCTTTTCAAGTCCAGGCTGATTTCCACTCTTTATTTCCGCCAACCACAAAACTTGCCGGTAATAGTCGATTTTCTTCAATCGTCCTGCTGCCGTTCGGTAAGCGCCGCCATCCTTGTGCACGTCCGGTTGGAACCAGGTCACAGAAAGCCGAACCGTCTCGCCACGCATCAGCTGCTCCTCCGCTTCCACAAGCGTCTGATTGATCATCTCACGCACGCTGTCATCCAGATCGATCTCCCGCTCGGTCAGACGCGCTTCCTCCTCTACCGCCTCCTCATAGCCATTCAGTGCAGCAAACGAGGCAAACTGCGCCGCCCGGTCCTCCACCGGCATCCGTGCATGGCGCAAGGGAAATGGGTAAGAATGACCGAGGATATCGCCATAGCGGCGCTGGGCGTCACTTTCCTGCCCTTTTGAGGTTTGGCTTCGTCCACCTTTTAAGTTTTCAAATTCATTCACTCTATATTGATCTTCCATCTACGCCTGATGTCCCCCGATCTGCCCGTTGCGCTCCTTGGCGGTCGCGCCTTCCTCAAAGTTCATCCCGCGCAGCACCGCGTTTTTTCCGTATTTTTTCTTGATCGTCAGAAGCGCTTCCTGCATCCGGCGCTCCCGCTCGCGTTTTTTCTGTTCTTCCTTCTCTTTTGCTTCCTTTTTTGCGTAATCGGTAAACAAATCAAGCTGTTCAAATGTTTCCTTCTGTTCACGCTCTTTCGCCATTTTCTCATTTACCACATGACATGCCGAGAGCGACATCCGGCGGATGAGAAGCGCCGGGTTGACAATCTTATCATACAGAGCCGCCATCGCCTCCAGAAGCTCGCTCGAGGACGAAGTCGCACGCGGCAGATTCCACGTTCCATGTGCATGCTTCGGCACACGCCGCCCGTAGCGATCGGTTGTCACCGGTCCCTTGTATACTTTCCGTATCTCCGGGCGGGTCAGGTTTTCGATGTCATATCCGACCGTTAGAACGAGCTGATCGGTCACCAGCCGTTTTTCCACCAGCTCCAGCGAGATCCCGTCAATCATCTCCTGTACCACGATCCGCGCCTTATCCGCCGTGTACGGACAGGGAAGCACCTGCCCGCAGCCCAGGCTGCTGCTCTGCGGCTTGTATGCCCGTATCTGTGCGATCGTGCACGGCTCGTAGCCCCACGCATGGTCAATCAGAAGCTCAGCATTGACGCCGAACATCTGGTGCAGCAGTTCCACGGGCAGATTATCATTGATAACACACAATCCTTTTTTACAAAACCACATCCCCAGGCATGGCAGGTCTATTCCTGCAGAAAATTCTTCGGTGTCAGTGACGGAAGCTATGTAATCCACCATAACATCAGACATCGGGAAATTGCAACGGTATTCCAGCATCTATTCGATCCATTTGCTGCATAGTCTGGAGAGAGGAACTAATTATTCTTATGACTTAAATAAAGAGAATGAAACCCGTCTTGGTTTTTGCGGTCCTTCCGCCATGTCCCGCCTAACTTCTGGAATTCTGTCTTCTGTCAACTACGAACAGGTGCAGGAGACCAGAAATAAGAACCTGGCTGCTCTTCATCGGATCTTATCTCCATATAATGAGTTCCCGGTCTTTCGATCTGCCCCTGCCATGTCCTATCCATTCTTGTGGAAAGAGAAACAGTTGAAAAATGCGTTGATTCAGAGTAAAATCTACGTACCGACGCTTTGGACAGAGACATTGGAGAATCCCGGATCCAGTTCCTGGGAACGTTATCTATCCGAGCATCTGTGCATTCTGCCCATTGATCAGCGCTATGATACTTCTGATATGGAATATATCGGAAATACCGTACTGAACCTGATCAATGAGACATCATTGTAATTTAGAAGAAGGTTATACATTATGAAACTCAGCTTTGTCATTCCCTGCTACCGCAGTGAACATACGATTATTCCGGTTCTGGAAGAGATCCGAAATAAAATGATCGAACAACCGGAAATCACTTATGAAGTAAATACCGTCAACGATAATTCACCGGACGATGTTCTGTCTGTTCTGTACGATTATGCAGATCAGCATTCTTTCCTGAACGTGATCGATCTGACCCGGAATTT
>OIWU01003747.1_pt1 | contig 11425 bp, 10 predicted proteins | sample 1587711 | NCBI WGS metagenome assembly OIWU01 (sample SAMEA3888909, study PRJEB22519) | human gut metagenome | biome: human gut; feature: human-associated habitat; material: faeces | place: Denmark | collected 2010 | reverse complement strand
GGGATGGTTAAGAAACCGGGAAGATAGTATTTTATCTTCCCACACAAACTGATTTGCAGTAACCAGCAGACAACAACGGGGCTTATAAGTGCAGAGAGCATTGGCAGGTCAGTTTATGTGAGGAGATAAAGTGTGCACAGGATATCAAATCAAAATAAAAACAGGAATGGAGATTTTAAAATGAATAAAGCAGTTATATATTTTGGAGCAACAGGAAATGAGGCAGCGGATCAGATGGTAATGCAGGTTCTTGAGGAGTATTGCACTGTGAATGGATATGAGGTGGTTGCAGTCATTTCAGAGAACGCAAGACCGGAGGGAATGACATTTCCTATGAAGTTTGCCTTTGTCGGTATGGCAGAGGTGGAAGATGTTGATGTGGTTGTTACTCTTATGAGTGATATGGTCGGTGATTGTGAAGAAACAATTATGGATAACATCATTATGCTCGGAGAGCACGGCATTACGGTTGAGACAGCAAACGATGATATGGCTGGATATTATCAGAAGATGGAGCAGGCAGGGAAAAAGGAAGATAACGGTATTGTTTCACTTGCTGATTTTATGGCAGTATTTTTCAGACGTCTCAGAGCCGACAGATAGGAGGTTTTATGAGTAAGTGTTGTGTTATCTGTGTAGGCAGGAATGCCGACAGAGCCGCAGACAGGATAGAAGCATATGCTAAGAAAGCGGATTTTGAGATTGTAGAAACAATCTTTAAAGATACGAAGTCTGTGGAAAGACTTAAATTTTATATCGAAAGAGATTCCATTATCAGTATTCTGGTAAGCAGTATCTATGATATTTCATCGGACAAAGATGTGGTAAAGGGTATTATGGAGCTTGCAGCGGAGCACGGTATCAGTATTAATGACGAGAGCAGGGGCTATGAACCTGCTCTCATCTCGTTTGAGGAGGATAATGCCGGATAAAAAGGAATTAAGCATAGTGACATTTTCATCAGAAACCGTGGTGTTTGATGGGAAAGGAGACAGAGTTGTTGCCTGCCCTACGGAACAGGAAGCTGTCGAATATATCCGTGGGCAGGAAATACCAGTTGACAGACAAGGAAGTGAATATTATGAGTGAAATAAGACGGGGCGATATCTGGATGGTTGATTTTGGAGTACCGGAAGATGAGAATGACCACAAGCTGCACGGTATCAGACCAGTAGTGATTGTGAGCAATGACAGTGCAAACAGACATAGCACGGTATTCCATGCAGTACCGCTTACAAGTAAGATTCATAAAAAGACATATCTGCCAACACATATTTTTATCAGTTCGTTTAAGGCTGTTGGATTAAGAACGAACAGTATCGCTCAGTGTGAGCAGTTATGTGATGTGAAAGATACGGACCTGATAGAAAAAATCGGGAAAGTAAGCAAAAACCAGTTAAGACAGATAACAAAAGGTATGCAGATCCAGTTGGGTATGAGTACAAAACATAATAATCCAATCGCATAAATTCCAGCCGGGGCGAAAGCTCCGGTGTTACATAGCCGTCAGCATATCTGGTGGCTTAATTTGATTGGAGGGATAGGATGACAGTTGAACAGTTGGACAAAATATCGGCACAGAGATTAGAAGATGTGGATATTGATACATTGGTGGAAGTAAACAGCATAAAGTACGCTGACGGAATGCCTGTGGAAAAGAAGGTTGCGGGAATGATTGCAAAGACAGGTAATCCGTATTTCCGCAGATCAGGAAAGAGCAAAATTAAGATTTCATTTTCTGATAACGGGGAAAGCCTGAAAGACAATTATATTGCTATGCTTGCCAATGTATAGAGCAGTCAGCCAAAATTAGGGGTGGAAATTCAGATGGATTTGTGATATCATTACAGACAAATAAGGACATCTAACCCGAAAGGGTATCAATTTCATATTTATGTTTCCATTCCTCTTGATTTGGGACTTCTAACTTAGAAAATCGAAGGAGTGGTGGACATGAACAATTCTAAAAGAATTTACAGAGCAGCCATCTATGTTAGATTATCTAAGGAAGATGGCGATCTTGATGATGTGAGAAAAGCTGAAAGTAACAGTATCTCAAATCAGAAATCCCTGATACTTAATTATTTAAAAGACAAAGAAGATATTGAAATAGTATCAATCCGTGAGGATGACGGCTATTCAGGGGCAACTTTTGACCGTCCGGCATTTAAACTTATGATGCAGGATGTGAAAGACGGTATTATAGACTGTATCGTTGTAAAAGATCTTTCGAGGTTTGCAAGAGAGTATATCGACGCAGGGAGATACATTGAGCGGATGTTTCCTGCAATGGGGATACGATTTATAGCGATCAATGATGCCTATGACAGTGCAGATACACAGGCACAGGGAAACGAGATAATCATTCCGTTTAAGAATCTTATCAATGACGCTTATTGCAGGGATATTTCCATAAAAATCCGAAGCCACCTTGAAACAAAGAGACAGAACGGAGAATTTGTAGGAAATTACTGTGTCTATGGCTACAAGAAATCTGAGATTGACCATAATGTGATTGTTCCTGACGAATATGCTGGTCCGGTGGTTCAGGATATTTTCCACTGGATAAAGAACGGAATGAGCCTTGATGCCATAAGTGACAAGCTGAATGCTCTTGGTATTCTCTCACCTATGGCATATAAGCTCAGCAAGGGAGAGAATTATAAGACAGCATTTCAGAAGAAAGACGAGCTGTTGTGGACTCCTGTTGCTGTAAGGCGTATTGCAACGAATATTATTTATACAGGAACGCTTGTACAGGGCAAAATCACAACACCTAACCATAAGGTTAAAACAAGGATATTAAAGCCACAGGAGAAATGGGCAGTATGCCACAACAATCACGAGGCACTGGTATCTTTAAGAACATTCCAGATTGTACAGCGTCTGTTGTCAGTGGATATGAGAATGGCACCGGGGAAAGACTCTATCTATCTTTTATCCGGAATAGCAGTATGTGCCGATTGTGGAGCACTTATGACACGAAAGGTGTCTACGGTAAATGGGAAAAAGTATGTTTACTATATGTGTTCCAATAACAAGAAGAATAAGAAGTGCAGCTCCCACAGGATAAAAGAGGCAGACTTGGAAAGCCGTGTATTTGATACCTTGAGGGAAATGACAGCAACACTTCTGGACGCTGATGAAGTGATAAAGGAAGCTGGCAACAATGCCAATTTCAGAATAGACCAGAAAAAGACAAAAGAGAGGATCAGTGCAAAAGAGAAAGAGATAACCAAATATAATCAGATGCTTGTTTCACTTTATGAGGACTACAAAGATGGAATCGTTGATAAATCAGACTTTGCGATTATCAAGGAGAGCTTTGAAGTAAAAAGGTCTGAAGCGGAAAAGGCAATCGACAGGTTACAGAAAGAAGCAGAAAACATTGCTGCCGGAATTGAAAGAGATACCGAGTGGCTGGAAGAACACAGGAAATGGAAAACAATGCCTTCTCTTACCCGTAATGTGGTAGTGAGCCTTATACAGTCCGTAAAGGTATATGAGGGCGGTGATATAGAAATCGTACTGGATTGTGACGATGAATACAGGAAAATCGTTGCAAGAGCCGGGGAGCTGGAAAAACAGCAGGATACGGAAAGGCTGGTGGTCTAAATGGCAAGGAAGTCAAGAACACAGCCGAAACAATCACCGGATACACTGAATGTATTATCCAAAGTGTATAAAACTGCCATATATGTGAGATTGTCTGCGGAAAAAGATGAAACGAGAGACAGAAAAACCCTGATCAATCAGAGAAATCTCATTAAGAACTTTGTGGATCAGCAGATGGATATGGAAATCCATGACATCTATATGGATGATGAAATTTCCGGTACAACATTCGACAGACCGGAATTTGAGCGTATGATGTCAGATATGAGGGCAGGAAGGATCAACTGCATTGTCGTAAAGGATTTGTCCCGCTTGGGTAGAGATTACATTGAAACGGGCAATCTGGTAGAGCGTGTATTCCCGATGATGAATATCCGCTTTGTAGCGATTACGGATAATTATGATTCCTCAAAGAAAGACGCAGACCTTATGGTTGCGGTCACGAATATAGCCAATGATCTGTATGCTAAGGATATTTCAAAGAAAATATCTTCCAGTAAGCAGGAAGCGATGGAAAAAGGTATTCCAGTTGGCAGAGTGACTTATGGGTATAAGGTGGTTCTTGATGAAAACAAAGTCAGGGTAATGGTTGAGGATAAGGAAGCCGCAGATGTTGTAAGGTGGATTTTTAATGAGGCAGAAAAAGGTACACTGCATTCTGTGATAGCGGCAGAACTGAATGCGAAGCATATCCTTACACCTGCCCAGTACAAAGTAAGGCATAATATAGAGAAACTTGAAAAGCTGCGTGGAGTTAAGTGGACTGTTGATACATTGTCACAGATTTTAAAGAATGAAGTCTATATTGGAAGATATGTGACAGGTAAAGACAGGGTATGCTTGTACAGACACGAAAAGAGGCATACTACCAATAAAGATGAGTGGTATGTTTTTGAAAATCATCATATTGCACTTATCACAAAGGAACAGTTCTATGCGGTGCAGAAGAACAAAAGAAAGGTAATAAAGCCAGCAAAAAAGCAGACCGTGAATATGCTGAAAGGCAAAATCACCTGCGGCTGTTGTGGAAGCAGTATCCATATCCACCCTGAGAAATATGGAAAGGTTTATATGTGTACGCATAGAAAAAGATATGGAAAGGACAGTTGCAACTGCCTGCCTGTAAAGGTAGACGATATATATGCAGCGGTGCTTGCTGTTATAAAGGAGCAGATACAGGTCTTTATTGACAGGGAAAAAATATTAAAGGAACATCACAATGACAGCAGTGTAATCAGACAGGAACAGGTATATACGGAAGCTGTGAATAAGTGTGTCAAGGAAATGGACAGACTTATGGAATTAAAGAGCGGTCTGTATGCTGATTACACGGAAGATTTGCTTGATGAAAAGGAATATCTGCAACTGAACAGGGAGTATTCACAGCGTATTGAGAAATTGAAGATACAGGCTGATGAATACAGGCAGGCGGCAAGTCAGTATGAAAGTGCTGAAAAGACCGTTGCCCAGTTAAAAGCTGAAATGCTCCGTTTTAAAGGAAAACGCAAGTTGACGCAGGAAATGGTCGATTTGTTTGTTGCACAGGTACGCATATACGAAAACAAGAATCTTGAGATCGTTTTGAACTATGAAGATGAACTGAAAAAATTCGCAGAACTGAATATGGAAAGAGAGGCAGGATAATGGCTGAGAAAAGAAAATTAGCCTTTTATATCCGTCTCTCGGATGCGGATGAGGAGGTAAAAGAAGGAACAAAAGACGAAAGTAACAGTATTACAGGACAGAGAAAACTCTTGTATGCGTATATCAAGAAAACAGAGGAATTTGCAGGTTTTGAGGTACTGGAATACTTTGATGACGGATATTCGGGAACAATGTTCAATAACAGGGCAGAATTCCAAAGGCTCATACAGGACGCAGAGCTTGGAAGATTTGAATGTATCATAGTAAAAGACTTTTCACGATTTGGAAGGGATTACCTTGAAGTAGGCAACTATCTGGAGTTTGTATTCCCTGCAATGGGAATGAGGTTTATTTCTGTCAACGATAATTATGACAGTGACAGAAACTTTGGTGTTACCGGAGGAATGGATGTAGCTTATAAGAATCTGATTTACCAGCTTTACAGTATGGATTTATCAAGAAAGGTAAAGAGTGCCAGAAGGACAAGAAATCTGAGCGGCGAATACACGGCATCATTTGTCTGCTATGGATACAAGAAAGATCCAGACGATAAGCATAAGCTGATAATAGATGAAGAAGCTGCAAAGGTTGTTGTGGAGATATTTTCACTGATCATTGCAGGATATAATGCAAGTGAGGTTGCCCGCATATTAAATGAGAGAAAAATCCCGACAAGAGTTCAAAACCAGTGGAAGAATGGAATCAATTATGTTCCGGTTCATAATAAAGGGGATTATATGTGGGATAATTCAGAAGTTATAGCGATTGTCCAGAATGAGCAGTACAAAGGAATAATGATCCAGAATAAATGTGAAACTGTTGGTTTTGGAGATAATAAGAAGGTTCGCAAACGAAATAAAGAGGACTGGTCTGTTGTAGAAGGTGCAATACCAAGAATAGTAAGCGATGAAATGTTTGATGAAGTCAATAAAATGCTACGGGTTGAAGCCAGAGGGATTGAAAAGAGTACAAAGAAACGTAAGAAAAATCTTTTTATCTGTCCCTATTGTGGAAGAAAGCTGATGAATTCCAGTGCAGTATGTACACCGAAGCTCCTCTGTCCAAAACGCAGGATGGTAAGGACTGGCGAATGTCAGCAGATTTTTATGCTGAAGTCAGAAGCACAGGACAAGGTGCTGGAAATCACAAAGGAAATCTGTAGAACACTTATACAGGAAGAAGAACTTAAAAAGGCATCAAAGGATAAAAGGAAGGTGACAAGCGATGAGTATTTGATTAGTGAGCTTAAAGCGGAGTATGACAGAATATCAAACAGCACAGTTTCTTGTTATCAGTCATACAGAGAGGGAAAGTACACAAAAGAAGAATATGTGCAGCTAAGAAAAACAAACCAAGAGCTGTTAGCTGATCTGGAGAATCAGATATCAGATTTGCAGGAGAAAGTTGCAAATCAGGAGCCTGACGCAGAGGAGAAGATAGAACAGCTAACCCAGTATAGTATGCTGGAGCAGTATGACGGAGATGTACTTTCTAACATAATTGATAAGGTGCTCATTTACAACGACAAAGACATAGAGGTTGTGTTTAAGGGTGAGAACTTTATCCGAAATGCAGTGTAGTAAACAAAATGAGTAATATAGAAAGCCAGTAGTGAAAAAGCTGCTGGCTTCTTCTATGGGTAGTAACGAAAAGGTTAAGAGTAATAAACTATTCTGTACTTTAAAAATCAGTAAGGGTTTGATAGAATATGTACAGAAAAAAATAAAATTTTTTTTGTCCCAGTCTTGACAGATGCAGGCTATCCGATCTGGTGGGGAATCGCAGCATGGCCGGTAGACAATTTTGTCAAAGGCAATGACTTTACGGGTAAGACCGTGATTCCGTTCTGCACCTCTTCATCTTCCGGACTGGGTGACAGCGGCAATCTTCTGGAAGAGATGGCAGGGACCGGTGACTGGCAGGAAGGTCACAGATTTAGCTCCGGTGCATCCGATGCAGATGCGGCAGACTGGGTGGCTTCTCTGAATCTGAATGAATAAGGAAATGAGGAAAGCGCAACAATGAAAGTATTGTTGATCAATGGCAGCCCCCACAGAGAGGGATGCACCTACACCGCATTGTGTGAGGTGTCCAGAGCATTAAATGATAACGGAGTGGATACGGACATTTTCTGGATTTTAGTGCTATCAGCAATCCACCTAAGACAAAAAAGTATGACACGGCAGCAGGCCAAAGCGTCCATATACCGTGTCATACAATCATATACACATATCTTTTGCGGAAAACCGTATCCGCGCGATAGCCAATAAAAAGAGTTTATTCTGCTACGGTGCTGTCAAGATACTCGGCACACATGTCGGCGCATCGCTCACCGTCAACACCGGCAGAGACAATGCCGCCGGCATATCCCGCACCCTCACCGCAGGGGAAGAGACCTTTCAGTCTGATGTGTTGCAGAGTGTCGGCAGCACGGAGAATCCGTACAGGCGACGACGTACGCGTCTCTACGGCTATGAGTACAGCTTCATTGGTAAGGAATCCATGGCTCATGCGACCGAACTTCTTGAAACCTTCCTGCAACCGTTTGCCAACATGTGCAGGCAGCCAGAAATGCAACGGCGAGGATATAAGACCTGGAGCATAGCTGCTTTTCGGCAGATCGTACGACAGACGTCCATTCACAAAGTCGGCCATGCGCTGCGCCGGAGCAGTCTGCCGCATGTTGCCCTGCTGCCAGCATACGCGTTCCAATTCTTCCTGAAAGTGCATCATCTTCAACGCGCCTTCGCCTTCAACATCTTCAGGACGTGTCTCCACAACCATTCCGCTGTTCGACCACTGTGTTCCGCGGTTGCTCGGACTCATACCATTAACAACTATCTGTTGCGGACCTGTGGCGGCAGGTATGACGAATCCGCCGGGACACATGCAGAACGAATAGACGCCACGACCATCAACCTGTGTGACGAAACTGTATTCGGCAGCCGGAAGAAACTTGCCGCGACCGTTCTTGTTGTGATATTGTATGCGATCTATCAGCACCGCCGGATGCTCCAGACGCACGCCGACGGCGAGACCTTTCGGTTCAATCTCTATGCCTGACTTGTCAAGATAGCGATAGACATCGCGTGCAGAATGGCCCGTGGCAAGAATCACAGGCCCGTGGAACGTGAGTTCGCGGCCCGTCTCCAGATCGACGGCCTCAACTCCGGTAACCGTGTCGTCGCTGACTATGAGTCCCGTCATCTTGGTGCGGAAGTGCACTTCGCCACCACACTCAAGAATCGTGTTGCGCATGTTTTCTATCACCCTCGGCAGCTTGTCGGTGCCTATGTGCGGATGGGCATCGGCAAGTATCGACGTAGAAGCGCCGTGCTGGCAGAACACGTTGAGTATCTTCTCCGTGTTGCCGCGCTTCTTCGAGCGTGTATACAGCTTACCGTCAGAGTAGGCTCCTGCCCCACCTTCACCGAAACAGTAGTTGCTCTCCTCGTCCACCTTCTGGGTCTTGGTGATAAGCGACAGGTCCAGTTTGCGCTCACGCACGTTCTTGCCACGCTCCAACACCACCGGGCGTAATCCCAGTTCTATCAGCCTGAGCGAGGCGAACAGTCCGCCGGGTCCCTCGCCCACCACTATAACCTGACGGCCTTCGGACACGTCGTGATAGTCGGTATGGCGGTAAGCATCGTCCTGCGGCATCTCGTTCACATATACACGCACCGACAGGTTCACGAAGACCGTGCGCTGGCGTGCGTCTATGCTGCGGCGCAGCACACGCACACCATTTATGGTCCGTATGTCTATGCCGCGGTCGTGGGCTATATAGTCCTTTATCGTCTGCTCGGATGCAGCCTGCGAAGGCAGCACACGTATTTGGTATTCATGTATCATATAAAGTTCAGAAAATGTTATGTTTCAAATCAACAGTGTCATTATTCCTGCAAAAATAATCAATTATTGTCTAATTTCGTTGGTGATATTTATAATTATTTTTAACTTTGCCCACATTGTGTGACATAATCACATTTCGGAAAAGTCATGTCAGACGAGTGATTCATCGACCGAATCTCCTTTGTATCGAGAAAGAGGACATGGGTGGCGTAAGGTGTGTCTTTCATCCTAAACTCAATTATTCACAAGCCCCACTTTTGTTCAGTGGCATAAAATCTATTAAAGGAAAATGAAAGTATTAAAATTCGGCGGAACATCTGTCGGTTCCGTAAAAAGCATTCTCAGCCTCAAACACATCGTAGAGAAAGAGGCCGAAAGCCAACCAATAATCGTTGTTGTGAGCGCTCTCGGCGGAATAACAGACAAACTTATTGCTACGGCACACCTCGCCCTGCAAGGCGACGAGGGCTGGCGGAACGAGTTTGAGGCAATGGTCAGCCGCCACCACAAGATGATAGACACGATCATCACCGACACAAAAAAACGCGAAAACTTATTCAACATCGTGGACGGAATGTTCGAACAGCTGCGCAGCATCTACTACGGAGTGTTCCTCATTCACGACCTGAGCGAGAAGACTCTTGATGCAATAGTGAGCTATGGCGAGCGTCTCAGCTCCAATATCGTGGCTACACTGATAAGCAAAGCCAAATGGTTTGACGCCAGAGACTTCATCATGACCGAGCGGAAGAACGGCAAGCACACGCTGGACAGCGAGATGACGGCACGGCTTGTGCGCAAGGCGTTTCACGATCTTCCACGCATATCGCTCGTACCGGGATTCATCAGCCGCGACAAATCGTCGGGCGAGACGACCAACCTCGGCCGTGGCGGAAGCGACTACACGGCAGCGATAATAGCTGCGGCGCTCGACGCGTCGATTCTGGAGATATGGACCGACGTGGACGGATTCATGACTGCCGACCCACGTGTGATAAAGACTGCATACACAATAAACGAGCTCAGCTACATAGAAGCCATGGAGCTCTGCAACTTCGGAGCAAAGGTGATATATCCGCCGACAATATATCCCGTATGCGTAAGGAACATTCCCATAAAAGTTAAAAACACATTCAACCCTTCGAACAAGGGTACCATCATAAAAAACAAGATTGCCAACGACAGCAAACCCATCAAAGGAATATCGAGCATCAGCGGAACCACGCTGATCACCGTGACCGGATTGTCAATGGTGGGCGTCATCGGTGTGAACAGACGAATATTCACCGCACTTGCCAACAACGGCATAAGCGTGTTCATGGTGTCGCAGGCCTCATCAGAGAACTCCACCTCCATAGGTGTGCGCGACGAGGATGCACGGTCGGCAGTGAGCGTTCTTGACAAGGAATTTGCCAAAGAGATTGAGACCGGAGCAATGTTCCCAATGCACGCAGAAAGCGGACTTGCCACCATAGCCGTCGTGGGTGAGAACATGAAACACACGCCTGGTATAGCCGGAAAGCTGTTCGGCACGCTCGGACGAAGCGGTATCAGCGTGATAGCCTGCGCACAGGGAGCATCTGAGACAAACATTTCGTTCGTCGTTGACGGGCGTTTCCTGCGCAAGGCACTCAACGTGATACACGACTCTTTCTTCCTTTCTGAATATAAAGTACTTAACCTCTTCATCTGCGGTGTGGGCACCGTAGGAGGTAAACTTATAGAACAGATAAGAGACCAATACGAGAAACTGAAGGTTGACCGCGGACTGAAACTGAATGTGGTGGGCATAGCAAGCTCTAAAAAGGCGATATTCAACCGCGACGGAATAGAACTTGAGAATTACCGCGAGCAGCTTAACAAGTCAAATGACAGCAACAACTCGCAACTGCTGAAGGAAGTAATCGGAATGAACATATTCAACAGCGTGTTCGTAGATTGCACGGCAAGCAAAGAGGTTGCGTCGTTCTACCAGCTGCTGCTCGAGCACAACGTGTCTGTAGTTGCGGCAAACAAGATTGCGGCATCGTCTGACTATCAGAGCTATCTGAAACTTAAACGTACGGCTCTGGAACGTGGCGTGAAATTTCTTTTCGAGACAAACGTAGGCGCAGGACTGCCTATCATCGGTACGATAAACGACCTTATAAACTCAGGCGACAAGATATTGAAGATAGAGGCGGTGCTTAGCGGCACGCTAAACTTCATATTCAACGAGATATCGGCCGACGTTCCGTTCTCTGAGACAGTGCGTCGTGCAAAGGAACAAGGCTACAGCGAGCCCGATCCGCGCATCGACCTGAGTGGCACA
>OIWU01003743.1_pt1 | contig 11435 bp, 7 predicted proteins | sample 1587711 | NCBI WGS metagenome assembly OIWU01 (sample SAMEA3888909, study PRJEB22519) | human gut metagenome | biome: human gut; feature: human-associated habitat; material: faeces | place: Denmark | collected 2010 | reverse complement strand
CACTTCCACCAAACACGAATACCACTGCTACATTTAAAGTCTTCCGGTTTTTTATCTCCGTTTTTTTCGTAATTCCAGTATTCGGCGACGTCCGGACGAAGTGTTGCAAGATCGTTTTCACCCTTTATAGGAAATCTTCCATAGCAATACGGACACCCTGCTCCTTGAGAACGGCTGTTAAGCATTGACTCCCATTCGTGACCTTTTTCACACTTCCCCCAAATTTTTTTATTTGCACTTGGAGTGACCATTTGGGGAGTTAAATATCCGTTTTTTGTTGGATGCCATTCAGCTGCAAGTTGTGGATTGATTGTTGCTAAATCATTTTTTCCGGGAACAACAGTTCGACTGGAACAAACAGGGCATCCAACACCGTTTAATGCTTTACTGCTGATATTTGCTTCCCACTCGTACCCGCATTTGGGACAGATCCACCACGCAAAAGAATCTGTACCTGAAGCATATTCTGATGGCTTGTGGCTGCTATTTTTAGTCGGATGCCATTCTTTGCACAGTTCCGGATAATTTTCTTCCAGATTGCTTCTTTTTACATATGTAGAAAGTCTGTTAATTCGCTGTTTTTCTTTGCCACACTCAGGGCATCCGTTTCCCCTGGTTCTTACTGCAATTGAAACTTTCCATTCATGTCCACAGATGGGACAAAGCCACCAGGCTTTCTTGTCGCTACCGCTTGATAATTTGTGTGGATCTAAATTTTTGTTTTTAGTCGGATGCCATTGCTTTAAAAGCTCAGGATACTTTAATGCAAAGTTATTATTTACACTAGCACTTTCAGAACGCATTTTTGCGCCTCTTTTTGCAGAACATTTAGGACAACCGCTTCCTCGAATCCGATGTTCAATATTTGTTTGCCATTCATGTCCGCAAGTTTTACATTTCCACCAGAATTTTTCTTTTCTATAACAGGTTACTTGTGACGGAAGAGGGATATTTTTATTGTAATCCCATTCCTCAAGCAGTTCAGGATGAAGAAATTCAAGGCTGTTAGCTATTATATAAGCCTTAAATGCGTCAATAATTTTATAATAGTCTCGTTTAACATCAATGTTGTAATTCTCAATGTTTAAAATTTTGAATAATTCAGAGATTGAACTTGTTAATTCATTTTCAGTTGAATCTTTGCTTGTTATACGAATTGCGCTATTTGTATCTGGTAATCTTGGATCTCTAAATCTAATCAAAAGTATATTTTTTTCTCTGCATAGTTCGTCTTTATCATTGTCTTTTCTCAGACTCTTATTATCCTTGTGCCATAGGTAACCATCATATTCTATGGCTGCTTTTATCGAGGGAATAAAAATGTCCAATTCCATACCGATTTCAGTTTTATTTCGTTTTTCGGCATCCGAAAAAAACTTTGTTATATAATAGTAGATTGCTTGTTCGGGGAAAGAACTTCCTGTTTTTGAACATCGTGGGCAACCTAATCCGCTTTTTCTTATTCTATGGTTCACGGTTGATTGCCACTCATTTCCGCAAATATCACATTTCCACCAGAACTTTCTGTTGCTTGAACATGGGATTTCGTTTACGTCAAATCCAATATTTTTAGTTGGATGCCATTGAGCGGCTATATGTGGATATAGTGTGGCTAAATTATTTTTTATAGCTGCATTTTTTGTTTTGCTTATACTTCTGGCAATACTTGCACATTTAGGACAACCTGTCGGACCTTTCCCGCCTTTGCATGTTCTGTGATTTGCGCTTGTTACCCACTTGTGACCCTTTTCACAAATCCAGTGAACCTTTTTGTTGCAGCCAGCAACTACAGAGTCAGGGGTATCCGGTGAGTTTGGATCAAGCAAATTTTCATTGTAGTCCCATTCTGCAGCAATTTCCGGATGAGTAGTTGACAAGTCATTATACCCTTTCAGAACTTTTTTATTACTGCAAAAAGGACAATTTTGTCCGGAACTTCTGTGAGACACAGAAGCTTCATAGTGATGTCCCTGTTTGCAAATCCACCAATACTTTTGATCGGAACCTATTGTAACCATGTCGGGGGTTATGGGAGCATTTTTATCATAATCCCATTCTTTTACAAGCTCCGGATGTACAATAGACAGTTCATTGCCCGAAAAGATTAATTTCAAAAATTCATCCCCAATCAAAGATGTTCTTTTTACATTATGATAGCACATATTTTTTTATTTTCGGCACCAAAAATGGGACACTTGATTTTTTCCATATTTTTATTTCAACCGAATAGAGTTTCCATACAATAAAGCACCGAAAATCATCATCAATGATTTTCGGTGCTTTTATAAAAGCTTCTAACCTTAGTTTTCAACAAACTTCTCCGGCTTTTCGGCGATATAGTGGTAGCGCTTTTTGTAAATTGCAAAGCAGATGAAGGATACAAATACGCCCAGTGTCTCGGCAACTACTACGGAGAGCCATATCCCGTCGATACCGAGGATTAAGGGAAGTGTGAAAAGAGGTATTATCTGGAACACAAGGGTGCGCATGAATGAAATGAATGCGGACACTCCACCGTTGCCTAGTGCCGTGAAGAAGGCGGAGGAATAAATATTGAAGCCGTTCAGCAGGAAAGAAAGGCTGAAAAGTCTGAAGCCGTGAACGGTCATTTTGAGAAGCTCCGGATTTTTTGAAATAAATATTGCCGAAAGCGGTGTGGCAAATATCTCGGCAAGTGCCGTCATGACAATGCCGAGAATACCTACGATATGCAGACTTTTCTTAAATACATTTTGAAGCTCGGTGTGATTTTCGGCACCGTAATTAAAGCCGACTATAGGCGCACTTCCGACGGCAAAGCCTAAGAACGATGCGGCAAAGATAAAGTTTACATACATGATGATTCCATAGGCGTTTATACCGTCTTCACCTGCGAGCTCAATCAGTTTGTAATTATAGAGAATACTTACAAGTGACATCGATATATTGGTCATAAGCTCTGAGGCACCGTTGGTACATACCTTTCCGAGTACTCGGATTTCCGGCTTTGACGGTTTGAGGAACAATGTACTTCCGTTGTCTTTCTTAATGAAGTAGAGAAGCGGGACAATGCCGCCGATTATCTGACTGAGCGCTGTTCCGAGTGCGGCACCGAGGATACCCCATTTGAATCCGGCGATGAATACCGCGTCAAGAATGATATTTCCGACACCTGCGGCAACCGTTACGTAAAGACCGTATTTCGGCTTTTCGGAAGTTGAGAAAAATACTTGAAAAACATTTTGAAGCATGAATGCCGGAAGGCAGGGAAAAAGAACTCTTACGTAAATAAGGCAGTAGGGAAGCATCTCCTTTGAGGATCCGAGAAAAAGACATATTTTTTCTGCGAAAATCGTTGCAATTACGGCGATTACCGTTCCGACTATGACTGTGAACTCCACTACCATTGAGAAATATCTCAGAGCGCGCGGATTGTCTCCTTCACCCATGGCTTTTGAAACAACTGCATTGCCGCCCGTTCCTGCCATGAATCCGAATGCTGCAAGAAGCATAATAAACGGCCACGTAAGATTTATTGCGGCAAAGGGTGTTTCGCCGGCAATGTTTGATACGAAAACTCCGTCTACTATTCCGTAAACAGAGGTGAAAATCATCATTACGATTGACGGATAAACGAATTTCATGAGTCGTCCGTATGTGAAGTGGTCTGACAGTTGGATTTTCATAAATTTCGAAGTCTCCTGAAAAAAATATTCCCTCCGCGGAGGGTGTGCCTGCTATTCTAACATACCTAAAAAAATAAATCAACAGGGAAAAGGCCTTTGTAACTTATTATTTATTTGATTTTTAAGTGTTTTGTGGTAATATATAGACCGTAAAAAGCACGAATTGAGGTAGTAGTATGAAACACATCGACATCAAAGACATAATGGCGGACAAAGAGTATATCGGTAAAGAGGTTGTAGTGTGCGGCTGGATACGCACATCCCGTGATTCTAAAAATATGGCTTTCATGGAGCTTAATGACGGTACAACCTTAAAGCATATTCAGCTTGTAATTGATAAATCAACCTTTTCTAAGGCCGATTCTCTTGCTGATTTTATGAAACTCGGATCTGCTCTTAAGGTTACCGGTACAGTTGTGCCGTCGGCCGTTGCGAAAGACGGCGGAGTTGAAATTAATATATCGGATATTGTTTTGCTTGGGGATTGTTCTCTTGACTACCCTCTTCAGAAGAAGCGTCATACCCTTGACTATCTTCGTACCATGCCTCACCTTCGTTTGCGTACAAATACTTTTAACGCGGTATTCCGCGTGCGTTCTGTTCTTGCTACGGCAATTCACGGGTACTTCCAGAACAGAGGTTATGTATACATAAACACTCCGCTTATCACGGGCAGTGACTGTGAAGGTGCCGGAGAGATGTTCAAGGTAACAACAATAGGCTATTCCGACAAGTACAAGAGTGCCGAGGAGTATTATGCAAACGACTTTTTCGGCAAATCCGCAGGGCTTTCCGTTTCGGGACAGCTCGAGGGAGAGGTTGCCGCTATGGCATTCGGAAAGATTTACACATTCGGACCGAGCTTCAGAGCGGAAAACTCGAATACACCGCGTCATGTTGCGGAATTCTGGCATGTTGAACCGGAGGTTGCATTTGCGGAACTGCCGGATATCATTGAAATTGCCGAGGATATGATAAAGCATATAGTAAAAACCGTTATGGAAGAGTGCCCCGATGAGCTCGCTTTCTTTGAGCAGCACTTCGAAAAGGGTCTTTCAGAAAAACTTAAGAGTGTTGTGGAAAATGAATTTGAGGTTTTAGAATACACGAAGGCAATCGAAATTCTTGAAAAGGCTGATATGGAGTTCAAATATCCTGTCGAATGGGGTTGTGATCTTCAGACGGAGCATGAAAGATACATCACCGAGCAGGTATTCAAAAAACCGGTATTTGTGATAAACTACCCGAAGGACATCAAGTCTTTCTATATGAAACAAAATCCTGATGGAAAAACCGTGGCCGCGACCGACCTCCTCGTTCCGGGCGTCGGAGAGATAATCGGCTGTTCAGAACGTGAGTCTGACCTTGACAGGCTTCTCGACGCCATGAACAAGCGCGGCATGAACATGGAGGATTACCGTGATTATCTTGACCTGCGCCGCTTTGGTTCGGTGCCTCACAGCGGTTTCGGTCTCGGCTTTGAGAGAATGCTCATGTATGTTACGGGTATTGCAAACATAAGAGATGTTATTCTTTATCCCAGGACAGTAGGCTCGATAAGGTAAATAATAAATTGCGTGGGAACGCATTGGAGAGGATTTATTATGGCTTTTTGCATCATTACGGATTCGGCGTCGGATATTCCGAAGTCGGTCATAGAAGAGTACGGCTTATACGTTATGCCTACGCCGGTTACAATTGACGGCGAGGACCTTCGTGACGGCGTTACGATTTTTCCGGAAGTATTTTACAGACTTCAGTCGGAGGGAACGCATGAGATAAAGACATATCACATAAGTCAGCTTATGTTTGAAGAGCATTTTACAAAATTTGCGGAGCGCGGAGACGAGGTGCTTTACATCTGCTTTTCAACAGGTATTGCGGGAACATTCCAGGCTGCGACGCTTGCAAAAGAAGAAGTACTTGAAAAATATCCTGACTTTAAGATTACAATCATTGACTCAAAATGTGCGTCCATAGGATATGGACTTGTCGTTGAAAGACTTCTCCGTATGCAGAAAAACGGTGCGCCGGAAGAGCTTATTAAAGAGGCCGCATATTTTTTCTGTGAGCATATGGTTCACGCGGTTACGGTTCAAACTCTCGAATATCTCTATGCCGGCGGTCGTGTGAGCAAGGCGTCATTTGTAGTTGGAGGCGTTCTTGACATAAAGCCTATAATAATGACAGATGAAAACGGCTCTCTTAAGGCCTGCGAGAAGGTTCGCGGCTGGAAAAAGGCTCAGAACCGAATTCTTGAAATAGTTCGTGAGCGCGGAGACAATATAAAAAATCAGGTTGTCGGTGTGTGCTATGGAACTGAAAGAGAATCAGCCGATTATGTTGAAGCGGAGCTCCGTGCAATGAAAGTCAAAGGCATACTTGAAACTCAGGTCGGATGTGCGATAGGTGCGCATACCGGTCCCGGGATTGTAGCTATTGTCTTTCTCGACAAAACAAACTCTAAATATGACGAATTTTTGAAATAATTCACAAAATTTTAATAAATTACGCCTGCAGTATTGAATTTGCTTTATCTGTTTGATACTATGGTGTTGAAAATACATTATTTAATTTCTATTTGCGAAAAAATGAAAGGACCATGCACAATGAAAAGAGTAGTTTCTGTTATCTTGATGCTTGTGATGATTATGACGTTTGCCGCTTGCGGATCGTCATGCAAAAAAGATGATAAGAAGCTTACTGCAAATGAAGCAGCAACTTTGAAGCTTGATGACGGTGATGAGGCTTGGATTCAGGAATACCTTGCCGGTGATACCGGACTGAGCAAAAATGCAAACATAGAGGGTGTCGACAACAAGACATCATCTTCAAAGGACGGAACGGTAATAAGCTGGGATCCTATACCCGGCGCAATCGCCTATAAGGTTTACCGCGCGGATTCCGACGGCGGTAAATACAAGTGTATCGCAACTGTTACGGATACGTCCTATACAGATACAGATGCAGATGGTCAAAAATACTACTACAAGACTACCGCAGTAAAGAAAACGGCAACAAAGAGTACATCGGCAAATAAGGAAGAAGCCGGAACGGCAAAGGCAGAAAGCAGTACTGCAACAAAGCCGGGAGAAACCACAACAAAGGGTAGCGGAACGACGACTACCACTAAGACCGGAGGCAGTGCCGGAACTACGAATGTAACGGAGAAGCCAACGCAAAAGCCAACAGAGACTACTACAAAACCGGTGCCGTCTGCTCCGAATTACACTCCGTCTAATTCCAAAGCAAAAAGTGCCAGAGCTGCATTTGAAGCAAGTGCAAGGACTGCTGAAACTACATATGACCTTGCTGTTGCATGCGCCGGAAGCATAAGTCAGGGTTCGGTCAAGGGCGTTTCAAACGGCGGTATCATCGCACTTAACTCAAAGAGCATTGACGGATTTGAAGAGGCATATCAGTTCACAAAAGATCCTCAAATAAACTTAATCTCACCTTCAAAAAGTGTAAAAATGATCGGTTATGTTTTCAAGATTTCAGAGGATACCGATCCCGAAGCCTTTGTGGAGACTCTTAAAAACGGTTCAATAAGTAAGTATTACTATTACGACCGCTTTAATAAGGTTTTTCCGGTATTTACAGTAAAAGAAAAGACATCAGATTATTATGACCGCTATGTATTCTTTATGGTTACCGAGTAAAAAAACTCAAGATATTTCTGACACAAACTTGATACAAAACTAAAGCTTATAATTAAACGAGCGTTTCCGTGTTTTGGAAACGCTCGTTTTTTGTGTTTATCGTTCTTTGTTTTAACAACTTATTTTACCGAAACTCTATGTATATACAGGAGGTGGTAGATGCTTTGGTTGTTTTTTTCTGTCTATAATTATTTCAATGAGACGGCTTTTTATATGTTAGATTGTTTTTTATATCATTAATATGTTTTTCTTTTGTTTCCTCAGAAACAAGAGTTAGCGGATATAGTTTGTTATATATTTCATCAATTTTATCGGAAGAAAGATTTCCCGGAGATTTTAATGAAAAATCTTTTACGGTTTTACGAACTTGGTTGCGATGGATTACCGGAACTGACGAAACATTAAGTTCTTTAAATTCGCATCTTTCACTAAAAATAATAATAGAATACACTTTTACGTATTCCGGTAGTTCTAATGTTTGTTTAAGAGCAGTTATATGTAATTTGTTCTGATAAATAGGGTTATGAAATCTGTTTTTTTCCCCATTTTCGAGAGTTTGCATCCATTGCTTGGATTTCTCATCTCCAAATATCCAACCACTGTAATTTTTGCTTTCAAAAACGTATATACCGGAGGTATGAAGTAGTATTAAGTCAACTTCTGTTGTTTGACCATTTTTCTTTGTTAGATATGCATTACTAACAAACCGCTTATAACCGTCTATTTTTTCAAGTTCATTTCTGAGTAGATATTCTCCATATAGACCTTTATTAAAGTAGACTTCTCTGAAGGATTTGTCGGTTTCTGCGCTATAGGAAGTTTTTTTATATTCATTCTTTTTCCTGAGTATATGGATAAGGGGTAAATTAATAATGCCAAATATTAAGATGAAGGATACTATACCAGTAACAAAAGATGATAGTTCATTATTTTTTGTTAAGGCACCTAGTTTGTTGGGCGCTGAATTTTTAACAGTGAATTCATAACCTAATGCTTTTGCATCTTCAAAAGATTCTCTACTTGATCCCCATATGGTCCAGTCGTCATAAATAATTTTGCATGGATACAACTTAATGGAATCAAAATCTTTTGGTGTATACATAAAGGGTGATAAAGAAACGGTTTCTCCAATCGGTATATTTTGAAGAACTATTTCACCGGAGGCGTCTTCAATAGGTTCGCCAGCATAATATTGTTGATAAAAAATACCAATTGCACCGATTTTTTTATTGGAGTTATTTGTAACATAAATGGTAATTTGATTTTCATTTAGCACAGCTTTAATTGACGTGTTGCAATCCAAATTTATTGATGATTCGGCTGCATAAGAGTTTATCGAAAGAATAGGAGTAAAGCAAAATAATAAAATAAATGATAAGAATAATTTGAAATACTTCATGTTTTTTATATCCCCTTTTTACTCAATTATAGCTGAAAAATTCAAAAAAAAATAATTATAAAAAAGAGAAAATATATAAATGAAAAAAGACTGCATTCACAGAATGCAGTCTTTTTGGTGGGAGAGGGTGGATTCGAACCACCGAAGCTAGAAGCAACAGATTTACAGTCTGCCCCCTTTGGCCACTCGGGAACTCTCCCAAATATGAAACCTGCAAATCCACTTGCAGGTTTTTTGGAGCTGGTGAACGGACTTGAACCCCTGACCTGCTGATTACAAATCAGCTGCTCTACCAACTGAGCTACACCAGCACTTTAGTGCCTAGTTAATATAACATACTTGACTTTTTGCGTCAAGGGTTTTTTTATTTTTATTTTGAGTTATTGTCGGGGATTATAACTTGTTGTATAAATATTTTTATTGTATACTAAAGTGTAATGTTTTTGGGGTGATTTTACAAAGGACGGTGAAGCTGTTGGCAAAGGGAGTAGGCGGAAAGAAAAAACTGAAATTCAAAACCACCGAACGTGAAAATGCATCGAAAAGGCGCAGATTCATAGTGGGATTTGTTGCAATCGTGCTTGTTCTTGCGGTTGCTTCGGTTGCAACGTATGTCAGAGAAAGAAAAAATCCGGACAGTGAAAAGCCGTCGGATTCGGGAATGAATACATTGCCGCAGACAAAGATGAAGGAAGAGGTATCCCTTTTGTTTGTCGGAACCTCTACAAATGATAATACTCCGCTTTTTGCGGCATTTATAAAGTTTGATACAAAAGATTCAAAATTTACGGTTATTCCGGTGACGGTTTCCGGTATCCGAGCGGATAAATCGCAAGAACTGGCAAACAATATTTCCGCAGAAAAGGACATACCGATTGACAGATATATCGTTGTAAACGAGAAAAATTTCAAGAACTTTGCAGGTGTGTTCGGTGCGTTTGAAACAGATATAAAGCATACGATTGACTATAAAGGAGAAGATTTTTCGCTGAACCTTATTTCGGGCAAGCAAAAACTGACAGGAGATAAATTGTTCCGTTATGTGCGTTATCTCGGCTTGGATGGGAAAGATGACTCTCTCAAAAAGCAGGGAGAACTTATCGCTGACTTTTTGTCTCAAAACCTCAATGAAGCGAATGCCTCAAAGGGAGAGGATTTGTTCTCATCTCTTATTAATTCCGCAGAAAGTGATATAACAATTGTGGATTTCTCAAAGTACAAGGATTGGCTTGCGGAGGTTTCAAAAGAGCCGAGAGATGTCGAAGTTAAACTCGGATAACGGAGAGTGGAATGCATGAAGGTTTTAAAAAATATTTGTATTGCCCTTTTTGTGGTCGCAGCTTTGGCCTTTGCCACATTTATGATTTTGCCCGTAGACGGTATTGCGGCAAGAAGGGCTGCCGAAAAACAGGGCTATGACATATCTTCCGAGTATAAGGACGAGGCGAACAGATATTACTATAAACGGCTCAGTAAAAACGAAAAAGAGGCGTATCGTATAATTTACGCTCAGATAAAGGACTTTCCGAAAAAAATAGTTGTTACATCGCTCAAGGACGATGAACTGGAAAAAGTTTTCAGCGCATTGTCTTATGACAATCCGGAGCTTTTCTTTCTCGGAAACAAGTGCTCACTTACGAGTATAGGAAGCATATATTATTTTATTCCGCAATACTCCATGACGAAGGATGCGTACGAAAAAAAGATGTCGGAGGTCTTAAAGCAGGCGGAAATTATTAATAAAGAACTTGCCTCTCTTTCGACGGATTATGAAAAGGAACTGTTTATTCACGATTATCTGGTAAAAAATTGCGATTATGATGACGGAACCTCGGGAACCACTTATACGATTTACGGAGCTCTTGTTGAAAACAAGGCAAACTGTGAGGGGTATTCAAGGGCTGTCCAATATATTCTCAACGGTCAGGGTATAACCAATTATCTTGTTACAGGTACGGCAATCGACGAGAACGGAAGCTCGCAGGGCCATATGTGGAACATAGTTAAAATTGACGGCAAGTTTTATAACCTGGATGCTACATGGGACGATTATCTTCTCATGGGAGCAGTGGAAAATCCGGACAATACGGCGAGTCATATATACTTCAACATAAACTCAAAGGATCTTTCCTCCACGCATACGGCGGATGATGATGCGCTGTGGTCGGCTTGTACATCGGACAGCTTCGGATACTTTAAAAAAGAAGGATTATATTTTACCGTATATGATGCGAAGACGGAGGATGCCATAAAACAAGCCTTGTATAAGTCTCTCGCTGCCGGAAATCTGAGTCTTGAGCTTGCGTTTGAGAATTACGATGCATATAATGCGGCATTTGAAAATCTCACCGGAGAAAAAACCGGAAGGATTTACAATATTCTTGTTTGGGCAAATTCAAAGATTTCTTCCGATAAGGTTGACCCGAGCCGTATACAGTACACCAAGGATGACTCAAAACTTATAATAAGGTTTTTCTTTACTAAATGATTTACCGATACGGTATATAAAGATACATTTTAATAAAGAGTTTATATGAGGCGCATTCGACGATTGTCGGATGCGCTGCATGTGTATACTTGGCTAACACATGTGTGGAACGCCCGGAGGCGTTGTGAAATGGTTCGAAAAAAGTAAAATTAGGTGTTGACATTTCAGGTTAGAGCGTGGTATATTAATCGAGCGCTTTGGAAAGCCCGAGCGCATATGTA
>OIWU01003731.1_pt1 | contig 11470 bp, 9 predicted proteins | sample 1587711 | NCBI WGS metagenome assembly OIWU01 (sample SAMEA3888909, study PRJEB22519) | human gut metagenome | biome: human gut; feature: human-associated habitat; material: faeces | place: Denmark | collected 2010 | reverse complement strand
GCTTTGCCCGCTCGCGGCGCGGCATTTTGAGAAGATCGCTCCCGTCAAAGCGGATCAACCCGCTCTCCGGCGCGGCAAGACCGAGAATGCACTGGAAAAGCGTCGTTTTTCCCGCGCCGTTTTTGCCGAGCAGGATGCCGATCTCGCCGTCGCAGAGCGTGAGCGACGCGCCGCGCAGCACCGGCTCCGAGCGGCGGGAATACCGGAACACAACGTTTTCGACCTCTAACATCCGCCATGCTCCTTTCGTGAAAAGATGATGGCGAGGAAGAACGGAGCGCCAAGCAGCGACGTGATTGCGCCAACGGGCAGCGCCGAGCCGCTGCCGAGCGAGCGGGAGAGCGCGTCCGCGCCGAGCAGCAGCAGATATTCCGTCTGCCGGTGCCGCATGGCGGGCAGCGGCCCGAGCTGTACCTCGTCGGCCATGGCCGGGATCGTGCCGATCTGGTAGCAGCCGAGCAGCAGGTCGTAGAGCTGCAAAAATGCCTCATGCTCCATGCGCTGTCCGCCCGCGATCCGCCAGAGCTGCTCGAGCGCCTGCAGCAGGTATTCATAGAGCTGCTGCACCTGCTGCGCACGCTGCGGCTGCTGTTCGGCGGTCAGACGGGTGCTCTGCTCCGCAAGCGTCTGGGCCAGGCCGGTATCCGTTATAAACCGTGCGACAGCCTCCACCTGCGCGGCGACAGTATCCGCCTCGCGCAGTGCGCGGCGCAGCGCGGCCAGCGGCGCAACTGCCGCGGCACGGTAGGATTCCAACGCTGCAAGCGTCTCACGGTCCTCATCCGTCCACGGTTCACCGAAGCCGCGCGGATGGAACGTCAGCTCCCGTTCCCACGCAGCGCCGTGCAGATCCCAGCGGAAGGCATAGCGCTCCAGTTGGTCGGCGGCTTCACGCGTGAGCGGCGAAAGCGGCGATTTGAGATAGTTGACGACCGGCTCATATTCATACCGCTCCGTCGCATGGAGCGCACTGCGCAGCGCGGCGACCATCGGACTCTGGAGCAGCGGCGTCGTTCCGGCGAAATAGGCCGGGAGGCCCGCGCGGGCGAACACGGACCGCAGGACCGGCAGATAGGCCGTCGGGTCTGTCACGGCGACAGTGATCTCGCGGCAGCGGACGCCGGACTGCATCAGCCGCCGGACGTAGGCCGCGGCGAAGCTGCACTCCTCCGCGATGGTCTCCGCGCGGTGCGTGAAGAGATGCGGCGCATCTTCTTCATACGGCTCGCCGCCGCGGGAAAAGAGCACGGACAGCCAGTGCTGGACATCCGGCGTGCGAACCGTACTTTCCGTGACGTGCTCCACCGTGACGGGCACGCGGAGTCGCGCGGCGAGCTTTTTCAGTGCCCGGGCGGTCTGCTCCGCCGCGGAGAAGACGGACTGCTCCTGCATCCCGGTCTGGAGCGTGAGCGTAATGTCCGCCTGCGGCAGGAGCGTCTGGAGAATTTGCAGCTGGATCGCAGTAAAATCAGAAAAGCCATCGAGGAAAAATGTCTTGTCCGAGGCATAGTCCGTTTCGAAGAGCTGGTCGTTCAGCCGGTAGAGCCGCGTGACCGGGTCGCCGCGGCCCGTTCTGCAGATCGCCAGATAGCTCTCATAGAGCAGGCCCAGCTCCTGCAGCTTCTGCGCGAGCTGCCCCTCAGCGCGCGCAGAAGCGTCCAAAAGCGACTGCGGCGTGACGCAGTAGGTCAGAAATTCTTCGATCGCGGCGGCAAGCTGCTGCAAAAAGGCGGGCTTGACCGCAGCGGAAGCGTAATATTTGAGGTTCGGGAGCACCTGCTGCGCGGCAAGATACATTGTCAGCAGCCGACCACCCTCATCGAGATATTCCTCGCAGACACCGCCGTAGATGGACGACACACGGGAGGCCAAGCGCGTGAAGCTCAAAACTTCGGCATAGCGGCTGATCGTGTCGCCGCCCGCACGGCAGAGCGCGCGCTCCGTCTCGTGGGAATATTGCTCCGGGACGATCAGGATATTGCCGCCTTTTCCCGCCTCCGCCCGCGCGCAGACGGCGCGGAGCAGCGCAGCGGACGTCGCAAGGCGGTCCGCGCCGCAGAGCAGTGTCAGCATCCGGCCTCTCCCCTTTCTGGTCGTGTTTTGTTCATTATATCATCTCGGGCGAAAAAAGGGAAGCACGCGGAAAGCGGTTGTATTTTGCGGAAAGACATGCTATGCTTATCCATGATCAAGCACGAAAGCAGGCAAAACAATGAAATACGCGCTGAAAAACGCCGTCATTCTGGACGGCACAAAGGATATGGAGCTGCTGCACGGGCAGAGCGTCCTCGTCGAGTGCGAGACGATCGTGGGATTGGTTCCTGCGGGCAGTGAGCCGATGGGTTTTGAGCCGGTCGACCTGAGCGGAAAATATCTGATGCCCGGCCTTTTCAACATGCATGTCCATCTGGCCGGCAGCGGCAAGCCGCAGAAAAAACAGCGAGACAATGAAAAGCTCGTGAAGACGATCATGGGCAGCGGACTGACGCGGGCCGTGGCGTACAGCATGGTACGCGGCTTCGCGCGCGATGAGCTGATGAGCGGCGTGACGACGATCCGGACGATGGGTGGTCTCGGGAATTTCGATTCCCGCCTCCGCGATGAGATCGCCGCAGGCCGGCAGGCCGGCCCGCGCATCCTGGCGGCGAATCAGGGCATTTCCGTGCCTGGTGGGCACATGGCCGGTTCGGTCGCGATCGCGGCGCGGAGCATCGACGAGGCGCTGGCGCACCTCGAGCAGTCGGAGCGCGAGGGCGTCGACCTTGTGAAGCTGATGATCACGGGCGGCGTCCTCGACGCAAAGGAAAAGGGCGTGCCCGGCGAGCTGAAGATGGCGCCGGAGATGGTCAAGGCCGTCTCTGATCGCGCGCATGCTGCGGGATACGTCGTCGCGGCACACGTGGAATCGCCGGAAGGCGTGCGCGTGGCGCTGGAAAACGGGGTCGACTCGATCGAGCACGGTGCAAAGCCGAATGATGAGATCCTCCGGCTGTTCCGCGAGCGCGGCGCGTTCCTCTGCACCACGATCTCCCCCGCGCTGCCCTACGCGCTGTTCGACCGGTCGGTCAGCAACGCGTCGGAGGTGGAACAGTTCAATGGCAATGTTGTCTTTGAGGGCATCATCGAGTGCGCAAAGGCCGCGCTGGCAAACAACATTCCCGTCGTGCTGGGCAACGATGTCGGCTGCCCATGGATCACGCAGTATGATTTCTGGCGGGAGCTCTACTATTTTCACAAGTTCGTCGGCGTATCGAACGCTTTTGCGCTCTACACGGCCACGGGCCGCAGTGCGGAGCTGGCCGGTCTTGGCAGCGTGACAGGCACAATCGCCGCTGGAAAGTGCGCCGACCTCATCGTGACGGCAGAAAACCCGCTGGACGATCTGCGTGCGCTGCGCCGCGTAGAGCAGGTGATAGCCCGCGGCCGCCTCTATGCACATCCCAAATTCCGCGAACGTAAAAATGTGACCGCAGAATTGGACAAATATTTATAATACGACCGCCCATTACGGGGCGGTTTTTACCTCACGCCAGCCCATCCAAAAACGACCGAACCTATTTATACACGCACCGAGGTGATACCAATGACAGACATTCAGGCCGCGCTCTTTGCGCTTCAGGACCCATCCTACCGCGATTTTCATGCAAAACTGATCCCAAACATTCCAAAATCGCGCATCATCGGTGTCCGCACGCCCGTGCTGCGCAAATTCGCAAAATCGCTTCCGCCGGAGCAGGCCGCGCCGTTCTTGCAGACTCTGCCGCACGACTATTATGAGGAAAACAATCTCCACGTCTTTCTCATTGAGCCAATCCGCGATTTTGACGAAGCGCTTGCCCGGACGGAGGCATTCCTGCCGTACATCGACAACTGGGCGACCTGTGACTACTTTTCGCCAAAGGTTTTTCGCAAAAATCCAGAGATTCTTCTGCCGCATATTGCGCGTTGGATCGCGTGCGGCGACGCGTATACTGTCCGTTACGGCATCGGTATGCTGATGCGTTATTTTCTGGACGAACGCTTCGCACCGTGCTATCCGGAGCAGGTCACGGCCTGCGCCTCGGAAGAATATTATGTCAACATGATGATCGCCTGGTACTTTGCGACGGCCCTCGCCAGACAGGAAGCGGCCATCCTCCCCTGGTTCACGTCGCGCCGCCTCCCGCCGTGGATCCACAGAAAAGCGATCCAGAAATCCATCGAAAGCTACCGCATCCGGCCGGAGCTGAAAGACCGGCTCCGCGCCCTGCGTTGACCATAATCATAATTCGCCAGGACCTGCAACAAGTTATTCACACTGTCCACAATTTTGTCCACAGCGCGTTTTCCCTTGTGTGTCAAGTCCTTCCGGACTTTTCTAAAAATTTGTCAGGTTCCGCGAACGAAGCACTTTCACACGCGAAACCGCGAAATTCGTTTACATAACGTATTATTTGCAGGAAACTTGTCACCATTTTGTAAACAAGGCCCCCTGTGCCGGTGCGCGGCACAGGGGGCCTTTGTCTCGATATTTTGGCTTCACACACATTTTCGGCGCGTCACGCCTCGGTCTCCCAGGGTTTGATCTCCTTCGCAAGCTCGTAGAGGCGGACATAGCTGTCATAGCGCGTCTGCTCGATCTCGCCCTTGAGATCGCGCACAACGTTGATGACGCCCTTCTCGTTTTCCCACTGGCCCTTGAGCTCGGCCTGCGTCATCTGAAGGTTGCGGAGTTCGTTCTCCAGCTTCTCCAGACGCTCGCGGGACGCGTCGTCGGTTTCCTTGCGCAGGGCCTCGCGCTCGATTTCGAGCTGCATGACCTTACGGTTGGCTTCGTCCAGTTCCGTGGGCAGCGAGTCGATTTCGGTACGGATCATGGCTGCCGCTTCGTCGATCAGGTCGATGGCCTTGTCGGGAAGCTGGCGGTCGGTGATGTACCGGTTGGACAGCACCACCGCCTCCACAATGGAGGAGTCGCTGATGCGCACGCCGTGGTGCACCTCAAACCGCTCCTTCAAGCCGCGCAGGATGGAAATGGTGTCCTCCACGGAGGGCTCCTCCACCAGCACGGTCTGGAAACGCCGTTCCAGCGCCGGGTCCTTTTCGATGTACTTGCGGTACTCGTCAAGGGTCGTCGCGCCGATGCAGTGCAACTCGCCGCGAGCCAGAAGAGGCTTCAACAGGTTGCCCGCGTCCATCGCGCCGTCGGTCTTGCCCGCGCCCACGATGGTGTGCAGCTCGTCGATGAACAGGATAATCTGCCCTTCGGATTTCTGCACTTCGGACAGCACGGCCTTGAGCCGTTCCTCGAATTCGCCGCGGTACTTGGCGCCCGCGATGAGCGCGCCCATGTCCAGCGCAAAAATGGTCTTGTTCTTGAGCCCTTCCGGGACGTCGCCCTTGACGATACGGTAGGCGAGGCCCTCCGCGATGGCGGTCTTGCCCACGCCCGCCTCACCGATGAGCACGGGATTGTTCTTCGTGCGGCGCGACAGGATGCGGATGACGCGGCGGATTTCCGCGTCACGACCGATCACCGGGTCGAGCTTGCCCTTGCTGGCGGCTTCGACGAGGTTGCGCCCATACTTGCTGAGCGCCTCATAGCTCTCTTCAGGGTTGGCGGAGGTCACGCGGTGCGGGCCGCGGACAGCCATCATCGTCTCGGTGAACTTATCGGCGGACAAGCCGGCATCCGCCGCGACCTGGCCAAGCCCTGTGGAGGCGGGTTCGCGCAGCAGTTCGGCAAAAATATGCTCCACGCTGACGTACTCGTCACGCAGACGCTTGGCGAGGGCCTCGGCGTTGGCGATAGCCTTGGCGACCCGCTGCGAAATCGTGATCGTGCCCATTTCCGCGCCCGGCCCGCGCACGGAAGGACGCTTCTTCAGAACCGCCTCCAGCGCCGTGACCAGCGCCTTGGGGGCGACGCCGACGCGCTCCAGAACGCGGGGGACAAAGCCGTCTTCCTGATTCACCAGAGCGAGCGCCAAATGCTCGGCGTCCACTTCCTGATGACCGTACTGGGCGGCAAGCCCCTGCGCCGTGGTCAGCGCTTCACGGGATTTTTCGGTAAATCTGTTGATATCCATAATGGTTCACCTCTATTGCGTTGTAGCGCAGCAGCGGCGCCCGAGACAAAATGACCGAACGCAACGCAACTGCAAAAGTGATATCACTATCGCTTTCTCTCTAACAATAAGGCGTACTAACGATCTGTCAACTCACGAATACGCAACTCTAACGTTGCGATACGGTCCAGCAGGTCCATTACTATGGAGCCGCCGAGCGTGTGCAGTTCGAAATCGCTGCACAGCCGCTCAAGCTTGCGGATACGGTATACGTCATCCTGCCGGAACAACAATGCGGCTTCCGCCGTGCGCGTGGGTTTGAGCCACCCGATGTCCATCAGTTCGGAAAGGCGATCCGGGGTCGTCCCGGTCAGTTCCAGGAATTCGCCCCAGACGATAAGGGTCGAGCGGCTCGGCACATCCTTTGTATTCTGCAAAAGTTCCATACAATCATCTCCCCTGACGTTGTCCTTCAAAAACGGAACGCGGCGCTATTTTTCCGCCGCAAGGGCTTCCCACAGTTCACGCTGCTTCGGCGTGAGATCCTTCGGCGCGTCGATGCCGACCCGCACATACAGATCGCCGCGCGACTTCGCCGGGCCAAGGCCCTTGCCGCGCAGACGCATCTTCTTCCCGCTTCCGGTCCCGGCGGGAATGGAAAGCTCGACGTTCCCGTCAAGGGTGGGGACTTTGACCTTCGCCCCAAGCACGGCTTCCCACGGCGCGATCCGCACCTCGTAGGTGAGGTCCGTGCCGTCAACATGGAACAACGAATGCGGCGCGAAACGTATCCGCAAATACAGATCGCCCTTCGGCCCGCCGTTGGGCGAATCGTAGCCCTGCCCGGCAAGGCGGAGCTTGGCGCCGTCCTTCACCCCGGCGGGGATATTCACTTTCAGGGTTTTGGTGCCGTCCCCGCCCTCAAGCGTAAGACTGCGCTCGCCGCCCTTCACGGCGTCCTCAAGCGTGATGGAAATATCGGCCTCGATGTCGCGGCCCCGCTGGGGACGGGACGTATAGCCGCTGAACGGGCCGCCGGCGCTCCCGCCCTGACGGCTGCCGAACAGGGTTTCGAAAAAGTCGCTGAACCCGGAGCCGTCAAACCCCTGACCGCCGAATTCCTGCCCGTTGAACGTGAAGCGCGTACCGCCGCCGTAGGGGTTGCCCCCGCCGAACGGATTGCCGCCGAACTGCTGGCCCTGCTGCCAGTTGGGCCCGAGCTGGTCATACATCTTCCGCTTCTGCTCGTCTTTGAGAACTTCGTACGCCTCGTTTATTTCCTTGAACTTTTCCTCGGATTCCTTGTTTCCGGGGTTGAGATCCGGGTGGTACTTGCGGGCGAGCTTCTTGAAGGCTTTTGCGATTTCATCCTTGGAAGCTTCGCGCCCCACACCCAATATTTTGTAATAATCCTTATATTCGACACTCATACTTTAGCCTCCTCATAGACACGCCTGTCTGTGCGCGCAAGGCCGCCCTCACTCTTCACGCGGCCTTAACTGATCATATGTAAAGCGGATCCCATTTCAGTCAAGACGATGAGAGCCCGGCAGGGCCGCCCTCCCGGCCATTGAAAAAAAAAGGCGTTGCGGCTAGGTACAAAAGGTACGGGCCGTTTACCGACCAGCAAAGGAGCCTCCCCATGTCCTCCCGTCCCACCTCAGCCTCCATGCTGTCCATGCTCCCCCAACCCATCCAGCCGATCCCCGGCGACTCCTTCAACGACCGCATCCTGCTGTTGCTTGCGGCGGTCGCCACGACGGACGACATGCTCACCTATCGGGAGTACCAGCTCGTACAGGAGGCGGCGCAGGCCATTTTCGGGGAACGCGCCCTCCATGCCGAACTGCAAGCCAAACTCCACTACGCGCTCCTGAACCCGCCGTCCGATCCCGCCGACATCGCCCGCGACATGGCGAACCAGGCCGACGCCCAAAAGGTTTCCTCCACATTCGTGGACACCATGCTGAAAGCACTCTCCCGCATCGGGGGGCAGGAGGAACGGATCGACGAAAAGGCGCGGTCGCTCGTCAACGACATCGAATGGGCCTTCCGCAAGTCCCGCCTCGAACGCAGCGCGGGCCGGGGCATCGGCCTCGGGCTCAACGTCGGGGAAAGCCTCGGCGAACTCTACCGCAAGGCAACCAACGTCCTGCCTTCCCGGAAGGAAATCGCGGGCTGGTTCGCGCCCGAAACAAGCCAGTTCAACGCCGATATGGAGCGTTTCGCCAATTCGCTCGACCGCATCGCGTGGACGCTCGACGACATGGACCTGCGCGAAGAGCTGTATATTTTCCGCAAGATGCTGCGCCGCCAGCCGTTCAAGATCGTCATCGTGGGCGAACGTAAACGCGGCAAAAGCTCGCTCATCAACGCGATCATCGGGCAGGAGCTGTCCCCGGTGCGCGAGTCCACGCCGGAAACCGCCACCGTGGTGGAATTCAAATACGCCCACGCCCCGGACTACAGCGTGCGGTTCCTCGACTCCAGCCAGTTCGCCCGGCTTGAGGACTATCTCGAAAACGAGCAGGACAACCTGCTGCTCACCCGCAAAATCGAACACATCCGCAAAGGTGTGTCCGACGGCACGTTCATCCCCGGCAAGCTGCTTTCGGGCATCACCTGCTGGGACGACCTGTCCGACTACATCAGCCTTGAGGGGCGTTTCTCAGGATTCGTGGCCCGCGTCAGCGTGGGGCTGCCGCTGGACACGCTCCGGGCGGGCGTCGTGCTCGTGGACACGCCCGGCCTCAATGATACCGATCAGTTTCATGATTATCTTTCCTATGAGGAAAGCCTTGAGGCGGACTGCGTCATCTTCGTCATGGACGCCCGCGATCCGGGCTCCAATTCCGAACTGTCCCTGCTCCGCAAGCTGGCCCGCAGCGGACGCACGGTCAGCATCATCGGCGTGCTGACCAACATCGACCGCCTGAACAGCGCCGCCAGCCTCGAAGCGGCCCGCGAACAGGCGCGCACCGTGCTGCGCGAAGCCTGCCGGAGCTCCGGCCATGTGGAACTCGCCGGTGTCGTGGCCCTCAATACCCGGCAGGCCGTCGAGGAACGCTGCCGGGGAGGTTCCGCCTTCTCGGAAACGCTGTCCAAAGTGTCGCGTTCCGTGTCCGGCTGCGGAGAGCTTGAGCAGCTCCTTGCCCTCCTGCGGGAAATCATGGACAGGGATGCGGGCAAAGAGGCATACCGCCACAAAATCGCGGAAGCCTACTCCCGGATTGCCGACTCCGCCCGCGAACGGCTCCGCCAGCATGTGCAGGAGTACCGCGAATCCCTGCCGAACCCCGAACTGCTCGGTATGCTGGACGCGCACGCCAAACAGCTTTCCGCCTCCGCCCTCTCTTCGCTGGAGCAGGCCCGGCAGGTCGTGAACGCCGCCGCCAAGGACTTGGACGCGTGGGACGAATCCACGGAAAAGGCGCTGAAAAAATTCCATGAAACACTGGTGCTGCGGCTCATGGACGCCGTGAACCGCAAAGTGGCGGAGCTCGGGCATCAGTTCGCCAAGGATTCCGTCTGGAAGGAGTTCGACGCCACCGAAGCCCGGGCCATCGCCCGGCGCGCCGTGGACGAGTTCCTCGACGAACAGCGCGGCATCCTCCACACGTGGGAAGACAAGCTCCGCCTCTTTTCCGCGCGCATGGACGAATTTTCGCAGGAATGCCTTGCCCGCCTGAGCTCCAACATCGACGGCCTGCAAGACGATCCGGGCGAAGTGAACGGCGGCTCCTCGACGGCCACGCACTTCCTCGTACAGACGCACCGGCACATGAAGAACCTTGCGGTATTCACCACCGGGCTCACCGTGGGCCGCCTCACCGCGCTCGGGCCGATCTCGATACTTGTTACCGCAGGCAACATTATCGCGCTGGCAGCGGCAAGCCCCCTTGCGGCCGCCGTGTTCGCGGCCGTGGCCGGGACGGCGGGCCTGCTCTACCACCTCGGGCGCGAGGACAAGCGCAAGGCCGCATTCCTCGACAAACGCCGCCGCGAAGCCGAGGAATACGCCGAGCGGGTGTGCGGCGCCCTCCGGCAGGAACTTGCCGTGGTCCGCGAAGATCTGGGCAAGGCGTACGAATTCGAGGTCAAGCGCGGCTTTGCCCCCGCCCTAGAAAGCCTGTTCCACCAGTCCGTGCACCTGCGCCTGTTCCTTGACGTGATGCAGAAAATCCGCAGCGACGTTTCCCGCTACGACACGCATGTCCAGAAGCAACTGGAACAGCTCGGCGGCGTTCTGGAGCGCTGATATCAAGGTGCCGCTCCAGCTAGAGCGGATTTCCTTTTGAACGGCATGAAGTAATGCACATTACAGTATAAAAAGATTCTGACCGTCCGTTTTACCATCCCCAATCAAAAACGTTCCGCCCTCCAGAGGCTTACCATGACCATCAGACAAGCAACCCCCAAAGACTTCGATGCCATCTATTCCCTTGTCAAAACGGCATTCCAGACAGCGAAAGTCTCCGACGGCGGCGAACAGGATTTCGTCCTTAAACTCCGGAAGGGGCGCTACATCCCCGAGCTGGAACTTGTCGCCGAAGAGGACGGCGTACTCATCGGTCACATCATGCTGACCGGAGCATCCATCCGTGAAAACGGAGGCTGCTTCGGCACGCTGCTCCTCGCCCCGCTATCCGTGGCGCTCGAATGGCGCGCCAAGAGCATCGGAGCGGCCCTCATCCGCGAGGCCCTCGCCAAGGCCGCCGCACTGGGGCATTCTTCCGCCGTGCTCATCGGCGATCCCGGCTATTATGGCCGATTCGGATTCCATTCCGCCGCTTCCATCTCCTACCCCGGCGTTCCCGGCGAATACACGCTCGCCTGCGAGCTCACGCCCGGTGCGTTGCGCAACATTTCAGGAGCCATTGCCCTTCCCGACTGCTAAACCAAAAGGAAAAACGCCATGCTTAAACCATACGCCTGCCTTGCCCTGTTCTGTTCCCTGCTCCTCCCCTCCTTCGCCCATGCGGACGATTCGGACGTGGGCTGCGTCACCACGGAATGGAAACTGCTCGGAGCCAATCACAAGGTCTGCGTTTCGGCCTTCAACGATCCGGACATTCCGGGGGTGGCCTGTTACATCAGCCAAGCCAAAACCGGCGGTGTTTCCGGCTCGCTCGGGCTTGCCGAAGATCCGTCCAACTTCGCCATTTCGTGCAGCCAGGTCGGCCCTATCGAAATCCCCGCCAAGCTCCCCAAGCAGGCCAACGTATTCCGTGAATCGACCTCGGTCTTTTTCAAGGCCACCCGCGTCACCCGCATCTGGGACGCCAAGCGCAACACGCTCGTCTATCTCGCGGTCAGCCGCCGCCTCGTGGACGGCTCGCCCTTCAACGCGATCTCCACGGTTCCGGTGAAACAATAGGAAAAAAGAAGAAGAAATGTGGGGGAGGGAAACCTTTCTGCAGAAA
>OIWU01003727.1_pt1 | contig 11472 bp, 7 predicted proteins | sample 1587711 | NCBI WGS metagenome assembly OIWU01 (sample SAMEA3888909, study PRJEB22519) | human gut metagenome | biome: human gut; feature: human-associated habitat; material: faeces | place: Denmark | collected 2010 | reverse complement strand
CATCATCTTGGCGGTGATGGGCTCGGTGCGGCACATGATGGCGTCGGGCTGGAACGCGGCGAGCTCCTTGACGTAGGTCTCCTCGTCGTTGTGGCTGCACAGCTTCACCTCGAAGTCGTTGGACTCGAAGATATGCGTCGCGATCTCATTGAGCTCGATGGTGTAATAAACCTTGAACTTAGCCATGATAAAAAACCCCTCTCAAAATATTATAATTGTTGATTTTATTTCCCGATTTCCCGATCTTCTGTCAGTTCGTTCATTGTACACCCGCTCTTTCATAAAAGCAAGCCATTTGCCGATTTTTTGCAGGAATTTATGCATTTTCTTTGCGTCTTACCACTAATTTTGAAAACATACTTTCACAAAATTGAACACATTTACAAAAATGCACAAGTTCTCTCGGAAAACTTGTGCATTTTATCAAAAGGGGCCCTCCGCGGCAGCGGAGGACTCCTTTCTTTTTCTCTTATGCCGCCGGTGCCGTCTCGGACATCTGCGGCGTCTCCGGTATCGCCGGCGTCTGCGTCGGATCGACATCCGGCACGCCCGGGTCCGTCATCGTTGCGCCCGGGTCCGTCGTCGGCACGCCCGGGTCGCTCCCCGGCACCGTCGGATCCATTGCCGGCACATTCGGGTCGACCGTCGGATCCGCCGCCTTGCCGACGAGAATGATGCGGTTGCGGCTCTTGTAGCGGCTCGTCGCCTCATAAGTCGAAGAGAGCAGCGTCCCGTCGCCCGCGTACACATTGCGGTAGGTCTTGACCACATAGCCGGTATACGGCGTCTGCTCCACCTTCTGCTCGCCCGGCGCGAGCGTGTCGGTCTCGACGAGCTCCTCCTCGTAGGGCGTCGTGCTGATGAGCTCCGTCACGATCTTCACATAATGGTCGTCGGTCTTGGTGCCGAGAAGGGTGATCTTGATGTAGTCCTTTTTATCCTTTGTAAAAAAGTCTGCCTGCACCTTGATGGGGTAGAGCGTATTGTTGCGGAACTCAAACTCCGGTCCGCCGCTCGCCACCGTCGCGTCCAATCCAAGGCCGATGTAGTCGGAGGCGTAGCCGTGGTTCACGCGCTGCACGATCTCAAGGTTCGCGTACAGCACCGCCGCGTAGAGCGTCGAGCTCGCCTGGCACGCGCCGCCGCCGATCATGTCCACGGTCTTGCCGTTGAGATAGCCCGGCGCGGGCGAATAGCCGTTTTCCGCCGTGAACGGCGTCACCAGCGGGCCATACTTCATCGTGTCGCCCGCGTTGAGGATGTAGCCCGTGATGCGCTCTGCCGTCAGCTTCACGTTCTTGTGCCGCCCCGGTGCGCCGCCGACGCGCGTGGTGTAGCTGCTCAGCTCGTCGCGGAACAGTCCCGCCTCCAGCTGCTCGGTCGTGACCTCCGGCCGCTCGACCGTCGCCCGGACGGTGAAGGTCTCCCCCGGCGCCGCCGCGTCGTAAGCGCTCTGCAAGTCGGCGAGCGTAAAGCTCACCCCCGCATGGCTCGGGATGATCTTCTCATTTTCAATGTCGTAGCTCGCGTTGACCTTCTCGCCCACGAGCTTTTCCCGCTCCTCCGCCAGATCGACCGCCTGCGCGGGTACGGTCTCGTAGCTCGCCTCCTCGTCCCGGTCGCCGTACAGAGTCACCTGGAGCGGGCAGCCCCCGCCAAGGTATGCGCCGCGCAGCGCGTCGCCGATCACACGCCGCGCCTGCTCCCGATCCGGGATATGGCGGCCGTCCCTGCTTTTGGTCACGCTGATCGCACTCTCGGTCGTCAGAGCGATGGCAAACTCCACCGGCTCGCACTCCAGCGCATCCAGCACCGGCTCCGCCGCCGAGCAAAACGGCTCCTCGGATACGATGCTCTCCTCATGCTCGGTAAAAAGCGAGAAAAGGAAGCCCGCGCCGCTCTTGAAAAAGCCGTCGCCCTTCGCGCTGCGCACCCGCGCCAGCGTATCCGCGGCCTTCCGGCAGTCGATGTCCGCCGGAATATCGCCCAGCGCCACACCCGCGATCACCTCGCAGCTGTCTCCCTCCATCACGGCAAAGTCGAGCCGCGCGCTCTGCGCGTCAATGACCCGCCGCGTCAGCTCCGCCGCCGCCTGTTCCTCGGTCATGCCGCCGTAGTCCACGCCGCCGACCGTCGTGTTGGGATAGATGGTCCCGCTCAGCGTCGCGTAGGCGCACAGCCCCAGATACGCCGCGGCCAGCACGCCGAGCGCGATACCGGCAATGGCCCATCCTCTTTTGCCGCCCTTCGCCAAATGCTTGCCGCCCTTGCCGGCGCTCTCCGCCGTCTCCGCGGCCTCGTTTCTCTTTTCCTCAAAGGCACCCAGGTTTTCTTCCATTCCGGCACCCTCCTGCTGTTCTGAATCAATATCCCGCTGTGTATACCACAGCCAGTCTATTGCAGTATAGCATAGATTTTGCGAAAAAGAGTAACGATTTGGTTACAATTTTTACGCCGTTTTGGCAGCCCCCGTGCGCGGGATGCGGATGGTCAGCCGGATCTCCTCGTCCGTGTCCTCCCGCTCGCACGCCGCGTCCACCCCCGCGCGCTGCATGATGCCCATGCTCCGCCGGATGGTGTTGAGAAACAGCCGCACATCCTTCACGATGAACGTCGGCCTCCGCTGCGGCGGCGTGACCGCCGCGCGCTGCAAAACCGACTCGATGTACGCCTCCGCCTGCGCCACATTGCAGCCCCGCTCCACGATGACACGCAGCGCCGCCAGACGCTCGTTCTCGTCGCTCAATCGCAGCAGGGCGCGCGCGTGCCGCTCGGAAAGCCCCCCCTCGCGCAGCAGCGTCACACACGCGGGCGAGAGGCGCAGCAGCCTCAGCTTGTTCGCCACCGCGCTCTGCGACTTGCCCAGCCTCTCCGCCGCCTGCTCCTGCGACAGGCCGTAGACCGCGATGAGCTTTGCGATGGCGGCAGCCTCCTCCATGTAGTGCAGGTCCTGCCGCTGCAAATTTTCAATCAGCGAGAGCAGCGCCGACTCCTCCTCGTCCGACCGCACCGCAAGGCACGGCACCTCCCGCAGACCCGCGAGCTTCGCCGCCCGCAGCCGCCGCTCTCCTGCGATCAGCTCGTAGCCGTCCTCCCCGCGCCGCACGGTCAGCGGCTGCAAAATGCCGTAGCGCCCGATGCTCTCCGCCAGCTCGCGCAGCGCCTCCGGCTCAAAGTATTTCCGCGGCTGATCGGGATTCGCGCGGATCGCGTCCACGCTCAGATACAGCACGCGCCGGCCCGTCCACATTCCCTTGTGCATGATCTCCATGGCGTCCCCTCCTATCGCGGTCTCCCCCGCATCCTTGTCCCCATTCTAAAAGCGGCGGCACGCAAAGCCGCGCGAATTTTGTCAGGGAATCGGGAAAATTTTCATTTCCCCGATCTTCCTATTTACGAATCGCTCCGCTTCGTGTAAAATAAAGGGACTTATGATCGAACGAAGGGAGGCGCGCTATGGCCGGCTATGTTCTGCACCTGAGCGAGCAGGAGAATATCACCCTGTCCGCCGCCGTGACGCGCCGCCTGATCGACGGCGGGGACGGCGACGCCGCCCTGCTCTACCTGTGCCTGCTCAAAAACCGCGGCAGCGCCTCCCCCGAAACGCTCCGCGCCGAGCTCAAATGGGACGAGGCGCGCCGCTCGCGCGCCGAGGCCGCCCTTGCCCGCATGGGACTCGTCAGCGCCCCGAAGCCGGAGGAGCCCACTCCCTCGCCCGTCCCCGCGCCCACCGCCGAGCGCCCCGCCTATTCGCGCGAGGACGTCGCCCGCAAGTTAGAGCAGGACGCGAGCTTTTCCGCGCTTCTGCGCGAGGTCGAGCGCAAGCTCGGCCCGCTCTCCACACCGTCCGTCGGCAAGCTCCTCGGGCTTTACGAGGACCTCGGCCTGCCCGCCGACGTGCTCTTTCTCCTCGTCAACCACTGCATCGCCCGCCACGCCGCGCAGTACGGCGCGGGGCGGCTGCCCACCATGCGCCGGATCGAGCAGGAGGGCTACGTCTGGGCGAGAAAGGGCCTCCTTTCCTCGACCAGCGCAAACGACTACCTCAACGCCCTCCACGCGCGCGAGCAGAAGTACCCCGCCTACATGGCAGTCCTTCAGCTCGGCGAACGCAAGCCCTCCCCGAGCGAGGAGAAATACCTCGCCGCCTGGGTGGACATGGGCTTCCCCGCCGAGACCGTCGCCCTCGCGTATGATAAGACCGTCCTGCGCTGCCATGAATTCAAGTGGGCGTACTGCAACGGCATCCTGAAGCGCTGGCACGAAAAGGGGCTCCACACCCCCGCGGAGACTGCGGCGGAAAACGCCGCGCCGAAAAAAGAAGAAAAACCGTCCGGCGGCAAGAACGACTGGATGAAGCAATACCTGTAAGGGAGGGGATCTCATGTCCTACGACGGAAAGCTCATGCGCCGCGCGATGGTCCGCTTTGAGGAGGCGAAGCAGCGCCGCGCCGACGCGCTGCACGCGCGCGAGCGCGCGGTCTATGCCGCCGTCCCCCGCATCGCGGAGATCGACGCCGCCCTGCGCGAGACCATGTCCAAGCTCATTTCCTCCGCCCTGCGCCGCGGCACGGACCCCCGCCCCGCCATCGAGGCGCTCAAGGAGGAAAACCTCGCCCTCCAGCGCGAGCGCGCCGAGCTGCTCGTCGCCCACGGCTATCCCGCCGACTACCTCGAGGATAAGCCCAACTGTCCCCTCTGCGGCGACACCGGCTGGCGCGGCAGCGAGGTCTGCTCCTGCCTGAACGACTACTATGCCCGCGTCCAGCTCGAGGAGCTCTCCCGGCTCCTCGACCTCGGCACGCAGAGCTTCGAGACCTTCTCCTTTGACGTCTACTCCCCCTACGCCCCCCTTGATCAGGACATTTCCCCCCGCTCGAACATGGAGCGCATCTACGACGCCTGCCGCGACTATGCCTACGAATTTTCCCCCCGCAGCGGCAATCTTCTGCTCTCGGGCGATCCCGGGCTGGGCAAGACTTTTCTCTCCGCCTGCATTGCCCGCGCCGTGAGCGAAACGGGCCACTCCGTTGTCTACGACACCGCCGCCCACATCTTCGAGCGCTTCGAGGCGCAGAAATTCTCCCGCGACGAGACCGGCGGCGCGGACGAGGACGTCTCCCGCCTTCTCCGCTGCGACCTGCTCATCATCGACGATCTCGGCACCGAGCTGACTACCGAGTTCGTCCGCAGCGCCTTCTACCAGATCGTCAACACGCGTCTGATGACGAACAAAAAGACCATCATCTCCACCAACCTCTCCCCCGCCGAGCTCTCGCGCCGCTACGGCGCGAACATCCTCTCGCGCATCGAGGGCGCCTACCGCATCCTCCCCTTCTTCGGCGACGATATCCGCAAGCAGAAAAAGTAAAGCACACGCAAAGAAGCGGCCTCCCCTGCGGGAGACCGCTTCCGTCTTTTATTGGATGAGCATATTTTCGCCCACGACCGCCTTCGCCTCGTCCACCGAGGTGAAGTAGGCGTTGAGGATCTGCACCGCGGTCGAGGCCAGCGCGCCGCCGCTGCCGCCCTTTTCGATCACCACCGCCAGCGCGATCTGCGGATCGTCGTAGGGCGCGAACGCCACGAATACGCCGTTGCTGACCTTGCCGCCGGTCTGCGCCGTGCCGGTCTTGGCGGCGGCGTCCACCACGCAGTCCTTGAAATAATACGCCACGCTGCCCGACACGACCAGGTCGCGCATTCCCTGCAAGACCGCCTGCAAATTCTCCGGCTCGATGTCGACGATCTCCGCCGGCGGCTCGTCGTACACGTCGACGAGCTCGGCGCTGTCGTAGGTCCGCACCTCCTTGAGCAGATGCGCGTTGTACCGCGTCCCGCCGCCCGCGAGCGTCGCAACGTAGTTCGCAAGCTGCAAAGGCGTAAAGAGCGAGTACGACTGGCCGATGGCGGCGGTCAGCGTCTGACCGTCCGTCCAGTAATGCCCGTCGAGCGAGTTGACGTAGTCCGGCGTGGTCATCACGCCGATCTTCTCCGGGATCTCGATGCCCGTCGGCTCACCGAGACCGAAGGCCGAGGCATAGCGCGCGATCGTGGAGATGCCCGTCCTGCGTCCGATGTCATAGAAGAAATAGTTGCACGACACCTTGATGGCCTCGGTCACGTCGATGCGCCCGTGCGTGCCGCCGTTCTGGTTGTAGAGCCAGCATTTGTAGGCCCAGTCGCCGTAGTGATACACGCCCTTCGTCAGAATGGTGGACTTCGGCGTGATGATGCCGGTCTCCAGCGCCGCGATGGCCGTCACCGGCTTGAAGGTCGAGCCGGGCGCGTAGGTGCCCTGCGTCGCGCGGTTCCAGAACGGCTGGAGCGGATCGGTGTTGTTCTCCGTGTAATCCTCGTTGAAGGTCTTGAGCGAGAAGGTCGGGTACGACGCGAGCGAGAGCACCTCGCCCGTGCCGACCTGCACCACCGCCGCGGCGGCGCCGCGGTCGATGTCGTCCTCCGCCGTCATGCTCTCCACTGTCTCGGCGAGAATGCGCTCCACATCCTCCTGAAAGTCGATGTCCAGCGTCAGCGCGACCGTATTGCCCGGCTCCGGCTCGACGGAGTAGATCTCCCCCGTCACCTTGCCCGCCGTATTGGTCTCCACGATGCGCCGCCCGTTCCTGCCGCGCAGATAGTCCTCGAAGGCCAGCTCCACGCCGTCGTAGCCGACGTAGGCGTTCATCGCGTAGCCCTTTTCCTTGTATTCATTCCATTTCTCGCGCGGGATCTTCGTGACGCGGCCGAGAATGTGCGCCGCCGCGTCGGTCTGGTACTCGCGCACGGACGAGGTGCCGATGTGGATGGGCGCATACGCGCCGTCCTTCAGCTCCGCGATCAGCTCCACGGAAATGTCCGACGCGATGGCCGCCGTCGAGAGCTGGTTGAGCTTCGTCACCGCGAGGCAGTAGCGCAGGCCGACGAGCTTGCGCGCCTCCGCGTCGGTCAGCTCACCGTCCACCTTGAACTCCGCGCGCAGCCGCGAGAGCAGCGCCTCGGGGCTCAGCGGCGGGTCGGTATCGGTCGTCAGCGTGTCCTCGTCCGCCCACTTCTTGCTCACAAGGTAGCTGTTGAGCGCCGTGTGCGAGCCGGAGACGGAAAAATCATAGGCGAACGGCGCGCCCGCCGTCAGCGGCAGCGTGTCCTCCCAGACGATCCCCCGGTTTTCCAGCAGCTCGATGAGCCGCAGCAGCTCCTTGTTGAGCGCCGCGTCGTCCGACGGCGCGAGCGAAGTGTCCAGCTCGAGCGTATACACGCTCCGGTTCGTCACCAGCGCCTTGCCGTTCCGGTCGGTCAGGATGCCGCGCGAGGTCACCACCGTCTCGCTCTTCGTGTTCGCGCGGATGGACCGCGCGCGGTACTCCGCGCCGTGTACGATCTGCGCGTCAAAGAGCGTCACGAAATACGCCGCCAGCACCAGCGAGAAGAGCACGCCGATCGCGAGCAGGCGTCGGCTGAATTGCTTTTTGTCGTCCACGGCAGGCCCTCCCTTCGCGGTTCTTTGCCGTTGTTACAGGGTAAATTTCCGATGCAGGAACGCCAGCACCGGGTGGCACACGATCAGCAGCGGCAGCGAGAGCGCCAGCTCCTGCACCGCGCGCAGCGCGATGGCGGACAGCTCCGAGCGTCCGCCGGCGAGCAGCGTGACCGCCGTGATGAGGTCCACGAGCACGAATGCCGCCGTGCTCACCGCCAGCGAGCACAGGATGCCCGGCTGCAGCACGCTCCTCGCGATGAGCGCCGCGAGCAGCGCCGTGAGCGGGAACGCGATCGTGTACAGGCACGGCAGCGGGGCGGTCAGCGCCAGGTCGCACAGCACGCCAAACGCCAGCGCGAACACAAAGCCCTCCAGCCGGTCCTCCATCGACGCGAGCACCGCCGGCAGCAGCGGCGGCAGAAAGGGCGCGATGCCCCACACGCGCAGATGGGCAAGCGTCAGCTCATGCCCAAAGAGCAGCAGCAGACACGCAAGCGCGTAAGCGGTCCATTTGACCGCCGTATCACGCGTGGTCGACGGCGACATGGCAGCGCCCCCTTTCCGAAAAATGCTTCACCGTCAGTCGACGATGTCAAAATCCTTGATGATGAATACCTCGCTCAGCTCGCCGAGCCGAGCCGCGGGCGCAAGCACCGCGTACTGCGCCAGTCCGTCGTCGCCCGTGCGCACGGACTCCACCGTCCCGATGACCAGCCCGCCCGGGTAGAACCCGCCGAGGCCCGAGGTCGTCACCACATCGCCCGAGAGCAGCTGCGCGTCGGCGGAAAGATAGCTCAGCTTGAGCTTTCCCTCGCCCATCAGCGCCAGATCGCCCTCCGCGACCGCGACCTCCTGCGTGCGGAACACCCGCGCGCCCAGCTCCGTGTCGGTGTCGATCACCGTCAGCACGGTGCACCAGTTGTAGCCCACCGCGGACACCACGCCCACCAGGTCGCCCTCGGCGGACACCACGCAGTCGTTTTTCTCCACGCCGTGCGCCGTGCCGCGGTTGAGCGTCAGCGCGCTCGTCCAGTTCGTGCTCTCGCGGTCGATGACCGCCGCGGACTCGAAGGTCAGGTCACGCCGCTGCTCCCGCAGCTCCAGCAGCTCGCGCAGCAGTGCGTTCTCCTCGCGGTCGGCCTCGGCCTGCCGCGCGTCGCGCTCCAGCTCCGCCACGCGCTCGCGCAGCGCCTCGTTTTCCGCTATGAGGTCGGAGTAGTCCTTATAATAGCGCTGCTTGTCCTCCGCCCACGTCGCCACCGCCGTGACCGCCGAGCGGAACGGATAGGTCAGCACGCCCACCGCATTCTGCAAAAAGCCCGACGTCGCGCTCACAAAGCTCAGCACGCTGATGAGCACCGCGCAGGCGGTCGTAATAATGAGCAGCCGCAGGCCGTATTTTTCCAGAAATTCGCGCAAAGCGCAGCCCTCCCTTCGGGGGTCGTTATTTTAGAAGAAGCGCACGCCGAAATGCTTCGTCAGGCATTGCCCCAGCTTCTCCACCGGCAGTCCCATGACGTTGTAGAAGTCGCCGTCGATGCGCTCGACGAGCAGCGCGCCCAGGCTCTGCACGCCGTAAGCGCCCGCCTTGTCCATCGGCTCGCCGGTGGCGATGTAGGCGCGCAGCTCCTCCTCCGTGCAAGGACGGAAGTACACGTCCGTTGATACCGTAAAGGATTCCGCCTTGCCGCCCTGCCGCACCGTCACGCCCGTGCAGACCGTGTGGCGGTTCCCCGCCAGCTCCGTGAGCATCCGCAGCGCGTCCGCCTCGTCGCGCGGCTTGCCGAGCCGGTCGTTCTCCAAAAACACCATCGTGTCCGCCGTGATGAGAATATCCTCCGGCCCGACCAGCGGCGCCGCCGCATCGGATTTCAGGCGCGCGATGTGCGCGACGATCTCCTGCGGCGCAAGCCCCTCGGGATAGGTCTCCTCCACGTCGGGAACGACCACGGAAAAATCGGTGATGCCCATGCGCCGCAGCAGCTCATGGCGGCGCGGCGACTTGGAAGCCAGCACGATATGCGGCATGATCTCAGTCCTCTTTTCAATACAAATCGTAATATCACGCAGAAAAACTACGTTTCGTTTTCATTTTTACTCCACGCCGCGGTAGAAAAGCCCGCGCGTGATGTCCTTGGGCGTGTATTCCTCCCGCCCCTTGTAGGCCCGCAGCACGCGCACGCACTCCTCCGCCGACTCGGTCGTAAAGCGCAGCCGCGCGTAGGTCAAACCGATTTTCCGGTACTCCGGCTTGTCCGCCAGCCACAGCGTCTTGCCGTTCTGGAGCTCACTCCGGCAGCCGTAGGCGTGCAGCACCGGGAACCGCTCGCCCACGCGGTCGGTCAGCTCCGGCGCTCCGGCGCACGCGCTGTCCGCGCAGAGAGCGCCGCAGCGCCCCTTAAAGTGCCGGCAGCCGAACTCGTTCGCCACGATGCAGTTTTCCGTGATCATCAGCGGCAGCCGCCCGTAGACGATGGCCTCGCAGGGGATGCACTTGCTGATGTCCCGCAGCTGCTCGTGCCGCAGCTCGAACGACAGCGTCGCGCCCGATAGCCCCTGCTCCCGCAAAAACCGCAGCGCCGCGGAGTTGAACACATTCAGCCCGAAGTCCCCGCGCAGCTCCATATCCAGTCCGCGCACGAGCGCGAAATGTCCCAGATTCCCCAGCACCGCGCACTCCGCGCCACGCTCCTTCGCCGTGCGAAGCTGTTCGCGCAGACCTTCCTCGTCCGCCGTCCGCCACACGCGCGGCAGCACGGCGGCAAATTTCGTCCGCCCACGGTATTTCTCCACCTCGACCGACGGCAGCAGCTCCAGCGGCACATACACCGTCTCCACGCCCTCGTTCACCAGCGCATCGGTAAGCTGCCCGGCACGGTAGATCGACACCGTGAAGCGCGGCGGCTCCGTCGGGTTTTTGATCCTCTCAGCCGGGACAAACGTCCCCTCGCGCCGCTCGGGTATCTCCGTCCGCATCGCCTCCAGCGCCGCGAGCGCGTCGCGCCGCAGCGCGTTGAGCGCGCTCGCCGGAACGGACAGCCCGTCCTCAACCGTCACCGCGCAGTCCGACACCGTGAACGCCGTCCCGCCGGTCTTGCGCAGACGGGCCTCGACCTCCCCGGCTGTCACCGCGCGGCTTCGCGCCGCCTCCGGCGCGGCCCCCGTGACCGTGACGCAATGCCCGTCGCCGTCCCCGGCGGTCAGCACCATCGGCTCGCCCAAACGAAGCGCCGCGCGGAAGCGCACCGGCACGAGCCGCATATCCTCTTTTTCATAGGCCGCCCGCAGCGTGCCGAACCATTCCTCCGGCCACCGCGCAGTTTCCGGGCGAACGCCGAACATTTCCTTCCCGCGCCGGCCGCGGTAATAGCCGTCCGTGAACCCGTCGCGTGAGAATGCCAGCGCAAGCTTTTTCTGCTCGTCCGCCGTCGGTGCGCGGTGCTCGCGCAGCAGCGCGGCATAGATGCCCGTCACCGCCGCCACATACTCGGGCCGCTTCATGCGCCCCTCGAGCTTCAGGCAAGCCACGCCCATCTCCGCCATCTCTCTGGCATACGCCGCGAGGTTCGCGTCCTTGAGCGACAGCGGATTCGCGTCCGCCTTCCCGTGCCAGCCATAGCGCAAGCGGCAGGGCTGCGCGCACGCGCCGCGGTTGCCGCTCCGCCCGCCGATCACCGCGGACATCTCGCACATTCCCGAATAGCACATACAAAGCGCCCCGTGCGCAAAGGTCTCGATCTCGATCGGCGCGCGCTCCGCGATCTCGCGGATCTCCTCGCCCGACAGCTCCCGCGCGAGCACTGCCCGCGTCATGCCGAGCCGCGCCGCCTCCTCCACACCCGAGAGCGTGTGCAGCGCCATCTGTGTGCTCGCGTGCAGCGGCACATCGGGGATCACCGCGCGCAGCGTCTCGTAAACGCCCCAGTCCTGCACCAATATCGCGTCCACGCCGTATTCGCTGGTCGCCTTGGGTTCAGCCAGTTCGGGAATCT
>OIWU01003726.1_pt1 | contig 11480 bp, 10 predicted proteins | sample 1587711 | NCBI WGS metagenome assembly OIWU01 (sample SAMEA3888909, study PRJEB22519) | human gut metagenome | biome: human gut; feature: human-associated habitat; material: faeces | place: Denmark | collected 2010 | reverse complement strand
TCATGTTCAGGGCAACAAGACATCATTGTCTTCTATGTTTGAGGCAGTTGGTGCTCATGCTGCAGGTAAGATGACAGAGGAACAGGTAAATGATTATGTATGCAATGCTTGTCCGACATGTGGTTCCTGCTCCGGTATGTATACCGCCAATAGTATGAACTGCTTGACAGAGGCAATCGGTATGGGATTGCAGGGCAATGGTACGATCCCGGCTGTATATTCTCAGAGAATCAAGCTTGCAAAGCATGCGGGAATGAAGATCATGGAACTTTTGGAGAAAAATATCCGTCCAAGAGATATTTTGACAGAGCAGGCATTTATGAATGCGTTGACTGTAGATATGGCACTTGGATGTTCTACAAATACAATGCTTCATCTTCCGGCAATCGCACATGAAGCAGGCGTAGAACTTAACTTAGATATCGCAAATCATATCAGTGCAAAGACTCCGAACTTGTGTCATTTAGCGCCGGCAGGACATACCTATATGGAAGAGTTGAACGAGGCAGGCGGTGTCTATGCTGTTATGAATGAGCTGAGCAAGAAGGGCTTATTAAATACAGAACTTATTACTGCTACCGGTAAGACAGTAGGAGAGAATATTAAAGATTGTGTCAACCGCAATCCGGAAGTTATCCGTCCGATTGACAATCCATATAGCGAGACTGGCGGAATTGCAGTACTGCGAGGTAATATCGCACCGGATTCCGGCGTGGTAAAACGTTCTGCAGTAGTTCCGGAGATGATGGTACATGAAGGCCCGGCACGTGTGTTCGAATGCGAGGAAGACGCTATTGCGGCTATCAAGGGTGGCAAGATCGTTGCCGGAGACGTAGTAGTTATCCGCTATGAGGGACCTAAGGGTGGTCCCGGAATGCGTGAGATGTTGAATCCGACTTCTGCAATTGCTGGTATGGGACTTGGCTCTAGTGTAGCATTGATCACAGACGGAAGATTTTCCGGTGCATCGCGTGGAGCAAGTATTGGACATATTTCTCCAGAGGCAGCCGTTGGCGGTCCGATCGCTTTAGTCGAAGAAGGAGATATTATTGCAATTGATATCCCGGCAAATGCGATCAATGTCAAAGTCTCTGATGAAGTTTTGGCAGAGCGTCGTGCAAAATGGCAGCCAAGAGAGCCGAAGGTCAAGAGTGGTTATTTGGCACGCTATGCGTCGATGGTTACATCAGCAGATAAGGGAGCAATTTTACAGATTCAGTAGAAGAGTGGAGGAAAGTCATGCAATTAACAGGTTCACAGATTGTGATAGAATGTTTGAAAGAACAAGGGGTAGACACAGTATTCGGTTATCCGGGTGGTGCTATTCTGAACATATATGACGAATTATATCGTCATCAGGATGAAATTAGACATGTCCTTACATCTCATGAGCAGGGAGCATCTCATGCAGCAGATGGATATGCCAGAGCAACAGGTAAAGTTGGTGTATGTATGGCAACAAGCGGACCCGGAGCAACTAATTTAGTTACCGGAATTGCGACAGCTTATATGGACTCTGTTCCATTGGTTGCTATTACATGTAACGTTGGCAAGGCGTTACTGGGTAAAGATTCTTTTCAGGAAATTGATATTGCCGGAGTGGCAATGCCGATTACGAAATACAGCTTTCTGGTAAAGGAAGTTGATAAATTGGCTGATACGATCCGTCGTGCCTTTACAATCGCAAAATCCGGCAGACCGGGTCCGGTCTTGATCGATATTGCGAAAAATGCAACGAGTGACAAAGCTGAATATGAGCCGAAAGTTCCGGAAAAGATCGAACGCAGCACAGAAAATATTGACGATGCTGTTATTGATGAGGCAATCAAGGTACTGCGCAATGCCAAGAAACCGATGGTATTCGTTGGTGGCGGCGCTGTGATCTCAGGTGCGGATAAAGAACTTAAGGAATTTGTGGAAAAAGTAGACGCACCGGTAACGGATACGTTAATGGGTAAAGGTGCATTTCCGGGTACCGATGACCGATATGTGGGAATGCTTGGAATGCATGGAACAAAGACTGCCAATTTAAGTGTTTCAGAGTGCGATGCGCTGGTAGTTGTTGGTTCCCGTTTCTCTGATCGTGTGACAGGCAATACGGCAAACTATGCGAAGAATGCAACGATCATTCAGATTGACATTGATGAAGCGGAGATCAACAAGAATGTATCGGTTGATATGAGCATTATTGGTGATGTGAAAGCTGTTTTGGAGCGTATGAATGAGCGCATGGAACAGATGTATCATAAAGAGTGGATGGATAAGGTGATGGCAAGAAAGGATGCACTGCCAATGACTTATTCTGAGGAGGGATTGACTTGTCCATATGTTATGGAGAAGTTGGACGAGTTGACAGACAGTGATAAGACGATCATTTGTACGGAAGTCGGTCAGCATCAGATGTGGGCGGCGCAGTATTACCACTATACACATCCACGCACACTGATTACTTCCGGTGGCCTTGGAACAATGGGATATGGATTGGGTGCATCACTGGGTGCACAGGTCGGCTGTCCGGATAAACGTGTTATTAACATTGCCGGAGATGGATGCTTCCGCATGAACATGAATGAGTTAGCAACTGCAAGCCGTTATAACATTCCGATTATTGAGGTTATTATTAACAATCAGGTGCTTGGAATGGTTCGCCAGTGGCAGACGTTATTCTATGGAAAACGTTATTCGCAGACGGTACTGAATGACAAAGTTGATTATATCAAACTGTCTGAGGCACTTGGGGTGAAAGCAATCCGAGTTACAAAGAAGGAAGAGGTTGAGGGAGCAATCAAAGAAGCGCTTTCTACAAAAGGTCCGGTTGTGATCGAGGTTGTGATCGAGAGTGATGATAAGGTATTCCCGATGGTTGCACCGGGTAAGAACTTAGAAGACTGTTTTGATGAGAAAGATTTGCAAAAACAGCAGTAAGCGTGTTAATCCTGGTATAGTCTGACACGAAGTTCGAGTAGGCTTTAGTGGAAGAGTTGAATGTTTTGATATTCATGATACATAGCAGGGTTTCATATATTTACAAAGTGACAAAAGGAAAGGGGATTCCCGGACCGTTTTGGTTTTTGCGTAGTATGCGCCGCAAAAATTCAATAAAAATATGCGTATACAGAAATGAGGAGAAATATGAGCAGAGTTTATAATTTTTCAGCAGGACCGGCAGTATTGCCAGAGGAAGTATTGCAGGAAGCAGCAGATGAGATGTTGGATTATCAGGGTTCCGGCATGTCCGTTATGGAAATGAGTCATCGCTCAAAGGTGTATGATAATATTATCAAGACCGCAGAACAGGATCTGCGTGATCTGATGAGTTAATGAACATTCCGGATAACTACAAGGTACTCTTCCTTCAGGGAGGTGCTTCACAGCAGTTTGCAATGATTCCGATGAATCTGATGAAGAACAAGGTTGCTGATTACATTGTAACCGGACAATGGGCAAAGAAGGCATGGCAGGAAGCTTCCAAATATGGTAAAGCGAATAAGATCGCTTCCTCCGAGGATAAAACATTCTCGTACATCCCAGACTGTTCGGATCTGCCGATCTCCGAAGATGCCGACTATGTATACATTTGTGAAAATAACACAATTTATGGTACGAAATACAAAGAGCTGCCAAACACAAAGGGTAAGACATTAGTTGCAGATGTATCTTCCTGCTTTTTGTCAGAACCGGTAGATGTCACAAAGTATGGCGTGATTTATGGCGGTGTACAGAAAAATATCGGACCGGCAGGTGTTGTCATTGTGATCATCCGCGAGGATCTTATTACAGAAGATGTTTTGGAAGGTACACCAACAATGTTACAGTACAAAATACATGCAGATGCACAGTCTCTGTATAACACACCACCAGCATATGGTATTTACATTTGCGGTAAGGTATTTAAGTGGCTCAAGAAAATGGGCGGCTTAGAGGCTATGAAGAAGCACAACGAAGAGAAAGCAAAGATCCTGTATGACTTCTTGGATCAGAGTAAACTTTTCAAGGGTACGGTAGTGCCAAAAGATCGTTCTTTGATGAATGTTCCGTTTGTAACAGGTGATGCAGATATGGATGCTAAGTTTGTCAAAGAGGCAACAGAAGCTGGTTTTGTTAACTTGAAAGGTCATCGTACCGTAGGTGGAATGAGAGCCAGCATTTACAATGCAATGCCAAAAGAGGGCGTAGAGAAGTTGGTTGAGTTTATGAAGAAGTTCGAGGAGGAAAATGCGTAATGTTTCAGTATAGTTGCTTAAATCCGATCGCACAGATTGGCTTAGATGGTTTTGATGGACAATATGAAAAGACAGATGATGTGAATGCGGCTGATGTAGTGCTTGTTAGAAGTGCAGCGATGCACGATATGGAGCTTTCTGATAAGCTCTGTGCTATCGCACGTGCCGGTGCCGGTGTCAACAATATTCCATTGGATAAATGTGCGGATCAGGGTATCGTTGTATTTAACACACCGGGTGCAAATGCTAACGGTGTAAAAGAGATGGTGGTATCCGGTATGCTTTTAGCTGCCAGAGATATTGCAGGTGGAATGCAGTGGGTTAAGGACAACGCTGACGATGAAAATATTTCCAAATCCATGGAAAAGGCAAAGAAGAATTTTGCCGGTACAGAGTTAAAAGGCAAAAAACTTGGTGTTATCGGACTTGGAGCTATCGGTGTGTTAGTTGCTAATGTGGCAAGACATTTCGGAATGGAGATCTATGGTGTAGATCCATTCTTATCCGTTAATAATGCGTTATCTCTTTCCAGAGATGTTACCGTTGTAAAATCTTACGATGAGCTGTATCAGGTATGTGATTATATTACAATTCATGTTCCTTATATTCCGGAGACAAAAGGAATGCTCAACAAGGAAGCTTTCGATCAGATGAAGGATGGCGTTGTTATCTTGAACTTTGCACGTGATCTTTTGGTAAATGATGATGACATGAAAGCTGCTTTGGAGTCTGGAAAGGTGCGTCGTTATGTAACAGATTTCCCAAATCCAGCCGTTGTTAAGATGCCGAATGTGATCGCAACACCGCATCTCGGTGCCTCTACAGCAGAGTCAGAGGATAACTGTGCCGTTATGGCAGTACATGAGCTTCGTGAATTTTTAGAGAATGGTAATATCATCAATTCTGTAAACTATCCAAATTGTGATGCAGGTGTCTGCAATACAGAAGGACGTATTACAGTTGCACATAAAAACATCCCAACGATGTTGACACAGTTTACCAATGTATTTGCTGAAGAAGGAATTAATATCGCACATATGACAAATAAGAGCCGTGGTGATTATTCATATTGTGTATTCGATATTGATGCTGCTTCTTCAAAGGCATTGGAAGATAAGCTGAATGCAATTGATGGTGTATTAAAGGTACGTATCATCAAATAATGTAGTACGATACACAATTTGCCGGATCGTTACTCTGAAAATTTTGGGGTAACGATCCTTTTTTTGAGAAGTTTTGATCTCGTATAGCAGTTGGAGGAAATGGACATGAATTATGAGGAAGCACGTAACTATATTGCACATATTCAGGGAAATCTCGGAAGTGACTATTCGTTGAAGGAAGTCACAAGATTAGCGGAATATATGGATAGGCCGGATAAAAAATTGCAGATTGTGCATATTGCAGGAACCAATGGAAAAGGGTCTGCAGGAAATTATCTGGCTGGTATTTTGGCGGCATCGGGATATCGTGTGGGACGTTACGTGTCACCGACAACGCATTATTTGGAGCGTGTTCAGAAATGGGAGCCATATACAGAGCAAGCAGTTACGATCTCAGCACAGGAAGCAGCAAAGCTGCTGACTAAATTGCGCGTCTTTTGCGAGCAGATGGTCAAAGAGGGATATCATCATCCTACTGCATTCGAGATTGAGACGATATTGGCAATGCAGCAGGGTGTGGACTGGAATGTGGATGTCATGTTAGTCGAATGTGGTCTTGGGGGAAGAATGGATGCCACGAATTTTATTACCGATCCGCTGCTTTGTATGATTACTTCGATCAGCAGAGATCATATGGCGGTTTTAGGAGAAACGGTCACGGAGATTGCTGAAGAAAAATATGGGATCATTAAGAAGGGAGCACAGGTCGTATCTGCACCGTCTAAAGAATTACAGCCATTATTAGAGCGTGTATGTCGTGAAACCGGTGCACATTTGCATCTGGTGCAATCGGTGGGACAAGTACAGATCCATTCCTGCGAAGAGACGCAGTTTTATTATCGTGACCGGTCCTATGTGTTATCTACGCCGGGATTGTATCAGATCGATAATGCAGCACTTGCACTGGAAACCGCACAGTGCATGCAGTCGATTGGCTTTGCAAAGATCAACGAAGAGAGTATGAAACGGGGAATATATTCCAGCCGGTGGCCCGGCAGAATGGAAGTGATCTGCAAGAAGCCGATCATTTTATTGGACGGAGCACATAATGAGGATGCTGCCAAACGGCTTGTACAAAGCTTAGAAGCATATTATCCGGGACAAAAATGGCAATTTATTATGGGCGTTTTTGCGGATAAAGAGTATCAAAAAATGATTCATATTCTGCTTCCGTATGCCAAGCGTTTTTTGACCGTGACTGCACCGGGTCCCAGAGGGCTTGATAGCGGTAAATTGGCAAAATCGATATGGCAGACAGCACAGAAGTTTGGAGAGAACAGGTTATCTTTGGAAGATATACAAGATGTTCGCACGATGTCGGATGCGCTTTATCAGACATTACAGGTTGGAGAAAATACGATAATCTGTGGCTCGTTGTCCATTCAGGGTGCGGTACAGCGTTTTATGTCGGAAGCAGGTGAAATGGAGGAATAGAATGAGGGAACAAACCAAAAGAACAGAAATATATAAAAGAGCGTTATTTCTTGCGGTACCGATGATGATCCAAAATGGGATCACGAATATGGTGGGATTGGTTGATAATGTTATGGTGGGAAAGCTGGGCACAGAATCGATGACCGCAGTTTCTATTGTAGGACAGCTGATCTTTGTGTTTAACCTTGCAATATTCGGCGGAATATCAGGTCCGGGTATCTATGGAGCGCAATATTACGGACAAAGAAATGAGGAGGGATTTCGACATACCTTTCGTATCAAGCTCTGGATATGTCTCGCATGTGTTATTATAGGAACGCTTATTTTTATGACAAGTGGAGAAACCTTGATCAGTATGTATCTACATGGTGAAAGTGCGCAGATGGATGCAGCGCTTACCATGCATCTGGGAAAAGAATATATGACGATCATGTTGTTTACGCTGCTGCCTTTTAGTATTACGCAGGTATACGCCAGCAGCTTAAGAGAGACCGGATATAGCGTCAAACCAATGATTGCCGGGATACTATCCGTTATTGTTGATATCGTGTTTAATTACCTGTTGATCTTTGGCAAATTTGGAATGCCAAGACTTGAAGTAAAAGGAGCTGCGATCGCAACATTGTTAGCACGTATCGTTGAGTGCGTGATCGTGGTAGCGTGGGCACATTATGAGCGTAGAACACACAGTTTTCTGATCGGTATTTACCGAACGATGCGCATCCCTAAGGAAATATCAATTCTGATGATCAAAAAAGGTCTGCCTATCTTTTTTAATGAGTTTTTGTGGGCAGGAGGATTAGCGGCATTGACCCAGTGTTATTCAACCAAAGGTTTAGAGATTATTGCGGGACTTACCATCTCTAATGTTATCTGTAACCTGCTTAATGTTGTGTTTGTTGCATTAGGCTCTGCCGTGGGAATTTTATCCGGTCAGACACTTGGAGCCGGGAAGTTTGAGAAAGCGAAAGAAAATGCGTTTCATTTGATGTGGTTTACCTGTTTTGTCTGTGTGGGCCTCACGGTTATTTTGATCGCTTTTTCAGGGATTTTTCCAAAAGTATACGATACGACCGAACAGGTACGGGGGTATGGTCAGAAATTTATTGTGATCACAGCATTATTTTTCCCAATACAGGGGCTGCTAAATTCCTTATATTTCACTTTACGTTCCGGTGGAAAGACAGTGATCACCTTTTTGTTTGATAGTGTATTTTCATGGGTCGTGACAGTGCCGGTAGCAGCAGTGTTGTGTTTAACAACGCCGTTGTCTGTGTTTGTGATCTATGCCATTGTTCAGTCGTTAGATCTGATCAAAGTCGCAATTGGCTATGGTTTGATCCGCAAAGGGATTTGGATCAGTACTATTGTCGACTGATAGTAAATTATGCTATGATAATGTAGTGTCGTTTTTTGACACGATCTTTATAGGATGACAGTAATATGGATCATTCTTTACCGGTTGTAAGGAATATTCACCGCAAAGTATGTGGTAGGAAGGTATGAATCATGCAGATAGGAACAAAACAATTTCAATTTGACGGACATCATGTATATGTGATGGGAATTTTGAATGTAACACCGGACTCGTTTTCGGATGGCGGCAAGTTTAATCATTTAGATCAGGCTTTGGCGCATGTGGAGGAAATGGTTGCGCAGGGTGCCGATATTATAGATATCGGAGGAGAATCAACAAGACCCGGTTATCAGAAGATAACCGTGGAAGAAGAGATCGAGCGTGTGACAGAAGTGATACGAAAAGTTAAAGAACGATTTGATGTACCGGTATCATTGGACACCTACAAGGCACCCGTTATGGACGCAGGACTGTCTGCAGGTGCAGACATGGCAAATGATATATGGGGACTGCGTTATGATGAGCTATTTGCACAGGAAGGCTGCAAATCTGTTTGGGAGATCGGTACGATGGCGGAGATCGTCGCAAAACACCACAAACCGGTCTGCATTATGCATAATCGTCCAAAAGCAGAATATGGGCATTTTCTGATCGACATGAAGAAAGATCTGCAAAGATCGCTTATGCTCGCAGATGCGGCAGGCATAGCGAGAGATCAGATCATATTAGATCCCGGTGTTGGCTTTGGCAAAACATACGAGCAGAATTTGGCGGTGTTAGCACATTTAGATACTTTTTTGGATTTTGAATTGCCGCTTCTTCTGGCAACTTCCAGAAAATCGGTGATCGGTCTTACGTTAGATCTTCCGGTTGAGGAGCGGGAAGAGGGGACGATGGTAACGAGTGTGTTAGCGGCGTTGAATCATTGGGATATGGTCCGTGTGCACGACGTTGAGAAAAATGTACGCGCACTGCGTATGACAGAAAAGATCATGTCTTTACAATAAATAATGGATTTATGCCCTGACTATATTCACAAAAGGAAGGGGGACGTTCCGTGGAAGAAAACAGGATCAGAGAGCACTATGTGTTTTTTGGCAGAGTGCAGGGAGTTGGATTTCGATACCGCGCAAAATATGTTGCGAATGGTCTCAGAATTACCGGATGGGTTCGAAATGACTGGGATGGAACGGTTGAAATGGAAGCACAGGGAACGTTAGAACAGTTGAATCAAATGCTCAAATTGATCAATCAGGGAACCTATATTCAAGTAGAGGATCTTCGTCGGAAAACGATTCCGTTAGATCGGGAGGAACGAGGGTTTCATGTACGGTAATCTTGACAAAAGACAAGGTTTATGCTACAAAAAATGAGGCAATAGAGATAAGAAATGAGGTAGAAAAATGAAAGTTGCAAATTTAGTGGGATCACGTTTTAAGGAAAAGCCATCAGACTGTGTGATTGACAGCCATGCGTTAATGGTGCGTGGTGGTTATATGAAATATGTTGGCAATGGCATATATTCGGAGTTCCCGACATTGCGTCGTGTAACAAGCAAGATTGAGAACATTATCCGTCAGGAGATGGATGCTATTGACGGACAGGAAGTATTATTCCCTGTTGTGCTTCCTGCAGATTTATGGGATGAATCCGGACGTTACGAAAGTGTTGGCAGCGAGTTGCTGCGTTTTACAGACCGCAATGATGCACGAATGGTATTGGGAATGACGCATGAGGAGGCTGCTGTTCAGCTTGTCAGAGAATATGCACAGTCCTACACAAAATATCCGTTTATGATCTACCAGTTTCAGCGCAAATTCCGTGACGAGGCAAGACCTCGTGCAGGAATGATCCGTGTGCGTGAATTTACGATGAAAGATGCATATTCTTTCCATACATCCCAGGAAGATTTGGAAAAATATTATGATGTTTGTTATCAGGCCTACAATCGCATTTTCCAGAAAGCAGGTATCCCGGAAGTAGTTACCGTAGCTTCGGATTCCGGTATGATGGGCGGTAATATATCACATGAGTATATGCTTCTTACACCGGTAGGAGAAGATTCCATCGTTCTTTGTGAGGAATGTGATTATCGTGCCAATATGGAAGCAGCAGCAAACTGTGTTTCCGGTGACAAGATCGGGGAGCAGGCAGAGCTTGCAATGATCGAGACTCCAGACTGCAAAACAATCGAAGATGTATGTGCATTCCTGCACAGTGATGTAGAAAGTTCCTGCAAAGCGGTTGTTTATCAGAAGGCAAGCAATGGCCAATTTGTCGTTGGCTTTGTTCGTGGCGATTATGAGATTAATGAGACAAAACTGCGTAATCTGGTTGGCGAAGAGATCTATCCGGCAGAGATTACAGAAGATTCCTGCTTAGTAGCCGGCTATATTGGACCATATGCAATTTCGGAAGAAGTAGAATATTATTTGGATCTGACATTGCAGGGGATCGAGTCTATGGTTGCCGGAGCAAACAAAGAGGGTTATCATTATACAGGACTCAATTTAAATCGAGATCTGAAAGACGCAAAATATGTTGACATTGCAAAAGTAAAAGCTGGCAGTGTATGCCCATGCTGTGGCAAGCCTGCTATTACGATCAAACGAGGTATTGAAGTAGGTAATATCTTCCAGCTTGGAACGAAGTATACTAAGGCAATGAATATGACCTATACAGATGAAAACGGCGAGTTAAAGAATCCGATCATGGGCTGCTATGGTATTGGAGTTGGACGTATGGCAGCATCTATCTGTGAGGCGCATCATGACGAATACGGTCCAATCTGGCCAATTTCCATTGCTCCTTGGGAGGTAGAAGTATGTTGTCTGCGTGCCGACGACGAAGAGTGCAAAAAGGTTGCGGATGACATGTATACCGGTCTGCAGGATGCCGGCATTGAGACAATATATGATGACAGAGATGTCCGTCCAGGTGCTATGTTCTCTGACGCAGATCTGATCGGTGCACCGATCCGTGTGGTTGTCAGCCCTAGAAACTTAAAGGAATCAAAGGTTGAGATCACAACACGTGATAAGGCAGTAAAGGAAATGGTTGACTTAGACAAAGCAAAAGAGTATGTCATCGCACTTCGTCAGAAATTGTTTGATGACATTGCCAGTCATGTTGAGGCATATCAGAAATAATGATAACTTCTTTTTGAAACTGACATTTTTGGCTTTTTTTGAAATGGACAGTTGACATTTTTGAAAAAATATTTTATAGTATTTCTTCGGGGACAGTAGTTGTCCCCGAATTACGGCGTGTGGCTCAGTTTGGTAGAGCGCTACGTTCGGGACG
>OIWU01003721.1_pt1 | contig 11490 bp, 9 predicted proteins | sample 1587711 | NCBI WGS metagenome assembly OIWU01 (sample SAMEA3888909, study PRJEB22519) | human gut metagenome | biome: human gut; feature: human-associated habitat; material: faeces | place: Denmark | collected 2010 | reverse complement strand
GTTTCTGCTTCGCGCGAGTGCGCATCCTCGCGGAGCGTTTTTTGTTTCATAGTACATAATTTCCTATGAAATAAAAAAGGTCAGCGGGGTAGCTGACCTTTTTAGGAGAAGGTATTTCGTTTTATGGGGTGTAGCAAAAACTATATAATGTATTGGGGGGGTTACGTCTATTATAATAGCATAGGAGCAGAAATAAGTGTGCACAAACATCGTTTTATTTCGATTTCTTTTTTGTGCAAATCAACATTCTCTCCCTAAATGTCCAGCAAAATCCGCCCGAAATTTGCATAAAAGAAGGCTTATTTCCAGACCTGTTTCATGCTTTGAACTTTTTATGCTTCTGTCACCGGAGTTTCAGCTTCCCCTGACGGCTTTTCTCCATCCTGGAACAGCGCTTCAAACTCAGCCTGACCGATCTTCTCTTTCTCCATCAGCAGGGCACAGCAGGAATGAAGGACATCCTCGTGATCGAGAATGATCTGTTTTGCCTTGGCATAGCATTCGTCGATGATGCGTTTTACCTCGCTGTCGATCTCGCTCGCCACTTCCTCGCTGTAGGTTCTCGTATGCGCCAGGTCGCGGCCAATAAAGACCTCGTTGTTGTCTCCACCGTAGTTGATCATGCCCAGTTTTTCTGACATACCGTACTCGGTTACCATCGCGCGCGCCATCGAGGTCGCCTGCTTGATATCCTGGGAGGCGCCGGTCGTGATGTCGTCAAAGATAATCTCCTCGGCGATTCGTCCGCCCAGCGAAACCATGATATTTTGAAGCATTCTGCCCTTCGTCATATGAAGCTCATCCTGCTCCGGAAGCGGCATCGTATAACCTGCCGCACCAACGCCGGTCGGAATGATCGAAACGGTGTGAACCGGTCCCACATCCGGGAGGACATGGAACAGAATCGCATGACCCGCCTCATGGTATGCGGTAATCTTCTTATCTTTCTCGGAAATCACCTTGCTGCGCTTCTCAGCACCAATTCCCACTTTAATAAAGGCTTTCTCAATATCCGTCTGGGTCAGGAACTTACGTCCCTCTTTTGCGGTATTGATCGCCGCCTCATTCATCAGGTTTTCCAGATCGGCTCCGGTAAATCCAGCGGTTGTCTGCGCGATGCGGTGTAAATCCACATCCTCGCCCAGCGGTTTTTCCTTCGTATGAACGCCGAGAATCTCCTCGCGTCCCTTGACGTCCGGTCGTCCGACTGCCACCTTTCGGTCAAATCTGCCCGGCCGCAGAATCGCCGGATCGAGAATATCCACGCGGTTCGTCGCCGCCATGACGATGATGCCCTCATTGACTCCGAAACCATCCATCTCAACCAGGAGCTGGTTGAGCGTCTGCTCTCGCTCGTCGTGACCGCCGCCCATGCCGGTACCACGCTGTCTGGCAACCGCATCGATCTCATCGATAAAGACAATACACGGGGCATTTTTCTTGGCTTCCTCAAACAAGTCGCGGACACGGGATGCGCCGACACCGACGAACATTTCAACAAAATCCGAACCGGAAATCGAGAAGAACGGAACGCCTGCCTCACCCGCCACCGCTTTGGCAAGCAGGGTTTTACCGGTTCCTGGAGGTCCGACTAAGATCACGCCCTTCGGGATGCGCGCCCCGACGCCAGTGTATTTCTGCGGATTTTTCAGGAAATCTACGATCTCCTCCAGTTCCTCTTTCTCCTCTTCCAGACCGGCAACTTTGGTAAAGTTGACCTTGCTGGTCGATACCATCCGGGCACGGCTGCGTCCAAAATTCATCATCTTGGCATTTGCCCCGCCGCCGGAACGAGAATTGATAAACATAAACAGGAAGATCAGGACGCCTGCGGACAAAGCGATCGGCAAGATCACCGTCATAAAATAGCTATCCTGGCGGACGCTGGTGGTCGTGTACGGAACCCCCGCCTTGCGCAGCGCCATCTCTACTTCCTTCACATCCAGCACATTGAATTCCTCCCGGTCGCCGGAGGTTGTCTCAAAAACAACCTCACCGGTCGGCACCTCGCGGTTCGGGCGGATCTGTGCGCTCTCTACGGTCTTATTTTCCAGATATACCATGAACTCCGGATAGCTTAATTCCCGCTCCGTCGCCATTCCAGGGACTTTCAACGAGAAAAACATGATAACGAGCAGCATGAGGATCAGAAGCCCCACGCCTCCCATCGACTGACGTTGTTTCAACTGGCTTCCTCCTTATACTTCCACAACACCGATGTACGGCAGGTTGCGGTATTTCTGATCGTAATCCAGGCCGTAACCTACGACAAACTCATCCGGGATTGTAAAGCAGGTATATTTAACCTGAACCTGTTTTTTTACGCGGCGCTCCGGCTTGTCAAGCAGGGTGCATAGCTCGATATTTTTCGGATTTCTCTGTTTTAATACCTCAATCAGATATGCCAGGGTGCGTCCGGAATCGATGATGTCCTCCACGATGATGACATTCTTGCCCTCCAGCGGCTCGTCCAGATCCTTGATAATCTTTACTACACCGCTTGACTTGGTGTCGGAACCGTAGCTGGATACAGACATGAAATCCAGGGAAACCGGAATAGTCAGGCGTTTTGCCAGTTCACAGGTAAAGAATACGCCGCCCTTTAAGATACAGATCAGGTGGACTTCCTTTCCCTCATAATCTTTGTTGATCTGTGCTGCCACTTCACTGATCTTCTTGTTTACTTCTTCTTCCGTTAATAATACACGAATCTTATCAGCCACTGCTTTTTCCTCCGTTAAATTCCACCTCAAGGATGGTTTTTGTCTGTTCTGTTATCTTATAATATGCGCTGATCCGGTGCCCCACTATCCACAGGATATGTTTTTCTTCCGCCAGAAGCCAGATTTCCTCCCGCTCCTGTCTCGGAATTTTCTCATCGATCATCCAGGATTTCAGCGTCTTCCGACCGCCGGACGGCAGTGTCAGGTAGTCCCCCGGCTGCCGGTGTCTCAGCGATAAGGTACCTTTTATTTTATCATAGTCAAACCATTTCGTATACTGGTTTTTCGGAAATTCATTCCCATTTTCACAGGGGAAAGTATGCATCTGCAAAAGATTCCCATTCTGGATGCCCGGAAGCAAACCCCCTTTTCTTTCCCCTGGATGACTAAGCGGGCGCACTTCAAGAAATCCATATATATTTACCGCCCGGAACCCATGCGGCAGCGAAATACTCTTTCCGGTTCCCTGGTGCAGAAGTTCCCGCACCGCCTGCACATGCGTCTCCGTCACGTCCCGGAGCGGCATTTTGCTCTTTAAAAACAACCGCCGCACGATATAACCCTGCACAATCTCCGCCTGTTCTGCCAGCGCTCCTGCATCCGCTTTTCCGTCCGGTGCATGCTTTTGAAGCCATTCTTCTGCCACCTCTTCCAGATAGGCATCTGCCTGCCGGATGCGTCTGCCCGCCTGGTCGATATGACGGACTGCCTGTGCATTCAGGCGCTCTTCTACCGCCGGAAGCAGTTCATTCCGAAGCCAATTGCGGCTGTATTCACTCTCCTGGTTCGTCGAGTCCTCGACCCAGTCCTGTCCCTGCTGCCGCAGCCAGGTCTGAATCTCGCTCCGCTGCGCCCAGAGAAGAGGACGGATGATGCGCCCCCGCACCGGAGCAATGCCAGAAAGCCCGGTCAGACCGCTTCCGCGGAACAGGTTAAAAAGAACCGTTTCCGCATTATCATCCGCATGGTGGGCGGTGGCGATATGAACCCGCCGAATCTCTTCCTCCCACGCCCGCGCCGTCTCCTCATACAGGCGGTACCGTGCCAGTCGTCCCGCCTCCTCGACGGAACATTTCCGGTCAAGCGCCTCTTTTGCCGCATCGATACGGAACTCATAAAAAGGAATTTCCAGCCGTTCACACAGCATCCGTGAAAATGCCGCATCTCTATCCGCCTCCGCGCCGCGCAGCCCGTGATGGACATGGAGCGCCCGCAGGGAAATCTGAAACGTCTCCCGCAGCTTCCAGAGTACCAGCAAAAGACCGACGGAATCCGCTCCCCCGGATAAACCGACCAGAACGCCATCCCCCGGCCTGGCCATATGATTTTGTCTCATATAAATTTCTGTTTGTTTCTGCATTCTTTTATATTTCTTTTTATCCCTCTTAACATCCACTCGTAACTACTGTTCCGTACCTTCACAGTATAACGGATCTCCTCTTATTTCTCAACCTGCCAGATTCTACGTTACTGTTCACGCATACGTGCCCAGTAACTACCCACGTTCCAGCACCGTCCCGACCAACACTGTGCAGTCATCCACCACACCCCCGTCCGAAAGCCCGGACGCAAACGCCAGGATCTGTTCTGCCAGTTCCTGCGGGTTGCCGCCGGAAAGGTTTGATATAAATTCCATGAACGTCTCTTCCTTGTGTTCCCCCGGCATCGCTTCGAGAATGCCGTCGCTTATCATAATGATTTTCTCGCCGTCCCACATTTTCCGCGACATCAGAACCGGCTCCGCGTTCTGTACAATTCCCATCGGCAGTCCGCCTGCTTCCAGAAACTCAACACCCTCACGCCCCAGAATAAAGGTCGGCACCGCGCCCAGCTTCATCGCTTCCAGCACACCTGTCCCCAGATCGATACAACATAGATCGATTGTTGCCGGATTCTGCTCCGTACCCGCCAGCAGAAGCACCGTATTTACCAATTTGAGCGCCGATCGTGCCGAAAATCCCGTCTCCAGCAGGCGCTGGGTCAGCTCAATGACCTTCTCGCTGTCCTCGCTGGCGCTTCTGCCGCTTCCCATGCCGTCCGACAGGCTCATAATCACCTGCCCCGGAAGCCCGGTCTGCACCGTACACGTATCGCCTGAAATCGGTTCACCCTCCCTGGGGCTGCACGCCATGCCGTACACCATCCGGTATTTACCTTCTTCCACAAAACGGAAGGTCGCCGCATTGCGGGTGATCAGGCTTTTGCTGTCTTTCGCCACACTCCAGTGGCTTCCGGCGATCGCGCGTCCCAGAAGTTCCGCCACATCCCGCGCCGTCATGCATCGCCCGTTGACGCTGCGGAGTGTGAGAAACGCCTCCTTCTGCTGATTTTCATATTGAAGCACCAGCATGTTGTCCACGCGCAGATGGCTTCTGCGGAGTATTCCTGAAAGCACCTCCTCCCAGGATGCCGTCACATCCGCCGCCTGTTCCATCTGGTTGGAAAATTCCTCCAGAATCGCCGCCAGCTCCCGGAACTGGACGATCACCGCGTCCCGACTTTCCAGAAAACGGTTTTTCCACCCCAGATTCATCGTCGCCCGCCCGAGACTCCGGTTCAATTCCCGCAAATATGCCTCTCTCTGGGAACAGATCTCATGAAACAGGCGAGGCATGTCCTCCAGGTCGATTTTCCCTTTCTGCTCGAACGTCCGAAGCAGATAATAGAGATAATAACTGTCGTCCCGGCGGCTGCCATAATACAGGTTGCACCGTGTACAATCGCCGCATACCGCCGACGCCGCCGTCTGCATTGCCGCCAGCCCGTCCTCCTTCGTCAGATGCCCCTGCCCGCCGATCTCATCCGCAAATGCCTGCGCCAGATCGCCCAGCGACAGTGCCATACTCTTTAAACGTCTTGCCGTGTAGACGTTGACATCCGCCATATCTCTATGTAAAGTTCTCCGTTTAAGCACAAAAAATCCCTCCTAACCTGTATAACGCCATTATATACAGGCTGGAGAGAAATATTTGTCAAACGGACAGAGCAAAACCAGGGAAAACTTCGACATTTTCCGACCTATCTATGAACACTGCTCCCCCGTGTGCCATACTCCAGGCATTCTATGATGTGCTGCAAGTCTAATTCGGATTCGACGGCTTGAGCAGGATCTCATTGCGGTTTACAAGCCCCAGCTTCTCCTTCGCTACCTTCTCGATATACTGCTTGGTCTGCACGTATACGCGGTATTCCTCAAGCTGTTTGGCACGTTCTTCTTCTTTCGCAACCTGCGCCTCCAGATTTTCCTCACGAATTGAATAACTCCTATCCTTTTCCTTGAGATCGATGCCCTTGATGTGCACGGCAACCGCCAGACTCAGCACTACCATCGTAACGCCCACAAGCGCCATCCGGTTGTTTAAATTATCCTTTTTCTTTTTCCGCACATTTCCACCCGGTCTGCCTTCCGACATCTGTCTACGCATTCTCATCTCACTTCCTTTCCATGTTTTCTGCCTGTCCCCTTGTTGTACGTTTCTTTCCGGTCTTTTGGCTTTTTTTGCCTCTTCTTTTCATTTTAATCCATCCGCTGCATTTTTTCAATACCGCAAACAAAAGACGGCTGCCCGTCCGGTCATAAAACACCATGCCGCCGAGCACGCCCGCCACCGCATAGCCGCGCAGAACTCCGTCATTCTGCCCGAACAAAAGCCGGAACGTCGCAAAGCTGGCAAAGAGCCAATACGCCGCATCCTCCATGCCTGTCCAAAACGAGCCGTGCCGTACCAGCCACCGGAAGATCCTAAGCCCGTCATACATCATCATCAGCGCGATTCCCGTACACACACTGCCGCCAAGCAGCCATATTTCCCCTCTCACCGTCCCGCTCATCCGCCACCGCCTAACGGAACAGCCGTCCAAAGAACGACTCCTGCGATTTCCGGTGGGACTCGTTGCAGGAATACGAAAAGCTTTCAAACTCGCCCTCAATATCCACTTCGCCCTTTTCCAACGTCAGACGGCTCACATGCAGCGCCTTCCCACGCACCGTCAGAAGCCCCATGTTTGTATCGAGAATCATCTGGTTCTCATCAAATGACACCACATCCTGGATCCCCGTCACACTCCCCTTTTCCCGGTTCAGAAGCTCCAGCTTGTGAGGTCTGGCATCCAATTTTTCTTCCATGCAAAAAACCTCCCAATTTATCTAACTTATAGCCTATAGCTGCCTATTGTTAAATATATTGGGAGGTTTTCAGGTTTATGAATGATTATCTGGCCGGTTCCCAGACACCGTCTGCATTTACATAATAGCCGTCCGGTGTCCACTCAGCCATATAAAGGGAGCCGTATGGACGCCCTGCGCCCTCCATGTAAACCCAGGTTTTTAATGCTTCATCATACGCCCAGGTCGGCTGCGGTGCATACGGATTTAAGTATACATAGCCCAAATCCGGAATCAGCTGCCACTCCGTCAGCATCTCTCCCGTTACCGGATCCAGATAATACCATCTGCCGTCCTGCGGATCCAGATACCAGCCCGTCCGCATGCCTGTGTTTTCGTCCACATAGTACCATTTGCCTGCGCTGTAATCATAGACCCAGCCCGTCCGGATATATCCGTCGGCTCCAAATGCCCACCATGCGCCCCGGAGCTGTTTCCACACAACCTGTTCAACCTGCCTGCCGGTCGCCGGATCCAGAACCAGGCTTCCGGACAGATACGTGCCATTTGACAGGCGGTAGCGCCATCCGGCACTCTCTTTTACCCATGTGCTGGTACTTCTGTCGCGGCCGGAAGTGGTCGTTCCCTGCGGATTGCCTGGGGTCGATGGATTCGGGTTCGACGGGTTGGGTTTCGTCGGATTGGACGGGTCAGACGATGCTTTCTTTGTCTGGACCGTTACCGCCTCGCTGGCTGCGGATGCCGTCGTATTGACACCTTCTTTGAGTCTCACATAGAAATTGTAAGTCGTTTCCGGTGTCAGCCCGGTAAATACCGGTGAATCCTGCCATTCTCCCTGATCCACGCAGTATTCCAGTTCATATCCTGCCGGAATCGCGGTTCCATCCACAAATGCTGACGGTGCTTCCAAGGTCACGCTGGTGTCTGTCCACGCTGCTGCCTGCGGTGCTTTCGGGGTCTTTGTTGCTATTTTTTTGATCGTCAGGCGCACTGTAATCGGATCACTCTTATAATTTACGTTGCTGTCCGGGATCTTAATCCTACAGGAATACGTTCCCGCATTGGTCGGCGGTGTCATGCTGGAATAAACGGTTCCGTTCACACCTTCATAGTGCACCTCATACTGACCCTGAAACTGTTCCGAAAGATCCTGTCCACTTATCGTTGCCCGAATTTCATCCCCAACAGACTTCGGCGTACCATCGTAATCAACCTCTTTATCCGTACCATTCAGTGTAACCTTATCTTTGTCCCCAAAATACACATGTGTCTCAACATCCTGCGCCGGCATCTTAAAGGAAGCCGTCCATTTGCCATCGGATTCGGTAAATTTCGGCGGATAAATAACTATAAGTAAACCACCGCTGTATGTAAGGCATGCATTCTTGTTCGGATTCTCCTTCATCCGTCTGACACCTTCATCTGTCAAGGTCGCCGTTACCAGATCCCCGGCTTTTGCCGTAATCTTGTCAAGCTTATAATAAGAACTGCTTTCCGGCTTCTTCGTAATTGAAAATACTGCAGTCGGATCATCCTTAACCTCGATATCCACAGCTACCATGCCCGGTCCATTTAAGTATACATAGAGAGTCGGGAGACCGGTTGTATTATCTTTTTCGATGCAATAATTACCGTTTTCCGTAAGCTCTGATTGACTATTTACCTTTTTCGGTATAACTGAATCTTTCTTATACAGCGACATTGATTTTATATTAAATTCTTTAAACAGCTTGCCATTGATAATCTTTGTTACTTTCAGAGAACCAATATGGTCGCCTCCACTCCACTCTTTGGTTTCAAAGGCTGCCGTCGTTCCCCAGGTACCCCATTCCTGCCCTACGAACCAGGTATACTGGTACGCGTTCATATTTTCCGCATAGGAAACCTGTACGGAGGCATCTGAACATGGCATCGTAAAGCAATACACCGTCGGATTCTCCAGATTGCAAATTGTCGCATTCACTTTTGAATTATTCTCACCGGTAATCGTTACTTCGCTTACGACATCTTTCGGATCCAGACCCGTAAATGCAAGGTACACTTTTTCTCCGGCTTTCCGTGAAAATGTAAATGTACCAGTTTCACTACCTGTCGTAGAAATTGGATTTGTTCCCCCTTTTGCATCATTCAGGGATGCATACGCTTTCACAACTGCATTCAGGGAGTTTATCGTATTCTCCCGTCCTACTGTAACTGTGTGCTCCGCCGTATCAACTGTCAGCTGGCATTCTGCCTGCTTGGAAGGATCCGCCTTGCTGATGGCTGTGATTGTATAGGTTCCATTTGCCGCAGCCGCAGCGGTTACCAAGCCGTCCTCTACCTTGACTGCCGGATCACTGCTTTTCCACGTCACCTCTCTGGACGCTCCGTTTGCCACATCGACGGTTGCAGTAAGCTGGACGCTTCCTCTTGGGTAAATCGTCTCATTGGTCTTATCCAGCGTAATTCCGGTAACCGAAGGTGTCAGATCCAGCGTCAGATCCGGACGTAAAGTCTGGTTTTTCAGAATCGGGAAGGCATACTCGCCGGTTGAATCCATCATCCAGGTAGAATCAAAATCCCAGCCCAGCCCCTTATAAAATGCCGGATTTTTCAGATCTGCCGCCGCTGCGTCCGCTCCATATAGCTTGTCTGCCCCCATCATATTCGGATCCGGGGTCAAAATCGTCCCATCTGATTTTCTCGCGACTGTGCCGGCAAAGCCGTAGTTATTCGTATACTCTCCTGACGTTCCGCCAATCCGGTTGAGTGATCGCATCTCCGGGAAAATGCTGACACAAGAGGAAATCGAACCGTTGTCGGAAATGCCCGCCACGGATGCGCCAGTGGGATTTTTTGTCAGCGTTTCGCCTGCCGCGTAGCTGTGGGAGATCGTTACGTTGCCGCTTCCTACCAGTCCGCCAATATAATCTCCCTTATCAACGTCCATATCCACAACTGCATAGCTGTTTTCAATGGTTGTAGTTCCACCGGTCCAACCAACCAAACCACCTACAAACCTCTTGCTGGCGGTTCCTTTGATTTCAGCATCTGCATAGCAGGACTGGATCTCTACCGAATATTTTTCCCTTACATTTCCTATCAAACCACCCGCAGCTTCAATCTTATTCGTTCCATCTGTAGTTTCGATTGTTCCACTGACGTAACAATTTTCTACTGTCAGAGAATCATATACATCACCAACCAGGATACCAACTCTCGCATCATCGTTGGAAGCTCTAACCACCGCATTTTCTATGGTCAGATTCTTAATTTCACACTTCGAAGAAATTTCTTGAAACAATCCCGTAGGAACCATATTTCCTACTACATTCAAGCCTCGAATCGTATGTCCGCATCCATCAAATTCAGCTCCGGCCTTAGGAATCGAAGCAAAGTCGTGACCGCCCATATCAATATCGCACATCAGTTTCGCTTTCCAGTTTGAAATCTTCGTATCTCGGAAATACGCAAGCTCTGCCCCGGTACTAATTTGATAATAACCATTTTCATCTTTGGCCGGTTCCACAACCGCCTGTCCATCCCACTGATCCTGCACCCATACCGCCTTAAATGTCACATTTCCTTCCGGCATTGTATAACTTGCACCGCTGGCATATGTCTTAGTTCCGTCACTCCAGCCTCCAAAATTCATGCCGTATACCTTAAAGGTATTCTCCGGAAGCGTAATCACAGTTCTGGCTGCGGCATTTTCCAGTGTCGGTGCCTCTCCCTGCGAATCCTGACGATCAGACGCAAAGGTAATTGCATACTTCGCCGCGATTGAAAGATTTATTTCGATTGTTTTTGTTTCTGTTGACGCGCTCTCAGCGGTATAGCTCAAAACAATCGTTCCCGTGATACTTCCGTTTTGTCCCGGATCTTTGTCATCCGTTGCCGGTGTTAGATTGAACTTTTCTTCGTTGGACCACTCTGCCTGAATTTTTTTATTTGTAATAACATCGTTTACAGCCTGCAAAATTTCCTCTGCTGTCGTCATATTTGTCACTGTCATAGACCAGACGACGGATGCCTGACTGTATGATTGCTTTCGCACATTCATTGCATGGGAACAGGGTTACATACATGGTCGCTCCATCCAGACTGCCTCCGCGGTAATTTAAAATTGCGTTCAGCTCACTGTGCGTTGTATAAAAATATTTATTTTCTAACGGATCTCCCTCGCGTTCCCACGGAAATTCATCATCGGAACAGCCGATTGGAAAACCGTTATAACCCATGGAAAGTATTTTATGATCCGGACTTACGATGCAGGCTCCCACCTGCGTGTTTGGATCTTTTGAGCGCATCCCGGATAATGTGGCAACTCCCATAAAGTATTCATCCCAGCTGATATAGCCTTCTCTCTTGCCGCTCATACTTTTCCCTCCTGCTGTCATTACTTTGTGCCGAAAATACGATCTCCGGCATCACCAAGTCCCGGAACAATATAGCCGTGCTCATTCAGATGATCATCTAATGCTCCGATATAAACATCTACATCAGGATGCTCTTCCTGCATCTTTTTTACTCCTTCCGGTGCTGCAATGATGCACATCAGACGGATATTTTTCACACCTTTTTCTTTTAGCATGTGGATCGCTGCTGCGGAAGAGCCGCCAGTTGCAAGCATCGGGTCTACGACAAAGACTTCTCTGTTTG
>OIWU01003720.1_pt1 | contig 11497 bp, 9 predicted proteins | sample 1587711 | NCBI WGS metagenome assembly OIWU01 (sample SAMEA3888909, study PRJEB22519) | human gut metagenome | biome: human gut; feature: human-associated habitat; material: faeces | place: Denmark | collected 2010 | reverse complement strand
TTCATCTTTTGTCATGGAACTTTCCTTTCTACCTCATCCCTGATTTCAAAACATTATTTATTTTGATAGTTGATTCGTTCTCCTTGAATTACTGGATAACAAATCATTTTATCACTATCCAGATTTTCTACATGCATATCTACTGCACTGATCTGATGGTTTTCATAAGTATTGTAATAATACCATCCTTATGGCAGACAGTGGTTACGAAAGTTTTAATACCTTTGCACACCTGATCCGGAAGGGAATGTATTTCGTTATCCGCATGAAGGATATCAACAGTAATGGTATCCTTTCCGCTTATGATTTGCCTGACAGCGAATTCGATACTCATATAAGAACAACACTTACCAGACGCCATACGAAAGAAACATTGGGGAATCCTAACACCTATAGCGGCAGTCACAGCATCCACATGAAAGCGTTCCCGGTAATGCTTGTTCATCTTTTTCGGCGAGCCGGTATAGGTGAGCAGCCACTGCTTGCCCTTTCGGAGGCGTGCTTCCTTTCGCTCAATCTTTGTCATTTTCTTTGCCATTGGCGGAATCTCCTGGATTTTTTGCTGATGACTTTGGTTTGCGCTTCTTCGGTGCCGTCAGCTCATAGCTCAAAGAAAGCAGGTCTTTGATGGCATCATCCAGTTCTGGTTTGCCAAGCTGAATACTGAGCCATTTTTCCTTGTTCATGTGATAGGCCGGAAAATAGCCGTCCTGCCCACGAAGAGAGCCGATCAGCAGCGGATCACTTTTCACATTAAGGACATCAACGATGCCTGCTTCCGGCAGTCCCAACTTATCAGCAGATACTTCCAGAACTACACCATACCATTTATTATTGTCATTGTGCCGCAACACCGCATTCCAGTCATGCCAGGGGTATTCCGGCTCTGTGCCGTACTGCTGGCGTATCCATATAAATAATTCTTGTCGTGTCATCTTTCAAGTTAATATTTTGCGATAGAATCTTGTACGCTTGATGTATCGTGGAATTCTTATCCTGTACACTCGCATAAATTCAAGAATTTCCGCCAAATCAAATGCTTTCTCTTTCGACCAATCAGAATATTTCCTATGCTGAACCAGCCATACTCCAATCATGTAGTAGTCCAGTGCATCCTCGTCATCTTCGCTCTGAATATCGTGACCACAGAGAAAGCGGTACTCGATCGGCGATTGTGCATAAAGCCTACGAAAACGCGCTTTGGATGCTTCTATATCATTCTTTGTCCATTTTCTATACACTCAGCAACCACCCCATCCTTTGATTTAAGATAAAATCATTCAATCCTCATACCATTCCTTATAGGCCAGTATCCTTATCCGTAATCGTTCTCTCCTGTAAATGATAATTTAGCTGCTTAGTCGCTGATGGTGGCTTGACCGTTCATCAGCATTGGCAGGAGCCAATCTCGCAATGCTCGTAGCTGGTTGCTTTCTTTGTAATTCTTGGAAATCAGCGTGAAAAGCGGCGTAACACGCTCTGTATAGTCAGCCACTTTGCCAAAATCCAGATCACACACAGGAAGGCTTGCTATATGACTTGGATAAATGTGTGGCTGTGCAGAACCAGTTTGGATTTTATAGATATTATTCTGGTGGCGCTTCAAAAGCGCATGCCAGAAATAAACGTAGGGTGTCATCTTGAAATCTATGAAGGACGAATCAGATGACCAAACAGGCACGCCCCACAAATTCACAAATCCGGCGTTCGCTCCAGAGCTCGAAATAGTTATCACAGGCGCTACAGTATTGGCTGCATTGTGGTATGTCGATGGCACCAGTCCTCCCGCAACGACCGGAATATCGCCAGGAATTGCATCTTTAGAGAGAAGGGCCGTCCCACGTTGAGGTACAATGAAGTCACCAATATGTTTAGAGCCGGATATATCCTGGAACATGAAGTCAAAAAGCAGTTGCGCTTGCTGCGCTAAATTATCATTTACCTCGGAGTTCAATTTGATTTTCTTGTCAAGAACTAAAAGCACTTTTGCAATCTTATCCTGCTCTGAACGTGAAATACTCGGTATCTCAATCTCCTCAAAAACGCCTTTGCTCAAAATTGGTGTTCTGGTTACGGAGGAAATTGAAAAGAGATATTCCTTTTTTGTGCTTAACCAGTAGTAGAGAAAATAAGGACTATAGTCTTCTGATATTTGGGTTATGCTGTTGATCTGTTGGTTAGTTGCACACTTTTCAAAGCACATGGCAACATTGCCCATATCCCAACCAATGCAGCCTACTAACACACTTATTCCATCAATAGAATTAGTTTTGATAGATTCCAAGCCCGCCTCTGTAAGTGTTTTTTCAGATGAAGAAATTTTATATCCTCCATGTAACTCCGTTGGTGTTATAAACATGTAGTCACCACCATAGAATTCTGCATGAGCAGTTTGTGGAGTTTTTCCGGTAACCACATTCCCTATATCCTTGATTTTCATGCTTACCTCTCTATCCAATGTATTTTTTGTGAGCCAGCTTAACATTGCTCTGTTTTACCATCGCATAGTGCATTGTCGTGTCAATGCGTTGATGACCCAGCAAATGCTGTAGCTGCTCAATCGGCATTCCCTTATCTATTGCCATCGTTGCAAGCGTCCTGCGGAACTTATGTGGGTGAACCTTTGGTATATCCAACCGTTTTCCAAGCTCACGAAGCCTCAACTCAATTCCGCCAATCGTCAGCCGTCTATGTGGAGACCGCAAGGAAACAAAAAGTGCCGGTTCACTGTCTGTTCGACTCTGCAAATAGTTTTGCAGATGAATCTTTGTTCTTGCGTCAAAGTAAACAATTCTTTCCTTGTCTCCTTTGCCGAAAACGACGCATTCTCGCTCGTCAAAGCGGATATCGTCTCGATTCAGTCGTACCATTTCTCCAACACGCATACCAGTAGAGGACAGCATATCGATCATTGCTAAATCCCGCAAGCTATCGCATTTATCTCTCATCTTTTCGAGTGATTCATCAGAATAAGTCTCCTTGATGGTCGCAGCGGACTTCACCTTGTGAATCCGGCGTATCGGGCTTTTCAGAATATAGTCCTCATCCTCAAGCCATGTGAAAAAGCTGGATAGGATACGCCTGATGTTGTCTATCGTCACCTTGCTTGACTTCTTCTCAGCCTGATAGTCGGTGAGGTAAGCTCGCAAATCATCCGTTGTGATCTCCAACACCTGCTTTCCAATCTTATCTAGCATTGTACGAATCGTGGAAGCATAGTATTTCAGCGATTTTTCAGAACAACCTTCGACTTTCTTGGCTGCAATGAACAGCTCCTCAATCTTTCTATTTGAGGTATCGTCCTCCTTGGTTTCTGAACAGTCAACCGTTATAACTTCGACCTCTGAAAATGCAGCTGCAAGAACCTTTTGCAGATGTGCTGTCTGCGCATTATTCAGCACGGACAACATTCCTTGGATGATCTGATTAACTATTCTTTCTTTCATGTCGTTTCTCCTTCTGTTAAGAGAACGACAGCAACGGCAGTTCCTTATTTCTCCACTCTCGCCGTTGGTAAGAGTTTCTTTGTCCTATGCTAAATGATAATTTAGCGCAACAGCTCCGTCTGCTGTATGACTACTGGTTCACGCAATTTGACTTTCCAGACGAGAGCGGTAAGCCATACCGCTCATCTGGCGGGCAAATGGTGTGGAGCGATGATGCTAAAAAAGAGATACCTGCTAGTTGGAACAGCACAAAAATGTCAGATGCAATCGAAGGTATTCGTACAGGCTTAAACCCTCGGGATAATTTTAAGCTGGGCAGTGGTACGATCAAATACATCACAGTCAAAAATCTCCGCTCTGATGGTATTTTGGACTTTTCAGGGTGTGATACCATTGATGAAACTGCACGAGCGATAGTACATCGCCGTTCTGATGTATGTACTGGAGATATTTTGTTTGCGAGCATTGCTCCATTAGGTCGTTGCCATCTTGTTCAGGAACTTCCGCAAGATTGGGATATCAACGAATCTGTCTTCTCCATTCGCTGTAATAAAGCAACTGTTACGCCGGAATACCTTTACATGCACCTACAGAGCGAAGCTTTTGTCAAGGAATCGACTGCATGCTCAACCGGTAGCGTTTTCAAGGGTATTCGAATCAACACTCTATTGGATAGTAGGATGCTCTTACCTCCTATGCAGGTTGTAGACAAGTTCAGCCAGCAGACGAAGCCCCTTTTTTCGCTGCAATACAAGCTGAATAAAGAGATACAAGCCTTAACTCAGCTAAGAGATTGGCTTCTGCCAATGCTGATGAACGGTCAAGCCACCATCAGCGACTAAGCCGCTAAATTATCATTTATTTTATTGTTCAGTGCTATTTTTCTATCAATCTTCTTGAAACATTCAGCAATTCGCCTCTGCTCATTCATTGGTGGAAGAATAACATCTGTATCCATTAGGTCACTAATGCGAATCTCTTGTATAATACTTCCTGTTGTATGCAGCGATGCCATTCTAACAAAATAATCACTCGCCATATACAGACATAGATAATCAGGTAAAATAATTTTCCGATTCACTCGTATTGAAAATATAGATTCGCCTATATCGTAGTCATCTGGTTTCTCACATATCAAATGACAATGTCCGATAGGAGCTCTGCTAGAAAACAATATGTCACCTACTTGGATATCAGACCTTCTATGGATAATTCTTTTTGCTTGTTCATCTATAAAGTCACATTTTGAAAAATCAATTGTGCCAAACTGTGTCAAGTTCTTTGCTGTAATATATTTGAGGCTACCATGGCCTAGAGAAAAATGGTTTCTCGGATTCAATCCAGTGTTAAGCTGCTTTATGCACTCACTGAATTTTAGAATTTGCCAGCCATTGGTTAATAATCTCTCATTGCCTATCATGCTAAATCGTCCCATCCTTATGCCATCTGTGAGCAAATTCAAATCTGCTCATACTTCACCCTCTTCAGCTGCTCCATAATCTCCTTTTGCAGAACGTTTCCTTCATCGAAGTAGCTCTGCAAATTCGATGTCAACTCCGACATTTTGCTCTCAAATTCTTCCTGCGTAAGCTCCACATACTCAATCTTCACATCAAAGTACTGACCGGCTGCAAGAGAGCACTTTTTCGCTTCAATATCCTCATAGCTTACAGCAACCGAAAAGTCCTCCACTGTCTTCTTGTTGAGAAAAGTATCGACAATCATATCAATCTCAGAAGGTGTCAGGCGAACCTTTTTGTTGTTGCCCTCTTGGTACTCCTCACCGAGCTTTGATGCATCGATTAGGATAACTTTATCTGAAGACTTTGAATTATCGAAGAACACAACGGATACATTCGTACCGGTATTTGCAAAAACATTGGACGGCATACTGATAACGCCATATACAAGTCTCTCGTTTACAATATGCTTCAGCAGTTTGCCCTCGACGCTGCTCTTTGCCGTGAGGAAACCAGTTGGAAGTACAATCGCAGCTTTTCCGTTTGGTTTCATCGAATTCAGCACATGCTGAAGGAAGCATGTGTAGATGGACATGCTTTCTTTTTTCTTCTTCGGCACATTTGGGATACCTGCCCAGAAACGGGCTGGCATAGCCGCAAGCGTCTCTCTTGTCTCAGAGAAATCCAAGTTGAATGGAGGGTTGCAGACCTCATAATCAAATTGCCGGAGAGACTTTCCATCATCGCTCATATGGAACGGATCAGTCAAAGTATCTCCCTGGATTGCATGATCGAGCGAGGAAACCAGACCATTAAGAATCAGGTTTAGCTTGAGCATCTTATTACTCTTTTGGGAGCGATCTTGCGCAAAAATCGTGCAGCGATCTTCACCAATCTGATGAGCAAGTGCCATTAGCAGTGTACCGGTTCCGGCTGCCGGATCGTAGCACTCGATGTTATGCAAATCCTGTCTGTCACCGACAAGAAGTCGAGCCATAATCACGGCGATTGCATGGGGCGTGTAATACTCCGCATATACGCCACCGCCGTTTGTGTTATAATCCTTGATGACATACTCAAATACACCTGCAAAAAAATCGTAACTCTCTGCAAAAGCGTCCTCAAAAGAGAAATTGACGAGCTTATCAACCAGAGCTCTTGCAAATGGGGCTCTTTGCGCGTCATCGGTCACGAAATTAGTGAGCTTTTCAAACAGCGGAATTTTGGTGTTTTTCGTTGTTTGCGTGGAGAAAATGTCGATGTTCTTGTCAGCAATATCAACCATGGTGCTGTCGAAGATCAAATCAAAATCTCCCTTTGCCTGCTGGTTCCACAGCGTAGAGATCAAATGCTCCGGATAAAGCCGTGGAATATCAGGAGATAATGAATCCAGAAGATCAAGCCGGTCGTCCTCCGGCAGTTCGGAATATGCGGTTTCCCACTTTTCAGCACTGGCGATACGAGAATCCTTTTTCTTAATCTCATATCCAAATTTATCGTTCAAAAACTTATATAGAAATATCTGGGTAATGACCTTGTACTCGTTTCCGTCGTTTCCCATACCGTAATTGTGGCAGACAGCTTTCAGGTCATCTATCAACTTATAGGTTTGTGCCTTTATATCCATTGTTTTCTTCTCCTTATGCGGCAGGATATGTTTCTCTGTATTGCTCGAGATACTGCTTTGTAATTCTGCTCTGAATAAAAACTCTGTCTTCTCGGGAATTGACAACCCCCAAGGTATCCATGCCCGTTTTAATTTCCGTCATAACCGTCTGCTCAAAATAGGCATCTTTTTTCAGAATATCGTTACGATCATAAACCTTACGGTCAATATCGCTTTTTATGGTCATCAGTGCTGTGACAATGCTTTCGTCATATTCTGAGAGCATGACCGGTTTGCCTGCGCTTTTACGCTTCTTATTTTCTTCCCGGATTCGTTTATGAACACGAGCGAATTTTGCATCGCCGTTGTATCGTCTCAACAAGACTGCATTCTTTTTCTGTAGCTCTGCCAGCTTTTGGAGTATTTCATCCATAGCTTTAGAGTAGGAGTTGAACTCATCCATATTTTGAGGAGTAAAGCCGTGCTCATGAAACCGAGCATGAAATGCTTCTCTCAGCGTGATATATTCTGGATCTTCCGGGTCGATATTCTCCGCGAATTTACGCACCATCCTTTGAAGTTTTTCATTAAGCTCCTCGCCACCGGATACCATTTTTAACTCCTCTTCACCGATTTTGCTGAAGTTAAAAGTAATGTCCTGCATGGCTTCATTGACCATGATGCGTGTAGCATCGTCATCAGCAAAGGCTTCCCGCTGATTGATGATATTGATGTGTCTTTGCACTTCTGAGAGGATATCCTTCAGGCGAGAAATCTCGAAATTTGCGAATGCAGCCTTCAAGTCATCATCACCAAAGGTTCTCACAATATTACAGCAGTCACGCACCTCAATCAGTGCTTTTTTCAGGTCAAGAAGAACCGACTTGTCCTCGATGGTGGAAATCTCCGTGCTGAATTCCTCTGCATTATCAAGCGGATAATCAAAAAGCACTTGTCGAGCTTTTTGCATACGCTGAATCAGCTCAGCAGGGTCTTCCATAACCTGAGCAAAAATATTGGCCTCGTTTCCTTCACCTACTTCGTCAGGGTCATTGAATTTATTGAGTTCTGCAAGGTATGCGGCATTTGTTTCATCAAAATTCTTCTTGATGTCGGCAAAATCGATGATGTATCCATACCGATTATTCTTATACGGTCTGTTGACACGAGTGATTGCCTGAAGAAGATTGTGGTCTCTGAGTTTTCGCCCGAAATAGAGTCGCTTCAATCTCGGAGCATCAAATCCAGTAAGCAGCATATTGTACACGATGAGCATATCCACCTTAAAGTTATCCTTGAAGTCAGTAATGACATTTTCACGGGTGTCCTTGTCGTCGCTATCATATAGGATAAGTCCAACCTTGAAATGGCTCTTGCTGGACGCATCTTTGTTCAGTTCATTTTGAATCTCGTCAAAATACGCAAACAATCTGCGAGCCTGTTCACTTGTCTCGCAAATGACCATGCCGCCTAATGTATCATCTCCTCGAATAATCCGGAAACGCTTCAGGTCAGTGATGATATACCGGAGAAGTTCTTTTACATAGTTCGGATGCTCAATAATATCATCCTTTTTGACATCCTTCTTTTGTACCAGGTTCTCAAGGGAATGGTAGATTTCTTCCAGCTTCTCTTTGTAGGAAGTTTCGATATCCTCTCGAATAATTTTTAATGTATAACCATCTTGGACAGACTTATCGTAATAATATGTGTGCAGGTAGTTGCCGAAAACACGCCATGACTCGCGCTCACTTTTCAAGAGTGGCGTTCCTGTCAATGCAATCTTTATGGAGTTAGGGTCCGCATCGAACAAATTGGCGAGGAAAGAACCTTCCGGTTTATATCCACGATGTGCCTCATCAATAATAAAAACCCGTTGCAGGTTAGTCGCATAAGATGGAAGTACAACCTTATCCTGCCGTTCCTCAAATCGCTGAATGTTAACAACGGTAATTTCAGGCTCTCCGGTTGTTCCTTCCTGGGATTGATTTGTCCGAAATTGCTCCATTAACTCAGCTCTGGAACTTGCGGTTTTAACAACCAGTCCTCTTGCTGCGAACTCCTCCTTGGACTGCTTCATAAGGTCAAGACGGTCAACTATAAAGTAAAACTTCGTTACCTTGTTAATGCTTGCAAAATAGTCCGTGAGCACATAGGAAAGATGGAAAGACAGAGCAGTCTTGCCGCTTCCTTGGGTATGCCAAATAATGCCAGAGGTTGTACCTTCAGAGATACGCTCTCGAACAATCATTGCAGCAAAAAACTGCTGATATCGCATAATATGCTTCTGGTCTATTTGCTCGATTGTACCGTCATCAAGCTCCTTCGTCTTGTGGTAGTAGGTTATTCCATATTTAAGTAGGAAAAGTAGTCTATCCGGGCTGCACATTGATGTGAGCACACGGTTTGTCGGAGTTGTTGTCTGTAAGTTGGTTTGATATTCAGGGCTTGTATGAATGACCTGATTGTTGAAATCAGAAAGAATCTGCTTCTCAACTTCAGGGTCAATATCCTTATATGGAAAGTCTCTGTTATACGGTGCTACATCAAGATTCAGCGGATTTTCTTCTCTGAAGCAATTAAAAGGAGAGCCTTTCTTTGAACCAGTGCAATAAAAAACACCTTGAATAGGCACGATACCCCCCATAGCATCGTACTCCATGTTGTTTGAGAAGATCATCAACTGCGTAATATTTATAAACCTGCGAAATTTCTTATTGGGAAACCGCAGTTTGTTCATACGCTCAGCTTCGGCAACCATACCACCGATATTATTGGGCTTTTTCACTTCGATAAACACGAGAGGAAGCCCATTCACAAACAGCGTTATATCCGGTCGAAATTCATCCTCATCACGCTTGCAGGTAAACTCCGCCGAGCAATGAAATGTATTGTTTTCCGGATGCTCAAAATCAATTAGCCTTACTGGAGAAACAGCCTTAAGCCGCTTATAAAAACTTTCTCCAATATCATCGTTATCAAGCTCTTGTCGGATTATTCTGAGCATAGCTTCCGCTTCTCCGGCTCGTTCCGGATTGAGCTTTGCAAACTGAGACTTAAAAACTTCTATGAGGATATTTGTATCCGGGTCGTAAACAGTGCCAGCCTTATCTTCGGTAATTTTTCCAAAGTATGTGAAGCCAATTCGTGTCAAGTGGACAAGCGCTGGCATTTGCACCCTTGTTGCTTCATTCCACTGAGTTCTTTGACCTGACATATTATTCGCCCCCTATATAGCCAACCCACTGTTCTTCAATGAATTCATACGGTTGATTATTTTCTTCGCAGAAAGACTTGATTGCTCTCATAGCTTTCACGCTGGGTTTTGCTTTGTTCAATTCCCAACGGTTGACCGTAGACAGCGCAACATTTAGCTTATGAGCAAATTCCTCCTGCGTATAAAAGGATTTTTGCCGTGTAATTCTAATTGTTTCCCCCAAGCTCATTAAGCAACCCTCCTGCGATTTTTTCCTTTATTTTAGCATCAATTAGGCGTTTGGTCAATGAGTCAAACTCTTCTGCAAGCAGGGCTTTCGTGACACGAAAGCGATTTTCTGCTTGTTGGGGAAACTCCCCAATCCCCATAGAACGCTGCCTGCGGCATCGAGCTGCGCATCCGTTTCGGATGCTTTAACGGCAGTTCCTGCCAAATAAAAAAGCCTGGTGCAGTATGAGCATTACACCCACACTGCACCGGACTTTCCATCATCGACTACTTTGTCTATTTTCTTCTTCCTGCCGCACTTCCTGCTCATGCATCTGCTCTTTTTTCTGCTCGTCCTCTTTTAGGATTTCCTGCACAATCTTCTGTGCCACAAGCCAATCTTGCATTTCCGATTTGGTCTTGCGGTACTCTGCATAGGAGCTTTTCTTTCGTTCCAGAAGCATCGCATACTCTGCGTTCAGCTCGCTGATGCGCGGGAGCTTTTTGTCAGAGCCGTTCTCTTTCTTATAGGCATCAAACGCCTTTTTCGCTGCGCTGCGTAAGGCCAGCGAATCCCGATGAACTTCATAGAACTCCCGATTGTAGCCGGATGCCTTATATGCAGCAAAGACATCTTTTGTCTTGGCATAATTGATTAGATGCTTCCGCAGCACCGACACTTCTGACATCCGTGCCTCATCCGCCTTTACAGATTCCAGCAGCGCATCGCATTTTTCAGAAATTCCATCCGCCTTTTCCTTCAGCTCTGCATAGCTCTTGATTCCATGCTCTTCCATGAACATCATGGCTTTTGCCATCTGCTTCAGATTGAATACTTTCGCCCAACGCGCATATCCCGCGCCTTTGCCTGCTTGCATTTTGGCACGGACATCAATAAGGAACGACAGCTCTGCCTTCTGATGCACCTGTGCTGACCTTGCGCTTGTGCGGGTTTTCTCTGCAAATTTGCTTTTATGAACCACATTCCCAGCAATCACTTCGCAGAGTTCTTCGACCGAATATCCTTTGCCAAGAGAGCGGAAGCGGGCAAATCTGGCATGGCCTTTTCCCCGCAGTGCAGGCTGTTTTCCATCTTTATACTCGTACCCTGCTTCTTGCAAAATTCCAATCAGTTCCTGGAAGTCTTTTGGCTTTATTTCCAATGCTGCATCAATGGCCTCACAGATTTCATCCCGCTGCGACTTTTTCTCCGGGTATTCCGTTCTCTTCTTCCGCTCCCCGTAGGGCTTTCGGACAATGACCGACAACCGGTGTTCCAGGCAGACGATATCACTGAGCCTTGCCAGCGCAAGACCTGATAAGCGAAAATCTCGGAATTTTCTGGTGCAGTCTAATGTAGTTGAATTAAAAATAATATGGTTATGAATGTGCGCACGATCAACATGGGTAGCCACGATAAATGCGTGTTTTCCCTTGGTGAATCGCATGGCCGTCTCATACCCAACCTTATTCGCCTCCTCCGGCGTGATCTCTCCGGGCTTAAAGGATTGCCGAATCTGATATGCAATCACATCATGCGCCTGGGTTCTACCGGTGATAT